>Ga0114931_10009419_pt1 | contig 11702 bp, 11 predicted proteins | sample 2SBtaG_FD_89579 | JGI IMG/M metagenome (GOLD analysis project Ga0114931, IMG submission 89579) | Deep subsurface microbial communities from Kolumbo volcano to uncover new lineages of life (NeLLi) - 2SBTROV14_V59a metaG | ecosystem: Environmental > Aquatic > Marine > Volcanic | place: Kolumbo...
CCTCACGTTTATCATGCGTGGCGCACCCAGCCCAAGCCGCCTTGTTGACCTTGTCACCGGCCACGTGGTACCGGCATGGCATGGCACGAGCCGGCTTCATCCTGGCCCTGTCGGCAGCGCTGGCCGTCGTGCTGGTCCCCGCCGCAACCTGGGCCGATCGCTCCGATTTCGTCGGCGCGAAGGCGTGCGCCAAGTGCCACCAGGCCCAGTACAACGCGTGGGCCAAGACCGCCCACGCGCGCGCCACCGCGACCCTGGGCAAGCGCACCCGCCGGGCGTGCCTGGGCTGCCACAGCACGGGCGACGCTCCCGCCGGCCGTGCATATTTTTCCGGGGTGCAGTGCGAGGCCTGTCATGGCGCCGGGGCCGGCTATCATGCCGACGATGTCATGCGCGACCCCACGCTGTCGCGCCAGCTCGGCCTGCGCGATCTATCCACGCCGCAAAAGCGCGCCGCGTTGTGTAACGCGTGCCATGTGGCCCAGACCAGGCTAGAACCGTTCGACGCCGCCGCGGCGTACGGCAAGATCAAACACTGATGAGGGCAAAGCGCGCCAAATTCGTCGTCTCGGCTACCAAGCCGAGCAACTTTCCGGCCCCGGCACTGCCGGAGGTTGCGTTCGCCGGGCGTTCCAACGTGGGCAAATCGACGCTCATCAATACGCTCACCGGGGTCAACAAGCTGGCCAAGACCTCCAACACGCCGGGACGTACCCGCTTGCTCAACTGGTTCGAAGTCGTGCCGCCCAAGGGCAAGGAGCTGGCCTTCGTCGATTTGCCCGGCTACGGCTACGCCAAGGTGTCCAAGTCCATGCGCGAGCAATGGGGCGAAGTCATCGAAGCGTACCTGGCATCGCGCCCGGTGCTGCGCGCCGTGATCGTGCTCATCGATGCCCGCCGCGGTGCGCGCGACGAAGAGGCCGAGCTGTGTGCCTGGCTCGAGGCCGAGTCGATTCCGGCCATCGTGGTGCTGACCAAGTCGGACAAGCTGGCCAAGTCCAAGCGCAAGCCGGCCGCCATGGCGCTCAAGCGCGAGCTGGGCCTGGCGCGCGCGCCCATCGTGTTTTCTGCTCACACCGGCGATGGCGTTGACGAGCTGTGGAATGCCATCATGCGTCACGGCCGCAAAGAAGCGCGCGCCTGATGAGACGCCGCCAGATGGAAATAACGCCGATGCAGCTCGCCGATCTGGACGAGCTGACGGAGATCGAGGTCGAAGCGTTCAACAGCCCGGGGGCGCGGCGGATCTTCGCCGACGAGCTCGACCGTGACTGGGCGTACGTCGATGTGGTTCGCGCTCGCGGCGGCGATGGTGCGAGTAGCGTGGTGGCCTATTGCAACTACTGGGTCGTGCGCGACGAAATCCACCTGCTCAACATCGCCACCCGCCCGACGCTGCGCCGCCAGGGCCAGGCGTCGGACTTGCTCGATCACCTGCTGGCCGTGGCGCGCCGTCGGGCGTGTCGCTACATCACCCTGGAGGTGCGCCGGTCCAACGCCGCGGCCATTGCGCTGTACGAAAAGTACGGCTTCGAAGCCGTCGGCATGCGGCCCAAGTACTACGCCGAGACCGGCGAGGACGCGATCGTGATGACCCTCGAGCTGGCCGAGTAGCTACTGGCCGCTCTTGCGCCGCATCTGGCTGCGGAAGTGATCGATCTTGGCGTTGAGCCGCTGCAGGCCATCGGCGTTGTTGGCGAACTGCAGCGAGTACACCAGGTTCGACCACGAGCGCTCGAGTTGGGTGCCATACTTGCTCTTGAACCGGCTGTACTCGCGGCGCACGGCGCGGAACTTGGCGTGGACTTTCGCCTTCGACAGCTTGGATTTCGGTTTTGTGTGCGGCGTCGTTCGCCGTCGCGACCGCCGGTGCACGCGCGGCCGCCGGCGCTTTTTGACCACGACCGCTTTGGCAGCCGGTCTGGTCTTTGCCTCCGGCTTGGTTACCGGAATCGGTGTGACCTTGGGCAGCGGGGGGGGGTGGACGACCTTGTTGTCACTGTGTTTGTCGGCGTCGGCCGACTTGGCCTCGTTCAGCTCGTCCGAGTCGGTGTTGGTCGTGTCGCTGGCCGCGGCGGCCAGGGCCTCGCTGCCCTTCTCCTGACTCGCTTTGGCGGTGGTCGGCGATGAGTCACCGGACGTCAGCAGCGCCAGCAGCGTACCGGCCGCGAACAGCAGCGCCAGGATCAACGCGGCCCACAGTCCCATGCGCGGCTTGGCGCGCTGCAACGGCGCGAACGGCATGGGCGTGTGAATCGACGTGCGCTCGACCATTTCGGTGGCCGGCGCGGGCAGCGGCATGTGGGCCAGCGCAAACGAGATCGTGGTGGCCGACTGCGTGGTCAGCTCGGCGACGAATTGCTGGATGTCGGTCGCTTTGGCGCGCGCGGCCAGCTGTCGCTGCTCGACCACGTCATCGGCGAACAGCCGGCGCATGAACGCGCCCAGGTTGTCCGACGACACGGTCGGGTTGAGTCGCACCAGCGCTTTTTGAATCGCGTCGCGCAGCTCCGCGGCACTCTGGTAGCGTTCTTCGGGTTTGGGCCGCAGGGCCTTGGCGACCAGACCATCGTACGGCGCAAGCTCCGGGTCGCAGTCCGACGGCATGGCGTGCTGGCCCTTGACCACCATGCGCGCGAGCGCGCGGTAGTCCGGGTTGTCGCCAGTTTCGTACAGGCGCTCGCCGGTCAAAAGCTCGAACAGCACGACTCCCGCGGCATAGATATCGGTGCGGTGATCGACCACACCGCCGCGGATGAGCTGTTCCGGCGCCATGTAGCCGAACTTGCCGAAGCCGATTTTTGGATCCGAAGCGGTGCCGCGCATGACGCTCTTGGCGATACCGAAGTCGATGATCTTGACCTCGCCCTCGAACGACACCATCACGTTTGGCGGGGAGATGTCGCAGTGGACGAGGCGGAGCGACTTGCCGTGGTCGTCGGTGCGGCGGTGGGCATAGGCCAGCCCGGCCGCCAGGTCGCGGCCGATGTACAGGGCCAGATCCACCGGCCAGTTTTCGCGAATCGCGTCGAGGGCCGCGAGGCTGCGCCGCAAGTCCCGTCCTTCCACGTACTCGAGGGACAGGAAGTATTCGTCGTCCACCCGGCCGACTTCGAACACCTGGGCGACGTTGGCGTGCTGCAGCTTGATGGCGACCTGCGCTTCGTCGACGAAGCGGCCGATGAACTGCTCGTCCTGCACCAGATGTGGCAGGACCTTTTTGATCACGACGAGCTTTTCGAACCCGGACAGACCGTGGCGGGCCAGGAAGATCTCGCCCATGCCGCCGCGGCTCAGCCGCTGGATCAACACATAGCGACCGAATACCTGCGGGAGCTCGGATTCGGGTTGAGCGCGCATGTGCGGGACGTTCATCAGCAAAACGCGGAGCCTACTGTGGCATACACCACGCAGCAACGAGATGTTCGCGTTCTATCCACCACCAACACGTTGTGTAGGGTTATGTAGTTATTAGCGCGCATGCGACGAGAGCGACGTTGACTGCTGCCCCCGCAGTGTGCGCCGCGTGGCTTGTCGGCTCAATGTCTCAATGATAGCGTGGGATGGGCTTTGATGTTAGCTCAACGCGCTAAGCTAACCGCTTGTCTTGTGGTCATTTCTGTGTTTGAAATGGCTTGCTTGGGCGAAGGGTCGGTCGAGGTGAAGCTGCAGCTTCCGGAGGACCCGGATCTGTCGCCGCTGCAGCTCAACATCGGCGAAGTAACGCTGATGACCGAAATGCCCGGCGAGCCGGCGCACAGTCAGTCCCAACAGGTGCTCGATGTGAGCGACGGTGTCGACCTCGGCCGCATCGATGTGGGCGATGACGTCAAGCTGACCCTGTCGATGGCGTCGCCCAGTCAGCGGTTGGTCGGCTTCGGTCGCTCGGCGCCCGTCAGCGTGGAAGCCGACTCCGATGTCGTGGTGCCGATCAACGTGCGCCGGCCGTTCGTCTACATGACCGGCGGCCTGAACATCACCGTGTTCGACTCTACCCAAGATCAGGAGAGCGCAGACTATCAGTCGGCGATCGGCGTCGGCGGCAGCCCGGTGCTGGTCGCGCCCACGCCCGACGGCGCGGACCTGGCGGTGGTCAGTGTCGGTGGCAACGGCACATTCCTGTCGCTGGTGTCGACGTCCACCCACACTCGCCGCGATGAAATCCCGCCCGTGGCGCTGGGGCCGTATCCAACCGATGTGGCTGTGTCGCCCGACAATCGGTTCCTCGTGGTCGCCCACGAAGAGAATCCCGGCGGGCAGGGCGGGCTGTCGGTCATCGATTTGGCCGCGGCGCGCAGCGGCGCCTCGAGCATCCAATTCGTGCCGCTGGCGGGTGTCGGCGGCGTCGTGGTGTCGAACGAGCGCGCGTTTGCCCTGGTCGGGCGGGCGACGGACTTCGGCTGCCCACAGGACGTATCGTCGGTGGTCGCGGTCGATCTGAACAGCGGCGCGACCGGGCCGACGGTCAGCTTCGACCACGGCATTCACGACGTGGCGGTCGCCCGCGACGGTCATACCATCGTCGTCGCCGACTCGTGCGACGACTCGTTGATCTCCATCGACGTGGACGACGACGCCAGCCGAGTGCCGCTGGCGTCGCTTACCGACGCATCGGCGGTAGCCATCGTGAACGATCGCGTGTGGGGGGTCGGCACCAAAGCGCCGACCCTCACCGAGGGCGCGCGCCTGGAGCTCGTGTCGATTCCGGTGAGCGGCAACATGGACGAGATGACACGGGTGGCGTTGCCGCCGGCCGAAGAAAGGGCCAAGTCCAACTCGTTCAACACGCCCGGGCAACGGGCGCAGCAGGTGCTCGACGCCGATGCGCTGATCGCCTACGAGCTCGCCGTGGTTCCCGGTGCTGGTCACATCGCGCTGCTGACGCGCAGCGTGTTTCAAGGCGAGGAGTCCGGTGACCTGGGTGGGTTCCCCATCATACCGCAGATGGAGCTCCGCTCATGGGAATACCTTTTGGTCAACGCAGCGACCACCAGCATCGTCCAGCGCCAGCGCACCAAATGCACCGTGGAGTGGGACAGTTTCAGCTTGCCGTGGCTCGACGACTGGGAGTGCGGCTCGCTGCCCGAACAAGACGTCGTCGCCGCCCCCGGTTACGAGCCGCTCAAAATATCGGTACTGTACGGAGCAAAATGATCCGAGCCCGCTATCGCCTGGCACAGCTCGTCGCGGTTGCCCTGGTGTTGCTGGGCGCGCTGCCCGCGCTGGCGCAAAAGCCGAACCCCAAACGCAAGGTGGCAGTGCTCGAGTTTCGCAAAGGCTCGGCCGCGTTGCCGTCGGCGGCGGCCATCAGCGCCAAGCTGCTGCGCAAGCAGACGTCGCTCGAGGTCATGGACGCCGACGACGCCCGCAAAAAGTACGGCAGTCACCTGGGCCGCGACGTGTTCGCCTGCCAGGGAGCCACGCGGTGCATTGCGCGCATCGGCCGCAAGCTCGGCGCCAGCGAGGTGCTGTTGGTCGGCGTGTCCGAGTTCGGCGACGTCATTCTCACGTTGCAGCGGATCAGCGCGCGCAACGGCCGGGTGCTCACGCGCATTGCCGAGGCGCTTGCCCACGACGCCGAGCCCACGGCCAAGGCGATGACCCGCTATCTCAAGCGGGTGATGCCCAAATCGGATTTCATCCGTTACGGTGTCGTCCGCATCAAGGCCAACGTGAACGACGCCGAGGTGTTCCTCGGCGATCACCGCAAGGGCGTGACCCCGATCTCGCCGTTGCGCGTGCGGGCGCCGGCGACGTACAAGATCCACCTGACCAAACCGGGGTTCGTGCCGTTTACCGCCAGCGTCGACGTGCCGCCCGAAGCGGTGGTCAAGGTCGAGCCCACGCTGGTGCCGCGCACCACCCCCGCCTGGTACAAACGCTGGTGGGTCGCGGCGATCGCGGGCACCATCGTGGTCGGCGCGGTCGCCATCGGCGCCAGCTCGCTGCAAGGGCCGGCCAACGACGTCCCAGTGCGCATTCCGCCCCAGTAGCGTCGGACAAACGTGCTATAGGAAGGGCGTGGAGCGCCAGCGCATTACCGCCACACTCGTCGAAAACCGCGTCGTCGGACCGCACACGTTCGTCTTGGTGTTGAGCGGCTGCGAAGCCCTTGCCGAATGCTTGCCGGGGCAGTTCGCCATGCTCAGCAGCCCCGACTGGGGAACCGACCCGCTGTTGCCGCGGGCGTTTTCCATCCTGGCCACGCACGCGGGCGGTCGCGCCGACGTGCTGGTCAAGACCAGCGGCAAGGCCAGCGCGCTTCTGGAGCGCACCCTGGCCGGCGCCACGTTTCATCTGCTCGGGCCGCTCGGCCAGGCGTTCCCCGAACCGAGCGCCGAGCGCACCGACTGGCTGGTCGCCGGCGGCGTCGGCCTGGCGCCGCTGTTGATGCACTCCGAGCGCGCGCATCGCCTCGGTCTGGCGGCCAACGTCACCATGTTTTACGGCGGGCGCAGCGCGGCCGACCTGGTGTTGCTGAACGACATCGCCGCCACCGGCTGCGAGCTCGTGCTGGCCACCGAAGACGGCTCGCGCGGGCACAAAGGCTATGTCACCGGGGCCGTGAGCGAAGCGCTGGACGCGCGCGGCGACGCCGACCACAAGCCCACTCTGTTGGCGTGCGGCCCCGAGCCCATGCTCGAAGCCACCGCGCAGCTCGCCCATCGGCGCGGGCTCGCCGGCTACCTCAGCCTCGAAGGCGAAATGGCCTGCGGCGTCGGCGCCTGTCTGGTTTGCGCGGTGCCGTGTCACTCCAAACCGTACCGTTACACCTGCGTCGAGGGCCCGGTGTTTTCCCTCGACGACCTGGCGGGCCCGTACGCGGCGCCCATCGGCGCCGCCACCGGAGACGATCGATGACCGTGGACATGACGACCAGGTTCGGGGCGCTGACCCTGCGCAACCCGATCATGACCGCCTCGGGTACGTTTGGTTACGCCAAGGAGTTCGAAGGACTCACCGATTTGACCGCGCTGGGCGGCGTCGCCACCAAGGGCATTTAGCCGCGGCCGCGTTACGGCAACCCGGTGCCGCGCATGTGCGAAACCGCATCGGGCATGATCAACTCCATCGGCCTCGAAAACGTCGGCGTGCAGGGCTATCGCGAGCAGAAGGCGCCGTTTCTGGCCGCCCTCGACACCACCGTCGTCGTCAACTTCTTCGGCGAAACCTTCGACGAGTACGTCGACTGCGCCGCCGGGCTGGACGCGGTCGCCAAAGAGGTGGGCGGCGTAGACGCCCTGGAGATGAACATCAGCTGCCCCAACATCAAAAAGGGCGGCGTCGAGTTCGGCACCGATCCGGCCGTGGCCGGAGAGCTGGTCAAGCAGTGCCGGGCGGTCACCGACTTGCCCATGTGGGTCAAGCTCACGCCCAACATCACCGACATCGTGTCGTTGGCCCGCGCGGTCGTGGACAACGGTGCCGACGGTCTGTCGATCATCAACACGATCATGGCCATGGGCATCGACATCCGCACGCGTCGGCCGCGCATCGCCACGGTGTTCGGCGGTTTGTCGGGGCCGGCGATCAAGCCGATCGCGTTGCGCATGGTCTACCAGGTTGCGCGCGCCCAGCTCGGTGTGCCGATCTGTGGCATGGGCGGTATCCGCACGGCCTCCGACGTGTTGGAGTTTTTGATCGCCGGTGCCACGGCGGTGCAGGTGGGCACCCTCAACTTTGCCGATCCGAATTGCGCGGCCCGTTTGGTGGACGAAGTCGCCGCGCTCGCCGGCGAGCTCGGTGTGAATCAGATTACCGAGATCGTTGGAACGCTCCGGACTGATTAGGGTCTTGCTTCGAGAAACGAGCTGAGATCTCCAGCAGTTCCGTTTTAACCCGTCAGAAACAACCCGGAAACATGCGCACGCTACGACTCTTCCCATGAAGAAGGTCGAAGCCATCATCAAGCCGTTCAAGTTGGACGAGGTCAAAGAGAGCCTGTCCGAAATCGGAGTCCACGGCATGACCGTGACGGAGGTGAAGGGATTTGGGCGCACCGGGGGCAAAAAAGAGGTCTACCGCGGCTCCGCGTACGTGGTGGACTTCGTGCCGAAGGTAAAGCTGGAGATCATCGTCGGTGACGACGCGGCCCGGCAGGTCATTACCGCCATCATGGAAGCGGCGCGTACCGGCCGCATTGGTGACGGCAAGATCTTCGTAACTTCCGTAGAGGACGTTATCCGGATTCGTACGGGCGAAACCGGCGAAGACGCCGTGTAGACAATTCACGCCTCCGCGTGGTGTAGTCCGCGCGCGCCGTAGCATCACTCTCGAAAAGACCTACAGGAAAGGTACAGCAAATCATGAAGCCAGCCGACGTCGTAAGATACGCCGAAGAGCAGGGCGCCAAGATGATCGATTGCAAGTTCATCGATTTTCCCGGCTCCTGGCAGCACATCACTTATCCGATCGAGCGCCTGGAAGATGGCATGGAAGATGGGTTCGGTTTCGACGGTTCGTCGATTCGCGGATGGCAGGCCATCAACAACTCGGACATGCTGATGATCCCGGATCCCGCTTCGGCGCAGATCGATCCGTTTCTCAAAGTGCCGACGCTGTCGCTGACCTGCAACATCGTCGATCCGATTACCCGCGAGCCGTACAACCGCTGCCCGCGTGGCCTGGCGGCGCGGGCCGAGGCGTACCTCAAGAGCACCGGCATCGCCGATACGGCGTACTTTGGTCCCGAGGCTGAGTTCTTTATTTTCGACAGCGTTCGTTTCGAGCAGGGCCCCAACCACATGTTCCATCACGTGGATTCGGTCGAGGGTCGCTGGAACACCGGTCGCGACGAAGCGGGCGGCAACCTGGGTCACAAGCCGCAGTTCAAGGGCGGCTACTTCCCCGTTTCGCCGGTGGACTCCTACACGGATCTGCGCAGCGAGATGGTGATGGTGATGCAGCAGGTGGGCATCGAGGTCGAGACCCATCACCACGAAGTCGGCACGGCCGGACAGGCCGAGATCGACATGAAGTACAGCAGCATGAGCCATATGGCCGATCAGCTCATGTGGTACAAGTACATCGTCAAGAACGTCGCGCTCGCCGCTGGCAAGACGGTGACGTTCATGCCGAAGCCGCTGTACGGCGACAACGGCAGCGGAATGCACACGCACCAGTCGCTGTGGAAAGACGAGAAACCGCTGTTTGCCGGCGACGGCTACGCGGGACTGTCCGAGATGGCGCTGCACTACATCGGCGGCATCCTTCGCCATGCGCAAGCCATCTGCGCCTTTGCCAACCCGACCACCAACAGCTACCGGCGCCTGGTGCCGGGCTTCGAGGCGCCCGCCAACCTGGCGTACTCGGCGCGCAACCGCTCGGCGGCCGTGCGTATCCCGATGTACAGCCCGTCGCCCAAGGCCAAGCGTCTCGAGTTCCGCTCGCCGGACGCGAGCTGCAATCCGTACCTGGCGTTCGCGGCCATGCTGATGGCCGGTCTGGACGGAATTGAAAACCAGATCGATCCGGGTGAGCCCCTGGACAAGGACATCTACTCGCTGTCTCCCGAGGAGCTCAAAGAGGTACCGACGGTACCGCGCACCCTGGACGAGTCCCTCACCGCGTTGCGCAACGACCACGCGTTCCTGCTCAAGGGCGATGTGTTCACCGCCGACGTGCTCGACACCTGGATCCAGTACAAGACGTCGGCGGAAATCGACGAGGTGCGCCTGCGCCCGACCCCGACCGAGTTCTCCCTGTACTTCGATATCTAGGCCTGGCGCCTACAGCCCCCAAGGGTCCATCAGCGCGCCGTTCTCGGACGAGAACCGCGCGTAATTCTTTTGTTCACGACCCTGGCTACACGTCCCCAACCGCACATCCGTCCCCACTCCAGCAAGCTATTGAAACTCCGGCGCTTGTTGTTGTTTCGTGGGGGATTTTCTATACTCTAGGCGGGATCATCGCTGGACGTAAGGGCGTGTTCTCCCTAATTCTGGGGGGTTCTACAACATCCATGTGCGCTGGCTGAGACACCTGTGGCAACGTGACTAGACTAGCCGGAAGGACCTTACGCGAGCGTGTGGCACTTGGTGTCGTACGAGCCGCGCCCAAGACGTTGTTCTCCGAGGTCGTCGGATGGGGAGCCCGCCGGACGATTCCGCGGCGACTGCGCGCCGGTGTGTATCGTGCGTTTGCTCGCGTGGTCGGCGCCAACCTCGACGAAGTGGAGCTGCCGCTGGCGGAGTACCCGTCACTGGGCAGCTTTTTTGCTCGCCGGTTGCGGGCCGACGCGCGTTCTGTGAGTGCCGACAGCCACGACGTCATCAGCCCGAGCGATGGCACCCTGGCGCACGTGTGCGTGGTCGAGCACGACACGGTGCTGCAGGCCAAGGGCAAGCTGTACTCGCTGGCTCAGTTGCTCGCAGATCCAGATCTGGCCGCGGCGCTGGAGCGCGGTCACGCATTTACGATCTACTTGTCACCGAGGGACTACCACCGGGTGCACGCACCGGTCTCGGGGCAGCTCAGCGGCTACACGTACGTGCCGGGTACCCTGTTTCCGGTGAGCCGTATCTACAGCAGCAACGTCGATGAGTTGTTTGCTCGCAATGAACGGGTCGTGTTCCGACTCGACACGCCCGAAGGTCCCGTGGCCGTGGTCATGGTCGGGGCCACCGGGGTGGGCAACGTGTGGCTCGCTCACGCGGACGCCCAGACGCGGCGCTATCGCGGCAGCACCGAGAGTCGGCATATCCAGTTGGATCCACCGGTTGCCGTGGAAAAAGGCAACGAGCTCGGGGCGTTTCACCTCGGCTCTACCGTGGTGATGGTGTTTGGCGAGGGGACCGTCGATCCAGACAAATCACTGCGTCCGGATCAGGCGATTGCGTTTGGCCAGTCGATCGGGAAACGCGGCGCGGGCAAGGCCGCGTCCGAGACAGTCGAGATTGCCGGGTGAGCGAAAAGGCCGATAAGACCAACGCCGAAACCACCGACACCGGCGAGCGCAAGCGGCGCCGTCGCAAGGGCGGTGGCCTGCGCATTCCGTCGGACAACGTACCCCGGCGCGCGTCGTCGCCACCGGTGGACTCGGACAGCGCCGAGGTGCAGACAAACCCCGACGGCGATCCCAAAGCGGCCATGTCGGTGGTGTTCGGCGGCGATGCCGAACCGGCGCCCATGAGCGTTCCCACCGTGGAGATGCCCGCGGTCGAAATGGAAGCGCTCGCACCGGAGGAGACCGGTGGCGACAGCGTCGATATTCCGTTCGACGACGACGCGGACGCTGACAACGAGGAGACCAACGTCCAGATGCCGGCACCGCCGCGTGTTCCGCCGCCGCGCGCAGCCACTCAGGCCTTGACCGACGAGGACTGGGAAGAGGTCATGGAAGAGGAGCTGCCGTCGGCGTCCGTGCTGACCTCGGCGGATCTGTCCACGGGGGCCCCGCGCGGCAAGGGCAAGGCCGACGTGTTCGACGATCGCAAGACGATCCCGATGCCGGTCGTTACCCCCGAGCAGATCGAGGCACTCACGGGCGAGAAACCGGATCCCGAGTTGATCGCTGCCGGTACTGAGGAAGAGGCGGTGCCCGCTGCTGCGGCCGCAGAACCCAGCGCACCGATCGCAGCGACGCCGGCGTCGAGCGCGCCAACCGTTGCGCCGCCAACGCCAACGCCGAGCGCGGCGACCGTTGCGCTGCCGACACCCACACCCACACCCACACCCACACCCACACCCACACCCACACCCAC
>Ga0114931_10009420_pt1 | contig 11702 bp, 14 predicted proteins | sample 2SBtaG_FD_89579 | JGI IMG/M metagenome (GOLD analysis project Ga0114931, IMG submission 89579) | Deep subsurface microbial communities from Kolumbo volcano to uncover new lineages of life (NeLLi) - 2SBTROV14_V59a metaG | ecosystem: Environmental > Aquatic > Marine > Volcanic | place: Kolumbo...
CTGTGGGGCCTCAACCCGAACCGGGACCCGAGCGCCGTTCCCTCGGCGATGATCGATAAGCCGGCCCCGGCCTTCGATCTGCCGGCGATCGAGGGCATGGACGGGCCCGGCCTCAAAACCGCGGACCTGACGGATGGCCGGGTCAGCCTGGTCAATTTCTTCGCCTCCTGGTGCGTCCCGTGCCGGGCCGAGCACCCGCTGCTCGTGGAGTTGAGCAAGCGCGGCGACGTGCGCGTGTTCGGGGTCAACTACAAGAACAAACCCGAGGAGGCGCGCCCCTGGCTGGAGAGGCTGGGCAACCCCTATAGCCGCATCGGCGCGGATCTCAATGGGCGCGTCGCCATCGACTGGGGCGTGTACGGCGTGCCCGAGACGTTCATCGTGGATGGCACGGGCCGTATCCGCTACCGCCACCTGGGCCCCATGACCCGGACCGCGCTCAAGGAGACGATCCTGCCGATTATCGCGGAGCTGCGGCGATGAACCGAGTCCGGGCCGCCCTGCTTGCCATCGCGATGGCGCTTGGCCTCGCCGCGCCGGCGGTGCTGGTGATTCCCGCGCCGGGGCATGCCGTTCTGCCCGACGAGATTCTGGACGACCCGGTGCTCGAGGCCCGCGCGCGGGACCTGTCGCGCGGCCTGCGGTGCCTCGTGTGCCAGAACGAATCGATCGATTCGTCCAACGCGGACCTGGCGCGCGACCTGCGGATCATCGTGCGCGAGCGCCTGGTGGCCGGCGATACCGACGATCAGGTTCGGGCCTATCTGGTGGCTCGTTACGGGGATTTCGTCCTGCTCGAACCGCCGGTCAAGCCGCAGACCTATTTGCTGTGGGGGGCGCCGGGGCTGATCCTTCTAGCCGGCATCTTCGGCGTGGCCGTCTATTTCCGCCGCCGCCGCGCGGCCGTGCTCTCCGTCACGCCCTTGAGCGCCGAGGAGCGCACGCGCCTGGACGCCCTGGTCGCCGAGGCGGACTCCGGGGTCCAGACACCTTCCTGAGCGCCCCAGGCCACGCGCGCGGGGGCTTTTTGCAAACTTGCCTGTGTGGGCATAAGCCCCTAACCTATTTCCCAACAAGAAGGTTGCCCGAACAGGGTTGGCAACAGGGAGACGTCCAAGGGATGGCGGAAACCGCCGCCGTGGCCTCCGCGCCGGAGGCCGCTCTCGTTTGTGAGGATATTCACAAGAGCTTCGGGCCGCTCGAGGTCTTGAAGGGCGTGTCCCTGACCGCGAACGAGGGCGACGTGATTGCCATGCTGGGCTCGAGCGGCTCCGGCAAGAGCACGTTCCTGCGCTGCGTCAACCTTCTGGAGACGCCGGATTCGGGGCGCGTCTATGTGCGCGGCGAGCTGATCCGCATGACCAAGGGCCGGGGCGGGCGCACGGTGCCGGCGGATCACGATCAGGTCGACCGCATCCGCTCGCGCCTGGGCATGGTGTTTCAGCAATTCAACCTGTGGTCCCACATGACCGTGCTGCAAAATGTCATCGAGGCGCCGGTTCATGTGCTCAAGGTGCCCAAGTCCGAGGCGATCGAGCTTGCCCACGAGGTGCTCGAGAAGGTCGGCATGGGCGACAAGCTGGATTATTACCCATCCCATCTGTCCGGCGGCCAGCAGCAGCGCGCGGCGATCGCCCGCGCCCTGGCCATGGAGCCGGACGTGATGCTGTTCGACGAGCCCACCTCGGCCCTCGACCCGGAGCTTGTGGGCGAGGTGCTGCGCGTGATTCGCCGGTTGGTGGAGGAGGGGCGCACCATGATCGTGGTCACCCACGAGATGGGCTTCGCGCGCGAGGTTTCGAATCACGTGGTGTTCTTGCACCAGGGGCGCATCGAGGAGGAGGGGCCGCCGGCAGAGGTGTTCAGCGCCCAGCGATCGGAGCGCTTCCGCCAGTTCCTGGCGAGTAATCTCTAGGGGGAACGCGGGCCCGGCGGGTCCGCGGCCAAGCAAGTGATCGGCGAGGGCCGAATCACCAGGACGTTGGAGTAACAGGGAGTGTTGACTATGAGAAAGATCGTTTTAGCAGTTGTCGCCGCGGCGGTGGTCGGCCTGGTGGCCGGCGGTGCCTCCGCCGGCATGCAGAAGGTGCGTATCGGAACCGAGGGCGCCTATCCTCCGTTCAACTCGATCGACAAATCGGGCAAGCTGATCGGTTTCGACATCGATATCGCCAATGCGCTGTGCGCGGCCGCCAAGTTCGATTGCGAGTTCGTGGTGCAGGATTGGGACGGCATGATCCCCGGCCTGCTGGCCAAGAAGTACGACGCGATCATCGCCTCCATGTCGATCACCGAGGAGCGCAAGAAAAAGGTCGATTTCACGCACAAATACTACAACACGCCGGCCAAGTTCGTTGCCCGCAAGGGGTCCAATTTCACCATCACCCCCGAGGGCCTGACGGGCAAGAGCGTGGCCGTGCAGCGCGCGACCACCCACGAGAACTTCCTTCGCGATAACTTCCCGGGCATGGACATCCGGGTTTACGCGACCCAGGACGAGGCCAACGCCGACCTGGTGGCCGGGCGGGTCGACCTGGGCCACGCGGATTCGGTCGCGCTTCTGGACGGGTTCTTGAAGACCGACGCGGGCAAGGACTTCGAGTTCGTCGGGCCGGATTTCAACGTCCCGAGGTGGCACGGCGAGGGCGCGGGCATCGCGATCCGCAAGGGCTCGGATCTGCGCGCGGCGTTCAACAAGGCCATCAAGCAAATCCTCGCCGATGGAACCTACAAGAAGATCAACGCCAAGTACTTCGACTTCGACGTCTACGGCAAGTGACCGGGGCGCGAACACGCTAAGCGGGAAGCGCCGCCACATGCCGACCGGCCCGTGGTGGCGCTTCCTTCTTTTGCCGGCGAGCGAGGCTGGGCGGGCTTCATGCTAGACCTAAAAGGCTATGGCTGGATGCTGTGGGATGGCGTCCAGATGACCGTGCTCGTTGGCGTCGGCGCCATGGGGCTGGCGTTGGTCATGGGGCTTCTCGGCGCGTGGGGCAAGATGTCCAAGTCCAAGGCGGGCCGCGCGACGGCCGACGTCTACACCACCGTGATCCGCGGGGTGCCCGAGCTTATTCTGATCCTGATCGTCTATTACGGCACGCCGACCCTGATCCAGGATGTCGCCGAGAATTTCGGCGCCGATATCATTATCGACATCAACCCCTTCGTCGCCGGGCTGACGACCATCGGGTTTATCTACGGCGCCTTCGCGACCGAGGTGTTTCGCGGCGCGTTTCAGGCCATCGACCGGGGCCAGATCGAGGCCGCGCGGGCGATCGGCATGAGCCAGACGCTCGCGTTTCGCCGCATCCTGCTGCCCCAGGTATGGCGCTTCGCCTTGCCGGGCTTGGGCAACGTGTGGATGGTGCTGATCAAGGCGACCGCGCTGATCTCGGTGATTCAGCTTCCCGAGCTTTTGCGCAACGCGGATATCGCGGCGCGCGCGGTGCGCCTGCCGTTCACTTTCTATTTCGCCGCGTCGCTCATCTATCTGGCCATCACCGTTGTCTCCATGCTGGCGCTCCAACGCGCCGAGGCCTGGGCCAACCGGGGCATACGGAGGGCCTGAGCGCGATGGACTTCCAGGTCATCGTCGATAGCCTCCCGCGCATGCTGAGCGGCGGGTGGTTGACCCTCCAGATTACCGCGCTCAGCGTCGGTATCGGCCTGGCGGCCTCGATCCCGATCGCGCTCATGCGGGTCTCGCGCAATCCGCTCCTGTGGATGCCGGTCTACGGTTACATCTTCTACTTTCGCGGCACGCCGCTCCTGGTGCAGATATTCCTCATCTACTACGGCAGCGGGCAGTTTCGGGGCGCCCTGGAATCCGCCGGCCTTTGGACCTTTTTTCGCGAGCCCTACTTCTGCGCGGTCCTGACCCTGACCCTGAATACCGCGGCCTATACGGCCGAGATCCTGCGCGGCGCGATCCGGGCGGTTTCCTTCGGCGAGGTGGAGGCGGCGCGCGCCTGCGGCATGTCGCGCGGGCTCCTGTACCGGCGCATCATCCTGCCCAAGGCGTTCCGCTTGGCGCTTCCGGCCTATTCCAACGAGGTGGTGTTTCTGTTCCAGGCCACGTCCCTGGTCAGCATCATCACCCTTCTGGACCTGACCGGGGTGGCCCGCATCGTGGTGGCGCGCAGCTTCGCAGTCTACGAGATCTACATCACCGCCGCGCTCATGTACCTGGTGGTGACCTACGGCATCCTGTTCGTCTTCCGGCGCGTGGAGTTCCGGCTTTCCGGCCATCTGCGCGAGCGGCCGGGCATGGCGGGCGTCATGGCCGAAGAGATTTCGAGCGCGGTCGCGGTGCGCTGATCCACGACTCCCAAGTGTGTCAGGCCTGTTGACGGCGCTTGGCGGCAAGCACGCGCCGATCCACGTCCGCGCCCTCGGGGATCGACAGCCCGGCCGCGCGCAGCGCGCGCAGCACGATGGCGCGATGGGTCGTCTCGTCCCGCGCCGCGCGCATGCGGATCTGGCGGATCACGCTGCGCGGCAGGGTGACCTGGAACGCTACGTCATCCTTATCCCCGGTCGCGCTCGCCTCGGTTGCCTCGGCCGCCGTGTCCGCGCCGAACGCGGTTTCCAGCTCCGCCCGCTGGTCGTGGAGCCCATGGGCTTCGGCGGGGGCCGGCCCGCCGGCGCGATGCGCCGTCAGGTCCACCACGTCGCCCTGGTCCTGGGCATCCTCGGGCGGCGCGGCGGTCTTGTGCGCCAGCCACGGAAGCGGCCGCTTGCGGGTCGCGGGCACGGCCCTTTCGGTCGCGGCGGGCGCCGTCAATGTGGGCGATGTGGGTCGGGTGGCCGGGCGTGGGGCGTCTTGCCCGTAGGGGGCGACAGGCGCCCGTCCGCCATGGATTGTCTGGGCGCGCGCGGGGCGCGGCGATAAGGCCCGGCCGGTGTCGGGCGCCGGGGCGGCGGCGAAGGTCACGGACGGTTGCGGCTTGGGAGCCCGCGCGCGGCGCAGAAACCGCGGGATACTGTTCAGAAAAGCGTCGTCATGGGCCACGTCTGTCCCCTCTTAAACCAGGCTCGCTCTTGCGTGCCCATCGATAGATCAACACTTCAACAAATTTAAGGGGTTAGGATTAAGCAACCATGAACGGCTCAACCCCAGGGGCCGCGCCGCCGGAACCACCGGGGCACGTGGGCGCGACCGTCGCCGAAAAGGGGTACGTGTTTGCGCCGAAACGGCACGATGAGCGCCATGCCGGCCGCGAACCCGCCGATATGCGCCCAATAGGCGACTCCACCCGTCTGGCCCTGACTCAGTGCCGACTGAACGAACTGCAGTACGAACCAGAACCCAAGCACGACCATGGCCGGCACGCGCAGGGGGATCAGAATAAAGCCGATTGGCAGCAGGGTCAGGACATGGGCGCGCGGATAGAGCAGCAGGTAGGCGCCCAGCACCCCGCTGATGGCGCCGCTGGCCCCAATCATGGGCATGGTCGAGCTCGGGTCCTGGAACACCTGGGCGGCGGCGGCCGCCGCTCCGCATAGCAAATAGAACACAATGAAGCGGCCGTGGCCCATGGCGTCCTCGACGTTGTTGCCGAAGATCCACAGGTACAACATGTTGCCGATCAGGTGTATCCAGCCGCCGTGCAGGAACATGGAGGTTAGCACCGAGAGCTCTGGCGGGATCGCGACGATCTCCCGCGGCAGGCGCGCCGCGCCGAACAGGACCGCCGGAATCAGCCCATAAGCATAAACCACCTGCTCGGCGGCCCCGGCCGGCAGGGACACCTGCCACAAAAAGACCAGGGTGGACACCGCGATCAGGCCGATGGTGACAACCGGCGTCAACTCGGTCGGGTTATCGTCGTGGAGCGGGATCATGGTCTCTTGTCAAATGGGCATGAATCAGGCGTAGGCGACCGCCGGCTCCAGAAGGCGGTGCATCCCATGGTAATTTATGGTTAAGACAAAGTCTTCCACGGCTTCCCGGGGTGGTGAGGGCGCGGATTTACTCGTCCACGTAGTGGGGTTCGAGCCGGGTGTGCAGGTCCTCGTAGTGGACCAGCACCGGTTCTCCCAGGGGGCAGGGCCGCCCGGCGCGAAACGCCCACTCCCCCCGGTCGCAGTTGCCCGCGGTCACGTAGCCGTTGATGTAGGCGCGCCGGTCGATCTCGGCGTTGTTGGGGCCCGATCCGTGGATCGTGCACAAATGCCAGAACGCCACGTCTCCGGGATCGAGCACCAGATCCACCAGACGCGCCGGATCCAGGCCCAGGCGGGTCAGGTCGTCCCGGCTCATGGGGGCGTCCATGATGCGCCCGCGCCCGGGAAAGGCCAGGGGCCCCAGGCGGTGGCTGCCCGGATAGACGCTCATGGCGCCGTTTTCCGGCCGGTGCGGATCGACAGCGATCATGGTCTGAAGGTACGACGCCTCCGGCGCCCGGTAGGCCGCGGCCGGGCGGCGGAAGTGAATATCCTGGTGGTAGCCGAACTCCACCTGGGTCGCCCCGGGCGGCTTCCAGTGAAGCTGATTGATGATCTGCTTGAGGTCGCGCCCAATCAGCGGGGCGACGATGTTCAGCAGGCGCGGGTCCGTGCGATAGCGCGCCAAGGTGCCGTCGAAATAGGACGGCCACTGCACGAAGCGCACGATCCGCCCGAGCGCCGGGTCCTCGGCCAGGCGATAGAGAACGTTTCGATCCCGGAACGATGTACCATGGTCGAGGGCCCGGGCCTGGATCCGGTCGAACGCCGTGGCTAGCTCGGCGACCTCGGCGGGGGAAAAGACGCCGCGCGCGATGGCGTAGCCGTGTTCGCGAAAGTGCGCGACGGGATCGTCGGTCATAGGGGACTCCCCGGGGGTTCTCGCGGCCCAAGTCTAGCCCGTGCCATCCTAACAAGGTCTGGAGATTCCTCGCTCTCGCGCCGGCGCGGCGTGGCGTTAGAATGGCCCCCGCCCGGGGCTGCCCGGAGCGCCCCTCGCGAACGATTGCATAGGAGGCCGCCATGGCCGCGCCCAGGAAGGTTATCATCACCTGCGCCGTTACCGGCTCGATTCACACCCCGTCCATGTCGCCGCGCTTGCCGGTGACACCGGACGAGATCGCCAAGGCCGCCATCGGCGCGGCGGAGGCGGGGGCGGCGATCCTGCACCTGCACGCGCGCGATCCCGAGGACGGGCGGCCGACCCAGGACCCGGCGGTGTTCATGAAGTTCCTGCCGCGCATCAAGCAGGCGAGCGACGCGGTGGTCAACATCACCACCGGCGGCGGCCCGCAAATGAGCGTGGACGAGCGCATGGCGCCCGCCGCGCGCCTCGCGCCCGAGGTGGCCTCCCTCAACATGGGCTCCATGAACTTCGGCCTCTATCCCATGCTCGGCCGCTTCAAGGACCTGCGCCATGAGTGGGAGCGCCAGCATCTGGAAGGCAGCCGCGACAGGGTGTTCAAGAACACCTTCGCCGACATCGAGCGCATCCTGGGCGCGTGTTCCGACAACGGCACCCGCTTCGAGTTCGAGTGCTACGATATCTCCCATCTCTACAACCTGGCTCACTTTCTGGACCGGGGGCTGGTGCGCCCGCCGCTCTTCGTGCAGAGCGTGTTCGGCATCCTGGGGGGCATCGGCACCCATCCCGAGGACCTGATGCACATGCGCCGCACCGCCGACCGCCTGTTCGGCGATGCCTACCGCTGGTCGATCCTGGGCGCCGGGCGCAATCAGATTCCCCTCGCCACCATCGGCGCGGCCATGGGCGCCAACGTGCGCGTGGGCCTGGAGGACTCCTTATGGAGCGGCCCGGGAACCCTCGCCGACTCCAACGCCCAGCAGGTGCGCGCCATTCGCCAAGTGCTGGAGGGCCTGTCCCTGGACATCGCCACGCCCGACGAGGCGCGCGCCATGCTCGACCTCAAGGGGGGCGACGCGGTTGGCTTCTGATCGGCCGGCGCGCGGTTCTTGATTTAAATCAAGGACCGTCGCGGGGGCCATGTGGAAGATGCGCCCCGTGATCGCGCGCACACGCGAGGCGGGGTATGCAAGGGGCAATTCACATCGACCAACCAGCGCGTGGCGCCGGACTGATTGGCCTTGGCGCCGTGTTCGTGGTGGCGGCGGTCGCGCTACTCGGGGTCTTTCGCGGCGCCGAATGGTACGCCGATCACGTCGCGGTGCCGCGCTATTGCGCCGATCCGGCGGCGGCGGTGGCGCGGGTCGGGCGCATCCTGAGCGTCCCGCGCCCGGCGGGGAACGGCGCCACCCGGCCCTATATCGTCGCGGCCAAGTTGATTCATTTGGTGCCGCAACGCGCCGGCGAGGCGACCTCCGCCTATCTCGCGCGCCTGCGCGACGAGATCGAGCGTCGGTGCGCGTAGGCGCCTATCCAAGAGAGGGCGACAATGGCGACCCATCAACGGCAACGCGCGCGCCTCGGCCCCGCGATCTTCGCGCTGACCTTCGCCGCGTCGCTGGTCTTCTTCTGGTGGCTCCTGATCTACGACCACGGCGTTTCGGGGGGATAGGCATCATGTCGCGCGCGCCGCTGGTCTTTCTGGTCTCGCTCGCGCTTTGGGCGGCCTATTTCTACGCCGTCGATATCCTGATCATGGAAGGCCAGGGGTTGCCGGTCACCTGGGCCCTGATGCCCGCGTCATGAGCCGTTCCGGCAAAATCCTGCTGGCGTGCGTGGCGGTGGCCGCGCTTGCCGCCCTGCCCGAGCTGGCCCACGCCGCGGGCGCTCTCGGCGATCCGGCGCCGGTGCCGACCCGAGCCGACTATCCCACGGTTGGCGGCATGGGCGGCCGCCCGGTGGTCTGGGGCTTGGCGCAGATGCACCTGTTCCTCGCCGCGTTCGTGCTGGCGGTGCCCATTTTCGTGCTCATGATCGAGCTGGCCGGCGTGCTCACCCGCGACCCGCGCTACGATGCCATGGCCCACGAATTCCTGAAGATCTCCATGGCCGCCTATTCGTTCACCGCGCTCACCGGAGGCGGCCTGGCGCTGGCGCTGTTTCTCTTCTATCCGGTGGTTATGGACTACATGCTGCGGGTGTTCCGCGGTCAGGTCCTGTTCTACGCCCTCCTGTTCGGCATGGAGAGCGTATTTCTCTATCTCTACTACTATTCGTGGGACGCGCTCCGGCACGGAAACCGCAAGTGGATGCACCTGGCCATCGGCCTGGTGCTCAACGACGTGGGCCTGACGCTCATGTTCATCGCCAATGCGTGGACCACCTTCATGATGTCCCCCGCCGGGGTCGATCCATTGACCGGCGCGATCACCGGCTCGGTCTGGGAGGCGACCCGCAACCCCTTGTGGAACCCCCTCAACCTGCACCGGTTCCTGGCCAACATCGCCTATGGGGGGGCCATCGTCGGCGCCTACGCGGCCTATCGGTTCCTGAGCGCGCGCACCGCCGAGGAACGCGCCCACTACGACTGGATGGGCTACACGTCCAATTTCATCGCGGTCGCCGGCTTCCTGCCCCTGCCGTTCGCCGGCTATTGGCTGATGGCCGAGATCTACGCCTATAGCCAGCAAATGGGCATCACCGCCATGGGCGGCATACTCGCCTGGCTGTTCATCATCCAGGCGGTCTTGATCGGCACCATCCTGCTGGCCGCCAACTATTACCTGTGGTGCGGGCTCAACCGCTCCGAGGCGGGGGCGCGCTACGCGCCCTATGTTAAATACATCGCCGTCGTTATCGTCGGCGGGTTCCTGGTCTGGGTCACGCCGCACTCGCTGATCCTGACCCCGGAGGAAGTGCGCATCCTGGGCGGCACCACCCACAAGGTGCTCGGGCCGCTCGGCATCATGCCGGCCAAGAACACGGCCGTGAACCTAATGCTGATCTTCACCTTCATGTCGTTCCAGATGTTCTACCGCTCGGGCCGCGAGCCGACGGTGCCGTGGGCCAGGGCGGGCAACGCCGTCATCGGCGCGCTTTATATCGCCGGTATCGTCAACATCGTGCTGGCCGGCATCTATGGCTACATCACGCCCACGGTCTACAAGGTGGGCGCCTCGGTGCCCCAGGTGCTGACCACCCTCACCATCATTATCGCGTGCGCGGTGATCGACGGGTTCATGGGCCGTGGCGCCCGGCGCAACAAGATCCATTGGGGGCGCATGTCCACGCGCTCCCAATACGCGCTCTTTGTCCTGCCCGTGGCGTTCACCTGGCTGATGGCGCTTATGGGCTACATCCGCTCGTCGGTCAGGACCCAATGGCACGTCTACGCGATCATGAAGGACGCCTCGCCCGAGGCCTATATCCCGACCATCGGCGACGCGGGCAACATGATCACCACGGTCACCCTCGCTTTCATGGCGGTCATCGTATTCGTGTTCTGGCTGAGCCAGCTCGGCGCGACCAAGCAGGCGGCGGACAGTAGCGAGGCGCCCGCGGAATGACGTTTCTCAAGGTCGTGGCGTTCAGCCTGGCCATGGTCTTCGCCTTTGCGCTTCTGGCGAACATCCTGCCCCAGGTGCAATCGAACCCGCCGACGGAGGAGGCGGTGGATACGGGCTCCCTGGACCAGGCCGGGCAGATCGCCTGGGGCGAGCGCCTGTTCACCGGCAAGGGAACGTGCACCCTCTGTCACAACGCGCTCGGGCGCGCGCCGGACCTGTTGCAACTGGACCTGGCGGCCGAGTTCCCGTCGCGCATCGCCGATCCGCGCTACGCGGGCGCGGCCAAGGAGGCCGAGGGGCCGGCGGCGGTCGAGGCCTATATCCGCGAATCCATGATCGCGCCCTCGGCCTTCGTGGTGGCCGGTTTCGGCAAGAAGGGCACCGCCGATAAGATCAGCCCCATGCCCAAGGTGGATGGCCCGCCGATTTCCCTCACCGCGGACGAGATCAACGCGATCGTCGCCTTTCTAGAGGACCGCGCCGGCCTGGAGGTGACCGTGCCCTTGCCCAGCGCCGAGGCCGTGGCCGCGGCGGAGAGCGCCGGCGACGGGGCGGACGGGGGGCCGGCGGAGACCGCCGCCGCCGCGATCGTAAAGTTCGGCTGCGGCGCCTGCCACGATCTGGAGGGCTCGGGCGCGGACGTGGGGCCGAAGCTGGGCGGAATCGGCGCGCGCCTCGACCGCGCCGCACTGCGCCGGGCGATCCTCGACCCCAACGCGGAGATCGCCAAGGGCTTCGAGCCGGACACGATGCCCCAGGATTTCGCCGAGCAGATGCGGGTCAGCGAGCTCGACCTTCTGGTCGATTACCTGTCCAACCTGCCGGCGGCGGAGGCGGCGCGGTGATGAAACGCTTCGCGACCCATCCGCTGACCCTGGTGGTCGTCGCCGTCGCGGCGATCTATGGTCTGTTCGCCTATCTGGTGCGGCCCGCGATACCCCGTTCCCTGCTCGTGCAATACATGCTGTTCGCGGTGGTCGGGGTGCTCTTGGTGGCCACCTTCGACGACGCCACCTACAAGCGCCTGATCGCGCCGATCCAGGCCCTGCTCGGCGCGCCGGCCATGCGGGTCTGGCGGGCCCTGGCCCTGGTCGTGGTGGTGGTCGGCTCGTCGTCGCTCGCCTACGGGTGGTTCAAGCCGAGCCTGGAGGCGCCGGTCGAGTTGCGCAGCGTGCATCCGGCGCCGCCGTCGTCGCTGCGCGTCTATGGCAAGACTTACGATCTGGTCAAGCTGACCAACCCCTTGCGCGCCGCGGCGCCCAAGGGCGGCCAGGCCTACGCCGACCTGATCGCCGAGGGGCGCCGGATCTACTACAAGAACTGCC
>Ga0114931_10009421_pt1 | contig 11701 bp, 9 predicted proteins | sample 2SBtaG_FD_89579 | JGI IMG/M metagenome (GOLD analysis project Ga0114931, IMG submission 89579) | Deep subsurface microbial communities from Kolumbo volcano to uncover new lineages of life (NeLLi) - 2SBTROV14_V59a metaG | ecosystem: Environmental > Aquatic > Marine > Volcanic | place: Kolumbo...
AACAAGGTCGGCAAAGACGCCAAGACGAAAGTCAGCATGTCGAGCAGCAGCGGCGCCAGTGGCGGCGGCCAGGCACCGGCCGGTCAATAGAGCCCAGGTCCACAGCGGCCATTATTGGATACAACAGACGGCGGCGGCCACAATGCAATTGCATCATGGCCGTCGCGGCTTTATGCCAGTCAATATCGCCCCGGCGGGCCTTTTGAATAGAATATCCGACCTTTTGCAAATAGTATAAAGGCATGCCGTCACTTTCCTCTGATCGCCGCGGGCGCCGCGATGACGGAATAATTAATATTATCATTCTGTTTGCCAAGTTTGTTATCTGAATAAATAAACAAATTATTTGCAATTATAGTGTTCTATTACCGCAAGCCCGCCAGCCAGCATGTCGCCGCCCGCGCACTGCCGATTGTATCGCGTATCACAAGGCAATAGCACAATGAAACTTCCATCATTACCTGCAAACGCAAAGACGCGCAGCAGACCTGGCAAACTCTTTTCCAGGTTCCGCAAGAACAAGGACGGCACAACGGCCATTGAGTTTGCCATGGTGGCAACACCCTTCTTGGCCATGATGTTCGGCATTTTCGGCCTGGGTTTCTTCTTCTTCACAACCTTCACTCTTGAAAATGCCGTCGAGCAGGCTGGTCGCCTGATACGCACCGGGCAGGTTGACGCACTCAATATGAGCGAAGCCAATTTCAAGACCAAGGTTTGCGAGCGCCTGCCGGTTTTCGTCGATTGCACGCAAAACCTGAGGGTCTTCGTCCAGTCTTTTCCCGACAACGCGCAAAACCTTAACCCGCTGAGCTGTCTCGCCAATGGCGACCTGACCGGAGCAAGCGCATATAATCCAGGCGCCTCAGATCAGATCGTTCTGGTCACCGCCTGTTACAAATGGGAATTGCCGGCAAAACTGCCGTTCCTCGATCTTGGCAATATGGGCACCTCCGGCGATCGCCTGATCCAGGCGGTCGCGACATTCCGCAATGAACCATACAAAGCTGGACCATGATCGCTGGCAGTGCGGCCCTGGCGCCAGGCCGGGAGATAATATTTGCGACCTGAAGCAAAGGCTCGAAACAAATACTCCATGTGGCGAGGCCGCTGGGACAACCATACCGACGAGGAGTTGGAGTTTTAAGATGGCTATCAAGTTTCACAGCCGTGTCATGCGAAAAGCGATGCTCCTGGGCTTGCGCCTGCACCGCAATATCAAGGGCGTAGCCGCCTTGGAGTTCGCCTTGATCGTGCCCCTGCTGTTCATGATGTTGCTTGGCACCTTCGAATTCGGCACGGCACTGACCGTCGATCGGCGTGTATCGAAGGTCTCAGGTTCGATCGCTGATCTGGTGTCGCGAACGGACAAGGTTTCTGACGCCCAGTTGCAGTTTATGGGTAACCAGATCGCCAAATCGATGATGGTGCCTTATGATTTCAGCAAGATGCAAGTTAACATCGTTCAGGTCAAGGCAGATATTAATAATGCAAGCAACACGACGGTGAATTGGTCGAGCTCTTTTAAGAATGGCAGCCCCATCACTTCGCCCTATGCAAAGGGCGCCGCATTTACCATGCCTGTCGGATTGATGGGTGCCGGCACCTATATGGTTATCGCCCAAGTCACCTATGACTACACGCCGCTGATATTCTCGCGTGCAGACTCCCAGGCCCTCACTGGTTCGCCAGAGATGTCCCCCGGCGCCTATACGATGACGGAAACCTTCTATATGAGCCCTCGCACCAAGGCATGCGTCAGCCTCAACAATATCAATTGCGTTACCGGCAACCCGTTTTAGGCAGCCATCAAGACCGTCCAACAGGCATCGCCAGGCAGGGGAATAGTCCACATTAACAAGGCTTTGAAACATGTTTCAAAGCCTTGTTGCGTGCCATCTGCACTCGCCAATGCCAGGCAAAAGCGATTTCTGCGCCTATTTTTCTGCAGCCATATTGCCTTCTGCACCCATATGATCCTATGCTTGACCCATGCAAGCGGTTGTTATGCAACTCTGACATGGATTGACGATGGGACGGCGCTCTGCACATACCCCCGAGCAGCTACGCAAGCTTATTCTCGACGCTGCCCAGACCATAATTGAAGAACAGGGCCTTTCGGGACTGTCGGCGAGAGAGATCGCGCGCCGAATCGAATATTCGCCGGGCACGATCTACAACATGTTCGCCAACCTCGATGACGTCATCCTCAATGTCGAGGCACGGATTCTTGGTTCACTCGACGACCAGCTGCATGGCGTCCTTGATGCCAACGGGTCATCATCGGAGACGCTGCACCGGCTGGCGCAGAGCTACCTGCAGTTTACCCACGACAAGCCGCGGCTGTGGAACATTCTTTTTGAGCATTACATGCCCAATGGCAGCGATGTTCCCGGCTGGTATAAGGAACGGATCGAAGGCTTGATGGGCTGCGTGGAAAGCGCTTTGGTACCGCATTTTCGCGACGGCGATGAGGCTGCGCGCAAACGTGCGGCGCGGGTACTTTGGGCGGGTGTCCATGGCATTACCTCGCTGTCCACCGCCAATAAATTATCCAGCGTCACCTCCGAGACGGCAAGCCAGCTGGTCGATGATCTGGTCGGCACCTATTTGAGCGGGCTCGAAGCCCGGCGCAACTCTTCGGCGGACAGCTGATCGTTACGAGACTGTTCGGCGACCGGCCTCCAGCAAGCCATCAGCGCCGCGCATTGTTGTTGTCTTCGCCCCCTTCGCGCTGAGCCTCCGCCTCTGCCCTCACCTCCCGCACGCCGCGTGTTTGCGCGCCGCCGCCTCCGCGCTCTCAGCCCCTGCCCTCACCCTTCGCGCTCAGCCTCCCCCGCGCCGTCTCTGCCCTCGCCCTCGCCATAGGATTGCTCGCCACTTGTGCGCGCCGCCATGGGGAACAAATGCGCGATGGCATTGGCATAATATGTCAGCAACACGATCTCCGCCGCGTTCGCCCGGTAAATCCCGTCCCGCTCCTCGACGAGGTGGCGCAGGGTGAGCTGGCGCAGACCGACGCTGAGCGCATATTCAAGATCCTTGCGCGGCATATGAACATGCGCACCGCGCGCCTTCAGGCTCTGCATCATATTGTAAATTGCGCCTTTCAGCTCAAGTCCGCTCAGTCCCGCCTCGCCGGCCAGCAGCAGCGCCCGCGCCACCATCGACACCGGCAGCGCCGGCACCACCTCGCCGACCTCGCTCATCAGCCGCATCCCGAGCCGCTCGATCTCGGCAAAGCGGCGCTCATCAGGCAGATTGCGCAAGTCCACAGCGCGGTTTTTGAGATGCTCGCGCAGTGATACGGGGCGGCCAAAACCGACAGCCGCATAGCCATAGCGGTACCAGCGGCCGCGCAGCCGCAGCCACAGATTGCGCCCGATGAAGCGAAGAAAAATCCACGGATTGAATGCAAAGCGCGGGCGTTTCGCCTTTTGCCGGGCCCGATCCCTTGCCGGCGCCGCGTCTTTGCCCACCGCAGCCGCTTTGGCCGTCCCACTTGCAGCGGCACTTGCGGCGGCAGCACTTGCGGCGGCAGCGGTCAGCACGCGGTCTTCAAGCACCCGGTCATAGCTCAGGCCAACCGGAACAAAGACGATGTCGCGTGCACCGTTGATGTCGAAGCCCGATACGATATAGCTCAACAGGCCCAGTTTCGGCCGCTGCAAGGCGCCATCGCGCGATAACCCGCCCTCGGGAAAGACCGCCTGCGCAACGCCGGCCGCCGTCGCCATCTGCACATAGCGCGCCAGCACCTTGCGATAAAGTTTGTTGGATGAGCTGTCGCGGCGGACAAAATAGCCGCCCATTGAGCGAATGAAGCCCTGCAGCAGCCAGACGCGCGCCCATTCGCCAACCGCATAGCTCAACGCCGAACTGGTTGAGACCATATAGGTGACCAGCACATAATCCATGTTTGAGCGATGATTGATGACGAAGACGACACTGGCGTTGGGTTCGATCCGTGACAGCGCCGCTTCGTCGATGGCACCGAGCCGCACGCGATACAGGAACCGCGACACCCGTTTGGCCAAACCCATGGCGAAACCGAAATAGGCATAGGCGCTGAACGACGGCACGATCTCGCGCGCATAACGCTTGGCACGCGCCAGCACCACCTCATGCGGCTCGCCCCTGGCCGCCGCTTCCCCTTCGACCGCCCGCAGAACATCGGGATCAAACAACAGATTGTCGATCAGCACGCGGCGCCGGGCGAGTTTAACGCCGGGATCTTGAGCTTCAGCCGGCTGTTGAGTTGTTCGATGGCCCTGTTGAGGCGGCGGCGCAGAAACCAGCGCAAGGTCGGCACCAGCAGGCGATCAAGCAGACCAACAACGGCCAATAAGCCCGCTGCGATCACAAGCCAGGTCGGCAAAGTCACGCTTGATGGCACAATCCATACTCCCCGAATTTCGCGAATTTTACAAAACCGCGTTACGGTGGAGCATAGTACAGGTCGACGCCTGATTGCCAGCCAGCGTCAGTGCGGGCCTGCATTGTCGGCCATCCCTCGACTGGCGCACCCTCGACCGGCGCCATCATTACCTGCCTGAATTATCGGGCCGGTTTCAGCAGCCGTGCCGCATCTGCCGCGCCATTCGCGCCATTGCCCGCAACTGGCGGTGCTACAGACCTGTCAGGCTTCTGCGGAACCTGCCGGCTGGCGGCAATCGGCATTGCCACCTTGTGCGATGATTTGATCGACCCGGTGGGGATCTTGACATAGCTGCGGCCATTGATCCGCGCGCGCAGATGCTTCACCGATGACGGGTCGAAAACACCAAACCACTTGCCCCTGGGCAATAATTTTTCATGCAATGTCGCCCACAGCGGCGCCGAGGTAATGCCCTCGACAAAGACCTCGGCGGGCGGCGTCAACAAAAACGCCAGCACCGTTGCGATTGCCATCGCGCTCGTATGGCCCCAGTGCTTGTGATCGACCAGTTTGAGCGCCGTGCCGAACGACTTCTTGATGCGCGTGCCCATGACATCGACCGAATAGATTTCATCGAGAACCAAATGCACCAGATAGCCGATGAAGGTGAACATGCCGGCAAGCCAGGCAACACCCTCGTGGCGCTGCAAGATATAGCGATAGATGATCGCCGTCACGAACCAGAAAAAGACGCCTGCCAGCACCGAATGATAGATGCCGCGATGATAGGACATGCGGTGAAATATGAAATAGGCGACATAGCGAATGCCGATATAGGTCGCGACCCACAACACCCACATCTCGGCGATCGACAATCGATCAACGAAGCAGAACAACAGTGCAAAAGCCAGAAACAGCCCGAGGCCGTTGAACATGGCCTGCGAGGGGCGCGATTCCTTCAGGTCGATGTCGGGCAGCACCGAGCCGACGACCCCGGCGATAGCGACCGCCAGCACGTCTTCCGGGGATACCGCATCGGCGGCCAGGGTCAAGGTCGCCAGCGCGCCGCTGACCAGCGTGCCGACAGCGATATGTGTTGGAAAATTCGCCATGTTGTCTGGTCTCCCTTTGCCGCATCCGGCAATAGACAAGCAGCTGCGCACCGGCGGCAAGTGAGGGCCAGCGGATCACCGCAGCTAGCCCGATCTTTTCACCCCGCTTCTGGCGGACTGACTCCGCCCTGGTCGATGACGAATAGCGAGGGTGGTGAATAGATCGGGCTAATGCCTGCTTGATTGTATCAGTTGGCCTGATTCGGCGGCTGGGGAGAAGGAAACCGACAGCAAAACATGTGGACGAGGCAAAATGCCAAGAGGCCAGGAATGCCCAAAAGGCCAGGAATGTGCAGAATGCCCAGTCGGGGGCTGGCCAAGCGTCCTGGCCCATGGCATGCAGACCGCTCAAAACCAAGGCTCAAGCCTTGTGGCGGCATAATGCCAGATATTTCCGCCCTCAGCGCAGCAGCAAGCCCGAGCAAAAAGCCGTGCCAATTCATTTCCGCAACACCAGCGCCATTGCCATCAGCTCCATTGCCGTTGCGGCTCTGGTGATGGGCATCAAATATGCAGCCTTTCTGATGACGGGGTCAGTGGCGCTCTATTCGGACGCGCTCGAAAGCGTCGTCAACGTCGTCACCGCAATCATTGCGGTCATCGCCATAAAGGTCAGCGCCCAGCCACCTGACCGCCGCCATCAGTTCGGCCACGACAAGGCGGAATATTTCTCGGCCATTGTCGAAGGCGTGCTGATTGTCCTCGCGGCACTGATGATTTTCCACGAAGCCTATGGTGCGTTGGTGCAGCCGCGGCGGCTCGATCAGCCGCTGTCCGGCATGGCCATCAACGGGCTGGCGACAATGCTCAATGCAGCCTGGTGCTACTTCCTCATTCGCTATGGCCGCGCCCGCCGCTCGCCGGCTCTTGAGGCCGACGGCTGGCATATCCTCACCGACGTCATCACCTCTGTTGGTGTTCTGCTCGGCCTGGTGCTGGCTGTCGCGACCGGCTGGAGCATCCTCGATCCGCTGCTGGCAGGCATTGTCGCGCTCAATATATTATGGACCGGCTGGCGGCTGACATCGGCTTCCTTTAGTAGCCTGATGGACGAAGCGGTGCCGGTCGAAACCGCTCATCGCTTTACCGAAATCATCGCCGCCCATGCCAGCGGCGCGCTACAGATGCATGATCTGCGCACACGTCATGCCGGCAGAGCCACCTTCATCGAGTTTCATCTCGTGGTGCCTGGCCAAATGAGCGTCTCGGCGGCGCATGAAATATGTGACCGCATTGAAGCGGCCTTGAGTGAGACCATCGACGGCGCCCAGGTGGTGATTCACATCGAACCCGAAGGCGAAGCAAAAGTGACCGGCGCCATCGTGTTTTGACGCAAGCACAGCTTGATTCAGCCCGCAGCAATCAGCCAGCATCAATCAACCCGCGCCCTTTCAGCAGCGCGTCAATGCTCGGCCGGCGGCCACGAAAGGCGACATAGGCGTCTTCCGGATCACGCCGGTTGCCGGCCGAATAGATGTGTTCCTTGAGTCTCGCCGCGGTCTGCGGATCGAAGATGTCCCCCGCCTCCTCGAAAGCGCCGAAGGCATCGGCATCCATCACTTCCGACCACATGTAACTGTAATAGCCCGACGCATAGCCGCCCGAAAACAGGTGCTGAAAATGGCTCAGCCGGTGGCGCATGACGATTTCGCGCGGCATGCCGATGCGCTCCAGCGCCTCACGCTCAAAAGCCGCAATATCCAGTTTGCCATCTTTCGACAGCACCATGCCATGCAGTTCGATGTCGAGCAGCGCCGACGACGTGTACTCCACCGTCGCAAAACCCATGTTGAAGTTTTCTGCCTGCTTCAGCCGCTTCAATAAATCCGCAGGCATCGGCGCACCGGTTTTGGCATGACGCGCAAATTGCTCCAGCACCTGCGGCTGTGACAGCCAATGCTCATAAAGCTGCGAGGGCAGTTCGACGAAATCACGCGATACGGCGGTCCCGGAGATTGACGAATAGGTCACGTCAGACAACAGCCCGTGCAAGGCGTGGCCGAATTCGTGAAACAGCGTGCGCGCGTCGTCGAAACTCAGCAGTGCCGGTTCGCCCGCTGCCGGCTTGGCAAAATTCATGACATTGACGATGATCGGCCTGATGTCGCCGCGCAGCTTTTCCTGCCGCCGCAAGGCACTCATCCAGGCACCGGAGCGCTTTGAGCTGCGCGCAAAATAATCGCCCATAAACAATGCCGGCGCGCGGCCATCGTCATAATGCACTTCCCAGACCCTGACGTCGGGGTGATAGGCCGGCAGATCCTTGCGCTCCTTGAATGTCAGGCCGAACAGGCGCTGCGCGCTGTCGAAGGCCGCGGCGATCATCTGGTCGAGCTGCAAATAGGGTTTGACTTCGCTTTCATCGAGATCATAGCGCGCCTTGCGCAGCTTCTCGGCATAGTAGCGCCAGTCCCAGGGCTGCAGTTCGACATTGTCACCGCGCGCGCGCGCCAGTTCAGCAAGATCGTCGCGTTCGACAAGCGCCTGCGCCCTGGCCCGCTGCCAGACCGCATCAAGCAGGTCGCGCACGGCCTGAGGCGTCTTGGCCATTGTGTCGTCGAGCGAAAACGCGGCATAGCTGTCGAAGCCGAGAAGTTTGGCCCGCTCCGCCCTCAGTGCCACCGTTTCGGCAATCTGGGCCAGGTTATCGGTCTTGCCGCCCATCCGGCCACGCTTGATCCATGCGTTAAAGGCTTCTTCGCGCAGGTCCCGGCGGTCGGAAAAGGTGATAAAACCTTCGATAGATGAGCGCGCCAGGGTAATCACATATTTTCCCGGCAGGCCCCTTTCCTCGGCCGCCGCCTTTGCCGCCGCGACAGCCGCGTCAGGAAGACCGGCCAGATCATCGGGACCATCAAGCACCAGTTGATAGCCCGCTTCATCGGCCAATACATTCTGTCCGAAGCTTGTCGACAGCTCGGCCAACTGCTGGCTTATTGCGGCCATGCGTTTTTTGTCGTCCGCAGACAGCTTGGCGCCGGCGCGCAGGAAATTGCGGTGATGACGCTCCAGCACCCGCATCTGCTCGTCATCAAGCGCAAGCTCGTTCCCCCGTTGATAGAGATCATCGACACGCGCAAAGAGCTGCGCATTGAGCGAAATAGCACTCATATGCGCCGCCATTTTCGGCGACAGCTGGCGCTCTACCGCCTGCAGTTCCGGCGTCGTCACGGTTCCCGACAGATTGTAAAATACGCTGGCCACGCGCCCCAGCAACTCGCCACTTTTTTCCAGCGCCTCAATGGTATTGGCAAATGTCGGCGCGGCGGTTTGGCCAGCTATCGTATCGATTTCAGCACCATGCGCTTTCATCGCCTGATCGAATGCCGGCTGGAAATGCTCTATCGCGACATCGCCAAAGGGTGGCATTTCAAACGCCGCCGTCCATTTTCCCAGCAAAGGATTGAGCGGCGCTGATGCATTGCTCATTGGCGCCGCGCCTGAAGGCTTATTCGAATTGGCTTTGCTCATGAATATTTACCTCGAAGACTGCATGGGCGCGCAAAACACGCGGCCAGGAAAGAAACAACAAGACAGAAGCGGAAGCATTGCAATAGCTTGCCCGTGAGGCAAGATCTATAGGCGAGCAGCCAGTTGGGGCACGAGCGGCGGGCGCGCAAACGAAAACGATGAGCCGATCGGGAGAACCGGCTCATCGCAATTGCGAAATGACATGCAGAATTCGCGGGGAGAGAGGGCGGAGATTCGCTGTTTCACAAGAAACATCACGAAACAGGGAGGCACCCGCGATTTTCAGAGTTGCCGCTGTGAGAGTGACCCGGTCCAATCCGGTAGTTCTGGGGGCTGGGGGGCTGAGAAAACCAGAAACCGCCGAAAAGAACCGGGCCATAGAGGCAACGATCACAGCCTGCCTATGATTTGCGGCACGAAAAGGAAGGGAATTTGACGAAACTTTGACATTTCAAACGGTTAGCGGCTGAGAACGGCGCAGGATTGATTCTGCCCAGACCGGCTGGCGGGCCGGTTTTACCGCCGGAGACTTGCGGCTGGGCAGAAAAAACGGCCCGGTCCAACTAAGACCGCTCGGGGGACTGGGGGGCTGATGTCCGAGACAATGAGTGGACCGGGCCAAGTGCCGATAGACATGAATATACAGGGCAATGGGGCGGACATTCGTCCGGACTATGACCGTTTGGTGATTTATATTTCTAAACATTTCGTAATGTGATCTCACGCAACTCCTTGAATTTCGGGCCCAAAACAGGAACTATGTAAACGGGATCATGATCGAAAGGAGGCGCTCTTGAGTGAAGTCGAACCAATAATGCTCCGCCCTGGCAGCAAGACGTGCAAAAAGGGCGCATGCAAAACTACCAAATCGTCTTCTCATAGGAGGATCGAGACCCAGGCCGCAGGCCAGCAACCCCGGCAGCAGGGGGCACATCACCAGGGCGCGCATCAGCAACAAGTGACGCATCATCAGCGCGTAACATCACAGCCGGTGCCCGTGTGCTTCGACCGTCTGGAGCTCAAGCAAATCCTGGCCGTTTATGGCCGCAAGGTCTCCAGCGGAGATTGGCGCGACTACGCCATGGATTTCGGCAAGGACAAAGCCGTGTTCTCGATATTCCGGCGGGCCAGCGAATGCCCGATTTACCGGATTGAAAAATCTCCGACGCTGGCGCGCCGGCAGGGTGCCTATGCAATTGTCTCGGCTCATGGTCTGATATTGAAGCGCGGGCGCGACCTGCACCGCGTGCTTGACATCCTGGATAGATGTCTGCGCCTGGTCGAGAGTTAGCCCAAAGCGTTCACCAGCACGCTGATTGCACCATTGCCGTTAAGGTTTCATACACCATAACCGCAGCAGTTCGTCGGAATTTCGGCTGACCTCTTTGGAATATTCAAGCCTTACCGCTACACTGAAAGCCATTAAGTTCTGGCAGGAGTTTCAGCGGTGTACGGCGTTATGGGTAAAACAAGGTTTGGCGCTGCCATCACCAACTGGCGTCTTGTTCTGCTTGCCACCACAGCTCTCGTTCTGTCGATCGCCTCCGGCTGGACCACCTGGGACGGCATGCGGAACTTCACCAGGGAACCGCTGCTATCATTGATGATAACTTTCGGCATCCAGGGGGTGATGCTGATTGTCGCCTGGCTGATCGGGGAAAGTTTCGCAACCGGCATGGGCCGGAGAAAATCGCCAAAAGCCGAAACCAAAACCACGACCAAAACAAGTCGCGTATCGTTGTTTGCCGGCATCGGCATCATTCTGCTCGGGTCGCTCTCAATATGGTTACTCGGTCATTTCGGTGTTTTCTCCGGAAGCTGGACGAGCGCATCAGGCAAATATTCCTGGCTGGCAGTTGCCATACTGGTTTTCGCTCTCCTGGTAATGAGCGCCGGCCGTGACGTCGTTGACAGTTATTTGCTCTCGCTGCGGGTGATCGTCCGCAATGCAGCTCTTTGGGTCATGTTCCTTGCCTGCATGGCGACATCCGTTTTCTTCTCATTCGATTCTCTGTTCTCGACCATATTCCCCAAAGCCGAGCGCGTCAGAGCCGCCGATCTGCGGGCGCGCAGTGCGGTTGCCAACATCAACAATGATATTATCGCGTTGAATGCGAAACGGCGCCTTGAGCAACGCACCAGGTTCCTCGCCGGCCGCGAATGGCAGAATTATACCGGGGTCCTCGACCGGCTGGCCGGGCAACTGCAGAAAGCGCCGGCATCAATCGATCGATACCTGCAAGAAGAAAATGCCAAAGACCAGGACATCAGCGCCGGCCGTCAGGCGAAACTGGCGCTCATCGAAGCGAAGAAGGCCCAGGCAGCAGCACGCAAAGGGAAAATTTCCGGGCGGGTTGGGCAACTGCAACGCCAGGCAGCACGGCTTGCCGTAACACTCGATAAACTTAAGCTGGCGGTCTTCAAAAAGGATCGTGAGATCATTGCCAAGACTGGCGAAATGGAAGCCGAGGAGCACGGCATTGGTGAAACCTTGAAGGCAGGACGCGGGCCCATCTATCGCAAACTGGCGACGCAGCGATTGCGCCTCGTCGCCGCCAAAAAGGCCATCGAGTTGCAGCATGGCGTTTACGCACGACAATTGCGCACGACCGAGGCTGAAATCGAGCGTCAGCAGCGCCAGGGAATTGCCGCTGAAGCCGAGCTTCTGCAATGGCGTGGCAAGGCGCAGAGCGCCGGCAGTGCAACGGCCATTGAAAAATCGGCGCATTCCACCGGTTTG
>Ga0114931_10009422_pt1 | contig 11700 bp, 11 predicted proteins | sample 2SBtaG_FD_89579 | JGI IMG/M metagenome (GOLD analysis project Ga0114931, IMG submission 89579) | Deep subsurface microbial communities from Kolumbo volcano to uncover new lineages of life (NeLLi) - 2SBTROV14_V59a metaG | ecosystem: Environmental > Aquatic > Marine > Volcanic | place: Kolumbo...
GAAGTAATCACGATGCATATGACACCCGTCTTGCATGTGAGGTCGTCCAGATGCTCCAAACCTGTATCGCTCCATTCAAACCCACCGACCCCTTCGTGACCTTCGAGTTCAACGTCTTTTCTTGGCGTTCTGCGCGCAAATCTCGGCGATCTCAGCGTTCATTGGGACGCATTGACTGAGAAAAGTGAACGTGCAGGCGGACCATTCGGATCGATGACTCTCTGTTTCAGTCACCCTCGAAGACCGCCCGGAGCGCATCAGTCGCGGGTGATGAGCCCACGCCGAAGCCATACACCGACGGAATCGCATCATCCTCACCGGAGCGCGCGGCGCCGATCCACAGCACGAAGTTCACGTCCTCGTGGCGACCGATCCACTCTTCGATTCGGCTTCGCGTTGCGGACGAGCCCAGCGGAGCCAAGTCACGCCGCAGGATCAGGTCCGCCATCAGATCGTTCCATTCCTGCCCCGTTTCAACGGCGCCGCTCAGCGCCGGGTTCGCCCCCACGAGATGAAACCCCTTCCGCGACGCTTCGGCCAGGCTTCGTTTCAGGTATGCCTCCGCGGCCTCACTCAGGGGAGGGGACAGATCCGACAGGAGGAGCACCGTCGGCCCGCGGGCAGAGGTCGGCACCGCAGGCGATCGGGCTTCGGCTCGATCGGCGACGGCGACCGACAGGGCCGCCGGTCCGTCGCCTTGGGCGCCCGGAGGCGTCGCCGCCGACATTGCGAACTCCGTCGAGACCTGTGACCCGCCCGACGAATCATCCTCGGCCTGCGTCCAGTGGATCCCCGGCTGCTGGGGACGAAGCCAAAAGTACGACAGCGTCGAGGCGATGACACCAATCGCCACAACGAAAAACAGGGTCAGCGCCACGACGACGCCGGCGTTGATCCCGGGCTTGAAACCGGCGTGCCGACGCCTGTGGCGGATCCGTTGGCGTGCGCGTTCTCTTGCGGCTCGAGCCGTGCTCCGCGCGTGTTCGAGTTGTTCCCGGGCGGAGCGGGCACGTGCGGCGCGATGGAGTTGGCGTGCCTCGGTGGCCTCCCGTGCGGCGGCCGCAAAGCGCCCTTCCCCGCCCGGTGCGGGCCCGAATCCCGGGGCGGGATGTGCCGGGGCCTGCGCGCCGCCGTCCACAACGTATCGACCCGTCCACCAGTCCGTCACGCGGATGCGGGGCCTGGTCCGATGGGCGGGCGCATCGGCCCCAGCCGGCGAAACAACCGGCTCCGGCTTCGCTGGCGGCTCGGGAATCGGACGGGGCGAACCCGCCACGGCAACCGCCTCGGGAGCGTGCGGCTCCGCTGCTTCAGGCTCGGCCCCTCCGTTCACGCTCGGCAGACTCACCGGCTTGACCGCGTAGGGATCATCCGCCGACGCGATCGCCTCCAGATCCAGCAGCATCTGGTGGGCACTGTCGTACCGCTTGTCGTAGTCGGTCATCGCCCGGCGGACGACCCACCGGACGGCCTCGGGGCAGGGCTTGGTGATCTGGCTCAGCCCCCCGTGGGCCGGGAAGGAGTTCTCGATCGCCGAGTACAGCACGGCCCCCAGTGCGTAGATGTCGAACTTCGCCCCGTCCACCTAGTGGACCTTCACGCCCTTGAGCGCCAGACGGACCATCTCCGGATCGCGGAAATACTCGGTCCCGTGCGTGGTCAGGGTCATCGCGCTCCGCAGCGGCGTCACCAGGCCCAGATCCACCAGCCGGGCCCGATCGTGGTCGATGATGATGTTGTCGGGCTTGACGTCCTTGTGCCACAGACCACCCGCGTGGTAGGTTTCGAGCGTGCGCAGCAGGTCCAGCCCGTAGCCGATCACCTGCCGCATCTGCCGCGGGCCCAGCCCCGCCCCCCCGCTCTGGGCGTGCAGGCGCTGGGTCACGACGCCCAGCGGCTCGCCCGGAACGTAGCGCATGACGTAGTAGAACCGCTCCTCGCCCATATCGTGTTCGAGGACCAGGCCGAGTTTCTTGGCCGCGTCCAGGGCCCGGCTCTCTCGCACGATCTGCGGCAGGCTCGACCCGTCGCGGAGGCTGAATGATTTGATGACGACCTGGCCCACGTCGTGCTGCCCGTTGCGGGCGAACGTGGCCAACCGGCGGGCGTCGGGCTCGGCGACGTACAACTTGCCACCGGAGCCGCCCCCGGCCAGCGAGCCCACGATCCGGTAGCCCTCGAACTTCCCGGTCCGCCGGGAGGGGCGATCCCGCGTGGGGACAGCCGCCATCACCTCCGGCAGGCGATTCTCGATCCCGTCGGTCAGCGCGGTCAGGCACAACAGGCGGGCCGGGTGCCCGATCAGGATCCGGTAGATGGACAGGGCGCCGTTCTTGATCTCGGCCTTGACCGCGCGCCCGTAGTGGGCCGACGCGGACCACCGCCCCACGATGACGCTCAGCGCCACAAGCGGGACGAAAACCACGCCCGTGATCAGCGAGCCGATCAGGCGCAGAACGTCGCCGATCTCGCCGAACACGAAGCGGAAGACGTGGCGCACGAGCCACCCGATGCCCCGGACGGCCGGAACGACCAGGTAGAGAACCAGCAGGACACCGATTGGAATGGCCACGAGGGCGGCCAGAATCAGCATGAGGATGCCGGGTGCGGCGCTCATGGTCGGCTCCTCCATTCTCCAGACGGGTTCAGTCCCCGACGGCGGCGCTGTCGGCCTGCCGAAGCGCCAACTGCTGGTGGTAGATCTCGGCGACGGCCTCGTCGAACATCACGTCGTCCGCCTTACTGGGATTGAGATCCAGCCCGTTTCGCTCCGCCTCCGTGCGCTCCTCCTGCGTGAAACTGTATGTGGCGATCACCTCGGCCAGGCGAGAGCGAAGGGCCGAGCGCACCCGGCTCAAACGTCGGCTGACCGTCGGCTCGCTCACGCCCAGCGCCAAGGCGACGGCCTTGCCGCTCTGCCCGTCGAGCACACGCATCCGGTAGATCGAAAAGTCCGTGAAATCGCAGTCCTTCTCCACCAGGCGGATCGCCGCCTCGACCTTGGCGCGGAAGACCGCAGCCTCATAGGCCGAGTCCACCCCCGCGGCCCGGCTGGCGAGCATCCATGTCTCGTCAAACTCGGCCGGCTTGCGATTGCCACCCCGCTTCAGGGCCATGCGACGGTCGATCTCGTCGCCGAGCACGTGCTTGGCGATCGCCAGCAGCCACGTCGAAAACCGCGCCCCGCGCGACGGGTCGTATCGGTCGATCGAGCCGGACAGGGCGGCCAGGGTCTCCTGGGACAGGTCGCGCACCGTCTCGACGCCGATCCGCCCCCGCCCCCACTTGGACAGTTGGGCGCGGACGACCGGCCCGAACGTCTCCCACAGCTCGTACCACGCCGCCTCGTCGTTGCCACGCAGCCGGGCGATGAAACTCGTCGTCAGCGAGGTGAGCATCTCGAGTCCTGGCCCGGAACCCCGCGAACAGGGTGCCGGCGTCGTCACGGGAACCAGCCGGACCGCCTGCCCCGGCGCACCGGAGGCCCCGGCCCGGACCCCCGTGTATTCCGATTCGGGTCAGCCCGGTTTTGCACCAGGATCCCGACCGGAGCCTGTATAAGAGGATACCCCAGACCACGACCCCCCGGGGCGAACTTTCTGGCGCCGGAGATGCCGGCGCCGCGAAAGCCGCCGCCCCCCCTTCCCAACAACTCTTGCGACCGGCCCATGTGCGAGTGCAACGGGCCGACGAGGACTCAGACCCAGGAGGCTGACCCATGGCAGGCATCATCAGGACAGTCGTTCGAGTCGGCGTTATCGGGACTCTGGCCGCCGGTGGCGTCGCCGTAATCGTTTCCGCCTCACCCCGGGCACGGGCGCTGCTCTCGCAGGTCCAGACCAACGTCAATGAGGCCATCGACAGCCAGATCGACGACCCCGTTGCCCTGCGAGCGAAGCTGCGCGACCTGGTCGCCCAGAATCCCAAGCGCGTGGCGGAGGTCCGCGCGGACCTCAGCGAGGTGGACGAGCAGATCGCCGAGTTCGAGCGTGAACTGGCGATCAGCAACCGGGTCGTCGAACTGGCCCAAGGGGATCTGGACACGCTCGACGCGCTGCTGAAACAGGCCGGACAGGCCCGCACACGCCACGCCTCGTTTGACGGTCAGCCGACCGTCATCCGCATCCGCTTCAACGACCGCTCGCTCTCGCTGGACGAGGCCTACGCCCGGGCCGCCCAGATCACGAACCAGCGCGACGCCTACACCAAGCGGGCGGCCAACATCCGGAACAACCTCGGCTACCTCGCCAAGCAGCGCACCCAACTCGAGCAGGTGATGACCAAGCTCGAGTCCGAACAGAGCCAGTTGCAGTCCGAGCTGTGGCTGCTCGAACGGGACTTGGACACGATCGCCCGCAACGATCGCCTGCTGGAGATGATGAAGCGTCGCCAGGAGACGATCGACCGCAACGCCCGGTACGTCGGCACGAGCATCGAGGGGTACAAGACCCAGGTCGCCCGGATCAAGGGAGAGCAGGCCCGTCGGATGGAGTCGCTCCAGCGGGGCTCGCTCGAGGAGAACTACGTCAATCGCGCCCAGATGGAACTGGATCGCAACCGGGCCGCCCGGTCCCTGTACACCCCCGACGAGGGCGGGACGATCCAGATCGAGCCCCGCGTCCTTGAACTGACGCCGGACCAGGATCCGAACCAGCAGGACACCGGGCCGACCCCGAACCTCATCGCCTCTCGGGATTGATCCCCGGGAGGGCCCGGAAACGCGAACCACCTCCGCAGCCGCCGGCGCTTCGTTTGGAGCCGGCGGTTTTTTCGCCCACCGACCGGGCCGGTGGCGGATCCAAGCCCGACCCGATACGCTCTTGCTCGGCCCGTTGAATCGCCGATTGCCTGTATGGACGCCGGCGGTCGATCCGACGGCCGATGAATCGAGTGCAGACACGTGCAGATTGACCGGATACTGGGCCTGTTCAGTGTGGACCTGGGCATCGACCTGGGCACCTGCAACACGCTGGTCGCGGTTCGCGGTCAGGGCATCGTCCTCAACGAGCCCAGCGTCGTGGCCGTCCGAAAGGGCACCAACCAGGTCCTCAAGAACGGCCAGGCCGTCGGATGGGTCGCCAAGGAGATGCTCGGCAAGACGCCAGGGTCGATCACGGCGATTCGCCCGCTCAAGGACGGCGTCATCAGCGACTTCGAGATCACCGAGGCCATGCTCGGGTACTTCATCTCCAAGGTCTCGGGGCGTTTCCGGATCTGGAGCCCCCGGGTGGTGATTTCGGTGCCCTCGGGGATCACTGCCGTGGAAAAGCGGGCCGTCTTTGACTCGGCCGATCGTGCCGGCGCGAGGCGGACCTACCTCATCGAGGAACCCATCGCCGCGGCGATCGGGGCCGGGCTGCCCTTCGCCGAGCCGACCGCCTCGATGATCGTGGATATCGGGGGCGGCACGACCGAGGTAGCGATCATGTCCCTGGCCGACATCGCCGTCTGCGAGTCCGTGCGGGTCGCCGGCGACGACATGGACGAGGCCATCATCGCCCACATGAAACGCACCTACAACCTGATGATCGGCGAGCAGACCGCCGAACGGATCAAGATCGAGGTCGGCTCGGCGGCCCCCGTCGGCGAGGAGCAGACCGTGGAGGTCCGCGGGCGGGACATGATCTCCGGGCTGCCGCGAAAGACGGAAATCACCAGCACGGAGATCCGCGAGGCCCTCCAGGAGCCCATCAGCGCGATCCTCGAGACCGTCAAGCGAACCCTCGAGCACGCCGAGCCGGAACTGGCCGCGGACCTGGTCGAGAACGGGATCACCCTCTGCGGGGGCGGGGCCCTGCTCCGCGGCTTGCCGGAGGTGATCAATAAGGGAACGGGCCTGGAAGTCATGCTTGCCGACGACCCGCTCACCTGCGTGGCCCGCGGCACCGCGATCTACCTCGAACACATCGAGGACTGGAAGGCGACCCTCGAGAACAACATGGAGGTCTGAGACCCCGCGGCGTCCGCATCTACGCGACCAGCCCAAGCGACCACCCCGAAGCGACCATGCACCGATCCGGCCACAGCACGGACGCCTCGCGACGGTTCATTCCCGCGGCGATCGTCCTGTGCCTCCTGCTCGGGTTCGTCCCCGCCCGATACCTCGCGCTGACCGGCGAACTGGCCGACAAGGCCAACTGGATCATCGCCCCAATCTCTCATCCCGTACTCCGCCTGGCCGCCTGGCTGGAGCCGGGCCGCCGCCAGCAGGGGCACTCGCCCGAGGTCGCCCGGCTCCAGAGCGATCGCGATCGATACCAGACTATGTTCCTTCGCGCCCAGGCCGAGATCGGCCGCCTGCGCGGGCAGATCAGCGACCTCCAGCGCGGGATCGACCTGAACCCCGCCCTCCCCGTTCGACAACTCTCGGCCCAGGTGATCCGGCGTCAGGCCGACGCGTCGGGGCGACTGCTCGTCATCCGCGGGGGTGCTCGCACGGGCGTCACCCCCAACACCGTCGTGGTCGTCAACGGCGTGGACCTGGTCGGGCGCGTCATCCGCGCCAATCGCAATACCTCGATCATCCAGCCCATCACCTCGACCGGGGCCGGGGCCATCGACGCCAGGATCATCCTCCGCGATGACGGGTTCGGCGCCCGCTGCCAGTTGCGACCGGTCCGGGGCGGGTTGCTCCAGGGTTTGGCCAGCGAGCCCGAGGATCCAGATTCGGGCCGGATCGAGCCGATTGAGCCGGGGCGGATCGTGCGCCTGGCCGACCAGACCTGGCCCGCCAACGCCCAGATGCTCATCGTCGGCATCGTCGAGCGCGTCGACAGCGCCGAGGACCAGTTGCTCCGAAAGATCGTGACCGTCCGCCCCAGGATCGATCCGGCCCGGGTCACCGAGGTCGTATTGCGCATCACCGAGGACTCCCCCATCCCCTCGAACCCGCCCGAGGGCGGCCCATGAGGTGGCTCGTCTTTGCAATCCTGGCCTGGATCTTCATCGGGCTCGAGATCGGCCTGCGAGATGTGCTGGCCTTCGGAGAGGATCTGGCCATCTCCCCGAGCCTCGTGCTCCCGCTGGCGGCGCTGGTGGCCCTGAGCGCCACCCCGCGCCAGACGCTCGTCGCCTGCCTCGTGCTGGGCCTGCTCGTCGATCTGACCTCCAGCCACGAGCTGGCCGACGCGGGCGGGGCGGTCACGATCATCGGGCCGGCCGCCCTGGGCTACATGCTCGCCGGCAAGTTCGTCCTGACCATGCGGGGGCTGATGATCCGGCACAATCCCCTCACGCTCGTGTTCCTCTCCATCGTGGGGGCGATGCTCGTCAACGCGGTCATCGCCGCCATGCTCTCGATCCGCGCGATCTATGACCCGATCGTCTGGGACGGCGGGGGCGAACTGCTCGTGCGCCTGGGCCGATCGATCTACACCGGGGCGCCGGCCCTGCTCGTGGGGCTCATCAGCCCGCTCCTGGGCGCCATGCTGGGATTGGACCACCCGCCCCGCCACGGGCGACGCGTGTTCTGAATCGCCCGGCCCCCACGGGATCCCCCATCTCGCGGTCAGGCCGACCCTTCGCTCAGCGGCTCGACGAGCACCGGACGCCTCGCGGCGGCAACCTCGTCGGCGCGCTCGATCAACGCCTCGCTCGGGGCGGCCTTGAGCGACGCCGGATCGCGCCGGACCTCCTCGGCGATGGCAAGCATCGCGTCGCAGAATCGGTCCAGCACCGCCAGCGACTCGATCTCGGTCGGCTCGGCCATCAGGCAGTCGTGGACCGGCCAGTGCATCGTCGGGGGATGGATCCCGTAGTCGATCAGCCGCTTGGCGATGTCAACCAGGCTCACGCCCGCGTCCAGCAGACGCCGGGGCACCGTAACGAACTCGTGCGCACAGAACATGCCATGCTCGGGATCGAAGTACGGCATCTCGTAGGCGTCCTTGAGCCGGGCGGCCACGTAGTTGGCGCTGAGCACCGATTGCTCGGCGACGCGCTCCAGCCCCTCGGCCCCGCAGGCGCGGATGTACGCGTAGCAGCGAACCGCCACGCCCATCTGCCCCCAGAACGAGCGGACCTTGCCGATCGACCGGGGACCGTTGAAGTCCAGCAAGAACCGCCCGTCCTCGCCCCGCGCCACACGAGGCACGGGCAGGTACGGCGCCAGAAAGTCGGCCACCGCGATCGGGCCCCACCCCGGCCCGCCGCACCCGTGGGGCGTCGAGAACGTCTTGTGCGTGTTGTAGTGCATCGCGTCGGCGCCGAAATCGCCCGGACGCGTCTTGCCCAGAACGGCGTTCATGTTCGCCCCGTCAAGGTACAGCAGGGCGCCGATCTCGTGAACGATCCGGGCCACCTCGACGATGTGCGAATCGAACAGCCCCGCCGTATTGGGATTGGTAATCATGAACGCAGCGATGGACTCCGGGCCGCAGCGCTCGATCACCCGCCGAAGATCCTCGATGTCCGTCCGCCCCGATTCGGTCTTGACGGTCACCGGTGTCGCGCCGCACATCGAGCAACTGGCCGGGTTGGTCCCGTGGGCCGTGTCGGGCGCCAGCACGACGGTCCGCCCGGGCTGCCCCGAGTCCTTGAAGTACGCCCGGATGACTTTGAGGGCCGTGAACTCGCCGTGTGCCCCGGCGGCGGGCTGGCAGCAGACGGCCGGCAGGCCCGCGATCTCGGCGAGGAACTGCTGGCACGTCCAGACCAGTTCGAGCATGCCCTGGACGGTCTGGTCGCTCTGGAACGGGTGCAGATCGCGCAGCCCCGGGAGCGCCGCCGCCCACTCGTTGATCCGCGGGTTGTACTTCATCGTGCACGAGCCGAGCGGGTAGAACTCACCGTCGAGCGAGAAGTTCCGCTGGCTCAGGTGCGTGTAGTGGCGGACGACTTGCAACTGCCCCAGCTCGGGCCAGTCGGGCCCCGGGCCGACCAGGTCCGCCGGGAGGTCCGACTCGGGAACGTCCAGCGCGGGCAGATCGATCGCCCGGGCGCCGGGCGAGTGCTTCTGGAAGATCGTCGCCTCGACCGGGCGATCCCCACGGTGCCGGACCATAGAGGGGAGCCCTTCACGGCCGGCCCCCGAGGTCGCTGCTTCTTCCAACGCCATAGACACTCTCGTCATCTACTTGCCGTCCTCCGGCACCGATTGCCGGTTCCGGTTCGAGCGCTGACCCGTGGTAACCTGATAGGGCCGACCCCATCGATCGAACAACACCAGGCGGAACCCCGCAGGAACGCGGCGTCCGGGCTTCCAGTTCGGGGGGCGTGCTGGCGGTACATTCACGCCCTTGGCACGCTCGCGGAGCCCTGAAACGATACCGGCCACGGAAAGGTGGTAATCCAGATCCGGCCAGTGGATACCCGTCCCCCGCCCGATCAGCCGCCAGTTGTCCCGCTTGGAGCGCGATCGCTGGAGCGTGGGATAACGCGAGAGCGGAGCCGCATGGATCGAACCATCCTCAAGCGTCAGTTCGAGGTACAGACGCCCCTGACGCTTGACGAATCCAACGCCCCTCGCCCGCAGGAACGGTTCATTTCCGTTCGGCATGCTCACGCCATCTCTCCAGCAGCAGTTCACGGTGTTCCTCGATCACCGCTCTGATCTTACGCATGTCTCCCGCCTTGACGCCGTCGTTCCAGGCCGGTTCCACCGGCTCCAGCCACCACTTGCACGCGCCATCGCCGCCTTCGACGTGGACGTGAGCGGGCTCGTTCCCTTCCTCGGAGTAGAAGAAGTGGAATCCGCGCGACAGAGTAACGGGCAAGGCCTTGGGCACGCGTGCTGGACTCCTTGGATGCCGCCCGACCTAGCCCGGGTCCGCATCCAGACCGGTGATCCGCTCGATCAGGGCCTCGTCGTCCGGGAACAGGCCCGAGGCGGGCAGGCGACGCAGCAGTTGCCGCCAGTCCGCGCCGTCGGCGAACGCCTTGGCGAAGTAGGGCATCGCCTCATCGACCCGCCCGGCGTTGACCAGCGAAACCGCCGTCCAGAAGACCATCTCGGCGTTGCCGGGGGCCAGGTCCATCGCCGCGGCGTACTCACGCAGGGCCGCATCCGAATCCCCGTGCTCGATCGCCCCGTCGCCGGCGTTCATGTGCTCGTAGGCACGGTTGAGCGTGAGCAGACGATCCAGTTCCACCAGCGGGCGTGGGTTGTCCTCGACGCGAAGGTCCACGATCCGATCGCGCCACTCTTGACCGGTTGACTCGCCCCGGACGACAAGGATCGCGGCCGACTGCCTCCCGCGGATATCGCCCCCCGCCCCCTGCGCCGCGTGCAGCGCCGCCATGAGCCGATCGGCCAGATCCCCCTGCGCCCCCTCGAACGCGCGGGCCATCGCCTCGGGCACGCCGGGGTGGGCCATCATGTTCGCCTGCGCTGAATACACCGAGCCGTCGGGGGCCGTCCCCGTCGCGTCGCCGGCCACCGCGATGCACCTGCCGCCCGTGTGAACAGCCACGCCGCCGTGCACATCGGTCATCGCCACCTGGCGCACGTCCCGCGCCTCGTCCGATGCCGTCAGGGCTTTCAGGGCCTCGCCGGCGTTTCGCCCACCGCCCATCAACGCCAACCCCATCGGCCCGTAGCGCACGTCAACGAGGCTCTGCGTCGCCACCACCCCGACGCCGGACCGTGCCCACGGGACAACCGAGCCCACACTGAACCAGTGGCTCTGCACCGCCACCCCCAACTGCCCGGTCTTCTTGTCACGCGCCACGATCGAGAACGTCGAAACGGGACGGACGGAGACCGCTCCACTGGACGCTGCAATGCCGACTGGCAGGCTCTGGCTGGATTGACATCCGACCATCACAAATGCAACCAGACCAAGCACATGGTGGGCAAATCGGTTCCGGATTTCCACGGGTGCGCTCCCTGCTCGGCCACTGCTCTCATGTCAGGACTGCGCCCATTGACCGCCGATGCACCTGGACGAGCGTGTCGGCCCCTGCTCGGCCCTGGCGCATGCGGGAACGTTGATCGATGAACGCCCGTCATCGCCCCTTCCGGTCTGATCTTCGGGATCGCCGCGGCTTCCCACCTCCCACGGGAAACGGACGCCCGGAAGGGTCATAGATCACAACGCGATGGCCGGGTGGAACCGGGGTCTTCGGGTTCCAGCGCGGGGGCGCAGCGCGGCGACGACGCCTCGGAATCTCGGGAATGCCCTCGATAACGCCGTCAACCGACAAGTCGTAGTCGAGGTCTTCCCAGTGGATGCCTACGCCCGGACCAATGAATCGCCAGTTCTCGCGGACGCGAGAAGAGGCACGCAGCAATGTCGGATACCGGCTCAGTGGTGCGGCGAATATCGAGCCGTCTTCCAGCACGATCTGCAGGAAGACCCTGCGCCCCATGCGACCGAATCGCACGTCCGTGGCAACTCGCAGTCGTTCAGCGTTGAAAGTGCTCACGCCACGCTCCCAGCATCCGTTCCCGATGTTCGATGATCGCCTCGATCCGACGGATCTCGTTCTGCTTGAATCCTAGCGCGTACACGCGCCCGAAGGGCTTGATCCACCACTTGCCGATCCCACCACCACCTTCGACATGGACGTGCGGCGGCTCGCCCCTGTCCTGAGAATAGAAGAAGAATCGAAACCCTCCAGAAAACTGCGTGTCGAGCGCCCTATTGATCTCTGCAATGTGAATGGATTGGCGCCTGTCCTGCCGATGAACCGGAGATGCGGATCAAGGGCACGGCGGCGGAGTTGGAAGCACGGCGGCGGCGGGCGGCCAGGCTGCTCGCC
>Ga0114931_10009423_pt1 | contig 11699 bp, 10 predicted proteins | sample 2SBtaG_FD_89579 | JGI IMG/M metagenome (GOLD analysis project Ga0114931, IMG submission 89579) | Deep subsurface microbial communities from Kolumbo volcano to uncover new lineages of life (NeLLi) - 2SBTROV14_V59a metaG | ecosystem: Environmental > Aquatic > Marine > Volcanic | place: Kolumbo...
CCCGAGCGAGGACATCTACCTGAACCCGCGCGAGGCATACACCCGGGCGCTCATCGATGCGATTCCGCGGGACGACCTCGAGCACATCCGGATGCGGCAGGACCAGCGCCACGAGGCGGCGTCCTCGCGCGCGTAACGGCGGTCGTCCGGACCTGCGCGTCCGGCTCGCGAGTCAAGCGGCCCGCGCGCGCGGGAAGCCGTCGCTGATCCGGTCGAGGACCGCGAGCAGCCGCGGCAGGTGTCCGCTCACGAAGGGCTTGCCGCTCGTGAGGAAGGCGACCGAGATGTCACGCTCCGGGTCCGCCCACCCGAAGACGTTGATGAACCCGTGGTGCCCAAAGGCCCGCGGCGTGCCCGGCCCGAAGGGGCTGACCCGCTCGGTGCCGAGCATCAGCCCGCACCCGTAGCGGACGGGCAGCATCAGCGTCAGGTCGAGCTCCAGGAAGCTGGTCTCGACCACCGCCCGGCGCACGAGCCGCGGCCCGAAGACCCGCACGCCGCGCTGCACGCCGCCGTCGAGGAGGAGCTGGAAGAAGCGGGACAGCTCCTCGGCGGTGGACACGACGTTGCCCGATGGAACGATGGCGCGCAGCCACTCGGGCGTATTCGAGACCCGGGTGGCCTCCTGCATCCCGACCCCGAGGGCCCGCTCGACCACCTTGGACCATGGCCAGGGCGGCGGCGGACCGGTGAAGGCGTTGACCGCGACCCGCGGGATGTCCTCGCGGTCGACGCCGTAGTTGGTCCACCGGAAGCCGAGCGGGTCCAGCAGCTCCCGCTGCAGGTACTCGCGGATGCTGATTCCGGTGGCCCGGCGCACCACCTCGGCGAGCACGAAGCCGCCGGTGACCGCGTGATAGGACAGGCGCCGCCCCGCGGCGAACTTGGGCCGCGCCGCGGAGAGCAGGTCCATGATCGCCGTCTGGTCGCCGAGCAGATCGAGCACCTCGTCCGCGTGGGGGATGGTCGGGATCCCGGCCCGGTGGGTGAGGACGTGCCGGACGGTGACCCACTCCTTGCCGTGCTGTGCGAACTCGGGGACGTAGTCGGCCACCCGGTCCCCGAGGTGCACGAGCCCACGTTCGTCGAGCATGTGGAGCACGATCGCGGTGATCGCCTTGGAGGCGCTGAAGATGCAGAAGGGCGTCTCGGGGAGAGCCCGGACCTTCTCGACCTCGGGCCCGTCCGTGGGCGCGTTCCCGCGACCGTGGCCGATGGCGCGGTTCAGCACGATGCGGCTCCGCCGGCGGATGCACAGGCTCATCGCGGGGTGCACCCCCGCCTCGTACAGGTACTCGACCGCGTGCCAGATCCGCTCGACGGTGGCCCGATCGACACCGACCGCGCGCGGCTCGACCTCGCCCTCGACGTCGATGGACGTCACCTCCCGGGGGGGCAGGCGCAGGGGAATGCGGTTGCGCCGGAGCACGGAGACCAAGCCAGACTACCTCCACCCGCATCCTACCTCCGTCCACGGCCACCCGGCACCCCTGGACAAGCCAGGCTAGGTTCGTCGACGGGGCTCCTGCACGATGCCCGACCTGGCGACACTGGCGCTGTGCGTGGGGACCCTGGGCCTCGCCGCAGCGCTTTCCGGGGGGCCCGAGGGCCTGCCCGCCGCCGTGTGGGTGATCGGGATGACCGCGCCCGTCGCGGCGCTGCTCGTGGGTCCGGTGCTCGAGACCGACGCGAGCACGCCGCGGATACGGCAGGTGGCGCGCTGGCTCCAGGTCGCCGCGGCGGTGACCTGGCTCGGGCTCTTCGTCTGCGCCGCCGTGGAGTATGCCCTCGGCAGCGCGGCGCTGGGCGTGCTCGGGATGGCCGCCGTCGGCCTGTGGCCCGTGGCCGCGACCCTCCGACGCATCGCCCGCGGGGATTCGCCAGCGGCCGATCGCCAGCACGTGGGGGCCCTGGCCGCCGAGGTGGCCAGCGGGGCGAAGCGGTCGCCGTCGATGGTCGCACGGATCGTCGGCTCCGAGGCGATCGGCCTCGTGGGGCTCGGCACCCTCGCGGTCGCCGGCGGGACCCTGCTCCTCGTGCGGGGCACCGATCCCGACACCCGCCGCCTGGGCCTCCTCTGCATCCTGCTCTTCGGCGCGTCCATCCCGCTGGGGATCCGAAACGGCCTGGCGCGGTGGACCGCGGTGGTCGCCCCCCTCGGTGCCCCCGTGTGGATCGCCCGCGAGGGCATCGTCGAGGAGGGGGACGGGACCATCCTGTTCCCCTGGGAGCACCTTCTCGGCTTCGAGCTGATCGAGCGTCGTGGGCGCCCGGCGGTGCGTGTGTGGCTCCAGGAGCACACCCGCACGCCCTTCCTCCTCCTCGACCCCGGCCAGGACGCCGCCGCGCTGGCCCTGCGCGCCGAGCGCCGGCGCAAGCGCCTCGAGACCACCCGTGCCCTGTCCGGCGCGCCGCTGATCGTCCGCGAAGCCCGCAAGGGACACACCGTGGGCGAGGTCTACCGGACCCTGGTCCGGGTCGCGCAGGAGCCCGAGACCCTGCAGAGCCTGCCCTCGGTACTCGACGACCCGCCGCCCATCGACCTCGGGTCCCTCCCCCGCGGGTGACTACCGGCGCTGGTGGGTGCGCAGGACGCGGCTGAGCTCGCGGCCGGTCCATGGCTTGCGCACGAAGGCCGCGAGACCCTGCGCCCACAGGCCGTCCAGCTCGTCGCGCAGATCATAGGCGCTGCACAGCACCACCGGGATCTCCGGCCACCGCCGGCGCATGGCTTCGAACACCTCGGAGCCCGCGAGGCCCGGCATGGACCAGTCGAGGAGCACCACGTCCACCCCGGAGGGATCGGAGGCCACCACCGAGAGCCCCTCCTGCCCGTCGGCCGCGACCAGGGTGTTGAAGCCGTGGGCTTCGAGCAGGTCCGCCGCGGTCTGCCGCACGATCTCCTCGTCGTCCACCACGAGCACGGTGCCCCCGGGCTCCGAAGACTCCACGACCGACGACTCCAGGGCGGGGGCATGGGTCGCGTCGCAAGCTGGGAACCAGGCGCGGAACACGGTCCCCCCGGTGGAGGGGGTCTCGACCTCGAGGGCGCCGCCGTGCCCGCGGACCACGCCGATCACCGTGGAGAGCCCCAGGCCGCGGCCATGGCCCTTGGTCGAGAAGAAGGGATCGAAGATCCGTCCGCGAAGCTCCGGATCGAGGCCGTCCCCCCCGTCCCGCACCTCGAGCACCACGTAGCGGCCGGGACGGATCGGCTCGGCGAGGACGTTGGCGACCGCGTCCACGTCGCGCAGGTCCTCGGCGCGGGTGTGCAGGCGCACGACGCCCTCGGCACCCTCCATCGCCTCCGCCGCGTTGGTGATCAGGTTCATCACCACCTGCTGCACCTGAGCCGGGTCGCCCTCGACCGAGGGCAGGTCCTTTGCGAGGTCGGTCTGGATGCGCACGGTCTTGGGCAGCGCCGCCTCGAGCAGGTCACCGAGATCCTCGACGAGGCCCGAGAGGTCGAAGGGATGCACGACGCTCGGCGCCCGCCCCGAGTAGGCGAGGATCCGGTTCGTGAGATCCGAGGCGCGGCTCGCCGCGCGGGCGATGCGCCGCAGCCGGCGCCGTGCGTCCTCGGAGTTGCCCTCCTCGGTGAGGAGCATCTCGACGTTCGCCTGGATCCCCGTGAGCAGGTTGTTGAAGTCGTGGGCGATCCCGCTGGCGATCAGCCCGAGGCTCTCCAGCTTCTGGGCGTGCAGGAGCTGCCGCTCCAGCTCCAGGCGCTCCTCGGTGACCACCTCGAGCTGCTTGCGCTTCTGCTCCAGGTCGTCGCGACTCTGCTGCAGCGCGCGGCGCTCGCGGTTCAGGGTGCGCACCAACACCCGGGTCTCGTCCTCCCGCTCGACCAGGCTCTCGATGAGCGAGTCCGGCCGAAACACCCCGCGGAGGAGCGCCGCCCGCTGGCGCACCGCTTCCCCTAGGAGCGACCAGCTCCGGGTCATCCGGATCTCGTACACCGCCTCGCGGGGCGAGCGCTGGTCGAGGGTCACCTCGGTGTGGGGCATATCCACCTGCAGCGGCCAGGCGGCCAGCGCGCCCTCGAACACCCGATAGAAGGCGAGGCTCGGGCGGTAGGGCGGCGGCAGGCGTACGGTGAGCTCCAGCGCCCCACCCCCGAGGTCCCGGAGCTCGTACTCGGGGGCGTGGAACATCCACCCACCCATCATGCGCATGTTCAGCCCGTACAGCTGTGCCGGACCCACCGCGAGCCGCATCAGCCGGCCCATCCGCCGGTAGGCGCGCTCCTCGAGGAAGCGGCGCCCCATCCACACGAGCGCTTCGTCGCCTCCGATCAGCTCGCCCAGGTGATCGGTGAGCACGGCGAAGTCATCCCATGGAATACGAAGACCGACGTTTCGAAGGTCGCTCTCGCTCCACGGCACCACTTCCACGAGACGGCTCGCGGGGATCCCCACGCGCTCCAGCGCGTTGAAGTACAGGACCAGCGCCCGGCAGGAGACCTCGCTCATCGCGAGCTCATGTTCCCACAACGGCCCGGAGGTACAAGCCTCGGAGTACGGACTCGTCCAGGGGGAGCGGGTTGGTCGCCCCGCTCGGATCGATGGCCGCCAGCGGGGCGAGTGACTCCGCGTGGGCCTCGCTCATCCCCACGGCACGCAGGGTCGGCGGGATGCCCACCTCGGCGCGCAGCGCCAGCACCCACCCGAGGAAGCCGTCGAAGGACGGCTCGAGGCCCATGTAGGCCGCCGCTCGGGCCAGGCGCTCCGCGACCTCCTCGCGGTTGTGCTCGAGCACGTAGGGCATGACGATCGCGGTCGTGAGGCCGTGGTGCGCGTCGAGCACGGCACCGACGGGGTGCGAGAGCGCGTGCATCGCCCCGAGACCCTTCTGGAAGGCGGTCGCCCCCATGAGCGAGGCGGCCATCATCGACCCCCGCGCCTCGAGGTCCGAGCCGTCCGCGACCACCCGCGCGAGGGCCCGGTGGACCAGCCGCATCCCCTCCAGCGCGATGCCGTCGGCGAGGGGGTGGAACCCCGGCGCGCAGTAGGCCTCGAGGTTGTGGGAGAGCGCGTCCATGCCCACCCAGGCGGTCAGCGCCCGCGGGAGCCCCACGGTGAGCTCCGGGTCGAAGATGCTCCCGGGGCGGGTGAAAGATGATCCGCTTCACGTGGGCGTTCGTGTCGGTGATCACCGAAGCGCGACCGACCTCCGAGCCCGTCCCCGAGGTGGTCGGCACCGCGACGATCGGCGCGACGGCCGCAGCGTTCACGCGGGTCCAGTTGTCGCCGACGTCCTCGAAGTCCCACAAGGAGCGGCTCTGGCCGACCATCAGCGCGATCGCCTTGCCCACGTCCAGCACACTTCCGCCGCCGAAGGCGAGCACCCCGTCGTAGCCGCCCTCGAAGAAGGCGCGCACGCCCCCGGCGACGTTGCCGCCGACGGGGTTGGACCGCACGTCGGCGTAGACCCCCGTGGGCAGCCCCGCCGCCTCGTTGCGCGCGACGGCCTCGGCGACCATCGGCAGCGCGGCGAGGCCCGGGTCGGTCACGAGCAGCGCCCGGCCGATGCCGAGCTCCCGGCACGCGGCCGGCAGCTCGGCGATGCGACCCGACCCGAAGCGGATCGAGGTCGGGTAGTTCCAGTTCCCCACGAGATTCATGGCAGCCCCACGCGCAGGTGGAAGGACTTGGGCCGGGTCAGGTGCTCGTAGCCGACTCGCGACAGGGTGCAGCCCCGGCCGGACTGCTTGACCCCCACCCACGCGAGCTCGGGATCCAGGTAGTCGCACCGGTTCATGAACACGGTGCCCGTCTGCACCGCCGCGCCGAGATCCCGCGCGGCGGCCACGTCCTCGGTCCACACCGAGGCGGTGAGCCCGTAGGGGCTGTCGTCCATGAGGCGTGTGGCCTCCTCGTCGCTCCGGACCCGCGCGATGCCGACGACCGGGCCGAAGGTCTCCTGCACCATCACGTCCATGCCGTGGTCCACGTCGACCAGCACCTGCGGCGCCAGGTAGGGCCCGGTGTCTCGGGCCGCGGGGAAGCCCTTCGGATCGACCAGCGCCCGCGCACCCTTCGCGAGGGCGTCCGCGACGTGGGCGCGGACGAGGTCGGCGTTGCGCCCGCGCACGAGCGGACCGAGGGTCGTCTCGGGGTCGGTCGGGTCGCCCAGGCGGTAGGCGGCGACCTGCGCGACGCAGGCGTCGACGAACCGGTCGTAGACGTCGGTGTGGACATAGATCCGCTCGACGCCGCAGCAGGACTGCCCGCTGTTGAAGAAGGCGCCGTCGACCAGGTTCTCGACGGTGAAGTCGAAGGGCGCGTCGGGGCGCACGTAGGCCGGGTCCTTGCCGCCGAGCTCCAGCCCGACCGCCTTGAGGTGCCCTCCAGCCGCCCGGTGCACCGCCTGCCCGCCCTGCACCGACCCGGTGAACAGGACGAGGTCCACCCGGTCGTCGGCGACGACCTCGGCGACGGTCGGGTGGCTGGCGTGCACCGCCTGGAACACCCCCTCGGGCAGGCCTGCCGCCTGCGCCGCGGCGGCGAGGCGCTCGGCGCACAGGGGCGTCTGGTCGGAGTGCTTGAGGAGTACCACGTTGCCCGCCGCGAGCGCGGGCACCAGCGCGTTCACCGCGGTCAAGTACGGGTAGTTCCAGGGCGCGAGCACGAGCACCACGCCCAGGGGCTCGCGACGGATGAACCGCTCGAAGCCGGGCTTCGCGGGCGGCACCACGTCGGCGAGGGCCTCGGGGGCGAGCCGCAGCATCGTGCGTGCGCGGTCCTCGAAGCCGCGGATCTCGCCGGGCGCGTAGCGGACGGGCCGCCCCATCTGCCAGGTGATCTCCGTCGCCGCCTCCTCGCCCCCGGCGACGAAGGCGTCGACGAAGGCCGAGATCGCCGCGAGGCGCTCGGGAAGCGGCGTGCGCCGCCAGGTGGCGAAGGCCGGGCGGGCCCGGTCGAGCAGGACGCCCACCTCCGCCGCGGTCGCGAGCGGTCGCTCCACGAGCACCCGACCGTCGACCGGGGAGATCGTGCGCTGGATCTCTCCCATGTCCCCTCCTCGGGCGACCTCAGATGATCTCGAAGTACCGGCGCAGCTCCCAGTCGGTGATCGCCTTGCGGAACTCGCGCTCCTCCCACTCCCGCGTCGCCGCGTAGTGGTCCACGAACTCGTCGCCGAAGGCCGCGCGGGCGGCCTCGGACCCGCGCAGGCGCCGCGCCGCCTCCCACAGGGTGGTCGGCAGGTCCCGCTCCGGGTCGCCGGGCTGCTCGTAGGCGTTGCCGACGATCGGGGCGGTCGGCTCCTGCTCGTGCTCGATGCCCCACGCGCCCGAGGCGAGCACCGCGGCCAGCGCGAGGTACGGGTTGCTGTCGGCCGAGGCGATGCGGTACTCGACCCGCTGGCTCTTGGGCGAGCCGCGGATGACGCGCAGCGCGGTGGTGCGGTTCTCGACGCCCCAGGTGGCGTTCGTGGGCGCCCAGGCCCCGGGCACCAGCCGGCTGTAGGCGTTGACCGTGCTCGCCACCATCGCGAGCATCTCGGGCATCTTCGCCTGCAGCCCGCCGAGGAAGTGGCGCATGGTGCGGCTCATGGTGTGCTCGGCCTCGGGGTCGTAGAAGGCCGACCTGCCGTCGCGGTGCTGGAGCGAGACGTGGATGTGCCCGCTCTGCCCCGGGTACTTCTCGGACCACTTGGCCATGAAGGTGACCATCAGGTCGCTGTGCTGCGCAATGACCTTGCTGAAGGTCTTGAACAGGGCCGCCTTGTCGGCGGCGTCGAGCGAGGTGTCGACGGTGATCGCCGCCTCGAGGACCCCCGGGCCGGTCTCGGTGTGCAGCCCCTCGATGGGCAGGTCCATCGCCTCGCAGCTCGCGAGGAGCTCGTGGTAGAAGTGCGCCCACACCGAGCTGCGGATCACCGAGTAGCCGAAGTTGTCCGGCGTGATCGGCCGCAGATTGCGGTAGCCCTTGTCGCGCACGCTGTGGGGCGTCTCCTCGAACACGAAGAACTCGTACTCGAAGGCGGAGTAGGGCTCGAAGCCGAGGTCGCGGCACTTCTGGATCGTGCGACGGAGCACGGCCCGCGGCCCCACCGCCTCGGCCGCGTCGGCGAACTCGCCGAGGAAGAACAGCATGTCGGCCTCGAAGGGCAGCGCGCGGCAGGTGCCGGGCAACAGGCGGACCGGCGCGTCGGGGTAGCCCGTGTGCCAGCCGGTGTACTGCACGTTGTCGTACAGCTGGTCGTTGCTGTCCCACCCGAGCACGACGTCGCAGAACCCGAAGCCGCCTTCGAGGGCGCTGAAGAACTTGTCGCGGCTCATGTACTTGCCGCGGAGCACCCCGTCGACGTCGAACACGCCGACCTTGACGTGGGTGAGCCCCCGCTCCTCGACGATGCGGCGGGCGTCTTCGGCGGTGCGAACTTCTCTCGGGTCCATGCTGCCTCCCCTGGACTAGCGGCGCCGCCCTGTAGCACGGACCGGCCGTGGACGGGCGTCGAGGTTGCGTCAGCATCTTCGACGGACGACCGGTTGCCCCACTCCGAGCTCCGGTTGGTCGGCGCGACCCGCTGAAACCGGCATTTCTCCGGATCCATCGACCACACCCGATTCCCCCCAGGACTCGTCACCGTCCAAGCCCTCCACGCCCCTACAAGTCCGCGTGCCCGCTCCGGTTCCGCATCAGCAGCAGACTCAGACAGAACGCCGCCATCACCGCACTGATCAACAGCGTCGCGAACACCCCGCCGACCGATCCCTCGTCCAGGATCCGGCCGAGCACCACCTCTTGCAGCATCGCCCCGGCACTGCCCATCCCGTTGATGATCCCCGCCGCGAGCGTCGCCTTCTCCCGCGAACCGACATCGATCGCCCCCGCGCTCGTCAGGATCGCGTCGGGCCCGTACAGGAAGAACCCGATCGCCCCCACGCACACTCCGAAGATCCACAGGTCGTGCCGTCCCAGCAGGTACAGGGCGGCACAGGAGACCGCCATCCCGAGGATGAACAGGAAGCTCAGACCCACCCGGCGGCCCCGGAACAGCTTGTCGGACATCACGCCGAGGGCGACCACGCCGACGATGCCCGCGGCGTCGAACACGGTGGACAGGTAGCCCGCGTCGTCCTTGGGGAGGTGGTAGCTGACGTAGAGCAGGTAGGGCACCCAGGACCAGACCGCGTAGCGGATGAACTTCACGAAGAAGTAGAAGGTGCCGAGCAGCGCAACGTTGATCCGGGTGTCCCGCGTCCAGGGGGCCTGCTCGTCAGCGATGTCCTCGGGGACCTCCTCGGTCGTCGCGTCCTCGAGCAGATCGTCCTCGAGGACCGGGCTGTGCACCGGCGGAAGCCCGACCTCTTCGGGCTTGTTGCGCTGGTTGAACAGGAAGAAGACCCACACCGCGGCGAGCACGACGCTGCCGCCGAAGAAGGACCACCGCCAGCCGTAGGCCGCCAGCACGAAGGAGGCGGCCATGTTCGACAACACGCCGCCAACCTGGAAGTTCGTGGCCCACAAACCCATCACCGTGCCGCGCTCGCGGCGGTGGAACCACGGCGCCATCGCGCCCACGTTCCCCGACCAGCCCGTGGCCTGAGCCAGCCCGTTCAGGAACAGGAACGCCGCCATGGTCTGCCAGGAGTTCGTGATCCCGAAGGCCAGGTTGCACCCGATGCTCACCGCCATGCCGACCAGCAGGAGGATCCGCGGCCCGGTGCGGTTGCCCGCCCAGCCCGCGACGAACTGCCCGATGGTGTACGCGAGCAGGTAGGACAGGCCCATCCACCCGAGGATCTCGGGGCTGACGTGGAAGGCCTCCTGCAGGTAGGACTTCGCGATGTAGAAGGGCTTGCGGCAGAAGTAGAAGCCCGCGTAGGACAGCCAGGTCGCCGCGAACACGCGGTAGCGCCAGAGTCGGGTGCGGGGATCGAGGGGAGCGGCGACGGCGGGTTCCATGGGCCGCGCGTGTATCGGATCCACGCCGCCCCGGCGAACAGATCCTCGAGGCCCCCTGAGCCCCTCAGTCGGCCGGCGGCGGCGGCGGCGCGGGCATCCGCGGGTGCGGCGGAGTGAAGTCGCCGAAGAGCACGGAGAGCTCGATGCCCAGCGTGAGCGCGAGGCCTCCCTTCACATCCTGGCTCACGCCGTCCACGTCCGCGTAGTAGTAGTTTGACGGCAGGTCGTACTGGAAGTAGAGCGTGCCCTGGTAGCCCCGGGTCTTGTCGCGGATCAGCGCCTTCGTGTCGACCCGAAAGGGGTAGTAGGGCATCCGGAGCACCTCGTTGGCGTCGGTGCCAAGGAAGCGGGCGGTGCCGAAGCCGGCGCCCGCTCCGAACATGAAGTCCATCGCCCCCGAGCTGACCACGTAGTCGTAGTTCAGCAGCACGTGGCCATCGAGGTAGCGCTGCCCGTACCCGATCCCGCCGATGAGCCCGACCCGGGTGAAGGGCGACAGGTAGTAGACCGCCTCGACCCCGCCCTCGATGTCGAAGCGGACGCGGGACAGCGTGGTCGTGGTCGAGTCCTGGATCGCCTTCGGGAACTTCAGTGGAAAGCGGCCCGGAACGAACATCGTGCCGGCCCGGGGGCCGACCCCCCACATGTAGGGCTCGAGGGCGTAGGCGTTGCCGGCCAGCGTGAGGCCGAGCAGCAGAGCGAGGAACTGGCGCATCGCGTCTCCGTGCGCTCGTGTACCACGGGGTCCGTGGTCCGGTATAGCCCACCACCGGCGCGCGCCGCGTGGGTTCAGGGCTCCGAGGCGTTCTGCCAGGCGATCACCGCGTCACAGACTTGCGCCGCGACGCGAGCATGACCCTGGTCGGACAGGCGGGTCCCGTGCACCGTGAGGCGGGCGCGCGCGTCGGCGTCGGCGGGCCAGCCGGCGAGCAGGTCGACGTGCTCCACCCCGGTCCGGGTCGTGGCGACCGCGTCGAGCGCGGCGTCCCAGTCGTGGGCCCGCCGGTCCGCGTCGGCCTGGCTCGCGTGGCTGTCGGGGATCTGCGACAGCGTCGGCGGGATCAGGCCGACCAGGAGCACCTCCGGGCCGTCCTCGGCGCGCAGGTCGTGAACGAGGGCCGCGAGATCGGCGCGAAAGGTGGTCTGGTCCGCGCCGTCCGGAACCCCGACGCCCACGAGCACGACCCCGGGATCGAGTTCCCGGACGGCGGCGACGTCCTGGCGCGCGCGCGAGGTGGTCTCGCCGTCGGCGGAGCGGTCGAGGACCACCCAGTCTCCTGGCTGCCGCTCGTCGAGGCAGTCGGCGAGCACGGAGACCCAGCCGCCGGGCACGGTGGGCTCGGACTTCTCGGCCGCGACCCGTGCGCGCTCGACCGCCGGCACGCCGGGGTGCTCGGGGCGCGCCACGTCCTCGGCGGCGGCCGGCGCGGCGGCGGCGACCGTCGAGACGATCGGGCTCGCGGGCGCGCCCACGACGAGGCCGTCGCCCACCGCCACCACCGGGCGAGGGCTCGCTAGGGCCAGGGACGCGAAGCACCAGAACCAGGGCAAGAGTGCACCTTCCGGGGGTGTCGTAATACCACCCGTCCGGCCCCCCAACACCCGAACGTGCGAGGATCAGCCGCCATGCCCGAGAAGTCCGTCCGCTTTGTCGCCCCCAACGTGTGCGTCCACGCCTTCGACGCCGAGCAGCCCGGTCCGACGGCGCTGATCCAGGCGGGAATCCACGGCGACGAGATCGCCGGCGCGCACGCCGTCGCGGAGCTCCTCGAGGAGGGGCTC
>Ga0114931_10009424_pt1 | contig 11698 bp, 7 predicted proteins | sample 2SBtaG_FD_89579 | JGI IMG/M metagenome (GOLD analysis project Ga0114931, IMG submission 89579) | Deep subsurface microbial communities from Kolumbo volcano to uncover new lineages of life (NeLLi) - 2SBTROV14_V59a metaG | ecosystem: Environmental > Aquatic > Marine > Volcanic | place: Kolumbo...
AGGTGACGGGGGATTGGAGATTGAGGAGATTAGGGAGATTGATACATTCGCCAATCTCCCTAATCTCCCAAACTCCAATCTTTAATCCTCAATCCTCAATTTCTCCCACTCCTACCCCTCGTCTTCCTCTTCCTTATTCTTGGCGATGACCTCAGGGATCAGGCTGGACGGCACGGGCGCGTAGTGATCAAGTTCAATGGTGTAGACCCCGCGTCCCTGGGTCATGGAGCGCAGGTCCGTGCCATAGCGCAGGATCTCCGCCAGCGGAACCAGGGCGCGGATGATGGTGCGCTTGCCCTTCTGCTCCATCCCCAGCACGCGGCCGCGGCGGGAGTTGAAATCGCCCATGACATCGCCCATGTACTCATCGGGCACCATCACCTCGACCTTGTAGATGGGTTCCAGCAGCACCGGGCCGGCCTCCTGCATGGCGGCCTTGAACGCCTCGCGGCCCGCGGTCTGGAAGGCGATATCTTTGGAGTCGACCGGGTGCTCTTTGCCGTCATAGACTACGGCCTTGACGTCCACCACCGGGAAGCCGGCCACAACGCCTGTGTCCAGCACCTTGCGAATGCCTTTCTCGATGGAGGGCAGGAAGACGCTACTGATGGCGCCGCCGAAAACCTCGCTTGTGTATTCGAAGCCCTCTCCCCGCTCCTTTGGCTCCACGCGCATGTGGACTTCCGCGAACTGGCCCGCGCCGCCTGTCTGCTTTTTGTGGCGGTAGCGGGCTTTGCCCTCTCGGGTGACGGTTTCCTGATAAGGCACCTTGGGCACGGAGGTGTCCACCTGGACGCCAAACTTGGTGCTCAGGCGGCGGATACTCACATCCACGTGAGCGTCGCCCATGCCTTGGAGGACCGTCTGTTTGGTGGTGGAAATGGTCTGCACGCGCAGGGTCGGGTCCTCTTCTGTGAGGGCCTGGAGCGATTGCCCCATCTTGGCGCTATCGGCCTTGGTAGCCGGTGACACAGCCACCGAGTAGAGCGGCCGGGGGTATTCGGGCCGCGCCACTTCGATTTTGGCGTCGGCCGTGGTCAGCGTATCGCCGGTCAGAACGTTGTCCAGCTTGGTGACCACGCCGATGTCGCCGGCCACCAATTCGCTGATGGCGTCCAACTCCTTGCCGCGCACATGAAAAAGGTTGGCAATGCGATGGTTCTCCTCTGTGCGCGCGTTGATCAGGTGCGAATCCTTGGTAATGGTTCCAGAGAAGACGCGCACGTAGTTCATGCGCCCCACATAGCGGTCGATGATGGTTTTGAAGACCGCGCCGGCCACCGGACCATCGGGGTCCGAGGTCAATTCGATGGGCTCGCCGTTCTGGGTGGCGGCCATGCCGCGTTCATTGGGGGCGGGTACATAACGACGCAGCGCCTTGAGCACTCGCTCCAGGCCGATGTCTCCCAGGGCTGTGCCGCAGTAGACGGGCACGATCGCACCGCTGCGCACGCCCTTGTGCAACCCATGGCGCACCTCTTCGGGCGTTAGCTCTTCACCTTCGAAATATTTCATGATCAGATCATCGTCAGCCTCAGCCGCGGCTTCGATCAGGGTCACCTGAGCGGCATCCACTGCATCCACCATGTCGGCTGGCACGGCTTCTTCGTGGCCGTCGCTGCCGATATATGCCTTGCCGCTGACCAGACTGACTACGCCTTTGAAGTCTTCTCCCTGGCCGATGGGCAGTTGGAAGGGGACGATGTTGGAATCCGGGAAGCTGGCTTGCAGATTCTCGACCGCCCTGGTGAAGTCTGCGTTTTCCCGTCCCATGCGGTTAATGAAGACGATGCGCGGCTTGTCCAGTTCGTCCAGCCGATCCCACACCAACTCGGTGCCGACTTCGACGCCGGCCACGGCATCCAACATCACCAATCCAGCCTCGGACACGTGCAATGCGCTGATCACCTCGCCGACGAAATCCATGTACCCGGGCGTGTCGATCAGATTGATCTTGCTCTCTTCCCATTCCACGGGGATCACCGAGAGGTTGATCGAAATGCCCCGCCGTTGCTCCTCCGAGTCCCAGTCGGCCACAGTGGAGCCGTCCTCGACGCGCCCCATGCGGTTGATGGCGCCGGTTTTGTAGAGCAAAGCTTCGGTCAGGGTGGTTTTGCCGGATCCGCCGTGGCCCAGAATAGCGACGTTGCGGATTTGGTCGGTGCGATACTTGGCCATGTCTCCCCCTTACAACGGAGTGTTTGTGGGACAATCAGCTCTGTCCATCACGGAAATCAATACTTGTAACTATTCAGGCACGCTCTGTTGAAACGCGGATTTGCGCTGATTGAGAAACGGATTTTCTCGGAAAATCCGTGAAAATCTGGCTTCATCCGGTAAAATTCGCGTTCCAATAGTGGCCGCTGAATAGACATCAATAATTTTTGTCGATGGAGAGTGTTGTCAAACTGTGAATAATAGACGATTGCAGATTTCAAACAGTAACGCACCCGCTCATTATCGTAAGCGGACGCAAGTGGAATGTCGATTGCATGAGTGCGGGGCGTGCAACTGCGGGCGCGCATGTGGCTCGATGGGCTGCGCCGTGCGCGATCGAAGCTCGGGTCTTGGCGGAGGCCGACCTCGGCAAAAGATGCGTATGCGTTCAGGTGGTCATAGTTGTATTGAAAGCTAGACACGATTGTGGAATTTTACTAAAAAAGAGGGCATACTGTCAACGCGTGGCATGGTCTGAATTGCATATAAATATGGTCGTACGCCCTTTTCTCCATCTCTCTTTCGGATGCGTTTAAAACAAGTGAAAGCATTCCGGGATTTGGTCATAAGATACGCTGCAAGGGGAGATAGCCTGGCTGAACCCCGGAATGCGCTCCCAACTCATGTTGGACACGCCCCCGATCTTACTCGCTTTTTCGACAGATCTCTATGCGATAGGCGAGCGCCTGTCGCCGACGTTGGATTCGCGGCCATGGCAGTGTTTGAACTTCTTTCCACTGCCGCAGGGGCAGGGATCATTGCGACCGATATTGGCGAACATGGCTTGTAGACGTTGATCTTCGGCCGCGTACATGCCTATGATTTCGGCCGGGGCCTGGTTCTGGCGCAATAGATCGGCCATGATCTGCATGGGACGTCCCACGTGATGGAAGAAGAGCTTGTAGCCGGTGCAAAGATAGTTCAGACCCGGCTCGCCATCCGGCGTGGTGATGAAGCGGTTGCGCGGGCAGCCGCCATGGCAGGCGAAGCGCATATCGCATTCCAGACAATATTGGGGTAGGGTCTCCAGCTTGTCACGGCCGAACTGGCGCTGTCTATCCGATGCAATCAGTTCGATCATGGGGGTTTCGCGGATATTGCCCAACAGATAGTCTGGCTCCACGTAATGGTCGCACGAGTAGAGATCGCCGGTGTGCTCCAGCGCCAGCGCGTCCCCGCAAGTAGGCGAGAAGATGCAGAGGTTATGCTGTCCCACCCAACTGCCCAGGGTTACGTCGAACATCTGCACATAGACTTCGCCCACGTCATGGCGCACCCATTCCTCAAAAATATCGATCAGAAACTGGCCGTATTGCTCGGCGCCAACCGAGCGTTCGGTGATCAACTCGCCCGCTTGTACATACAGAGGGCGGCTAGTTCCCGGTTTGGGGGCGTCGTTTCCTGCACCCCAGCCCTGATTCGCCAGAGGCAGCAGGGTTTCGTCCGCGCGTTCGATGATGGGGATGAACTGGATGAAGCTAGCCTTCAGATCATCGCGAAAGAAACGGTAGACCTCCAACCCATGGTCCTGGTTGGCTGCGTGAACGGTGCAGAGGATATTGTACTCGACCTCGTGCTTGACCAGAGATTCCCAGCCGCGCATGACCCGGTCGAAACTGCCGGCGCCGCCCTTGTCGACGCGATAGGCGTCGTGCATCTCCTTGGTTCCATCCACGCTCAGACCGACGAGAAAGTTATGCTCTTTGAAGAATGCGCACCAGTCATCATCCAGTTTCGTGCCATTGGTCTGGATGGTGTAGACGACCCGCTGGTTCGGCCGCTTCCATTTCTCCACATACTCGATGGAGCGTTTGAAAAAGTCCAGCCCCATCAGGGTCGGTTCGCCGCCCTGCCAGGCCACGTTCACCTCTGGAACCTGGTGGCTTTCTAGCAGTTGCTTGATATAGATCTCCAGCAGATCATCGGCCATGCGGAAACGGCTGCCGGGGTACAACATTTCCTTGGAGAGGAAAAAGCAATATTTGCAGTCCAGGTTGCAGACGGCGCCGGTCGGTTTAACCAGTAGATGAAATGCCGGGGGGGCATTGGCCGGGATGGTCATGGACATGGGTGAACCTTTCACTGACAGAGACGTATGGAATTGGGTGTGTCCAAAATGAGTTGGTGCCGCATTCCGGGATTCGGCCAGACCATCTCCCGTTGCAGAGTGTCTTGTGGCCGAATCCCGGAATGCTATGACTCGTTTAAACACGACCAAAGTATACCATGGCCGGTGGCAAGGGGGATAAAAGAACACAGTCGCCAGGGGCGGATGCGCGTCACATGACAAATGAACAGAATCCGTAGAGTCTACGCAATCCACCGTGGATTGCGAAAGCCGGCCTGTTTTCGAAACAGCAGAAATTTTTTGGTGATTCGTTTGCGCTTACACGGTGTCAGGAGGTTTGTCACCCTTCGCCCAATTTGGTATGATGCGAGAGATGCTTTCTGGCTTGTTTTCTTCTCATCTCTGCATTCCTCAACGCGCTGTTGTCCCCAACAGGTGGGAAGCAGACCATACAAGCGGTGGATGCGCTCGGCGTCATCGCCTATGAAACTCTCACATCGCCGGCGTATCGATCGCCACCAATCATCGACTGGTCTCCGCCCATGCAAACATCTTCAACTGACGTTGCCAACGACGACTACGATTTGCGTTTGCTACTGATCTGCCACGCTGAGGAGATGAGCGTTCGCCACGGCGAGATGGCCGCCTCCGACGCCGGGTTGACCGCGCTTGGCTGGCAGCAAACGGACGCCTTGGCTGTATGGCTAAAGGAGCGCTACGAAATCAGCGCCTTGGTCAGCGCCCCGGAGTTGCGTAATCGACTCACCGCACAGCGTATCGGCCAGGCTATCGGCCTGCCCGTGATCGTGCGCCGAGATTTGTCTGGACGAGCCTATGGGGCCAGCGTCGGCGCCGATGATCTGACCCGCAAGGTCCCCCAGGTCATCCAGGAACTGCCGGACGAATTCAACCCCGAGGTCGATAACGCCTATCGCCGATTTTGTGAGGATCTGACCGCCACTTTAGATCGGCTACGCGCTGCGCATCTGGGGGAGACCATGGCCATCGTCATGGGCCCGGCCGGCATCTCCGCCACCATTGCTTGCCTCTTCGGCAGCGCAGCTATCCAGGTCGAGGCGGCCCACACCAGCATCGCCGAATTGGAACTGCGTAATGGTCGCTGGTCTATCTGCTGCATCAACCGGCGCGAACATCTCCCTGCTTCGCTGACCAAACCCCGCACGAAAACGCCTGTCGCCGCCATCAAGCGCCCCGAGCAGGAGGACTTTTCTGCAATTGTCGATATTTACAACCGGGCCGCGGATAGCGATATCTGTAGGGATGAGGCAGTAGTCGCAGGCAAGCGGGAGCGGATCAAAAATTTGCTTGCTTTCGCCAAACTTCCGCCCGATATTGCAGTTTTGGATGTGGGCGCGGGTTCCGGGATCATGTCTTTGGCGCTGGCCGAAGCCGGGGCGACCGAGGTGGTGGGGGTTGATGTCAGCCCTGGTATGTTGGAGCGCGCTGAGTATCTACGGCTCAGTAGCCCGCCTGAGATTGCCCAGCGGGTTTATTTCCGACTGGCGTCCGCCACCGATCTGCCGGCCCGGGATGAGCGTTTTGACGCCGTCATCTGTCGCATGGTGTTGAATCACAGTCGCGAGCCTGCCAATATTTTGCGCGAACTGGTGCGGGTGCTACGCAAGGAGGGCGTTTTGATCCTGGCCGATCTGCTCAGCCACGACGATCCGGTCAAGCGCGCCACCCAGAACGCCATCGAGGAGCGGCGCAACCCCACCCATTTCGCGGCCCGTTCCGCCCAGCAATATCGGGAACTGATCACCGCCGCCGGCCTTACTGTGGTGTCGGAAAAGGTGATGGTCTTCGAACGCGAGCTGGGCGAGTGGATGGCCGAACTTCCCTCGGACGCGGCGAGCGAAGCCGTTGTGCGCGATATGATCGAAGCCGGGCTGGAAACCGACGCCGCCGGCCTCAACGCCCGCTACAAGGATGATCTCCTTATTTTTGATCAACGACTTTTCTATCTCAAGGCGGTGAAAAAATAGGGTTCGGCCCCCCGGCCCCAATCCTGGGGGAGGCGTGGCTGTGCTGGCTACCGTTCCCCCAATTTGAGGGCTAGTACAATGCGGCGCAAGTAGACCGACAGTTCGTAGTACGCGCTTTAGCGCGGGTCCCGCTGACAACCGCGCTAAAGCGCGTACTACGAACTGTTGATCTACTTGCGCCGCATTGTACTAGACGCGTCCGTTCAATCCCGAATCTTCGCGCGGCGGAAACCGCCCCGCCGTAAACGGACGGGGCTACAACGGCGACGCCCCCTCAAGGGGGCTGGTTTGGCGGTGAATCTGCGCACGACCAGTCCCGTTCACGGGACGTCGCTTGCATAGCCCGGCGGCTTCAGCCCCGGGCGGTCCCCGCCGACTAGTACCGCCGGACGTAAATAACCCGACAGTTCGTAGTACGCGCTGTCGGGTTATTTACGCCCACCTGCACTAGGGGGCGAACGCGAAGCCGTCGCATATGCTCTTCTGAACACACGCGGCGGCCTCTCACGTTTTACGTTTCACGCCTACCGTCTTCATGCCTACCGTCTTCACGCCTACCGCCGATACAACTCCCGCTGAATAATCAACTTCTGAATCTGCGTCGTGCCTTCGTAGATCTGATAGATCTTGGCATCGCGCATGAGCTTTTCGACCGGATATTCGCGGCTATAGCCATTGCCGCCGAAGACCTGCACCGCATCGACCGCATTCTGCATGGCGGCCTCGGCCGCAAATGCCTTGGCGATCGCCGCCGACATGGTGTTGCGATGGCCGTTGTCCACATCCCAGGCGGCGCGGAAGGCGAGTTGCACAGCCCCCTCCGCCCGGATCTTCATATCCGCCAGCATGAAACCCACGCCCTGGAACTTGGCGATGGGGCGGCCAAAGGCCATGCGTTCGCCAGCATACTTGACGGCTTCGTCCACCGCGCGGCGGGCCACGCCGGCCGCAGCCGAGGCCACGGGCGGGCGACTCTTGTCGAACACGCGCATCGCGATCATGAAACCGTCGCCCTCGCGCCCGATCATGTTCTCTGCCGGCACCTCCACATCTTCCAGGAAGACCGTGCTGGTCAGAGCCGCGTGCTGGCCCATTTTCACCAGCGGTTTGCTGGTGCTGACGCCGTCGTACGCGCGCTCGACGATGAAACAGCTCATGCCTTTGTGTCCATTCTCCGGATCCGTCTTGGCGAAGACGATGAAATAGTCGGCCACAGGCCCGCCGGTGATCCAGGTCTTGGAGCCGTTGAGAATATACTTATCGCCCTTTTTGACAGCGGTCGTCTTGATGCCGGCCACATCAGAGCCAGCGTCCGGCTCAGTCAGGGCGTAGGCCATGATAGAGCCATCGTCGATCAGGCGGGGATAGTAGCGCGCTTTCTGCTCATCGCTGGCCGCGAGCAACATGGGCAAGGTCGCCAGTTGATTGACCATGCACGCGGTTTGGATTCCGGAGCAGGCGTAAGCGAACTACTGGCCGATAATGCATTCCTCCAGCACCGACGCGCCCAGACCGCCATACTCCTCAGGCACGTTCAGGTTGACCAGCCCTACTTCGCGCGCTTTGTGGAAGATTTCCCAGGGCCATTCGTCCGTCTGATCATAGTGCTCGGCGCGGGGTAAAATTTCATTGCTGGCGAAATCCCGGGCGAGATCACGCAGCATTTTCTGGTCTTCATTGAAACCGTAACTGAGACCGCTTGCAACCGCTTCTTCCACTTTTAGCATAAGTTCCATCCTTTGCTTGGTGACATGAAGATTCAAACGGGTGCATTCGATCAGCCATGGACCGCCGTCAGGCGAAACAGTTTGTGTCGAATTCACCCGATCCCAACGGCATAGCGGATTTTGCACCTGGTCGACCGCGACGCCTTGTTCTGGGCAAATTAAGCCCATATCCTATTCTGGCATTGTTGTCGGGTTGTTGGCTGTGCTCGCGCCTACATGCCTTTGCCGTTTTGTAGGTGCGGTTTGGGTATCACTTCAATATTTCGGGGCGAGTGCGTTGCATTGACCAAGAACAGACCGATTCGCCTCAGGACGTCCGGTCAGTGCGATGGACTCGCCCCAGGGTATTGAGGTGATACCGGTTTGGAAGCGCATGTTTTCGGATAGCCAATCCGTGTGGTTTCAAAGAAGTCCGGCTTTTGTCAAAAACCGGACTTCTTTGCCTGGAGTATCGAGTAGGTGCGATGAGCCTGCCCGAATTTCTGGTGGATACTTGGGGATGGTTATTCAGCCGCTCAGGTGAGCGAGGCGCGCCCGGGTCAGCCGGGCCAGATCGTCGACCGCCAGTTCGACCTGCGCGCCCCGCTGGCCGGCGCTGAGAATGATGGCGTCATAGGCCTGGGCCTGCTCGTCCAGATAGACGGTGAAGCCTTTATTGATGAGCGCCAGGGGACTGATGCCGCCGGTCTGAAGCCCAGTGAGGGCTTCCGCCTGTTGGTGGCTGGCCATTTTCACCTTCTTGACGCCGGCGGCTTTGGCCAGCGCTTTGAGATTTAGCGAAGCCGGGCCGGGGATCACCGCCAGCATGGGCTTGTGGCCCGGCTTGTCCGCCAGCGCCACCAGGGATTTGAAGACCTGGCCCGACGGTTTGCCGATGGCTTCGGCCACAGCCACGGCCGAGTGGGTTTCTGCACTATATTCGTAGGCGTAGGTCCGGTAGTCGATCTTCTTGCCGTCGAGCAGTCGGGTCACGTTGTTTTTTATCGGTCCTCGCTTTGCTGTTTTCTTTTTAGATTTTGATGCCATGGGTTTCCTCCTTAACGCGAAAAGCGGGACGCAGGGCGTCACCCCGCGTCCCGCCGTTGCTTTCAGCATGCTCGCGCTGTGATGTCTACACAAACCAGGTTTCTATCAGAAACCTGGTTTGTATGACTGAATAATACTATTCAGGGAACGTGATATCCAACGTGAATTCGCTGGCCTGGATGATCGGCAACACCTGTTCGATCAGCTTGTTGATCGCTTCCGCCTTCATCTTCTCAACCGGGCCTGCATCTTCCCCGGGGCCGATCAGCCCCAAGGCCGTAGCGATGGCCACCGCGTTGGCTCCCTTGCCGTCCGACCAGTCCAGGGTGGGCAGGGCTTCGCCGTTGACCGCGATGTGCACGCCGTCCTGGTCGGTGCTGATGGTCATGGACGTGATCCCGGCGGCTTTGATATCCGCGATCACATCCGGCTGGAGGACCAGGATGTCCGGAGGCAGCGCGCCGTCGGTCAGCTTGGAGAGCGCCAGGCCGCCAAGCCCGGAGAGTCGCCACGTGCCGTCATCGTTATAGGTGATGGGCAGGGTGATCTTGGGCGCTTTGCCCACTTGTTTGAGGAAGCCCTCCTGCTCCGCCACGGCTGTGGCTGCGACTTCGTTGTTTTCCACCACCATGGGGATAGGCTCCGCACCCTCCGCCACCGGGAAGTTGAGGGTGATCCCCAGGCCCACCTGGGCGAGAATAGGCAGCACCTCTTCCAGCCCTTCCTGGCCGCCAACCGTGTCCAGTAGCACACCGGCCGCAGCCAGCGAATCGGCGTCGTAGGCAATGGTCGGCATCTCCAGGCCGTTGATCAGGATCGTCATGCTGTCCCCGTCAGGTGAAATCTGGATGTGCTGGATGTTGGCGTCCATCATTTTCTTGACGAATTCGGCGTCGATGGGCAGGTTGTCGGCCAAGCCGGGGGAGAAGGCGTCATCCAACTCCGCCAGGGGAACGCCGCCCATGCTGATCTGGCCGTCTTCGTCTACATCCAGCACCAGTGCAGGCAGATCGATGACCAATTTTGCGCTATCGCCGCTGGCCGCAGCGACCGCTCCTGCGCCCACACGCGACGCACAACCAGCCAGTAAGAGCAAAGCGGCGATGGCCAGCAACGCCGGAATCAAATTGGTGCGTTTTATCCACATTTCGGAATCCTCCATAAGTTATTGGCGATTTGAAAATGAATCGTTGAGTTGGTTGCGCTAAAATGACTACATCGAATGGTTCTACTGTGGCCTGTAAATTGATGGCGCTCAACCGGTGGTCGGGCTGTATGCACGGGGGCGGGCTTTCCACCCGCGCTGCATCCACCGTTAGTGTAAAAGGAAGCCCCCGCATTGTCAACCCGCCGATAAACCCTGAAAGCGTTGAATTTGGGATTGCCCCTGCGATTCGGCTATACTTACTTCGTTTGACCAGGCTGGCGTTCTCGTCGGCCTGTTTTTTTGACCTTATCATCTGTTCGGAGGGGAGCCCCCCATGCTTGGGTTTTTGGCGTTGTTCTTTCAGTCGCTATACACAGTCAGCGTGATTGGGCTCGCCCTTTACGGCGCCCATGCACTCTGGCTCACATGGCGCCTGCATCGCCAGGGGGCGGAGTCTGGCGTCGCTGACCCGGCGAGCGATCCCCTTCCATGGCCGGCGGTCACCGTTCAACTGCCCATCTATAACGAGCGTCATGTGGCCGAACGCATCATCGACGCCTGCGCCCGGTTGGACTATCCAGCCGACCGGCTGGAGATCCAGGTGCTGGATGATTCGGATGATCAGACGCGCACCATCGTGGAGCAGCGGGCCGCGTTCTGGCGCGCGACCGGTGTGGATGTGCAGGTGGTGCACCGGCCCACCCGCAGCGGGTATAAGGCCGGCGCGCTGGCCTATGCCTTGCCTCGCGCCAAGGGCGAGTTCATCGCCATCTTTGACGCTGATTTTTCCCCTCAGCCTGATTTTCTTCGCCGCACTATTCCCCATTTTCTGGCTGACGGCCGGGAGGATGTGGCCTTCGTTCAGACCCGCTGGGGCCATCTCAACCGGGACTACTCGGCGCTGACCCGCAGCCAGGCCCTGGCCCTGGATGGCCACTTTGTGGTCGAGCAGCAGGGGCGACAGGCGGCGGGCTTCTTCTTCGGCTTCAACGGATCCGGCGGCGTGTGGCGGCGGGCCTGCATCGAGGACCCGGCTGTGGGTGGCTGGCAGGCCGACACCCTCTGCGAGGACCTGGACCTGAGCTATCGCGCCCAGCTACAGGGCTGGCGTCCTCTCTATCTCAACCACGTGACCGCGCCGGCCGAGATCCCGCCCCAACTGACCGCGTTCAAGCGCCAGCAATTTCGCTGGGCCAAGGGCAGCGTACAGACCCTGCGCAAGCTGGCCCGTGACGTCTGGCGCAGCGATCGGTCGCTGACGACCCGTCTCTTCGGTCTTTTCCATCTGGGCAGCTATCTGCTCCACCCCTTGCTGCTGCTCCTGTTGCTGGTGGCGCTGCCCCTCATGCTCCTGGGCGCGGATCCCGCTCCCGTCCTGACCGTGCTGAGCGTGTTGACGGTCGGCCCGCCCCTACTCTACGCTATGGCCCAGCGCAGGCTCGATCGCCGGGGCTGGTGGCGGCGTTACGCCTACCTGCCCGTGATCACCTTTCTGGGTGCGGGCCTC
>Ga0114931_10009425_pt1 | contig 11695 bp, 8 predicted proteins | sample 2SBtaG_FD_89579 | JGI IMG/M metagenome (GOLD analysis project Ga0114931, IMG submission 89579) | Deep subsurface microbial communities from Kolumbo volcano to uncover new lineages of life (NeLLi) - 2SBTROV14_V59a metaG | ecosystem: Environmental > Aquatic > Marine > Volcanic | place: Kolumbo...
AGCAGACTCAGGATCGGGAAAAAACTCCCGGTCGAAAAGAGATCGAAAATGCGATCGAAGATATGAAGCGGGCGATCGAAGAATTGAAGAAGAAAAATCGCGACTCGGCCTCGAAGGAGCAGGATGAAGCGATTGAAAAAATGGAAAAAGCTCTGAAGGAACTCGAAGATATCCTCAAACAGCTACGCGAAGAAGAACGTGAGTTAATGTTGCTCGCCTTGGAAGCGCGTTTTCAGAATATGCTTCGTCTTCAAAAAGAAGTACGCAACAGCACGATGGGATTAAACCGCATCCTGGTCGATACCTGGACCGACACCCAAAGGGGGCAATCCACGAATCAAGGTGTGAAAGAAGACGGTATCGCTCTCGATGCCGCCAGAGCGTTAATGCTTCTCAAGGAAGAAGGCTCCTCGGTCGCTTTCCCCGAAGCGATTTCGCAGATGAGGGACGACATGCTCTCAGTCGCCGCTCGGTTGAAGGCATATAAAGCCGACCAACTGACAATTCTCATCGAAAACGACATCATCGAGGCACTGGAAGAAACCCTCGAAGCGATCAAAAAAGAGTTAGCGAAAATTAAAGATCAGAAGAACGATCCGAAAGAAGGTCAACCCAGCGATCCACCTCTGGTCGATCTCATTGCGGAACTCAAAATGTTGCGTTCGCTGCAAATGCGAATTAACCGACGAACCCGCCGATTGGGAACTCTGATCAAAGGCGATCAAGCGACCGAGGCCGACGGCGATGTTCAGAACCAACTCAAACAACTTTCCCGGAGACAGGCACGCATTCAGGAAGCGACCTATGATATTCATACCGGTCGAAATAAATAGTTTTTTTTGAAACCAATCTCCCCAATTTCCGTGTTTATCAACTAAACTGGGTGTTGGGGATTTTTTATGGTCAGAGATTTTTCCCGATAGCGATTTTTTCTGACCGCGAATTTTTCGCCAGAGAGTCTCTTATGAGAATTCCGATTTTTTTGTGTTGCCTGTTGAGCGGTTCATTCTTGCTTGCTGCCGATGCACCCAAAGTCGAAGTCACGACTCTCGCAGGAAAAGCGCACACCGGAACGCTCGAAAAAATTAGCGAAAGCTCGCTTCAGTTCCTGGAAAATGGAAAATCAAAAACGCTCACTACCAAAGAACTTTTGGGAGTTCGATTTCTCGACACTAAACCGAAAACAAAAGTCGAAAGGAAAGCGATTCGAGTTCGACTGATCGACGGTACCGAGTTCGACTGCAAAAGCGTCACCTCGAAGGCAGAAACCGTCCATCTGGAGACACTCACGTTCGGTCGTTTTTCTTTGTCGGTAAAAGCTGTCTCCAGCATTCGATTCGCCGAACCCAACGCCAAACTGGAAGAAGCCTGGAATCAATACCAGAAACGTCGCATCAAAAAAGATTATCTGGTTCTGCCACGCGGTAACGTCCTCGATCATCTTGACGGATTTGTAGGAGATATTTCCGCAACTCAAGTCAACTTCGTATTGGGAGATAATAGCAGTGCCGTCGAACGCTCTCGTGTCTTCGCCGTTCTTTACGCTCGAAATGCCACCGCTTCGAGGCAACCAACTTGTAGCCTGGCCTTGACCGACGGTAAAAAAATCCAAACATCCGCATTGAGCTGGGACGGTAAAAAATTCTCGGCCAAACTGATGGCCGGAGTCAAAATTCCCGTACCGCTGAAGCTGGTTCAAAATCTCGATTACAGCCTGGGGAAAATCGCATTCCTCTCGCAAATGGAACCCCGAGAGACCCAGTACACGCCATTCTTCGATACTCCCGCCGATCGAGACTTGATGCGAATTCGCAAAGACAGAAATCAGGATGGGAAGCCGATCACAATCGGCAAGAAGGAATTCCGCAGGGGTTTGTGGATTCATTCCAAAACCTATCTTCGTTATCGCATCGCTCAGAATTACAGCAAATTTCAGGCGATCGCGGGGATCGAACGAATTGCGGCCTCACGAGGTCGCGGCGACGTCCATCTGGTGATTTCCGGAGACGGAAAAAAACTTTTCGAATCGGATATCCTCTGGTCCGAGGTCCCCAGGAAATTAGATCTCGATGTGAGTGGATATCGCGATTTCGAAATTCTGGTCGATTTTCGTAGTCTTGAAGGACGATTGGATCACGGCATCAGCGATCATCTCGCGCTTGGAGACGCGAAATTCATAAAATAAGTCACACTAAGGAAAGATTATGAAAAAATCTTGCACACTTTTCTCGCTGGTTATTTTACTCGTTTTTTCGAGTCGTTCGTTGTTCGCTCAGGTCGATTCGGCGGTCATCGAGGCTCAAAACAGACGAATTGCCGTCGTCGAAAAGGTCGCCCCTTCGGTCGTGGCCATTTTTTCGGCGGGTGGTAATGGCGGTGGTTCGGGCGTGCTGATTTCATCCGACGGATACGCCCTGACCAACTATCACGTTTCCAGTAGCGCGGGAACTTTCATGAAATGTGGACTCTCCGATGGCCACCTCTACGATGCCGTCATCGTCGGGATCGACCCTACGGGAGATGTCGCATTGGTCAAGCTGCTGGGACGGGACAATTTTCCCTTTTCGCCAATGGGCGACAGCGACAAACTGCAAATTGGCGATTGGTCTTTCGCAATGGGCAATCCGTTTTTATTAGCGACCGATTTCAAAACGACGGTCACCTATGGAATCGTCAGCGGAACGCACCGTTACCAGTATCCCGCCGGGCGAAACTTCCTCGAATACACCGACTGCATTCAAATCGACACGTCCATCAATCCCGGTAACTCGGGTGGCCCGCTCTTCAACGATGCCGGTGAGTTGGTCGGTATTAACGGACGCGGTTCGTTCGAAAAGCGGGGACGGGTGAACTCGGGAGCGGGTTATGCCATCTCGATCAACCAGATTAAAAATTTTATGGATCACCTGAAGAGTGGTCGAATCGTCGATCACGCGACTCTGGGAGCCTCGGTCTCCACGCGAGAAGACGGCGCAGTTGTCGTGCAATCGATTTTGGAAGAATCCGAAGCTGCCCGGCGCGGTCTGGAAGAGGGCGACGAAATCATTTCGTTCGCAGGTCGACCCATTCGCAGCGTGAACCAATACAAAAACATCCTCGGTATTTACCCCAAAGGCTGGAAAATACCTCTGGTTTATCGTCGAGGAGGTGAAAAGAAAGAAATTTCCGTCAGGCTCCGGGCGCTTCACCGATCCAGCGATTTCCAATCGACCAAAAAGAAGAAAAAAGTGAAAAAGAAACGCCCCAGAATTCCCCTTCCAAGGAAATCCCCGAAAGCCAAACCTCCCGCAAAATACAAGCACATGTTCGTCAAGAAAAGCGGGTTCGCAAATTTCTATTTCAACAATCTACAAAAAAAACGGGTCATGGATCGACTTTCCAAACTTGGAGACTACAGCAAAACCAAAGGTGCCTGGAAACTCTTGGGGAAAGCCGACAAAGGAGGCGCGTTTATTGTCAACGTCAGTGATGCCCAATCGCAATTGACAATCGGAGGGAAAAACTACCTCCAAAAAATCTCGGGTGTCGATCCCAGGGACGATCTTGCCTTCGAAGAACGCTATCCCGGATCCGGAGGATTGGTTCTGGCCATGTACAACCTTCGCTTATTCCTCAACGGCAGCGGGAAACTCGTGAAGGAGAACACCAACGGGAAAACCGGTCTCTTTACATCGCTCATCTACCTGGGTAGCGAGCCGATGGACGGCCAATTCCAAAATTCGGTCGATGTTCTCGTCTCCGATTTTATCAGCGAGAAAGGATCGAAAGCCGTGTGTCGTTGGTACTTTAATAAAACCGACGGCACATTACTGGGGTTCGATACTTCGTTAGGAAGGGACAAAGACGAATGTCAAATTCGTTTCGACGGGTTTCAGGAGATCGACGGAAGAAAGTTCCCCAAAATCATGAAAGTACGTCACGCCAATCGCAATGTGGCCACTTTACAAATCGAATCGGTGGAACTCGCCACCGGCTCGTAATCTTTCGTTTCCAGGACGACGAAAAAATCTTACCAATCCAGATACCTCGATCGATGAGAGGGACATCCAAAGCATGAGAATCGGACTTTTCCGCAATCGCTCATTTCTGTTTTTCATTCCGAAAAACTTGCTCATCGCACTAATGCCAGTCATGTTTTTATCTGCTGGCAGAAAGACGACCGCGGGACCGAGAAGCGATGCCATCGGGAAAAACCTTACCCGTGTTGTAAAAATTTACGGAGCGGGCGGAATCCGCAAATTGCACGCCTACTCCACGGGTCTTATCGTGCGTTCCGACGGATACATCGTCACGGTATGGAGCCACGTTCTCGATACTGAAGAAGTTACCGTTGTCTTGAACGATGGTCGCAGATTTCAAGCGAAAATTCACGGTGCAGAACCTCAACTCGATATCGCCGTTTTGAAAATCGTGAAAAAAGTTCAAGACCTTCCGTTCTTCGATCTCTCCAAGGCGGTGAATGTCTCGGTGGGAACTCGTGTGTTGGGTTTGAGCAACATGTTCAAGGTCGCCACGGGAGACGAACCCGCTTCGATTCTGCACGGCGTAGTCGCTGCAAAAACCAAACTTTCCGCACGTCGAGGCGTGTTCGATTTTCCCTATGACGGCCTCGTTTACATCGTCGATGCCATCACCAACAACCCCGGTGCTGGCGGTGGTGCACTGATCACCCGCAGCGGAGATCTGGTGGGTATGATCGGGAAGGAACTCAAAAATCGCGAAAGCAATACCTGGGTCAACTACGCTTACCCCATTTCCGAATTAAGAGAAACCATCGACTCCATCATCAGCGGCAAATTCGTTTCGAAGGAAAAGAAACCGGACGAAGACGAAAACCCCACCCGGTACATCGCCTCGGACTTTGGTATGGTGCTGCTACCCGATGTACTTTACCGAACGCCCGCCTACATCGATCATGTCGTCTCCGGCTCGGAGGCCTCGAAAGCCAAACTGAAAGAAGACGATTTGGTGCTCTTTGTCAACGACGAACTCATCCAGTCGGTGAAGGAACTCCAAAAGCAACTGGGAAAACTCGAAGCGGGCGATACGCTGCGTCTCGTTGTTCGCAGAGGCATGAAACTGGTCACCCTCGAGTTGAAAGTTCGTAAAAAATCCGCAAATACCATAAAAAAACAATAACCGTCCTCCATCGACAAAGGATGTTTCTCGCGATGAAATCTGTCACACGATTTTATTCTTTATTGCTCGTCACCGCGGCACTCACTTCGGTTTCTTACGGAAACGTCTTTCAGAAGTCCGATAAAAAAAATCTCGATACGCTGGAAGAGCGTGCATTCAAGCAAGCCGCTGCGCTGGTTTCACCTTCGGTGGTGCGGATTCAAACGGTAGGCGGTCGAGACATCGTTGGGAAAGTCCTCACACCGACAGGCCCGACCACAGGTGTCGTCGTCTCGAAAGACGGTTACATCATTTCCAGCGCCTTTAACTTCGTCTCTTCGCCGGCATCCGTTTTGGTGGAACTTCCTGACGAACGCCGACTCCCAGCAAGAATCGTCGCGACCGATCGATCGAAAATGCTCACGCTCATAAAGATCGATGTCAGCGGTCTCATTCCCGCAACACCCGCTGAGAAAAAAAGCGTCAAAATCGGTCAGTGGGCAATCGCAATGGGCCGCACTTACAATAACGATATCCCCAACATCTCCATCGGAATCGTGAGTGCTCTCGATCGTATTTGGGGGAAGGCTCTGCAAACCGATGCCAAAGTTTCACCCGTCAATTATGGCGGCCCGCTTGTGGATATTCACGGGAAAGTCATGGGAATTCTCGTGCCTCTTTCCACACGAGGCAAGGGTGCCACCGCCGGTGTCGAGTGGTACGATTCGGGAATCGGTTTTGCGATTCCCATGCAGGACGTTTATACCGCCATCGAACGCTTGAAGAAAGGAAACGATCTCCACCCGGGATTGATGGGGCTGTACTTCAAAGGCTCGGGACTTCTGGCTGGCGATGCGATGATCGATCGTGTCAGGCTCGATTCTCCCGCCGCCAATGCTGGCCTCAAACGGGGCGATCTCTTCGTCGAAATCGACGGGCGAAAAATCATTCGTCAGGCAGACGTCAGACACGCCATCGGCGGAAAATACGCTGGCGACACCATCACAGTCAAAGTACGACGGAAAGACCTCATCATCGAGAAAAAACTGACACTCATCGATAAGCTTCGACCCTACAAATCCGGTTTTCTGGGCCTACTTCCCACACGCGTTGGTACCGACGACGGAAAACAACCCGGTGTGGGAGTGCGTAGGGTTTTCGCCGAAAGTCCCGCTGCCAGGGTTGGCCTCTCTCCCAGAGATCGCATTACCAAGTTCGACGGCAAAGTCGTTCAGACTGCCACCGAACTTCTCAATCTTGTCAGCCGTATGCGGCCCACCACAAAAACATCGATCGAATTTCTCAGTGAAGGTGCAAAAAAAACGGCGAACATCGAACTCGCCGCTATTCCCGATCTTGTTCCCGTCGAACTTCCCAGTGTCTCTATCGTCCCGCCGAAGAAAAAACCCGAAGGCGTGAAAGTCGATCGTTTTCAGGAACGGCTGAAAAAATACGAGCACGATTATTGGGCCTATGTTCCGGAAGATTACAATCCCAGTTTCCAATACAGTTTGCTCGTTTGGTTACACCCCAAGAACGACACGATGGAAGCAGACATGCTGGATCTCTGGAAAACCATCTGCCGGCATCGTGGAATCATTCTTCTTGCCCCGAAAGCAAAAACCGGCGCCTGGAACTCGAATGAATCGGGTTTTGTGAAAGATTTGGTTGACCGATTCATGCAGGACTATTCGATCGATCCCAAACGTGTGGTGTTGCATAGCTATGCGGAATCGGCACAGTTTGCCTTTCAACTTGCGTTTCAATTCCGCGCACTTTTCAAGGGAGTTGCGGTCGCTTCGGCTCCGGTTCGCAAACTTCCGCAGGAAAACAACCCGGAATTCCGCCTGCAATTCTATCTTTCCTGTGGAGAACAGGATCCCGTTTTGAAGGATGTGAAAAAGTCGGTCGAGAGACTGCGAAAAATGGAATACCCGTTGGTGATGACAACCATTCCCGACGAAAAACACGATTACCCTTCGGTGGATATCCTCCTCGAAATCGCCCGCTGGATCGATTCACTGGACCGCATTTGAAACGACGGATCTGTATGGGTCTGTTGCGATTTTTTCGTCATCTGGCTTTCTATTTGTCGTCTCCGTTCTTTCCGACATGGGCAAAAAGCAGCTTTGAGTTCAACAGAGGATTCTCCCGACAAACCAGTCTCGACTGTAATCCATGCAGCGTGTTTTTTTCGCCTTGGATAAAACCCATCGCGGAAAGTCCCAGTTTGTTCCAGGTTTCTGTCTTTTCCAGAAGATCGATACGGTTTCGTACATTTCGACTCTCCCCGATATACAGCGATTGACCCCTTCTTGCGAAGAGATATACACCCGGTCGTTCGAGAGAAGAACGATTCCATTTCTCGATCGGTTTCAATTTGGGTAGAGGCTTGCTCTTCCATGCCGAGAATTTCTCCCTGGCAAGAACTTTTGATTTCATCGCTCTTTTGCGTATCGACAGCGCAGCCCATCGGTATTCAAACGGTGCGTATCCCGGCGCGTATTGTTCAGCGATCCGACCGAATTCCTGCACAGCTTTCGGATTGCAGAGAATGTCGTCAAGCTCGTAGCCATAATCGAGTTCCAGTTGTCGCATCGCAATTTCGCTGGCGAAGCTGTAGGGGTCCATTTCTGCAAAGGTCAACCTCGTTCTTTTCCGCGTCACCTTCGGCAGCTTCCCGGATTTTCGGATTCGCAACAGTAATCGATTCCACACAAACCCTGCCCCGGGAATGCCTAGCCGTTTACACTCTTTCAAAAAAGCCTGATTCAGTTCGGGATCGCAAAGAAGATGGTCGGTGGAAAACCCCTGACTCGTTTTTTTGAACGCCGAAATCATCGCTCGTTCGGTCTCTTTGTCGGCATGGGGAATCGAACGCCCGATTCTTAAGTTTCCTCTTTTTTTTCCCTTCGCTGTCGATGGGGCACTCGACAGCGGATTTTCCGGTCCGGTCAGTTTGTCTCCCGGTTGAATGGATTTCATGCGTTCTTTAATCCACTTTACATAATTTCCCGAAAGTTCGAATCCCATCCACTGACGTCCCAGTTTCTTCGCGACGGCAAGCGTTGTTCCACTCCCGGCAAACGGATCGAGCACGACATCCAGTGGATTGCTGGAGACACGAACGATTCTGCCAAGAAGTTGCTCCGGCATTTGGCAACCGTGAAAACCTTCCCGTTCCTTGAATGTTCCCGCAACGCGAGGGAAGTACCAGGTATCGTGTCCTTGCGAAAATCCGCCCTCCGGAGCGTCCTGCGGTCGAAAAATCCAGGTGTTATCGGGAAGACGACCGTTGGGATTCGCGCGCCTGTCGGCATAGACAAGCTGCCTTGCCGAGGGAACGCGAACAGCAGGATGTTGAGCGTTGAACACGAAATCGTCGGGATCTTTGACGAAATGCAATAGATGTGTATGAGAGCGACTGAAACCGTTCACGCAGTTGACGCCGAACATGTAGTACCAAATCACCCAGCTTCGACAGTGAAAACCAATCTCGTTTTGGGCGAGCACTTTGAGGTCGGCTGCGAATTCGTCGCCAATCGCCAGCCAAAATGTTCCCGAGCTTTTCAAACAGCGAAAGACACCCTTCATCCATTCCTGCGACCAGGCGACGTAATCTTTTCGTGTTTTTCGGTCGTCGTAGACATCGTACTCATAGCCGATATTGAAAGGGGGATCGGCAAACACCAAATCGACCGAACCGGCTGTCACTTGGGAAAGCTTCTTAATGCAGTTTCCAGCGTAAATTTGATTCGGTAAAATTGGCAATTCGATATCCTCCCTGAAACGAAACTCCGTGGGTTCGCAGAATTCCTCGCGATCCCTGCACCATTGTAGAGACACACTCCAGTACTGCAAGCGCATCGATCTCACGAGACGCCCACACCGCAATCGCGTTGCTGTCATTCCTCGCTTGCAGGAAATCGATTCGTGGAAGATTGTACTTCGACGTAAACATCGACTTGTTTACGCCCCTAACGTTCGCTAACCTCAAGTTCTCACCCGCGAATCTCTTCGATCGATATCTTCGGGGTGTTGTTGTTTCCAGGACGAACGCTATGCAGGATAAATACTGGTATTTGAAAAATTGCGATTTATTCGATCGGCTTCCATCCGATCAAATCGAATCGATCGAAGCCAGTTCGAAAATTCGAACCTACGAAAGCAACAGTTTGGTTTATCTCCCCAACGACCGCAGCGATTCGGTTTTTCTTTGTGCTTCGGGACGTGTCAAAATCTATCATCTCACCAGTGAAGGAAAACAGGCGTTACTGGCGATAATCGAACCGGGCGATGTCTTTGGTGAACTCGCGGTTTTCGAAGGTGGAACCCGTGAAGATTTCGCAGAGAGTATGGAGAAAACGTCCGTCATCATGATCCCAGGGAGAACCATTCAGCAGTTGATGGAATCGCAACCCTCGGTCTCACTCAGCATTTCACGCTTGATGGGGTTACGTCGACAACGTGTCGAACGCAGACTCAAATCGTTGTTATTTCGTTCGAACCGCGAACGCTTAATGCACGTTCTGATTGAACTCGCCGAACAATTCGGTACATTGACCGAGCGAGGAGTCGAGTTAAGCATTAAACTATCGCATCAGGATTACGCAAACCTCATTGGCAGCACGCGCGAAACGGTCACGGTGACGCTGGGAAAACTGCAACGTGACGGTTACATCAGAATGAACCGCAGACAAATCGTCATTACCAAAATCACCGAAATTGCCGAAATTGTGGACCTGAATGTTCCTGAGAGACTGTTAACGCCGGTTCGAAACAGGAAGTCTTTCCCACGAAATGCACCGGAATACGAAAAATATTAATCGTTCCGAAAAGTATGGTATTTCACAGAACTTTCCCTGAGTATCGTCGATAATTCGATGAACGGTACAAATAGTAGTATTTCAGCAAGAGTGAGACAGAAGAAATGAATAACCCACAACAGAACGACGCCTGGTCTGATTGCCCAACAGGGCAAATTGCAAAAATCGTGCAGTATTCCAAAAGCAGAGAGCGGCACCTCATAGCACGCAGAGTTTCATTGTGTGTTTCGACATTCTGCGTGTTACTTTTTGCTGGATATCTTGTTGTCGGACACCCATTTGCCGGGCGACTTCTCGGAGGAATCTATTGTCAAGACGTTATCATAAATTCCGATTCTTATCTCTCCGGCGAGATCGATGCCGAATTGGCACGGAAAATCAAAAATCATCTGGCTCTTTGCGATACTTGTCGAACGAAGATCGAACAGAAGAAAAACAGACGAGCGGACGAGAGCTCGCAACTCTTTCAGCAAGACCGATCGACCATTCTTTCTTCCCTCACATTAAACCGAAAAAACCGCAAACCATAGTGGCCATTGTAAATCAGCTCCTCTTCCAAAAACTCTCTCGGGAATCGTTCCCTGGAGAGTTTTTTTCAAGCATTCGCTGTGTTCACGGTCTCTCAGTCGCTTCTTTTGCTTTTTTTGCATAAAATTCGTAATTGACTCGCCATCCGCCGAGCTTCACTTGTTTAATCTTTGAACGTACTTCGAAATTTTTCAAGAATCGAATGAGAAACGAGATTGACCATGACAAAGACGCGATTTTCGATAGTTCTCCTGACAGCTATTTTTTTGTGGGGGAGTCTCGATTGCCCGGCGAGTGCGTCCGATAAAGATCGCACACCCGAACAATGGATGTCGTATTTTTCACAGAACTGGAACGAAGCGGACTGGATTCAGAAAAGCCGCTTTGCACCAGCAGGATACATGCGACCCGATCAAGACAAAGGCTGGCAAGCCAGAATGTTGGCACTGCAAGGGCTGGTGAAACACGGGAAAAAATCGATCCCCATTCTCCTGGAAAACCTGAAGCACGGCGAAATGCCTCAAAGGGTTTTGGCGGCTCAGGCTTTGGGTTTCCTGGCACCCGACGTTCCTCGTGCTGCGTTCATCGAAGCGATAAAAAACGACGAAGAAAAAGCGGTTCGACTTCATGCCGTCGATGCGTTGGGGATGAAAGGAGACGCTGCTAAAAAGGTCGATTGGGACGACCTTTCTAAAGGTCAACGCAACGGTGACGTAAGAAAACACATCAAATACGCCAAAGAGCGAAAAAATGCCTCGATCGCCAAAGAAGCCGTCGCGAAACTCGCCAACTGGGATGTCCGCAAAATGAACTCGGCAGCGGTGGGAAAAATCGCACCCGATTTCGAGTTGATGTCTGCTAACGGCAAGAAGATCAAACTTAGCGATTATCGCGGTAAAAAAGCGGTCGTGCTGGTGTTCGTCTACGGCGATACATGACCGTTGTGACACCGCCAACTCTCGCAGTTGCGAGACAAGCTCGATTCCTTAAAAGAAGTCGATGCCGCAATTCTGGCTGTCGACCCTCACGAAGTTTATGCCGCCCAATTCCTGCTGAAAGAAACGGGTTCTTCGACAGACCAACTTCAGTATCCTCTACTGCTCGATCCGTCGCTCACCGTCAGTGCGGAATACGGTGTCCCTTTTCAGATGAGAATACACGTCGAGCGCAGTAACCGGCCGACGACCTTCATTGTGGATAAAAAAGGTATCATCCGCTACAAA
>Ga0114931_10009426_pt1 | contig 11693 bp, 6 predicted proteins | sample 2SBtaG_FD_89579 | JGI IMG/M metagenome (GOLD analysis project Ga0114931, IMG submission 89579) | Deep subsurface microbial communities from Kolumbo volcano to uncover new lineages of life (NeLLi) - 2SBTROV14_V59a metaG | ecosystem: Environmental > Aquatic > Marine > Volcanic | place: Kolumbo...
GATAGCGACATGGTCGATGTTTGAGTGTATCACGCCCATCGTCCACAGGCAAACCGGGTGGCTGCGGACGCCCTCTGGCGACTGTTCAACCGAGGTCCAACAACCCGCTACAGATGACGATCCAGAAACTCGGCCATGCGCGTAAAGCTGTCGATGCGGTTGACCAGTTTGCTGAACTTATGCCCTTCATCTACGTAGTGGATGAACTCGACCACGCCGCCGGCCACGCGCACCCGTTCCGCCACCTGCTCCGACTCGTATAGGGGCACGCGCGGGTCGTTGTCGCCAGCCAGCACCAGCAACGGCATGGTGATGCGCTCGGCCTTGTGGATGGGTGACATGCGCACCAGCAGGTCACGGTGCTCGTCCAGGGAGCCATACTCCCGAGAACGATGCGCGCGCCGCCAGGCGCTGGTCCGCTCCAGAAAGGTGACCCAGTTGGCGATGCCCACCACATCGATGCCGGCTGCGAACAGCTCGGGGTATTCGGTCAGCGCGGCTAGGACCATAAAGCCGCCATAACTGCGGCCATAGATGGCGATGCGGTCGGCGGCAATCTCCGGGCGCGCCTGGAGCCAGAGGACCGCGTGCTTGAGATCGGCTACGCTGTCCATGCGCAGTTCCACGTCGTCCAGCATCGTATAGGCGCGGCCATAGCCGGTGCTGCCGCGCACGTTGGGCGCCAGGAGCGCGTAGCCCCGCTGTAGAAAATACTGAAAGCGCACATCGAAATCGGGCCGTTGCTGGCCGGCCGGGCCGCCATGGACATAAAGGATACAGGGGTAGCCGCCCGGCGGAGGATCCTGAGAAGGACGATAGTAGAAGGCGGGGATGTCAAGCCCATCGAACGTGGGAAAATGGATCAACTCCGGTTCCACGAACCGCCCCTGAGGGATACCGGCCCGGTTGCTGAAGGTGACGGGCCGGCAGCGTTCGCTGGCCAGGTCACAGAGCCAGACGTCCGGGTTGCGAATGGGGTTTTGGAGATCGAAGAGAAGCCGGCGATCCTCGGCGGTGAAGGTCAGGTTGCCGATCACGCCTTCGGGCAAGGAGGATGGGGCGAGCAGCGACCAGCTTCCGTCTTCCAAATTCACCTGATAGAGGCGACTGTAGCCTTCTACGTTAAGGGTCAACGCCGCGCGGCGGCCGTCCTTGCTGACGGTCAGCAGGTCGAGTTCCCCCTGCTCTCCCGGATTCAGCAGCGCGTCCGCTGCCAGGATCTCCTCCAGTGCGGCCGTATCCGGATCCAGACGGCAGAGGGCGAAACGGTCCCGTTCCCGGTCGCTGAGGGTGAAGAGTCCCCGCTCCGTCCATGTGAGGGCCAGATAGCGGGCCGGCGGACGCCCCGCGGTCAGATGACGTTCAGCGCCGCTGGACAGGTCCACCAGGTAGAGTTCATGTTGCTCGGTGGCCTGCGCGTCCACGGTGAGCAGTGTGGTTTCGTCCGGCGACCAGGCGACGATGGTGCGGTTACCGGTAACAGTCGCGGTCCGCCGGAAGTCGCCTGTGGCCAGGTCCATCCAGTATGGGTCGAAGTCCACATGGTTGCGGGCGTTGCTGGTATAGGCTATCTGGCGGCCATCAGAACTGAAGGCGCCAAAGCGATGGATGGCCCGGTCATCGCTGGTCAGACGGCGGACGTCGTGGGCGCCGTTCCCATAGCCGGTGACCAGATAAAGCTGCTGACGTTCGTTGCCGCCCACATCACTGACAGCGATCAGATGATCGGCGGCCGGCGCTGCGTGAAGCTCCCAGACTTTATCGGTGAAAAAGGTCAACTGAACGGGCCAGTATGCGGCCGGGTCTGCCGGTGCGACGCCAGGCGCGGCCACGCTCCAGAGCTGATAGACGCCGGTCATGTCGGCCAGGAAGGCGATGCGGTTGCCATTCGGGGCCATTGCGGGCATGATCGCGCTACGGATATTGAGGTAACGCGCAAAATCGTAAGCCATGGGTGAACCTCGTTTGGGTGTGTTTAAAACGAATTGAGAACCTCCGGGAGGTTAGGTCTATTTGTCGAACAGTGCTGATGAATCCCCTGAAATGGAAATGGCGGACATAGAGGGGATACGCGGTCAAGGGTATCACCGGGGGCGACAAATTGGCAAAAGTGATGCAAAAACAAGAAAACCGGGAGCAGCGCCACAAGCATCTTGGGCGAAAATCTGCTACAATAAGAAGCGTAGCCTGTTATCGAGAGCATGGCTAAACAGATGATACACATGAAATGAGGCGTCATGCGCAACTCCGACCCGTTTTCCGATCTGATTCGCTCCATCGAAGAGAATCTCCAGCGCGACCCGGACTGGATTCCACCGGGTGAGGGTGGCGATGAAGAGCCCCCTTGGAATGGAGGCGACGGCGATGAAAACCCCTGGGAGCATGTTAACTTCCGCCGCTGGCTTTGGATCCTGCTCCCTTTCTTGCTACTGCTGTTCTTCAACCGCTTTCTGGGCTTCTTCACCGACTATATCTGGTATGACAGCCTAGCGCTGACGTCAGTCTTTCGCACCCGCATCTTCGCCTCGTTTGGTCTGCTGATCACCGGCGGTCTGATCTTCTGGCTTTTCCTGGCGCTGAACGTCTTCCTGGCCCGTCGCATCGACCCCCATGCATTGGTGGGCACGCCCCTGGCCGAGATCGCCGACGCTTTCGGCGTGCGCATCTCCTCAGTCGTGCTGGTGATCGGAGCCATCTTCGCCTTCTTCATGGGGCTGGGGCTGGCAGGCCACTGGGAGCAGTTGCTGGTCTATCTCAACCAGAGTGACTTTGGCTTCAGCGACCCCGTCTTCAAGCGCGATATCAGCTTTTTCATCTTCACCCTGCCTGTCTGGCAGATCCTGCGCGGCTGGCTGATGACGACGGTGATCATGACCCTGATCGGAACCGCGGTGGTCTACGGCATCGGCTGGCGGGGACGACAGATTCGCACCTCTGTGCTGGCCCATCTCAGCATTCTGGGTGCGCTGCTCCTGCTGCTGATCGCGTGGCAATATCGCCTGGACGCGCTGGGCCTGGTCTACAGCCAGCGCGGCGCGGTCTTCGGGGCTGGCTATACGGACACCCATGCCCAACTACCCGCCTACAATCTGCTGCTCGTCATTACCGTTATCACTGCGATATTACTGGTGGTGACCGCGTTCATGCGTAAGGCGTGGCGCGCGATCGTGGTGGTGCTGATCGCGTGGGTGGCGGTGGCGATATTGGCTGGCAACGTCTACCCTGGCCTCGTGCAACGCTTCAAGGTCAGCCCCAACGAGCTCAATCTGGAGCGTCCCTATATCGCCAACAACATCGAGTATACGCGTCTCGCCTTCGATATTAATGATGTGGAGGTGCGGGACTACGACGCTAACAATGAATTGACGCCAGAGGCTCTGCTCAAAGAGCCGGAGACTGTACGCAACATCCGCCTTTGGGACTACCGGCCCCTCCTGCAGACGTACAATCAGGTGCAGGCGCTACGCCAATATTATGAGTTCAACGATATCGATGTAGACCGTTACCAGATCGACGGCGATACACGCCAGGTCATGCTGGCTGCACGCGAGCTGGTCCCCGAACGTCTCAACGAAAACGCGCAGACGTGGGTCAATAGGCGCTTGGTCTACACCCATGGCTACGGCGTGGCCGCGTCGCCGGTGGCTCAGGTCACCAAAGACGGCCTGCCCGAATTTTATCTCAAAGATTTGCCCCCAAAAGGGCTGATCGAGGTCACCCGTCCACAGGTCTATTTTGGCGAACGCACCAACAGTTACGTCATCGTCCGCACTGACGAACCGGAATTCGACTATCCCCGGGGCGAAGGCAATGTCACCACCCACTTCGACGCTGACACCGGCATCCCCATGACATTCTTCAATCGCGTGCTCTTTGCGTTGCGTTTCGCTGACATCAACATCCTGCTCAACCAGGACATCGGTCCCGAAAGCCAGTTGCTCTGGCGGCGCAATATCACCGAGCGCATCGGCGAGGTGGCCCCCTTCCTGCGCTATGATTCGGATCCGTACATCGTGGTGGACCAGAATGGCGAACTTTTCTGGTTCCTGGATGCATACACCGTCAGCAACCGCTTCCCTTACAGCGAACCATATGGCGAACTTAACTATATTCGCAACCCGGTGAAGGTGGTGACCAATGTCTACGACGGCAGCATGACCTTCTACGTGGTGGATGAAAAAGAACCCATCGCGGCCGCCTATCGCGAGATATTCCCGGCGCTCTTCAAATCCTTCACCGAGATGCCCGATGATCTCAAACAACACGTCCGCTATCCCAACGACCTCTTCTCTATCCAGGCGGAGGTCTATCGCACCTATCACATGACCGACTCCACCGAGTTCTATAACAAAGAAGACATGTGGGCCTGGCCCAGCGAGGTCTTCGACAGCCAGGACGTGCGCATGGAGCCGTACTATGTGCTCATGTCCCTGCCGGACGGCGACGAACTGGACTACATCCAGATTTTGCCCTTCACGCCGGCCAACCGGGAGAACATGATCGCATGGCTGGCGGCCCAGAACGCGCCCGATAAATATGGCGAAAAGATCGTCTATGAATTTGGCAAGGACACGCTTCTCTTCGGGCCGAAACAGATCGAAGCCCGCATCGACCAGGATCCGGTCATCAGCGGCCAGCTCAGCCTATGGAATCAACAGGGCAGCAACGTAATTCGCGGCAATCTGCTGGTGATCCCCATCGCCGATAGCCTGCTCTACGTGGAGCCTCTCTATCTCCAGGCGGCCTCCGGCAAGATCCCCGAACTGAAGCGGGTGATCCTGGCTACGGCCGACCGGGTGGTCATGCGCGAGAATCTGGGGTTGGCGCTGGTGGAACTGTTCGGCAAAGATGTGATCGCCCAGGGCGGGCTGGAGGAGTTGATGGCCGGCGTTTCCCTGGCCGAGGCCGAAGCCGAGATCAAGACCGGCGCGACGACGGATCTGGGGACAGCAACGGTGGACGAGTTGATCGTGCGCGCGAATGAGCAATACGACCGCGCACAGGAGAGCCTGAAGACGGGAGACTGGGCCGGCTACGGAGAAGAGATGAACGCACTCCAGGACACGCTGGAGCAACTGGTGAAGATCACGGGGGTGGAGCTACCGCCGGTTGAAGTGACGACGCCGGTGACGGGAACAGCGCCCGCTGCAGAGCCAACACCGGAGGCGAATCAGTAGGTCGGATTCCTAATTCGTATCTGCTCAATATTCCGGGGTGCAGAAGTCGTGATCAAGCGCCGGGGAGTTTAGAACTCCCCGGCGCTTTCGCGTGGGTTCGACAAAGAGTGAAAGACCCTTCAGATACTTATCATTCGTTCATATTCGTTTCAGACGTCGTTAAGCCGGCGGGTGGATACTGTCAGAGACGTAAAGAATTCGTCCTGTTCCGCCCATGCCAGTATGGCGACAGGGGCGCTCTTGCGTTTTATCAGGCGACTTTCGTTCGTCCATCATCCAGACGGGTGGGGACGCAATGGACAAATCCACAAAATCATTGATAGAAGGAGCATGTGCATATGTATCCGAACAAACTCGAAACACAAACAGCTACACCCAAGGGTGAACGAAACCTTTGGCCCAAGATCACCCTGATCCTGGCCGCGTTCCTCCTCTTAGCCGTCGGCGCTTTGATTGGCCCGGCGCTGATCCAGAACGCGCAGGCGGGAGCGGCTATCGCCCCGCCGGCGCAAACTGCACCCATTTCGCTGTTCGAAGACCAGAACGCGCTGGCCGATCTCTACGATCAGGTCCTCCCCTCCGTGGTCAATATCCAGGTGGTGGCCACACCCCAGGCGGCCAATCTGCCGGAAGGGTTCCAACTGCCCAAGGGCTTTGAGCTACCCCAGGGCGCGCCCAAACTGCGGGGCCAGGGGTCCGGCTTCATCTGGGACGATGAGGGTCATATCATCACCAACAACCATGTGGTGGAGAATGCAGAGAGTGTGACCGTCGTCTTCAGCAACGGCTATTGGGCCGACGCCGAAGTGGTGGCCACCGATCCCCAGGCCGATCTGGCCGTCATCAAAGTGACGCCGCCCGAGGGCGTGGAATGGAAACCCCTTCCTCGGGCCGAGGCAGGCAGTCTGCGCGTCGGTCATATGGTCATCGCCATCGGCAACCCCTTCGGGCTGGCCGGCACCATGACCACCGGCATCGTCAGTGCGCTGGAACGCAGCTTGCCCGTGGGCGAGATGGGCCAATCCCACTACACCCTGCCGGACCTGATCCAGACCGACGCGGCCATCAACCCTGGCAACTCCGGCGGGCCGCTGCTAGATCTGAACGGTCAGGTGGTGGGCGTCAACTTCGCCATCGAATCGCCGGGCCGCTTCAACTCTGGCGTTGGCTTTGCTATCCCCATGTCCATCGTCAACCGGGTCGTGCCGGCATTGATTGAAAATGGCAAGTATGAGTACGCTTATCTGGGTCTCAGCGGCTCGACCATCACGCCGGAAATAGCCAAAGCGCTTGGGCTGGACAACACCACCCGGGGCGTCTATGTGGCCGAGGTCCTGCCCGGCGGTCCTTCGGAGAAAGCAGGCATGCAGGGAGCCACCGGCATCACCACAGATAGCGAGGGCAACGAAATCCAGACAGGTGGCGATATCATCACCGCCATCGACGGCGAGCCGGTGGTGATCTTCGAAGACCTGGTCAACTATCTGGTCACGCAAGCTTCGCCGGGACAGACCGTGACGCTGGATATCATTCGTGATGGCAAGCCCATGCAAGTGGAGGCCACCCTGGGCACACGGCCGGAGGGTCAGCCCCAGGAAGAGCAGGCCAGCAAGAGTGAAGGCGTCAACGCCCGGGAGGCCATGGACATCGCCATAGAGTTGGTGACAGGCAACGGCGAGCTGAAAGGCCAGATCGTCGAGAAGGTAGTCACGCCGGACGAGCGCGACGGTCAGCCGGTCTGGGTGGTCAAACTGAGCACCGCGGATCAGACGGCGACGGTAGTCGTCGACAAGGCTACGGGTGATGTGCTGGAGATGAGTATCGCTAAAAGCGGCTGAGGATAGAACGCAATAGAACGCGGAAACTCCGGATCGGGCGGATTCTCACGGATGGTTTTGAAAAAATCCGTGAGAATCCGTTCAATCCGGAGTTTCCGCGTTCTATTGTTTTACGCCCGCATCTCTGGTTTGAGCTTCTCCGGATGGGCGGCCAGATCCAGGTACGTCTCCCGCATTAATTTATCCGGACCGATGTTGAACTGTGCGAGCATCTCGCCGATGAGTTCGGCCTTGCGCTCAGCATCCTGGGCGCTCCACGTGCGGCTGCTGACGCCCACGAAGACGCCGGGAAATTCGGGCTGTTGCAGACGATCGAAGTTGATGGTGAACCCGGTGTTGCCGTAACGCACATGGAAACGGCGGCGCTCTTTGTAGACTTTGCGCTCCTCATCGGGTTTGAAATACTCGCGGTAAAAACGCAGACTACGGTCCGCCCGGGCGTCGAAGTGCAGGTGGGAGAGCACCACCAGGTTATCGAACTCCCGTTCCTGCTCCTGGTTGGCCAATGTCAGCCGGTAGATGACTTCGGCCACGTAGCCATCTGGGAGCGGATCTTCGCTTCGAGCATCACGGACCAGCACCTCATCCTCCCGATAGCGCAGGCGACTGGCCGACGGATCATGGAAGATAAAATAGGTGTCATATTGTCGCCGCCAACTCGACTTACCAATGACGAAGTCGGGACCGGTGAGCATCTCCACGATGGCCTGGGCCTCTTCCTCTGTGAGATAGGCCGTGGCTTGCACTTCGAAGGTTTCCCTGGGAGAGAGGCCGCCAATGGTCGCCAGCTTGTTGAGCACGCTCTTCTCGCGCTCGATTAGGAAGGCGTCGATCTTGCGCGCCACCTTATGGGCGTCGGCCATGACAAGCCCCTCGTCGATGGTCAGCAGCGCCCGCTCGCGCATGAGCCAGGCCCCGTTGCACATGACGTCGGTGACGTCGCTCCCCTTGGCGGCGTAGACCAGTTGCGAATAGATGGCGTCTTCACTGCGCCGAAACGGAGGCCAGTTGTGAGGTGTGTTCAGATCGACCACGATGATGTCGGCCAGCTTTCCCACTTCCAGAGAACCGATCGACTGGTCCAGCCCCAGGACCCGCGCGCCCATGATGGTGGCCATTTCCAACGCCTGCCGGGCCGGCAGCGCAGTGGGGTCCATCGTCACAGCCTTGGCCAGCAGGGCCGCCAGCCGCAGTTCTTCGAACATATCCAGATCATTGTTGCTGGCTACGCCATCGGTGCCAATGGCCACATCGATCCCCATGGCCAACATCTGGGCTACGGGCGCGAAGCCGCTGGAGAGCTTGAGGTTGCTGGTGGGATTGTGCACGACGCCGGCCCCATACTGGCTCAACGTGGCTATTTCGGTTTCGTCCACATGCACACAGTGGGCGACGATGAGTTTGGTTTCCAGCAGGTGATGCTTTTCAATCCAGGGGACGGAAGACATGCCCTTCGTTTCCCGCATCTCCTCCACTTCGTGGGCCGTCTCCGCTATGTGGATTTGCAGGGGAACGTCGAATTCCAGGGCCAGAGCCGCGGCCTCCTCCAAAATTTCAGGGTTGGTGGTGTAGGGGGCGTGGGGGGCCACGGAGGGGGTGATCAGCGGGTGCCCCTGCCAGCGCAGGATGAAATCGCGGGTGCGCCCCAGGCTCTCGTCATAGCTCAACGCATCCGGCGCAGGGAACTTGAGGATCGTCTGGCCGCAGACGGCCCGCATCCCGGCCTGTGCGGTGGCGTCGGCCACGGCCTCCTCGAAGTAGTACATATCGGCGAAGCAGGTTGTGCCTGACCGGATCATCTCCGCGCAGGCCAGTTGCGTCCCCAGCCAGCAGAAGTCAGGACGGACGAACTCGCGCTCCACCGGCATGATATAGCCCATCAGCCACACGTCCAGCCGCAGATCATCGGCCAGGGCGCGTAGCAGGGTCATGGGGGAGTGGGCGTGGGCGTTGACCAGGCCGGGCATGATGACCTTGCCGGCGCAATGGACCACCTCATCCGCTTCATAGGCGGCTTCGATCTCGTCCATCGGCCCCACGGCCACGATCTCATCGCCGCTCACCGCCACCGCCCCCGGATCGAAGAGGGAGAAGCGGGCGTCCATGGTCAACACGGCCCCGCCCGAAAAAATAACGTCTACTTTTGGTTTTGATTCTTCCATGAAATCAACGACCTCCTTTGGTCATGGGGTTGAAGGGGAATGAGTCTATTTGACGCAAAGGCGCAAAGACGCAGAGATACGCAGAGAAAAACAAAAGACTCTGCGCCCCTTTACGCCACCGCGCCTTTGCGTCAAATGCGTTTTTTTATCCCCGCATACTCGCCAGCAGATCGTCCGCGTAGCCAAACAACGCCGGCGCGCCGCCCGTGTGCAGGAAGAGCACAGGCTCATCCGGGGACAGCTTGCCCGCCCGAATGTCGTCCATGAGCGCGCCCATGGCCTTGCCCGTGTAGACCGGATCTAGCAGGATGCCTTCCTGGCGCGCCACAGTATGGATGGCGGCCAGTCCTTCCGCAGTGGGAATGCCGTAACGCTCGCCCACGTAGGAGACGTCGTTGTCGAAATCGGCTACGTCGAACGCCACGTCCAGCTTGAGACGGCGGGCCGCCTGATTCGCCATCGCGGCCATGGACTCCCTTCGCTCCGGGCCGGCCTCGAAGGGGTTGATGCCGCGCACGTGAATGGAACTTTGGAGGTATTTGAAGCCCAGCACCAGCCCGGCCTGGGTGGTGTCCGCGGCCGCAGTGTAAAGCAGCCGCGGTTCGATGCCCAATGCCCGGCAATCCTGCACGATCTCCAGCGCGGTCTCGGCGTAGGCGATGGCGTCCAGATCGACCGTGTCGGCCTGGCGGGGGATGTAGACGTTGCGGCCTGCGGCGCGTAGCTGGGCTGCGCGGGCTTCGATGGCGGCCTGTTGCGCGGCCCGGTCGTTACGCTCCAGCACCTCGACCTGCGCGCCGAAGAGCCGCTGCAAGAGATTGTTGCCCTGAATTTGCGTCTTGTCGATCTCGCGCACCGGGCGCAGCAGGAGGTGCAGTTCCAGCCCCAGCTTGGCGCAAGCCGCGGCCATCTGCCGGCAGTAGTTGGACTGGACCGACATGCCGGTGACGACCACGTCCGCGCCCTTGGCGCGGGCGTCGGCCAGGCTGAATTCGAGCATGCGCGTCTTGTTGCCGCCGAAGGCCAGGCCGGTCAAGTCATCGCGCTTGATGTAGAGGGGTGGACCGCCCAGGGCCGCGGACAGCCTGGGCAACGGCTCCATGGGCGTGCGCCGCTCCCCGAGCGAAACCCGGGGCAGGGCGTCGATGGCTTGTTGAAGGGGAATTTCTCGGTTCATGGGTCTCTCGTCTCCTGGGTGGATGGGGTGGATCGTAGCCCGGCTCGCGCCGGATCGGGCGTTCTTTCCACCCATGATAGACGAGAGTGCGCGGTTGGGGAAATTTTGGGGAGATACGGTCACCCGTAGGCGCGGCGTGCAGCCGCACAACGCCCGGATTCCATGACCCTCTCGGATATACGCAGATTGTGCGGCTACAAGCCCGCACCTACAACACAGATCGCGCCGCAACCCGTAGGTGCGGCTTGCAGCCGCACATCTCCCGGATTCCATGACCCCCCGGATAAACGCAGATCGTGCGGCTACAAGCCGCACCTACCACGCAGACCGCACCGCAGCCTGTAGGCGCGGCTTGCAGCCGCACAACTCCCGACATCCATGACCCTCCCGGATAATCGCGGATCGTGCGGCTACAAGCTCGCACCTACAACACAGTTCGCGCCGCAACCCGTAGGTGCGGCTTGCAGCCGCACAACTCCCGACATCCATGACCCTCCCGGATAATCGCGGATCGTGCGGCTGCAAGCCCGCACCTACCGATCAAAACGCTCATCCCGTAGGCGCGGCTTGCAGCCGCACAATCTCCAAGGTAAGATATAACGAGGAAAACAAAATCGGGTGACTGCAAGCTGCGCCTACGATCAATCTATCCGCCCGAATTTCCACACCCCCACGGAGGGCAGCCATGAACATCCGCCGATATTACGTGCCGAACGCCATCGTCTTTATCACCCAGGTCGTCGATGGCCGTCAGCCAATCTTCCAGCACTCCCAATTTGTCGATCTGTTACGACAGACGCTCAACAATGTGAAAAGACTTCACCCGTTTACCACCCTGGGATACGTCTTCTTACCTGAGCACTTTCATCTGCTCATCCGCCCGACGGGACAGAGCAATTTCAGCGACATCATGCATTCGCTCAAACCAAACTTCACCAAGGAATACAAGAAACTCATCGGGATCGAAGGTTCGATGAAATTCTGGCAGAAAGGGTTCTGGGATCATATTGTTCGGGACGAAGTGGATTTTCAACGCCATCTGGATTACATTCATTACAACCCGGTGCATCATCAATTGGTGCAGAAGCCCGAAGAGTGGCCCTACAGCAGTTACCGTTATTGGCAGGAGCGAGGCGTTTATCCGCCCCGTTGGGGATGGTCATTGCCTGCGTCGATCGCGGATTATCGTTGGCAAGCCACCGAAATAGTCCGAAGACCGTAGGCGCGGCTTGCAGCCGCACATCTCCTGACATCCACGACCCTCTCGGATAAACGCGGATCGTGCGGCTACAAGCCCGCACCTACCGATCAAAACGCTCATCCCGTAGGCGCGGCTTGC
>Ga0114931_10009427_pt1 | contig 11693 bp, 10 predicted proteins | sample 2SBtaG_FD_89579 | JGI IMG/M metagenome (GOLD analysis project Ga0114931, IMG submission 89579) | Deep subsurface microbial communities from Kolumbo volcano to uncover new lineages of life (NeLLi) - 2SBTROV14_V59a metaG | ecosystem: Environmental > Aquatic > Marine > Volcanic | place: Kolumbo...
ATTCCACTCGCGCTGCTCGGCGGGCTCTCGCTCGCCTCGCCCGCATCGCGGCTGGTGCGGAGCGCGCTCATCACGCTGGCCGGCGCGGGCGCGCTCGTGAACGACGCGGCCCTCGTTCGACGATTCTCGAATGACGTCGGCACACCAACCACCGTGCGCCAACTCGTCGACGCCACTCAGGCCCTGGTCGACGCCCATCCGCTCAATCATCTGCCCACTTCGTCGCATGTCCTGGTCGTCGGCGACGCCGCCGTCTTTTACATCAACATGCCGATCCAATACTCGGTCGTGTTCTCGCGCGACCCGTGGATCTCGTTTGCGCAAGGCGGCGCGTCACCCGCCGCTTGCGTAGAGTGGTTGCGCGAGCGGCGCTTCACGCACGTCGCGTTCGCCTGGAGCGAGATCGCGCGGCTGCGGTCGACGTATGGCTTCCCGGCGATCGTCACGCCCGAGTGGGCCGGGTCACTCGAGCAAGCGGGGTTGAGCCAGATCGACGCCGGCGGGCGGATGTACGACGTGTACCGCGTCCCGCCGTAACGCGTCCGGAGCAACCTCGCGACGGCGGAAATCTGCTACAATCCGCGACTCGTTTGGCGCCGGTCCGCGGAGTCGCCCGCGTTTGGAGTTGTTTGACGAATGAATCATCCGCTGGTCCGTTGGCTGCTACCCCTGTTGCGCTACGGGTTGTGCGCCGTCGCGATCGTGCTGCTTTACCGCGCCGTCTCGTGGTACGATCGGGTCGCGCTTGTCGGTCGCAGCGACCCGGTTCGGGTCGTCGCCGAGCATGACAGCGAAATCGACGTGATCATCGACGGCCGGCAGCAAACCGTGCCGCGGAACCGGATCGACACCGAAGCCGAAGGCACGTTCGACGGATTCAAACCCGGCATTCACAGCGTCGTGTTCTCGATGAACTACATGACGGCGCTGCTCGCTGTGCTGATCTTCTTCCCCGTCCCGCTGCTGCAATCGTTTCGGCTGGTGCTGATGCTGGCGATTCAGGACGTCAAGCTGACCTATTGGAACGCAATCAAGCTGTCGTACGCAGGCAACTTCTTCAACTTCGCGCTGCCGGGCACAACGGGCGGCGACCTGATCAAGGCCTACTACATCACGCACTACACGCACCGCAAGACCGAGGCGGTCACGACGGTATTTCTCGATCGCGTCATTGGGTTGCTCGGGTTGATGTTCCTCGCGACTACCATGCTGATCGTGTCCGCGTGGCGCAAGCAGATCGAATGGGAGCCGACCCTCTTCCATTCGCTCGTGACGACGCTCGCTGCCGTCTGGGCCGGGCTGCTCGTCGGAGCCGTGTTCGTTTTCAGCCGCCGCCTGCGTCACGCGATCAAGCTGCCCGAGCTGGCGGGCCGTCTGCCCGGCGGGACGCAGTTGCTGCGGATCGGACGGACAACCGTAAATATGCGCAAGCACTACAATCTCGTCACGTTCTCTCTGGCGATCACCATCGCGCTACAGCTGCTCGTGGTCATCAGCTCGTACGTCATGTCCCGCGCTCTGCACATGAACGGCGGCTTCGAGCTTTACTTTATCTGCGTCCCGATCGGGTTCCTCATCGCAGCCATCCCGATTTCCCCGCCTCAGGCGTTCGGCGTGATGGAGTACGCGTACTTGCTGTTCTTCACGCCCGGCGGGCTGAATGCGAAATCGGCGGCGGTCGCATTCGCGCTGGCCAATCGCCTGATCCAGCTTGTGTGGGCGCTGCCGGGGGTGCTGGTTCCCCTGCTGGGCGCTCACCTGCCGAGCAAGACGGAGTTGACGGCGTTGGAGGACGTCGACGAGTCGTCCTCGAACGGGGCGGTCGCGGAGGCCAACGCACCGCAATGACCTCGCGGAACTCGAACCGAAGCGAATCGCGAACCCCCTGGTGGAACTACGCCGCCGCGGTTTTCACGCTCCTGATTGCGATCGTGGCGGTCCACGGCGATTCGCTCACGCACGGGTTGTTCATGGACGATCACGCGCACTATCGCCAGTTGCGCGAGAGCGGCTGGTCACTGCGCGAATTGGCGAGCGCTTGCTATCTCGGACTGGTCGGCGACATCGCCCAGGTGTGGTTCATGCCCGAGTGTACGCTGCGCTTCTTCCGCCCGGTCGCGTTCGGGCTGATGAAGCTGTGCTACACCGCAACCGGCTGGAGCGACGCCTCGCCGATGATGATGCACGTCGCCTCGCTGGGCTGGCACCTGGCCGCGTGTACGCTGCTGATGCTCTTGCTGCTGCGTCTCGGTGCGCGGCTGATCGTCGCCTGGGTGATCGCGATGCTGTTCGCGATGCACTCTGCCCACGTGGCGACCGTGCAGTGGATCGCTTCGCAGAGCGAACTGATGGTGACGACGTTCATTCTCGCCGCCACGCTGTGCTATGCGAACTTCCGCGGGTGGAGAAATCTGCGCGCCCCGCCGGCCGAGTCGCCGCCGCTGCGCTGGCGCTGGGGATTGGCGAGCGTGTTTTTGTTCATGGTCGCGCTCGGTTGCCGCGAAAACGCGATCATGTTTCCGTTCGTGATGGGCGCTGTCGAACTGACGATGTGGCGTCGTCGCGGACGGGCGGCGCTGGGGATGTACGCGATTCTGGCGACGGTGATGATCGCGTACCTGCTCGTGCGGGCGTACTTCTTGCAGGGCGCGGCGCTGCCTCCCAAGCCATACATCGTCCCGCCCGCCGACCCCGGGTTTGTCCGCTACATCTTCGACAAAGCGTGCTACTACCTGATCGGCGAGTTCCTGATGGTTCCAACCGTGCCGATCGGCGGACTTGTGTATCTCCGCGAACACGCGCCGGCCTTCTATGGGGCCTCGGCGTTTGTCAGCGCATCGATCCTCGCGATCTGTCTCGTCAATCGCCGTCGAATTGTCGCGATCCTCGGTCCCGCGTGGCTGTTCGGATTCATGACCCCCCTGCTGCCGGCCTTCGAGTCGCCGCACCATCTGTATCTGCCCGGCGTCGGCTGGGCGATCATCGCGATGATGCTGCTCGAAAAACTGCGCGGACCGCTGAGCGCGATCACCCATCGAGCGACGCTGTTTCGTGAATGCGTCGCGGCATTCATGGTGATCGGGACCGGCGGCCTGCTGTGCATGATGTCGTACATCTCGTCGCTCTCGCTCGACACCGCTCAACGCGTCGAAGACCGTGTGTTTGACGAGGTCGCTCAGGCCGAAACGCCGATCCGCGACGGCGACACGCTCTACATCGCCAACCTCCCGCTCATCGCGCATTACGTCAAACTCGGCGTCGAGGAGAGGCTCGGCGTGAAGAACCTGCGCGTCGTCGCGCTGACGTGGGCGCCGCGGCTGTTGTTCGTCTCGTCCCCTACCGAGCTGCGCCGCATGGACGAGCGGACCATCGAGGTGTGGGTCCGCGACGACCGCTTCTTCTCCGGCCCGCTCGGTCGACTGGTCCGCGAAGCGTCGGGGCGCGAAATGCCCGTCACCGCCGCCGCTCCCGTCCGCACACCCGACTTCACGGTCGAGCTGCTGAAGGGCGACCCAAGCGGAATCGCCGGTCTGCGCTTCACATTCGACGATCCGTTGCCGCGTGATCATGTACACTTGTTCTGGGGATCTCAAACGCGTTGGGCGTATCAGATCAAAGAGGAAAGCAGTCCCGATGAATCTCGACGAGAAACTGCCGGCGATTCGCCCGCTCGACGTGACGCCATTCCGCGCTGAAGACGATGAGATGCGCTTCGCGCTCCGCGATCAGACGCAGATCGCGACGCAAGTGTTGGCGATCTCGCCGGCGGGCTACTTCGTGCTCGCCCAACTCGATGGCCGGCGAAGTTGCAACGACATCCGCGCCGCGTTTCTCGAACAATTCGGCCGGTCCATCTCCGCCGAACAGATCGAGTCCATGCTGGCCGAGCTCGACGCCGCCCTTTTGCTCGATACCGATCGCTACCGCAACGCCTATCGGCAGCGCCGCGACGAATACCTCGCTTCGAGTGTGCGCGACAACCGCGCCCGCTGGCCGGACGAAGCTTCACTGCGCGACGAGCTTCGGCAACTGATCGAAAGCGAACAGTTCGAGCACGACGGTGCGATTGTGGGTGCGATCGCTCCTCATCTGGACTATGCCCGCGGTGCGCCGTGTTATGCCGCGACGTATCGACGCCTCGCGTGCGCAGATGCCGCCGAGCGCTACGTTATCCTCGGCACCAATCACTTCGGTCGCTCGAGCTCGGTGGTCGCGACGCGAAAAGACTTTCTCACGCCGCTCGGCCGGGTCGAGACCGACGTCTCGTTCATCGAGCGCGTCGAGCGCCGCCTGGGCGCGGGGATTTGTGAGAACGAATTCGATCACCAGGCCGAACACTCGATCGAACTTCAGGTGCATCTCTTGCAAGCCTGCCACCCAGACGCCTCTTTCGACATCGTGCCCGTGCTTTGCCCCGACCCCAGCGGCCCGACCGGCACCGCGCCCCGCGACGGACGCGGCCCGGATCTCGACGACTTCTGCGACGCGCTCCGCGACGCGCTCGACGACTCCGACCGGAACACCATCGTCATCGCCGGTGCGGACCTCAGCCACGTCGGCCAACAGTTCGGCGACGCACAGCCCGCAACGGATGAGGTGCTCGATACCGTCGGCGAGAAGGACCGCGCTCTGCTCGACAAGATCGTCGCCCATGACGAGCGCGGCTTCGTCGACGCCGTGCGCGCCGTGGAAAACGCTACGCACATCTGCAGCGTGGGATGCATCTACACGCTTCTGCGAGCGCTGCCCGACGCGAGCTGTACGCTGCTGCACTATCACCAGGCGGTTGACCACGACGCCGACGTTCACGTAACCTGCGCGGCGTCCATCTTGCGGTAGGCCTCGTTCTCGTGAGCAACGTTCGGATAGGTGCCACTGCTCTTGAGCAGTGATGTCTCATTCGTTCCTGTGTCTTCGCACTGCTCAAGAGCAGTGGCACACACACCCACTCATCCAACCATCCATTCATCCAACCATGCAACCAACCGAGGTTGACGGAACGCTAGAACCCGCGCCGGGCGCGACTCTCGCGGATTTCGTTCGACTGGGACATCCGGTGGAATCGCTGCACGCACCGCGAAAGCCTCTGCAATGCCGTTCGACCGTCAACGCTCAGCTCGAGCCCCACGAATTGGACCGCCGCGCAGACCTGATTCTCGTGATCAGGCCGCGCGCCGCGGAAGTAGGCGTCGAGCGACAGCGCGGGCTTTCCGTCGGGAAGCTGAAGCTCCACGCCGAACGTCGCCCCCTCCTCCCAATCTATCGGAACCGCATCGCGCAAGCGGATCAATGTGCCGCCGCACGAAACGTCCAGCGCTTCGCCCGTCAGCACGCCGAGCGGGGTTTCCTGATTCGTCGCACGGGCGGCGACACCGCCGGGCCAGATATTCGCGAGCAGGTGCGAGCCGGGCGGAATCATCGTGCGGTGGTACGCTCGGCGTTGCAGCTCGGTGAGGCTGTCGGGCCAGCGATAGCGCACCGCGGAGACGCTGGATCCATCCGAGACGACATAGCGGCCTTTGGCCTCCATGACGCTGGCGAACATCACCTTGCGGCTCTTGTAGCGAAAGCTGATGCCGACGTACTGTCCCGGACTGAGCGGCGCAGGCGCCGCGCCGTGCGTCTCCTGATGATCGAGCACGATGAACTTGTGATTCGGATCGCGCTCGAGGAAATGGCTCTTGAACGTGCGCCATTGATCGTCAAGCTGAACCGACAGAACCGCGAGCGCGCTGTCGCGCACGGCGTAGTCAAACATTTCCGCGGACTCATCAGTCGCGAGAATTCGGCGAGGTCTCATGATTACCCATCCAGATTCGACAAACCTGTCATCATTTCGAAAAGCGCGGCGCGTATGCGGTCCAGCGTGTGCTGAGCGACGTCGTCCTCAGCGGGCACGGCGAACTCGAGTCCGAGTGTGAGTTGATCCTTCTTCGGCGTGAGCGCCTTGTTGCAAACGCACGCCGGCAATTCAAAGTTTTCGTCAAATCCCGCGAGTTCAAAGTTCACCCGCACCCGGTCGCCGAGCAGCAGCGCATCATCAAGCTCAACGCTCGGCAGAATGCACGCCAGACCGATGGCGCTGACGTTCTGAAGCAGTCCGACACTGGCGGACGTCTGCCCTTCAGGCCAGATGCGTATCTGCGAGGCGACCGTCGCGTTGGTGCGTTCGAACTTACGACGGTTGGCAACCTGGATCGTGTCCGGCAGCGCCAACTGCAAGCGTCGCACGTCGGTCAAGTCTGCAAAGTCGAGGATGCAACTCGTGAACAAGTACATTTCGTTCAGGAGCGTCAAGCGGACCTCGCAAAACACGCCCATCAAGACGGCGGGTTCGAAATCGATCTGCTCCGGGTCGAGATCAACCCGCAGCCGATTCTCCTCGCGGCTGCGCAGAATGCCGACCAGCGGCGGCGCATCCGCACGATGCCGAGGCTCGATCTCGAGCCGCGCCGCGCCGCGAATCGCCTGCTCGATCACGCGTGCGGTTTGCCGCTTCGTCAATTCCAATGTCATCCGCATACCCGAGACTCCACGATCCCGCTCTTCCCACCTGCCCCGCGCTCATGCCGGGGACACCTCCGGGGGCCGCTGCTGCGTGACGGACGCCGCACGCCTCATGCGGTGCGCTGCCACCCGTGGATGTTTCGGCCCGCTCGGCGACCGGCTTCATGCCTCGCTGCGCCGCCCGGAAACGCACCTGCCGATAAGCCCGTAGGGCCGCCGCGGCACTATAGGAACAAGCCATCAGCGTCCTGAAAGATGCGCACGCGCCGCGCCTTACCACGGTCGAGCATCCGTACCGGTTGTTGCGGATAGGCCCGCCGGCGCTGCGGTGAGCGCGGCGAGCGGTGATCGGTCCCAATCACGTCCGCAAATCACGGTGAAAAAATGTTGCGCTCTGCATCGCGCCGGCGTGGCGCAGGCACGATAATCGCTGCGGCGCCTGATCGACGCCCGGACGCGTGACACAATCCGCGGCCTGCAACGCCGCTGCGTAGCGTCGTCCCCCCGTGGGCGACGTAGAATGGCGACGGCGCCGGCTGCGAATACGTCCGCCACGGGGGGGCGGACGCTACTTCTTCTGCGGCAAACCCAATTCGCGGATTGTGTCACACACCTTCGACGCCCTTACGCCGCCGGCAGGCTTTGCCCGTCTTCGCGTTTTGGTTTACAAAGCAGCAACGCGTGTCGTAGTGAGGTGGAACGCTGCGAGCCGGGAGTTCGACGCATGCGCATCGGCGTGATTTCAGACACACACGATCGGCTGACGACGCTGCGCGCGGCGCTCGAGCGCTTCGCGGAACCGGGGATCGACATGTTGCTCCATCCCGGTGACGTCATCGCGCCCTTCGCCGCCCGGCTGCTGGCCGAGTTCCATGGAACACTGCACATCACCTATGGAAACAACGATGGCGAGCGAGCCGGACTGAAGAACGTCCTGCCCCAAATCCAGGACGGCCCGCTCTTCATCGAATCGTCCGGCAAGACCATCCTGCTCCACCACGCACTCGACTGGTGCGCCGCCGAGGACATTCAACGAGCGGACGTGATCGTCACCGGGCACACGCACGAGCTGTCCATCGAGACGCGGGCTGACAAATTGTTTCTCAACCCCGGCGAGTGTTGCGGCTGGGTCACGGGTCGCGCGACGGTCGCCGTGCTGGATTCCGAATCAAACGACGTCGAAGTGATCGAGGTGCCGATATGATCTTGCGAATCACGAGCCGCTCCGCGGTTGTTCTCGCCGGACTGGCGTTGTGCGGCTGCGTCGAGCGAACGCTCAAGATCACGAGCGACCCGCCGGGTGCGCGGGTATTGATCAACGACGAAGACGTCGGCCAGACGCCGGTGCGCTTCAGCTTCCTCTGGTACGGGGACTATGACATCGCGCTGCGCAAGGCGGGCTATCAGACGTTGCGCACGCACCATCGCGTGAAGCCGCCTTGGTATGAAATCGCTCCGATCGACCTGATCGCCGAGACGATGATACCCGGCACCATTCGCGACGAGCATGTCTCGCCGACGTATCGCCTCGAGCCCGCCCAGACACCCGAGGCCGAATCGCTCGTCAAGCGCGCGGTCGAGCTACGCTCCGAAGCGCTGTTCAAGAGCGCCGATCCGCCGCACCCGTAAACCCGTATCCGATCAGAGCCGCGCCCGTACCGGACTGTCGAATGATTACATGCCGACTTAATAGACTTTTGTCGCGTATACTAATATAGCAACCTGGGCGCGGCGACCCGGGCCTTCTCCGAAAGGATGCACGCCATGAGCGAGTTTCGTTCGCCGCCCTGCCGTGGCGATGGCGAATCGGCGAACGGCGCAGGTTCGGGCCTCGGAGAAGCATTGCTGAACGACAGGCTCGAGTACAGCGTGCGCTTCACGCACAGGCTGCGCTTCACGCGAGCGGTGCTCGATCCCTCCAATCCGGTGCTGTGCGATGCGGCGGCGTGCGGGGGCGGCGTCGCGCGGGCGTTGTGTTTCATCGACGAAGGCTTGCTCGGTTGCCGGTCGAGCCTGGCTGACGAAGCTTCGGCGTACTTCGATGCTCATCGCCAGCGATTGTCATCGGCCGCTGCGCCGTGCGTCGTGCCGGGCGGCGAGGCGGTCAAGAACGACTCGGCCGCCCTCGAATCGATCCTGCGTTCGATTCACGATGCCAAGCTCTGCCGACAGTCGTATGTCATCGTCGTCGGCGGGGGCGCGGTGCTCGATATCGTCGGCTACGCGGCGGCGATCGCGCACCGCGGCGTGCGGCTGATCCGTCTGCCGAGCACGACGCTGTCGCAAGCGGATTCCGGCGTCGGCGTGAAAAACGGCGTGAATGCATTCGGCAAGAAGAATTACCTGGGCACGTTCAGTCCGCCGTGGGCGGTGATTAATGACAGTGATCTGCTTGCGACGTTGAGCCGCCGCGATTGGCGCAGCGGGTTCGCTGAGGCTGTCAAAGTCGCACTGATCAAGGATGGCGGGTTTTTCGACGCGATCGAGACGGGCGTGGAGCGCATCCGCCGGCGCGACAGCGCGACGGCGCTGCCGATCATTCGCCGCTGCGCCGAGTTGCACGTGCGGCACATCGTCGAAGGCGGCGATGCGTTTGAGCTGAGCGCGGCGCGGCCGATGGACTTCGGACACTGGTCGGCGCACAAGCTGGAGCAACTCACCGACTTTCGGATGCGGCACGGCGAGGCTGTTGCGATCGGCGTGGCGCTTGATACGACGTATGCGGCGCTGGCCGGCGTGTGTGATTGGGAATGTGCCCGGCGCGTGCAGCGCTGTTTGAGCGCGCTGGGTTTTGAGCTGTACGACGCGGCTCTCGAAAACGACGACACGCTGCTCGCCGGATTGGACGAGTTTCGCGAGCACCTTGGCGGGCCGCTGACGATCACGCTGCCCCGCGGCATCGGCCAAGCCGTCGACCTGCACGAGATACTGCGAGACAAAATGCTCGCGGCACGCGATCATCTGGCGGACGCGCACTCGCGCCGCGCAGTGAGCGGCGCGGCGCGAGAACCAATAGAGGATCGGTCATGAGTACGCAGGCGAATTGCCCGATGACGCGCGGCGATGTGATCGGCGCTTACTTTCTCGAACATCGCGCCAAGCTGCTCGACGTAGCCGCGTTTCTCGATCGCATCGAGCGCGCCCGCGACGACGGGACGGCCGCGGATGATTTTCGCATGGTCGCGTTCGAGCGGGCGCTTGTTATTCTCAGCGACGGAAAGCGCGAACGAGCGCGGCGCGTGCTCGAACTGTTCGGCGATCCGAGCAGCGAACTGATCGCGTCAGCCGCGGGAATGAAAGCTGCGGACGGGGCATGGCGGGGGATTGCGGAATGATTCACCGGTTCGAGTTGGGCGGTTATCGGCCCGAATCACAGCCGAGGGCGGCTGTGCCACATTGGGGAATGCGGGGTTCCCATGCCACATTGGGGAATGCGGGTGATTGATGCGCTACATTGATCCCCATATCCACATGGTCAGCCGCACCACCGACGACTACGAGCACATGGCGCAGGCCGGGTGCGTCGCCGTCACCGAGCCGGCGTTTTGGGCCGGGTTCGACCGCAGCAGCTCGCAGGGTTTCTACGATTACTTCCGGCATTTGACCGAGCAGGAGCCGCGGCGGGCGGCTGCATATGGCATCGCGCACTACTGCTGGATCTGCATCAACGCCAAGGAGGCCGAGGACGTCGGCTTGGCCCGCGAAGTCATCGCGCTGATCCCCGAGTTCCTTAGACGTGACACCGTGCTCGGCATCGGCGAGATCGGCCTGAACAAGAACAGCCGAAACGAGCTGGCGGTTTTCGAAGAGCAGGTCGCGCTCGCCGCTGAGTACGATCAACTGATTCTCGTCCACACGCCGCACCTCGAGGACAAGCGCAAAGGCACGCGGCTAATCATGGACGCGATCAAGGCGAACGCGAAGATCGACGCGTCGCGCGTGCTGATCGATCACGTCGAGGAGCACACGGTCGGCGAGGTGCTCGACCGCGGCTTCTGGGCCGGGATGACGCTCTATCCGGAGACCAAGTGTACGCCGCAGCGCGCCGCCGACATCATCGAGATGTTCGGCGACGAGCGAATCTGGATCAATTCCGCCGGAGACTGGGGCCCGAGCGACCCGCTGGCGGTGCCGAAGTGTCAACTCGAGATGCGGCGTCGCGGGCACTCCGCTGAGCGGATTTCGAAGATTTCGTTTGGGAATCCGCAAACATTCCTCACTCAGTCTACCAGCTTCAAACTCGATGCGTGATGTCCTCGGCCCCGGAACGTCGCTCGGCTACTGCACAAACGTGCATGCCGGCGCGACGATTCCCAGGATCGCCGCAAACCTTGCCGACGTCGCGGCGCGAGTTCGGCGGATCGTTTGCCCCGCGGAGCCGCTCGGGCTGGGGCTTTGGATACCGGCCGGCGCGCTGGATGCTCCGTTTTCCGAGTTTGAAGAATTGCGCCGCACGATGATCGAGCAGGAGCTGTTCGCGTTCACCCTGAACGGATTTCCCTACGGCAATTTTCACAGCGATGTCGTCAAGCACGACGTGTACCGCCCCGATTGGGCGCAGCGCGATCGGTTGGAATACACAGCACGGCTCGCGGTCAAGATCGCTTCGCTGACGGCGGGCGCTGAAGCGAGCATTTCGACGCTGCCGATCGGGTGGAAGGCGGACTTTCAGAAGCCGGCGCGGGTCGAGGCGGCGGCGCACGCGCTGCGGAAACTGGCGGTGACGCTGTACGATCTCGAGATGCGGCTGGGTAGCTTCGTCCACGTCGACCTCGAGCCGGAGCCGGGCTGCTACCTGGAGACGAGCGAGGATGTGGTCTCTTTCTTCGAGAAGTACCTGCTGCACGACAAGCACGCGGAGCACGTTCGGCGCTACATTCGCATCTGCCACGACGTCTGCCACGCCGCCGTCATGTTTGAGGAACAGCGCGAGGTGTTCGCACGTTACGAGGCCGCGGGAATCAAGGTTGGCAAGGTCCAGATCTCGTCTGCGGTGCGGATACCGTTTCAATCGATGGATGAGCCCGCGCGGCGCGCGGCGGTCGAGCAGTTGCGTCGCTTTGATGAGCCGCGGTATTTGCATCAGACTGTAGTGAAGAAGGCACGCAGGCACGCAGGCACGCAGGCACGGAGCGGAGGAGATGCGGAGGCACGCAGGCACGCAGGCACGCAGGCACGGAGCGGAG
>Ga0114931_10009428_pt1 | contig 11693 bp, 4 predicted proteins | sample 2SBtaG_FD_89579 | JGI IMG/M metagenome (GOLD analysis project Ga0114931, IMG submission 89579) | Deep subsurface microbial communities from Kolumbo volcano to uncover new lineages of life (NeLLi) - 2SBTROV14_V59a metaG | ecosystem: Environmental > Aquatic > Marine > Volcanic | place: Kolumbo...
CCGGGTACCCCGACCGTTTGTACTCCACCGTTGGTATGTGACCCTGCCACTGGTATTTGCGTTCCGTGATCGGTCCGATGTTCATTTCCCGCCGAGTTGTGATGGCATCGGTGGCGCTGCTGATCGGTGCGCCCCTGGTGTTGCGGGGGCAGGTCGTTGCTTCCCCCTCCTTTGTGCGTGGTGCGCGTGATTCGTCTCTCCCGTTTGATTTGCGAGACCGCCAGTCGCTCGACATTCGCGTTGCCGAGGACGGTTCGATGGAGACCGACGTTTTGCTCGGTGGGGTTCGTTGCACGGTTCATTTCGTACCGTTTGATCTTCGTTCGCGAGAGTTCAACGTCGTTCTGATCGGTGCCGATGGTGCGATGAGAAGCGTTCCTTTCGCGCGATCCAAGACGTACCGTGGGCTGGTCGTCGGTTATCCCGACAGCTTCGCGACCGCAACGTGGATCGGCGGAATGCTTTCCGCACGGATCGAGTTGCCTGGCGGGAGGATATGGCAAATCACGCCGCTCCCAGGTGAAAAAGGGAGTCTCGCGGGCGCGCCGTTTTACGGGGTCTACGAATCGTCGGGTATTTGGCCTCCCGCGTTTTCGTGCGGCTGTGATGCCGATTCCATTACGCTTCCGCCTACCGGTTCAATCGGTTCGACCGCGGCGACGGTCGGACCGGCGCGGGTGGTTGAAATCGCCTTTGACGCCGATCACGAATTTTTCCAGCAAAATGGCAGTTCAGTAGCGCGGACGGTTGCGGATATCGAGGTCGTGATGAACGATGTCAGCGCGATCTACGAGGCGTTGGCGGGGGTTTCTTATGAGATTACGACGATCGTGGTTCGGACGGCGGAACCGGACCCGTACACTTCGACCAACAATCGGACCCTATTGGATGAATTTGCGGCCGAGTGGAATGCGAACATGGGACATATTCCGCGGGATATCGCACACCTGATGACCGGAAAGACGATGGATGGCGGGGTGATCGGTTCCGCCAATATCGATACGGTTTGCGACGTTTGCGGGGACGCGATGGGGTACGGGTTTTCGCAGTCGAGATTCAGCCTGGTTCCCGCGTTTCGTTCTTGTCTGACCGCCCACGAATTGGGACACAATTGGGGAGCGGTTCATTGCGACGGCGAGTCTGATTGCGCGACGATGTGTTCTGAGATCGGCGCGTGCGGCGGCAACTGCGGTCAGTTCGGCATCAGTGCAAGTTCCGCGATCATCACGGGCGTGAATACCGCGCCTTGCGTGTCCACGCTGCCACCGCCCCTGGAGTTGCCGTTTTGCGAGACCTTTGACGCGGTGATCAGCCCGGATCGGTGGACGTATCTTTTCGGTTCAACCGTGGTAAGCGGGGAGCTTCTTGCGCCTAGTCCGCCGTTTGTGTTGGAGTTGAACGCATGCTGTGGCGGGTGCAATGCATCCCCAGCCGCCGATGAAATCCGAAGCAACGTCATACACCTTGGAGCCGCGGATCAGGCGTCGCTGAATTATCATGTTCGTTTTGCCGGGAACCCAACCTTGGCGAGTGCGAACCTGGCGATTGAATACGCCGGTGTTGATGGCGGGTGGAAGCTCATTGAATCACTGGAACCATCGGACCCCGCGCTCGCTTCTTACTCATTTCGCTCGAACGTTCTTCCTCCAGGTGCTTTGCATGACGAGTTTCGATTTCGATTTCGCGTTACGGAAATTGATCCGCAGGCGCGGTGGCTTGTGGACGACGTGACCGTGGGATCGACGACGGGGAATCAGCCCATCTTGTTCGTTCGCTCGGATGCTACGCCGGGGGGCGATGGAGCGACCTGGGCGGACGCCTTTGCGAATCTGCAGGATGCGCTGGGGGCGGCAAAATGCTCGCTGGGTGTGGTGAAGGAGATTTGGGTGGCGCAGGGCGTATACACCCCCGATCGAGGAACCGGAAATCGAACGGCGTCCTTTGTATTGCTTAACGGTGTCGAAGTGCTAGGCGGATTTCGAGGAGATGAGGTCGACCGCGATGACCGAAATCCAGAACTGTACTCCAGCGTCCTCAGTGGCGAGATCGGAGACCCTTCAACGGTGTCCGACAACAGTTTTCACGTTGTCAGCGCCGGTGGTCTGGACCCATCAGCCGTGCTCGATGGTTTTGTGATTTCAGACGGAAATGCCAATGCCGCTCCGCCCGACGATGCGGGGGCCGGTCTTTTCATGGCTCCGGGGAGCCCCACGATTCGTCGGTGTCGCATTGTCAACAATTCCGCATTGCGCGGAGCCGGGATGTTTGTGCAGATCGGCGGAGCGCCAAAGATCGACTCCACAACGTTTCGGGACAATTGGACAACAACAGGGTCCGGTGGTGCGGTGGGGGTGGACCTCGGGTCAACCCCGACTTTCGATCGGTGCATCTTTGGTGGTAACTTCGCGCCGGATTCTGGAGGAGCTTTGTGGGTTGCCAACAGCCTGGCGATGGTCACAAACTCAGTTTTTTCCGGCAATCGCTCGACGGTTGGCGGCGCGGTGGCTGCGTCGGGTAGCACGCTTGTCTTCGAAAACACGACGTTTGCGTCGAATCAGGCGTCTGCCGATCACGGCGGACTCTGGGCGACCGGGAGTAACGCAACGCTGAGCAGTACGATCTTTTGGGAAAACTCGGATTCGATCGGAATGACCGAGAGCAGCCAACTCGGCGGCAATACGATCGTCATTCACGACTCCACGGTTCAAGGGTGGAGCGGTTCACTGGGGGGTACGGGCAACGACGGCGATGATCCTCGCTTTCGGGACGGAGTAGGACCCGACCAGGTAGCCGGAACGATCGACGACAACCTTCGGCTTTTCGCAGATTCACCAGCGATCAACGCGGGGGATTCAAGTCGCATTGTGGTTATCGGCGAATCAGATATCATCGGTGTTCCACGTGTACTCTGTGGACGCGTCGATCGCGGTGCTTACGAATTCGGTCTGGGCGACAGCGATTGCGATGGCCTTTTCACAGGCGATGATCTTAATGCGGGCTTCTCGACGTGCGTGAGCGGGCCTGGTGTGATCGTTTCCGATTTTGCATGCTTGGTCTTTGACTCGGATGCCGACGGCGATGTTGATCTCACAGACTTTTCGACCTTAAACGTCGTTTTTTCCGGCGGGGGTCTTTGAGGGACTGAGGTTCCTTCCGCGTTGAACGTGGGTTTTTTCGAAAAAAAGGTCAAGGTCGGCACATTTTTTTGTCTCCGCGCCGGCATTGGCAGCGTCCGATATCCCTTGCCTTGTGGAGGTTAGGGTGGCGTGTGATTCCGGTAGGACTTGAAGGCAGTATTCGGTGGGCCTTTATCGCCGGTCGGCAAACGGAGAAAAACACATCCTTTGTGACAGAGGCGGCGTTTTCCGAAGAAAAAACGGTTGCGTTGGGGTTTCATTACGGGTAAGATCGGGGCTGCCAAGGATGGCGCGTCTGTCAAGTTGCGCGTGCATAGCGGTGGTGTGTTTCCGGTATGCCGCGCGTATGTGATGCGGAAAAGCGGCGGAGGGCGCTGCGCGTTCCGTGTTGCGCGAGCATGCCTTTGCCGGTTTCGGCGGCCGCTTCCGTTTGGCGTTTGTGACGTCGGTCTGCTTTGTTTGGATGCCATAGGATGGCACCATAAACTTTGGGAGGAGGCAGTTTCGTGAAGCACATAGGGTTACTCGCATTGCTCTTGCCTGTCGTGTTTTCCGCCGACTTGCTGGCGGGGAATGAACGTCCTTTAACCAATGTCAGCCAGAAGGGGAGCTTGCTTCTTTTTCCCTCGGTTCAAGTGGGGTGGCGACCCAACGGTGAAATCTTTCTCGACACCGCCATCGAGCTCCTCAACGACTACACGCAGGACGTCAGGGTTCAGCTTTACTTTGTCAACGGCGATCCCCCCATGGAGCAGGTCATAGCCGGTGACCCGCCGGAGATTGTTTCGCAGGCTGAGCCTGGGTGGAATTTCTCGGATTGCATGATCAAGTTGACCGCAAATCAGGTTGCGTCGTGGTCAGCCGCCAGGGGGATGGCCGGTGGATGCGCGCCGTTTACGGTGCTTGATCCAGACGGGCGACCTGATCCGGAACGATCCGCCGGACATCGAATGCTTCGTGGATACGTACTCGCCTGGGCGGTGAACAACGCGGGTGAGGAAATTCGCTGGAATCATCTGTCCGGGCATGCGACGACTCTCGATTATCACGAGATCGCAGCCTCGGAGTATGCGCCTTATGCGTTCCGCGTTCGCTCCGGGCAAACCGGTGCGCCCAGTGATGCACGTCCGGGATTGCTTCTGTTGAATGGTCGGGAGTATGACGCCTTGCCGGACACCTTGCTTTGGACATTTGAGGCGGCGGGTGTTTCTCGCATCTTCGACCTGGCCGGAGTTGTTTCCAGCAATACGGATTTGACGTTAATGCCCGTTGAGTCTGATTTTCGACACGATGGGTTCGAGCGCGTAACGACCACGGCGCGTTACGACATTTGGAACGAAAATGAGCAACGTTTTTCCGGAACCCAGCACGAGTTAACCTGCTGGCACCAGAAGTTGCTGAGCGAGTATCCCTCTCCCAATCATCTCGTGTTGAGCAATCTGCAGACCAACCGGGGCAAGGCCCGCATCCGGGGTGTGGGCGGGACGAATTGCGGGTCTGCGAGTTTGCCTGCGCCGATCGTCGGCGTGGCCGAGCGTGCCTTAATGTTCGCCGTCACCTGTGCGGGGACGGCTAAGAGTAGTGCAACACTCAAGGGAGAAGGTTGCGAGTCGGGCGCAGTTCTTTTTGATCCCAGCGGTCTTGCCGACAACGGTTTGCAGGCTGTGGTGGGAGTGTCAGGTCGGTCCAACCGAACGGGAAGCGGCGGGAAAAAGGCAGCACGGACAAGTTCACCCACCAGCGCGGAGCGAGGAGAGTGATGATGTGCTTCGATTCGTTAATGGGTGGGTACTATCGAGGGAGGCGTAGGTATATGTTGCGTCCATGGCAACGATTGTTCGGCGGGGCTGCAGCGGTTGCGTTTGTGTGTGGTCTTTCCTATAGCGCCCTGGGGGGCGGGACTCCACCGGCCTGCACGGGCGATAATGATGGCGACGGTTATGCGAATCCGGTTTGTACCGATGCTTGCGACGGATGCGTCGGGCCCGAGGTGGACTGTGACGACTCGGACGCATCCGTTCATCCCGGAGCAACCGAGGTTTGTGGCGACGGGAAGGACAACGACTGCGACGGGTTGATCGACGCCGCGGATCCCGATCTCGTTCTGGTTCCTGATAGCAACATCCCCGTGCAGGGGTTTGAGACGCGGGGCGAATGTCAGGGGACCGGTGATCCGTGCGATCTTCGTTTTCCCGAGGCGTTTCCAGCGGGGTGCACCTGCGTCGGTAATACAAACAATTTTTCGCAGGTGATTCAGGCGTGTGTCGACGGCGGTACCATCACCGGACCCTGCGACGACGGCGATCCCAATCAGCCGGGGTCGCTCTCGGAGGGGAAAGATTGTCCTAATGGTGGGACGTGTGTTCCCGTTCCTGTCCGTCTGGGTGAACCTTGCACGCAGGGCGTTGGCGTTTGTCAGCAACTTGGGACGGTTTCCTGCTCGGGGGGACAGGTGATTTGCGACACGCCTGCTCCAACCGGGTTTGTGGCCGTCGAAGGGGCGGGACCGTCTCCGCAGACCGATCCGCTTTGTTTTGACGGGTTAGATAATGACTGTGACGGGCTTGTGGATCGTGAAGATGCCGAATGTCAAACGGTCGAGTTTTGCGACGGATTCGACAACGACAACGACGGACTGATCGACGAGGACTTCACGAATCTGGGGGAAGATTGCACCGTGGGATTGGTCGGGAGTCCCTGCGAAAACACGGGCGTGCTTGTTTGTAAGGGGGGGGCGGTGGGGTGCAGCCTCAACCCGATTCCCCCGGCGGAGATTTCGGAGGTTTCCTGTGACGACGGGATCGACAATGACTGTGACGGTTTGATTGACTGTTTGGACCCTGACTGCACGCGTCCGGAGGTTTGTGACGGCAAAGACAACGACTGTGACAATGTCGTGGACAACGGATTTCCCGAATTGGGACAGCCTTGCACCGTTGGTGTCGGCGCGTGCAGCGCGTCGGGTGTCCTGGTCTGCAACGCGGACGGGACCGGGACGATTTGCAGTGCAACGCCGTTGAAGGCGTCTCTCGAAGCGCGCTCCGCCGGCAATAGCTGTACCGACGGGATCGACAACGACTGCAATGGTGTGACGGATTCGCAGGAACCGGCGTGCCAGGTTCCTGGTCTGCGCGTCACTTGTGCGTTGGAGAGCGTTTGCCACGACTGTATCGGTTGGTACCGGATCACGTACAAAGTCGAGGGGGCGGTCGGCGAGTCACAAGTCGACGCCAATTTGCTTGCCCTCGATGCGGACGGCAACGTGCTGGCGACGCTTCCGGTGCACAACGGTGATGGTGCAAAGCTCGGTGCGCTAAAATCGACCGAAGACCCCAACTGTGTTGTTGCGGAAACGATCGGGGGTGTGCATCGCGTTTTGGCGCCGATTCCACTGCTGCGCGTGGTTGCCCGTGACGATCAGGGAACGGCCGAGGCGTATTGCTCAAACACGCCGTTCCTCGATGTGCGCGAACCGAATGGTTCCGTTGTCAGCGGGTCGGCCGGGAACGAAACCAACTTCCTTGCGGCCATCCCCGGAGTTGATCCTACGACTTTGAAGGTGATGATCGACTGCGTGGACATTATTCCTCAACTGGTGGCGAACCCCGCCGCCCAGCTTCCCGGCGGACCTTTTAGCGGAACGGTGAATATCAACGGGTCGCCGATGGAGATTCGAGACCTCATTGTTCGCACGGACCTTTCCGACAGCGCTGATACGGCGAGTTCCAACACCGTCACGATGACAATTGCCGACGCCGGTTGCGGTGGGCATACCCTCGTTGTTGATGGAGATCGGGCGCCGGGTGCGCTGGACGAGCCCATTCCCGAATGGTGTCACCTCGATGAGTTGCATGACAACGGCAATTGGTCGGTCTTTCGAATTGACGTAACCTCGCCGGTCGAAGGTCAGATCGTGGACGACGGGGGGAAAAGACCTGCTTCGGTCAACGTGACCGGCGATGTTTGTCACGGTTTGGAGATTGACGAGGTGTTGATCAATGGCCACGTTGCGACGCTTCCGGCGCCGACGATCCAAACCCTGGGACCGCAGGAGTGTGCCGCGGACTCCCAGAAGGTGACGGTGTCGTATGACGAGGACGTTCCCGTGACGGACGTGGCTGCCGTGTTCGCCGGAACGCAGAGTACGCGCGGTTCTTTTGACCCCGGTCCCAACAAGCTGATCGCGCAGGCGACCGATGTGGTCGGAAGCACAACGCACGATCTTGTACCGTTTGTGGTCGGTCCGTCGATTACGTCGCCGGGTGGGGCGGTGTCTGCGGGATTGGGATCGGTCGCGGCGGGCATTAGCGTTCCCAAGGCGTTTACGATTGTTCTAGACGATACCGTGACATTGCCTTCGGGCAATCGTGCGCTTCGTGAGTTTTTCGATCGGATGATCAATGAGTTCAGCCTCAATATCGCCAACTGCTTGCTGCAACCGCGCGAGATTTGTTGTAGCAAGAAGCTTTCCATGCCGTGGTGGACGTGCGATCCGAACGTGACGTTTTGCACCAGTCCGGAGATTGTTCAAACTCCCGAAGAATTCGCCGATACATTCAACATCACGATAACACCGCACGAGGGACTTGTGACCCTGCGCGTGGAGATCCCCGAGTTTCGTCTTAACGCGAGCGCGAACGGGGACTGTTGTACGGGAGGGTGCGGTTTCTTCTGCGTGGCCCGCACGAAGGTTTCCTACAACGGCGGTCTGTTGATTCCCGACATTGCGTTTGAGATCGACATCGACGAGTCGGACATTCTTCAGCAGGACGGGAAGTTTACACTTCGATTCTTCCCTGGAGACGATCAAAACATCGCCATCCTGGGCGACCCGGCCAACGCGATCAAAACCGGATGCGGTGTGTTCAGCGTGGGTACGTTGATCGACATCTTTACGCTGGGGATTGCCGCCATCCCGCGGGCACTTTTCAACTCCGTGGCCAAGATTCTCGGATTCATCGCGGGTCAAAAGGGGATCGATCTTTGTCCGTTTGTGAAAGAGATTGGCGGGAACGACGGGATGAACAACGAGTCCGATGATCTCACGCTGGACCGTGATGATTTGGGTGACAAGTTTATGATGGCGCTGGAACATTCGATCGACGCGGTCGAGATTACGCCCAGCGGAATTGCCATTGCGATCGGCGCGACGATCGAGCCGACCATGGTGGATCCGCAGTCCGATCCGATTACCGGAACGCTTTCCACGGAGGCGCCATTGGTTCAGCCCGGTTTACCGGAAACGCAGAATCTTCGGAGCATCTCGGTGGCGATCGCGGATGATTTTTGGAACCAGTTGCTTGCGGGTCTGGTTCAATCCGGAAAGCTCCGTGCAAATTTCACGAAGGTTATCCCGTTGGGGAGTTACTTGCCTTCCGATTGTCAGTCGATTCTGGATGAAGGCGGGGCTTTTGCGGACCGTCGTTACGCCCGTTGCATCGGCATGACGGAATGCAACAACCTGAGCGATTTCGACGCGTTGGATCGTTGTCAAGCCTGTCTTGACACGTTCCCCTTTGGAACCTGCGGAGGGGATCCGGGTGGAACGGCTTGCACGCTCAATTCGGACTGTCCGGGAACTTGTGATGGTGTTTGCAGCGGTGGATTGCAGGATGGTCAATCGTGCGTTGCCAATATCGGATGCGGTATCTTGGGAACCTGCGTGAAGACCTGCACGGGTGGACCTACGCCCGGCGCGACATGCTCAGTAAACTCCGACTGCCGCGAGGACTGCGTTACCTGTCTTGCCGATGACGACGCGTCATGTGTGCGGGGGGCTTGCATTCGGGCTGCTCGCAACGCCCGCGACAGGAATCTCAACGCCAATACCGATATCGTGCTTCACGCTCGTGCGGAAAACCCGCCCGCGTTTTATCTTGACGACGATCCGAACACGGACCTGGTCGAGGTGATTTTCCGCATGGGCGAAATGCGTTCCGCGCTGATTGCAAACCGCGACGGGAACAACGATGTAGGTGGGTTCAGCCTGGGCGACGGTCAGTGTGACGAGAATACGCCCTGCGACCCGGATAATGTTTGTGATCAGGGTGATCTGGACAAGTTGGACCTCGACACGATTCCGGATTGCTCGCTGGATAGTCTCGCGTCCAATGTAGACTGCTTACTCTGGTCTACCTGTTTGGACCTTGACGTGAAATTCGCGGTGGGTGTTGAGAATGTTGATGTGGACGGGCAAATGCGACCCCAGCTTCGATTCGAGCTGATCGGCATTGAGGAGCCGCCGCCGACCGGGAGTGTTGCAGACCAGGGTGATCAGTGTGGAGGGGCGTTTGAGATTCCCGATCTCGACTTCCTCAACACGGAGGCAGCTCGAAACGACGCGCGAAAAGGCGTTGAGCGAAGTCTCTGCGAAAGCACGCCTCCGTTCCAGGCGGAAGCCGTGGATTTTGGAGGGCTGGTCGAGTTCCTAAACCCCGCCTTGATTACGGTTTCCAATTGCACCGACGACGCCGTTTGCGACACGGATTTCGCGGATTACCTGGTGATCACCGGCGATCTCAAGAGCAAGGGGCTTGGTGGGTTGATCGCAGACAAAGTTTGTGCGCAGATTACAGCTAAGATTACGGAGAACACAGGATCATGCGATAGTTCTGCCAGCGGTGGCGACAGCGATCGCGAAAAGATTTGTCCGTAAGCATAAGGAGCGGACGCAGGAAAGACCACCGCGGTTTTCTTGGCTGTGTGCGATTCGGTGCCGGTCGAGAGATTGACAACAATCATGGTGATATGCATTGTGGTTTGTTTTCGTGAATGCCTGATGTTGGACTGCGGTGTCGATGGTTTCGAAAATGTACCGCCATGCGGTTGATACGGCTCAGACAGTCAATCGGAGAGCGGCTGTTTGCGAAAGGGTTTGGAGGCGAGAGATGATTGCGACGGTTTTCGTTCGAGAGTGTAGGGGACTGGTTTGCGGGTGTTGTGAAAGGGTTACGTGCCTGCTTTGGATGGTGATGTTTGCAGCGGTTGCTACACTTGCCGCACCGCCTGCGATGGGGCAGGGTTGCCCGGCGGGGGGGGAGCACGGCGTCGGGGCAACGAAAGGATGTGAGGTTCGTTGCGCCGGTGAGATGACCGAATGCACGACCACGGTTCAGCACCTCGATGATTGCGACGATGTGATTCTCTTGAAGGAGGTTTGGGACGAAGTCGACGCTGCCGCGGGGCTTGTTCGCGTGCCGGCTGTCGGTAATCTTCCGATCATCAGCGTTCAGGGCAATACGATCTGCACGGATGACGGCGGCATTTGTGACCCGACCACCGGGTTGCACTGTAAGTTGCCGTGCCTGATGGGAGGCGCCGGCAGTACGCAGGAAAATCTCCCCGGGATTCCCGCCGCAGGTCGCGTGCAGTTTGCACAGCGCACTTATGTGATTCAACCGGACGACCCGGCGAGTCTTCCCGATACCGTATCATTTCTGTGGGAAGACCTGTGCAACAGCGGTGCCAGTAACTGTCCCATTACGGATTTGGTCACGCCAGCCGGATCGCAAACGGTTATTCCCAACTGTGACGACGGCAACGATTGCACGACGGACGTGTGCGATCTGGGCGTCTGCACCAGTACTCCGGATTGTTTGACGGACCCCGATTGCGATGACAGCGACGCATGCACGGTGGACACCTGCATGGCGTGCATCGACCAAGCTTGTACCTCGGGGGGATGCTGCGAACACACACCCGTTGATTGCAACGACAACGTCGGTTGTACGGTAGATACATGCGATTCGATCGATGGTTGTGCGAATACGCCCGATGATGCGGCGTGCGATGATGCGGACGTATGCACCGACGACGTTTGCGATCCGGTGCAGGATTGTCTCCATACAGACAACAGCGCTCGATGCGATGACAGCGTGGCGTGTACGGTGGATACGTGCGATTCGATCGATGGTTGTGCGAATACCCCGGACAACGCCGCGTGTGATGACAACGATGTTTGTACGGATGATGTTTGTGATCCGGTGCAGGGTTGTCAAAACACCGACAACAGCGCTCGATGCGATGACGGCGTGGCGTGTACGGTGGATACGTGCGATTCGATCGATGGTTGTGCGAATACTCCGGACAGCGCCGCGTGTGACGACAACAACGTGTGTACGGACGATGTTTGTGATCCGGTGCAGGGTTGTCTCCATACTGACAACAGCGCTCGATGCGATGACGGCGTGGCGTGTACGGTGGATACGTGTGATCCGATCGATGGTTGTGCGAATACTCCGGACAGCGCCGCGTGTGGCGACAGCGATGTTTGTACGGATGATGTTTGTGATCCGGTTCAGGGTTGTCAAAACACCGACAACAGCGCCCGTTGCGATGACAACGTGGCGTGTACGGTGGATACGTGCGATCCGATCAGTGGTTGTGCGAATACCCCGGACAGCGCCGCGTGTGACGACAGCGATGTTTGTACGGATGATGTTTGCGATCCGGTTCAGGGTTGTCAAAACACCGACAACAGCGCCCGTTGCGATGACGGCGTGGCGTGTACGGTGGATACGTGCGATTCGATCGATGGTTGTGCGAATACTCCGGACA
>Ga0114931_10009429_pt1 | contig 11692 bp, 9 predicted proteins | sample 2SBtaG_FD_89579 | JGI IMG/M metagenome (GOLD analysis project Ga0114931, IMG submission 89579) | Deep subsurface microbial communities from Kolumbo volcano to uncover new lineages of life (NeLLi) - 2SBTROV14_V59a metaG | ecosystem: Environmental > Aquatic > Marine > Volcanic | place: Kolumbo...
GGGTTTACGCTCAAGCGCGGCGAGGTCGTGTTTTTCTTCCTTCCAGGCGTTCCCAAGGAGCTAATGACCATGGTCGAGGACAGCGTGCTCCCCGCGCTTGAGGAGAAAGGCGGGAAGAGAGCGAGGTTCGTAACGAGGCTCGTGAGGACTACGGGTCTCTTTGAGTCCCAAGTGGCTCGCAAGCTCGGCGGTCTCGAGCGGGAGGGGGTGTCCTTGGGATACAGGGTTCACTTCCCGGAGGTCCATCTAAGGGTGACCGCTAAGGGGAGCGATGTTCAGGAGGCAGCGGCACTGGCGGGGGAGTTTATCGACGAGATTGTGTCGAGGCTGGGCGCGGCGGTCTATTCGGTGGAGGGGGAGGAGCTGGAGCGGGTGGTCGGCAAGCTCCTCCTCGAGCGCGGGATGACGCTTGCCGTTGCGGAATCGTGCACGGGTGGGCTCGTGGCGAACAGGGTCACGGATGTGCCAGGAAGCTCCGCCTACTTTGAGAGGGGAGTGGTGAGTTACAGCAATGAGGCGAAAATTGCTCTCCTTTCCGTGCCCAGAGAGCTTATCGTGGAGTTCGGCGCAGTGAGCGCGCCCGTAGCAGAGCGCATGGCGCGCGGGGTAAGGGGGCTTGCGGGCGCGGATATCGGCGTGGGCGTGTCGGGCATTGCGGGACCCGGCGGGGGGACGGCTGAAAAGCCTGTGGGGACGGTGTTCATCGGCCTTTCTCATGTCACGGAAGGCACTCTATCGCGGCAATATCTGTTCCATGGAACACGGCGGGAAATCAAGCTCCAAAGCTCCCAAAGTGCCCTTGATTTAATTAGATATTTCATTTTAAATGGTGTATAATCTCACGGGGGGAGGCTATATGGCGAGAGCTACAATCCGCAGTAACACGGAAGGCGGCAAAGAACGGGCAACGGATAAGGAAAAGGCAATAGATCTTGCCCTCGCGTCAATCGAGAGGCAGTTCGGCAAGGGCTCGATAATGAGGCTCGGTGCTGGCGTACGGCTGCCGGAGATCGAGGTGATCTCCACGGGATCCCTCGGCCTTGACATAGCCCTCGGCGTCGGCGGGTTTCCGAGGGGCAGGGTAATAGAGGTATACGGCCCGGAGTCTTCCGGAAAGACGACGATAGCCCTTCATGCGATAGCGGAGTGCCAGAAAACGGGGGGGGTAGCCGCATTCATCGACGCCGAGCACGCGCTTGACCCGCCGTATGCGCGCAGGCTTGGGGTTAATGTAGAGGACCTTCTCCTATCACAGCCCGATTTCGGGGAGCAGGCGCTTGAGATTGTAGACACGCTCGTCAGGAGCGGCGCCGTAGGTATCATAGTGATAGATTCCGTTGCCGCGCTCACTCCCAGGGTTGAACTTGAGGGTGAGATGGGCGATACCCATGTGGGTGTCCACGCCAGGCTTATGTCTCAGGCTCTTAGGAAATTGACCTCTATCGTAAGCAATTCGAAATGCACGGTGCTGTTCGTTAATCAAACACGGATGAAAATAGGTGTGCCCTCGTATATGAACCCGGAAACCACAACAGGGGGGATGGCGCTCAAGTTCTACTCCTCGGTAAGGATTGACATAAGGCGTATCGGGTCAATTAAGGAGAGGGATGAGGTTGTGGGCAATAGGGTGAGGGCAAAGGTGGTTAAGAATAAGGTCGCCCCTCCGTTCAGGAGCGCAGAGTTTGAGATACTGTTCGGAAGGGGCATATCTCAACTAGGCGAACTAATCGATTTGGGTACCGAGTCGAATATTGTCGACCGAAGCGGTGCCTGGTTTTCTTATAAAGGGGAGAGATTGGGTCAGGGCCGAGAGAACGTAAGATCGTTTCTCGAAGAGCATCCGGAGATAGCGGAGAGCATTAAGGGGGAGATTCTCTCTAAGCTTGACCTCCATTATGCCGGTAAAGGCGGAGCGGGAGAAAATACCGCTGATAGAGAGGTGGGTAAAGATGCCTCAGGTTAATATAGACGATATCTTGCGAGGGGCCCTCAGGGTCGGTGCTTCTGACGTTCACCTTAAGGCGGGAAGTCCCCCCGCGCTCCGTATAGACGGAAGGGTGGTTTTCGTTAAAGGGGCTCCTGCAATGCCGCTTGATGATATTAAGCGTATAGCCGTCGGCATGATGAACAACTGGCAATCAAAGCGGTTCGAGGAAAGTCGCGAAGCCGACCTCTCGTACAACATGCCGGGCCTTGCTCGATGGAGGGTCAACGTCTATCAGCAGCGTAACGCCCTTGCGATGTCTCTTCGTGTTATCCCCCACGAGATACTGGGGTTCCACGAGTTGAACCTTCCGGTGATAATGCAGAAAATCTCCCAATACGAGAGAGGGCTCGTCCTAGTCACCGGCACTACCAGCAGCGGTAAATCGACTACCCTAGCCGCGATGATAGACTATATGAACTCAAACCGCTCGTCGCACATTATAACCATCGAGGACCCGTTGGAGTTTGTGCACTCGGACAAAAAGAGCTTTATCAGCCAAAGGGAGATTGGGATTGACACTCAAACGTTTTCCAACTCGCTGAAAGCCGCTATGAGGCAGGATCCGGACGTGATTCTGGTGGGGGAGATGAGGGACCTGGAAACGATTCAAACCGCGCTCGTCGCAGCCGAGACCGGCCACCTTGTGCTCTCGACCCTGCACACACTAGACGCCCAGGAGACTGTAAACAGAATTCTTTCTATATTCCCCTCCAGCCAGCACAACCAGATACGCTTCCAGTTGGCGCAGGTGCTGAGGGCTGTGGTATCGCAGAGACTGGTGCCTAGGGCGGACGGCAAGGGGAGGGTTCCCGCCGTAGAGATACTCATACTGACCTCTAGGATAAGGGAGCTTATTTCGGATTCGGAAAAGACTATGGAGATTAGGAAAGCCATTGAGGAGGGCAACCTGCACTACGGTATGCAGACGTTTGACCAGTGTCTCTACGCCCTTTACAAGAGAAATCTCATCAGCTACGACGAGGCGTTAAGGCAGGCTTCTAACCCTGGAGACCTCGAGCTTAGAATCAAGGGGATATTGAAGGGTACTGCGGAGGAGAAGAGGGGTGATGGGGAGGAAGTCGCAAGACACCCGGAGATGGAGGATGAAGAGATAGAACTGGACTTGGAGAGAATGTAACTCGATGAATGTGCTTGGTATTGAGACTTCAACCCATGCCGGGAGTGTCGCTGTTATTCAGGACAAACGCCTCCTTGGCGAGCTTTCCATTAATGTACGTCCCGCGCACTCCCAAAAGCTCGTTCCGATGATAAAGAGCCTGTTGGGGTATGTCGAGGTAGAGAAAGCCGACCTGGACGGGATAGCGGTGAGCATAGGGCCAGGGTATTACACGGCGCTTAGGGTGGGATTATCCACTGCAAAAGCCCTTTCGTACTCTCTTGGGATTCCGCTTGTGGGGGTGTCTTCCCTGGAAGCGCTGGCTATGAACGTAAGCGGCATTGGGGGGATGGTCTGCCCCGTGATAGACGCCAAGATGACCCAGGTCTATGCGGCGTTATTTGAGTGTTCCGAGCCGAGCCCGATAAGAAGGGCTGAGGACATGGTTCTCACCGCTGAGGAGCTGCTGGGGATGGTCGAAGGCGATACGGTTTTTGTGGGAGATGTGGGGCTTATTGCAAAAGCCGTTTCCAGTGGGGCCCATATGGATGGGGTGCCCACGTATGCCCCTTCGTTGTTGTGCACACCAAGGGCCTCCGCATGTGCGGTGCTTGGGGCGCGGCAGCTTGGAGAGGGACGCTCTCATGATAGAAGTGTGCTTGTGCCGTCCTATATGAGGAGGACTCAAGCGGAGATTGCAAAAGAGGAGTCAAGACTATGAATGAAGCCGACGTTGTAGAAACCCTGATGGATGGGGACGAAGAGTTTAAGAAGCTCTTCGAGGAACACAAGGAGCTTGACAAAAAGGTAAGCGACCTGCAGGAAAGCCACTCTTTCTCCCCTGAAGACGAGCTTGAGATTAAGAGGCTCAAGAAGATGAAACTATCGCTTAAGGATCGGATTGAGAGGAAGAAGAGGGAGTTCCTAGTAAATAATTAGGGCATGGGAATGGACTTGATATGTCCAAGAGGATATTCATATGGCTAAGATGATTGGTGCAGAGATGTTTTTCGAGACGTTGCTCAACGAGGGGGTTGATACGATATTCGGCCTTCCCGGCGGTTATGTCATAAAGGTCTACGACGTAATGCCCAAGTTCGAGGAGAGGGGGCTAAAGCACATCCTTTCCCGACACGAGCAGGGAGCCACTCACATGGCAGACGGTTATGCGAGGGCTTCAGGGGGGCCGGGGGTGGTGCTCTGCACCTCAGGGCCTGCCGCTACCAACACGGTCACGGGGATTGCCACGGCCCAGATGGACTCCTCTCCCCTGGTCGTTTTCACCGGTCAGGTTCCAACCCCTTATCTGGGGAGCGACGCGTTTCAGGAAGCCGACCATATCGGTATAACTAGACCGTGTACCAAACACAACACTCTAGTGCGAAAGACGAGGGACCTTCCCCAGGCCATAAAGGAGGCCTTCTACATTGCTACTACCGGAAGACCGGGGCCTGTGCTCGTGGATATGCCGAAGGACGTCCTGATAGGGGAAGATGAGTTGGTTATACCGGAAAAATTGAACCTTAGGGGCTATAAACCCGGTGTCAAGGCGCACGTGGGGCAGATTAAAAAGGCGATGAGCCTGCTGCTTAACGCGAAGAGGCCCGTCATCTTCGGCGGAGGGGGTCTTATCTGCGCGAATGCTTCGGATGAGCTAATCGAGCTTACGCGCCGCTTGCAGATACCCGTTACCAGCACCTTGATGGGGTTGGGCGCCTTCCCTTCGGCCGACCCGCTTTACATCAGCATGCTCGGCATGCACGGCTCATACGCGGCAAACATGGCCGTACACGCGAGCGACGTCCTCCTCTCCATTGGAGCGCGGTTCGACGATAGGGCTACGGGAGGTAATTTTGAGAAGTTCGCGCCCAATGCGAAGATTATCCACATCGATATAGACCCTTCGACCATTGATAAGAACATCAAGGTGCACTGCCCGATAGTGGGTGACGCGAAGGATGTGCTCAAGCAGATGTTCGATCTCGTCCCGCCCGACTACCGTGCGGAGCGTAGGGAGTGGTTCGGAAAGATTGATGAATGGAAGAAAGACCACCCGTTAACCGTTCATCAGGGCAACGACAAGATACAAACTTCGTGGGTAATCGAGATGCTTTCCAACATTACTAAAGGCGAAGCCGTTATCGTATCGGATGTCGGTCAGCATCAGATGTGGGTTGCGCAGTTTTACAAGTTCCAGAAGCCGAGGACTCACATCACCTCCGGCGGCTTGGGCACGATGGGGTTCGGTTTCCCCGCTGCGATGGGCGCTAAGTTCGCAAGACCGGACGAGCTTGTGGTGGCGGTGTGCGGAGACGGGAGCTTCCAGATGAATATGCAGGAGCTTGCCACCGCCGTACAGTACAATATGGACCTTAAGATAATCGTTTTCAATAATGGGTTTCACGGCATGGTAAGGCAGTGGCAGACCTTGTTTTTTGAGAGTAACTACTCGGCTTCGCAGTTCGGGGTGCTCCCCGATTTCGTCAAGCTCGCCGAGTCCTTCGGCGCTCGCGGCTTTAGGTGCGAGAGGCCGGAGCAGCTCGAATCGACCCTTATAGAAGGCTTGCAGACACCGGGAGTGGTGCTCATGGAGATAGTCGTCGATTGTGAGGAGATGGTCTATCCCATGATAGCCCCCGGCGGCGCCATGAATCAGATGATTCTCGACCCTGTTGACATGGCGTAAAAAACATGGTTTCTTGAGAAAGCGATTTAGGGGGGACAGAGGGAAAGGGATAGCTCCACGCCAGGCGTTAGGTGTTATTCTCCCCAGTAGATTTTTTGTAAGGAGGGGATTTGTCCCTGTGCGTCATACCATATCGATTCTTGTAAATAACGAGCCGGGGGTGCTGGCGAGGATAGCGGGACTCTTCAGCGCCAGGGGTTTTAACATAGAGAGCCTTTGTGTGGCGGAGACCCCTGACCCAGCCACCTCGCGCCTTACCTTGGTTACCAGCGGGGATGACTGGATAATAGAGCAAATAATAAAGCGCTTTAACAATATTATTGACGTGATAAAGGTCACAGACCTCACCGAATACATCCACGTGGAAAGGGAGTTGGTGATTCTACGGGTCGAGGCGCGGCCGGAGAATAGAGCGGAGATATTGAGAATAGCCGATATATTCAGGGCAAAGGTAATAGATGTTGGCCCGAAATCCTACGCTCTGGAGCTTACCGGGGACAAGGAGAAGGTCACGGCTTTCATCGAACTACTGAAGCCTATGAAGACGTTGGAGGTGGCGCGTACGGGCAGTGTAGCGCTTTCAAGAGCCATACAGAAACAAAAGGGAGATAAGCAATGAAGGTCTACTACGACAAGGACGCGAAAGTTGCCAAGATTAAGAAGAAGAAGATTGCAATAGTAGGGTACGGCAGTCAGGGTCACGCCCACGCGCTCAACCTCAGGGACAGCGGTATGAAGGTGGTGGTGGGGCTGAGAGAGGGGAGCGGGAGTTGGGACAAGGCCGTAAGCGCTGGATTCGACGTCATGACGGTCGACGAGGCTTCAAAGTGGGCTGATATAGTCATGATTCTAGCTCCCGACACGAGCCAGAAGGAGATTTACGAGAACAAAATCCGCGAGAATCTCGATGGAGGAAACGCTATCGCCTTCGGCCACGGTCTCAACATCCACTACGGCATGATTATCCCCCCGCCCAACGTGGACGTCTTCATGGTCGCCCCCAAGGCACCCGGTCATACGGTGAGAAGCGAGTATGAAGCGGGCGGCGGTGTGCCTTGTCTGATAGCCGTGGGACAGGACGCAAGCGGTGACGCCAAGCAGATTGCGCTTGCGTATGCCAGCGCCATCGGGGCCGGCAAGGCGGGGATAATCGAGACCACTTTCAAGGACGAGACCGAGACAGACCTATTCGGCGAGCAGTGCGTGCTCTGCGGGGGGCTTACTGCGCTCATCACCGCGGGCTATGAGACACTGACCGAGGCGGGATACCCGCCGGAGATGGCGTACTTCGAGTGCCTTCACGAGGTCAAGCTGATAGTGGACCTCATTTACGAGGGCGGAATATCGAACATGCGTTACTCGATTAGCGATACGGCAAAGTACGGCGACGTTACAAGAGGGCCCAGGATAATCAACGACTCCGTGAAGCAGGAGATGAAGAAGGTGCTGGCTCAGATACAGTCGGGCGAGTTTGCGAGAGAGTGGATACTGGAGAACCAGTCCGGGCGCACCGTTTATAACGCCCTGCTCAAAAAGGGCGAGACTCACTCAGTCGAAGAGGTCGGGTTAAAGCTTCGGGGGATGATGAGTTCGCTCTTTAAGAAGAAACTAGTCGATAAGACCAAAAACTGATGCACGAACGAAGAAGCGTAATTGCGGCGGAAGGGCTTCCTTACATTGGGGTTCTTGGGCTTCTCGCTTGGGTTACGGCGCTAATAGGCTTAACCGTCATATCCCTTATCCTTGGGGTGCTCGCCTTAGTCGTTATGTACTTCTTCCGCGACCCGGAGAGGCTCTCTCCCGGGGAGCCTGGTTGTGTTGTAGCGGCTGCCGATGGTACTATTACCGGTATTGACAACGCAATAGAGCCCTTTTTCCTTAATCGCGAGATGGTTCGGGTGGGCACGTTCCTATCCATATTAGATTGCCATGTGAACAGGTTCCCGTTTAAGGGGAAGATAGTGAGCACTAAGTATGTGGAGGGGAAGTTCCTGAACGCGAGGCTCAAGAGGTCATCCATGGAGAACGAGAGGCTCGCCACTCTGGTTGAGATGGAGGACGGCAGGGAAGCGGTTATCGTACAGGTCGCGGGGCTCGTGGCGCGGAGGATTGTGTTCTACAAGGACCTTGAAGACGTGGTGGATAGGGGCGAAAGGTTTGGAATGATTAAGTTCGGCTCAAGGGTCGATTTGTACCTTCCGCTCGATTTCAAGCCCGCGGTCAGCCCCGGGGACAAGGTAAAGGCCGCCGAATCCATAATAGGATGGCTTCATGAATAGCAAAGAGGATTACGAGGCGAGGGTGTCCCGCAAGAGGCGGCGGCGGGTGGTTCCGGTGCTTCCGAGCGTATTGACCACGGCGGCGCTATGCCTCGGGCTCCTTTCCATAATGGTCTCCATCGAAACGGTCGCCCTCAGGATGGGGGGGAGCGTCTCTGACGCGGCGGTAATGAGCAAATTCTGGTGGGCAGGCGTGCTGATCTGTCTCGCCGCGCTCTTCGATATGCTCGACGGCGCGGCCGCCCGGTTGCTTAAAACCGAGAGCAATTTTGGCGTTTACTACGACTCCATAAGCGACCTCGTTTCCTTCGGGGTCGCCCCCGGTGTGCTCATTTTCTCGTGGGTGCTGATTGATTCCGGCAGGCTGGGCATCATGGCAGTAATTTTCTACATCGTCTGCACCGCGCTCAGGCTTGCGAGGTTCACCATGCAGTCCGATTCCGTAGAGAAGTATGTTTTCACCGGTCTTCCCAGCCCCGCTGCCGCTGCCCTTATGATAACCCCCGTTCTCCTTTTTGCGGAGTTTTCGTTTACTCCCGACGCCAAGCTGATGTGGTATTACCTGCTGGCAAGCCCCTTTATCGGGCTGCTCATGGTAAGCGAGGTGCGCTACTCCAAGCGGCCCGCTTTCCTGTTTAGAAAGTCTTTCGATTCCCTCGTTCTATTGGCGATTATCATAGCAGCCCTGATTGTGTATCCTGAGCTTATGCTCTTTGTAATCGCCTATCTCTACGGGGCAATCGGGCTTGTGCGCTACATAGTGAAGTTCTTAAGGCAGGGAAAGCCGCATGAGGAGTCCCAAGCGTTTGGCCCGAGGGATTAGTTGGATTGCTTGCGTTTCCCTCCTCTCCTTCTTCTTCCTATCGCTGCGAAAAGGCCGCTCCCCGTGTTGTCCTTCCCTCCTATACCGCCCCCCTGAAACTTTAAGCGTCAAAGGTGGTTATTTATATTGATAGCAGTTGCAAACAATTTGGAATGGAGGCTTTAATGAAACACATCCCGTGGCTTCTCTCTGGTATAATAGTCCTTTTATACGTTTCCTCGGCTCAAGAATCCCCCGCTAAAGTGAGAGAAGAGATGAATTCACATACGGCTGCTGAGATACAAAAACAAAGGGTTACCACGGGAACGGAAGGGGAGGTCACGAGGTTCGAGCTTTCAAACGGGATGACCGTGCTCCTAGAGGAGAACCACTCCTCTCCGGTTGTGGCGGTAAACGTGTGGGTCAAGGTGGGGAGCGCCTGCGAGGAGAAAGGTGAGTTCGGTCTTGCGCACGTCCACGAGCACATGGTGTTCAAGGGCACCAAGAAGCGCGGTGTGGGCGAGATAGCGAAGCTCATCGAGGGCGATGGGGGCGATATAAACGCCTTTACCTCATTCGACCACACGGTCTACTTCGTCGAGATAGCGAGCAGGTACCTCGATACTGCGCTCGACGTGCTCTCGGACGTTATGGTGAACTCCGCATTCGACCCCGGGGAGCTTAAGAAGGAACTGGAAGTTATTGTCGAAGAGATAAATCGCGGCGATGACTCCCCTACTAGGAAGCTCAGCGAGAAGCTGTTTAGTGACGTGTTCAGCGGCCATCCTTACGGGAGGCCCATAATAGGCACGAAGGCGAGCGTGAGGAGTTTTACCCGCGAGAAGGTCGTGAATTTCTACAAAAAATGGTACACGCCGCAGAACATGGTGCTCGTCATCGTCGGCGATTTTAACTCCGAAGAGCTTGTACCGAAGGTGGTAAAGACCTTCGGCGCGATTCCTTCGAGACCCACCGTCCATTGTGATGTCGCTTCAGGAACGCCTAATCACGGGCTTAAGGCGTTCGTTTTCGACAAGCAGGTTCACGAGGGCTACTTCGCCTTCGGCTTCCGCACGGGCGGCGTCAAGAGCGAAGACACCCCGGCTTTGGACGTAATAGCCAACATATTGGGGGGTGGGGAGAGTTCGAGGCTCTATAGGAAGGTCAAGGAGGAAAAGGGGCTCGCCAACACCATATACGCCTACTCGTACACCCCTGAGTATGCGGGGCTCTTTGCGATTGGCGGTTCCTTCGACCCGAAAAGCGCCTCGAAAGCCGTTCCTGAGATTATAAGAGAGGCGTATAGGCTCAAGCACGCCCCGGTGAGTCGCGAGGAGCTTGCGCGCGCGAAGGTCAACATCGAGAGCGAGTCCATCTACGCAAAGGAAACGATGAACGGACAGGCGCAGAAGCTTGGGTTCTTCCAGGCGGATACGGGCGACTACCGCTACGAGCGGGAGTATTTGGATAAGGTGCACGACGTAACGCCGGAGGACATAATCCGTGTCGCCAATAAGTACTTTGACGACGATAACTTGACCGTGGGGGTGCTGTTCCCCACCGGCAAGGCCCCTGTATCGAAGGGCGACCTAGCCTCGCTCGTGGAACGGGCTTCCGCGGAGAGCGATAAGGAGAGTGCGGGCTTGACCGCCACGGGCGGCGTTGTGGAGAAGAGGGTCGTGCTTGAGAACGGTATCAGGCTCCTTGTAAAGGAGGAGCACTCCGTGCCGCTCTTTGCAGCGAGGGCCGTAGTTCTAGGTGGTCTCAGGTACGAGAGCGAGAAGACGAACGGGATTTCAGATTTCCTCGCCGAGATGTTCACGCGCGGCGCCGCGGGGAAGACGTCGGAGGAGATTGCGGCTGAAATCGAGTCCCTGGCGGGATCACTTGACGGGTTTTCGGGGAGGAACAGCCTCGGGGTTACAGTCGAAGCCCTGAGCCGCAACTTCGATCCCGCGTTTGACTTGTTCTCAGACGTTGTCTTGTCCCCATCGTTTCCCGATGAGGAGATAGAGCGCGCAAGAAGAGATATTCTCGCACACATAAATGCAGAGAACGACAACCTAACAAGAAGCACGGTGAACCTGTTCCTAAAGACGCTTTACAAGAAGCATCCCTACCGTATGAACACCCTCGGCACAGAGGAAACGGTGTCCCGGTTCTCGAGGGACGACCTCCGCTCTTACTACCATAAGCTCGTAGTCCCGAAGAACCTCGTAATCACGGTGGTCGGCGACGTGAACACGCAGCACGTGGTAGACGCGGTGAAGAGGCTTTTCGGCGGCATGCATGAGTCGAATTTTAAGCCTATTAGGCTCAAGCCGGAGCCCAGCCCCAAGAAGATACGCACCGCAGAGATTACGAGGGCTGACAAGGAGCAGGCGCACATAATATTTGGGTTTCTCGCCCCCTCCCTCGAGGACCCCGACCAGTATCCGTTTGAGGTGTTGAACTCCGTATTGAGCGGGCAGGGGGGTAGGCTTTTCCTGGAGCTTAGGGACCGCCGGAGCCTGGCTTACACCATAACCTCGTTCTACACGCCTGGGATAGAGCCCGGCTATTTTGGGGTCTACATAGGGACGGCGCCTGAGAAGAAGGCTCAGGCCATCGCGGGGATAAAGGCGCAGCTTGGGCTTCTCCTGAAGAATGGGATAACGGACGAGGAGCTTAAGAGGGCTCAGAACTATCTGGTGGGCAACTTCGAGATTGGGCTTCAGCAGGACTCCTCTCAGACGGCCAGGCTCGCATTTGACGAGCTTTACGGCCTTGGCTGGGACAGCTACAAGGGCTATGCCGACAAAATCCTCTCCGTGACCAAAGA
>Ga0114931_10009430_pt1 | contig 11692 bp, 8 predicted proteins | sample 2SBtaG_FD_89579 | JGI IMG/M metagenome (GOLD analysis project Ga0114931, IMG submission 89579) | Deep subsurface microbial communities from Kolumbo volcano to uncover new lineages of life (NeLLi) - 2SBTROV14_V59a metaG | ecosystem: Environmental > Aquatic > Marine > Volcanic | place: Kolumbo...
CCTAAGCGCCTAAATTAAAATTGTCGAAGTACTTAAATGTTAAACCTGGCTTTTATTGACTATTGACCTTTTAGACTAATAACTATTTACTAACACACCCACACTACCCTAACATGAAAAAATTAATTTTAACTGCGCTTTTCCTAGCGGTCATGGCAAGTTTTCTTTTAGAATCGCCCAGCCCCACCCGCTTGCAGGAAAAAAAACCGACCCTACCAAAACAGCGTCGCCCAAGGCCCCTTTTGGAGGGCGAAGCGGGAAATTTGAAAGTATCTCAGGCTGCTGTTTCTGCCAAAATAAAGGAAGGCAGCAATGTACTATTCGCGAACTCTTCCGGGCTAATGGAAACCCCAAAAACATCGCGGGAAATTGAAACTCGTCCTGAAAGCAATAATTACCCGACTGTAAATCCAAATGACCCCAATTAACCAACTTTTTTGCTTCTATCCCTACACTAATTGGTTCCTTTGTTGGCAGGTAGTGGAAAGAGATTAGTAGTTTCCTCATGTATGTTCTGGGTACGACCGCCTTCCAAATGTTTGGGAAGTGCGGTCTTTTTTCATATTAAAATTATTTGGCATTTATTTTGCAGTCTCAATAGGGTCATTGACACCAAAACCCAATCGTTACCGGCACATCTTGTTTATTAAAGTGAATGGAAACATGCGTTTTTGAGAAAACGGACAAACATTCACTCCGTCCCGAAGCTAATCTACCCCCCTAGCTTCGGGATTTTTTTTGCGAGAAATGGGAAAGGAGTTGGAGGAAGTTCAGCCCTTGGTGAAGGTGGCAAAGATTCGTTCGAAAACGGGGGTACTCGTTATTCGATTCACCTCGACGTCCAACCGAACGTCAAATTGAAAGTTGTTGCGGCGAATGCTTTCGATGCAGCCCTTATCCATGAAAAAAGTCCCGGTTTCGGAAGAACAATCAACCCCGCATTTCAATTCGGCAAAAGCATTGACCGACCGCAGGTCTTGGGCTTGCACCATCAGCGAGTCAATGAGAGGGTCCATTTCAAAATAAACGGCCCGGAAAATGGTGTCGGTATTGGAAGGTCCGGGTGGCAATATCTGTTGAAATCGAAAGACGCGCTCATTGCCCGAAACAATTTCTGCGGCGCGCACCTTGCCTGCTTCTTCGACAAAATTGAGTTTGGAATCATTAAAAAAGGTAAACGTACAAGTGCCTCCGCTTTCGCAGGCAGCGGTTAATATGGGGGAGGCGCCTTCAAAACAAACCTTAGTAGAAGGTGAAACCGGATTGTCGTTTGAAACACTGCATTTCGCCATAAAAAATGCCAAAACCGGAAAAAACAGGATGCGTAATTTTTTCATGTTGTTAAAACGTCCAAAAGATGAAAAATGCGAAGAATGGTTTCGCAAAATTAAATATTCCATTGAAATGTCAATGTAAAGGACTTGCCAATTGGTCAAAAAACTCTCTTCGCGACCATATAATGCAGGGGGGACTTGGATTTTTTTCTAGCAAGGTTCTTGTAGTAGCTTCCCCGTTCTTTGACTATTTTAATTTACCCGAACCATGGCGAAGGTAGTACGACTTCTATTGATGCTCCCCCCTCTTTTTTCTCACTTTTTTTCTACTGCGCAACTCGAAGGAAAAATCCAATTGCTTGCGGACAAAACCACTTATCAGGTTTCGATTATTCCGTCTGTGAATTGGTCGCCGCCTGAAAGCACGAGTAGCAGCGCGCAAATAACTTTGCGCGCCCCTACCGGAACGGTTTCCATCACTAATTTTCAAAACCTGACTGGAATTTGGACTCCCCAAGCGCCGATTATTTCTCCGGCAGAAGCGCCAGAATTTGATTACCTCAGTTTCAATTTAAGTCTTCCAATGACCGGTTTGGAATACGTTTCGGGGGTTGAAATGGTTTTATTTACGTTTGAAAATGACAACGGCTGCGTAGAGTTTGAATTGATTGACAACCAAAATGATCCTTTTTTACCACCTAATTCTTTGAGCATCAACATTGGGCATCAATTCACGGTGGTTGCTTCCGGTCTTGGTCAGAATGCCTACGCTGGCAATACTTCTCAATTCAAGACCAGTTGTACCTTTCCGCTTGTGGTCAACGCAACGGCTGCCATAGATTCCCTCCTTTGCAAAGGCGACCGAACTTCCATCAACATTCAAGTCATTGGCGGCACAGCCCCCTATGGAATAGCCTGGCAAAACACCTCCTTAGACTTGGGAGGAACGACGCAAATCCTTGATTTTGAAGGCAGTACAAGTTTGCCAAACCTGCCTGCCGGCTCCTATTCCATCATCATCACGGATAGCCAGGATTCCTCCCGGCAACTAGCCCTTAAAATTATTGAACCCGAAGCCATCGTCTTTTCCTTGCAATCTTCTGATGCTAGCTGCACCGGGAGTGCAGATGGGCAGGCCGCCGTTATGAATATTAGCGGAGGCACCATTTCAAACGCTTATTCCTACCTATGGGGAGAGTTTCCCAACCAAAACGTTTCCGTTCTTCAAAATATCAACTCCGGCATGTATCACCTGACCGTTACCGATGACAACAATTGCCAAGCCACTGACAGCGTTTTGGTGAATACCCATGAAGCAATTTCAGCAACGGTTGGGATAACAAATGTCAGTTGCAGCGGCGCGGCCGACGGAGAGGTAACTTTATCGCCTTCGGGTGGGCAGCCGCCTTTTACTTTCAATTGGACGGGAAACGGACTGACGGGAACCCAAGCTGCCCTTGCCAACCTGCCGGGTGGAAAATACTTTTTCACCCTGACCGACGCCACGGGGGTTTGCCATTTCGTTGACAGCCTTTCGGTAGTCGAACCGCCGCCAATTTTCTTTGATTTGAAGACCGAGGTAGAAAACTGCGTTGAAAACGGAGGTGGTACAATCAGGGTTCAAAACGTAACCAATGCGGTAGAACCTTTTCTGGTTTCGCTGGATGGCGAAAACTTTCTCTCCCAAACCACTTTCGCAGTAGAACCGGGACAATCTTACACGCTGCGGCTTCAAGATGCCAATGGTTGTGAACAATCGAAAGAGGTTTCCCTGCCCGGCGGGCCGCTACCGAAACTTTCACTCGAGGAGGAGTTCTTTATCAAATTAGGCGATTCAGTTGCTTTAAAACCCACTATTTCCCCAACTGATTTGAGTCAATTCAATTGGACTCCTTCGCAAGGCTTGAGCTGTGCGGATTGCCCCGACCCTATTGCCAAACCTTTTATTACGACCACCTACCAGCTCACTGCCACGGATACTTTCGGATGTGCCGCCACCCAAAAGCTCACCATTTTTGTAAACAAAAAAAGGAATATTTACATTCCCAATGCTTTCAGCCCCAATGCCGATGGCGTAAACGACTTTTTCACCTTTTACACGGGCTTGGGCTTTCGCAAAACGAAGTCCCTGGCAGTGTTCAACCGTTGGGGTTCGCTAATGTATCAGGCCCCGCAAGGCTTCACCCCAAATGTTTCTCAACTGGGATGGGATGGCAGCTTTAAGGGAAAAAAAATGGAAGCAGGCGTTTACCTTTATAGCATCAGCATCGAATTTATAGACGGTGAAGTGGAACAATTCGGCGGTGAAATTCAATTGATACGCTAAAGCCCAACTTTTTTTGGCTTTTTTTTTGCAGCCCTTATGGGTTCTCCCCCAGATTTTAATCTCCCCCCGATTTATTGATTTCGATTCCCAAGCGAATACAGTTGGCAGTTGGCAATCAGCAGTTGGCCGGTTGCTGGTGCGTGAAATAGGTTGACACAAAAATAATTCATTTCGATTTTTATTATAAAAAATTGATAATCAATAATTTACAATTGTATTTTGGGTTGAATTTTATTAAAAAAATTCACAAGAGAACCGTATGAAATCTCATTTGACGCTAATACTGATCCTCTTGGGCGGTTTACTATCTGCCCAGGTTGAATTTAAAGTGGAGTTGTTGCCCGCAAGCAATACCTACCAGGTTTCGCTGCGCCCGCAAACGACTTGGGCAGCGCCTTTTAATGCAACACCTTCTGCACAGGTCACCCTCGTAGTTGTTACCGGCGGTTTTCAAGTTGGTACGGTAACCAGCATAGATGGCTTGTGGAATTTCAACGTACAGGTAGTTGCCCCGGTAGAAAGCCCCGGCAAGGATTACCTCGTTTTTGGCTTGCAAGGTGCCACTTCCGACATTGTTTATCAGCAAGGCGTCGAAGTCCCTCTTTTTAGTTTTGAAAATACAGGTGGTTGTACCGGAATTTTAGAATTGATTGACAACGATACCGACCCTTTCATACCGCCGAATTCTCAAAGTGTCAATGTTGGAAACCAAATTTCCGTCATCGGGGCAGGTATTGGCGTCAACGCCTATGTGGGAAACTACGCCTTGGGGGCTGCCAATTGCGACCCCGGAGGAGAATGTATCGTGGTAAATGACATCCTCACTACCAGCCCTTCCAATTGCGGTTTGGCCGACGGCATGATAAGCATCGCGGCGACTTCTAACAATGGGCTGGGCTTGCAATACAGCATTGACGGAGGCGATAATTGGCAGGGCGAAAGCGCCTTCACTGGCTTGGCAGCAGGGATGGTTTTTGATGTCCAGGTTCGAGATATTGCCGGGATTTGTGTTGTCGAAGGAGGCTTAATCGAATTGGACGCGCCCATCGCTGCGGCAATTACCAATTTGGTGACAACCAAGCCCGACTGCGGTGCATCGAATGGCAGCATCAGCATCACGGCGACGAGTGAAAATGGAGGCGCTTTGGAGTTCAGCATTGACGATGGCATAACCTGGCAACAAAGCGGAGACTTTGCCAACCTGGCCGACGGCAGCTATCCTTCCTGGGTTCGGAATTTGGGCAATAACTGCCAGACCAGCATCGGAGATTTTGTCTTGACGGAAGATTGTAGCGGCGGTCCATCTGCTTGCCTGATGACCTATGAAATCGAACAACTTCCAGATGGCCGTTTTCTGGCTTCTCTGATACCGGGCATCACCTGGACCTTCCCCGACAACATTACGAGTTCCGCGCAAGTGACGGTCAAAGTTCCGACCGGCAGTTTCCAATTTAGCAATTTGACCAATGCCATCCCCAACGTAGTTTTCAGCATCAATTCTATCAATACAGCCCCTGTGGAAGACCCCGCCCACGACTATATTTCTGTCGGGCTGGCCTCTTTCGGCACTACCAACATCCTTTATGAAGAAGGTGTAAAAGTAGCTTTGTTCACCTTCGAAAATAGCGGCACCTGCACGGGCGACACCATCTCTCTGATGGACAACAATACCGACCCCTTTTTCCCACCCAACAGCCAAAATGCCAACGTGGGACAACAACTGACAGTGGCAGGTTTCGGTGGGGCAGACATGCCCATTTGCAACCGCTACAACAGCACGCCGGATTGCTTGCCGCAAATAGTCCAAGACACCGTTTTTGTCGAAATTTCGGGTTTGACACCAACAACTACCTGCCTAGGAGATGCGCTTCAACTGCCCAATGGGGCGGGGAATGCCAGCCTTTGCGGAAATGGGACTTTTGTGAATGCAACACTTTCAAATGGTTCGGATTGCGTTGATTTACAGGCGCTTATGCCATTCAATCAAGCAGACCAAGTTTGTGTTATTCATTGTGATGCCAATGATGCAAGCCTGTGCGACACCACTATCCTCATCCTCTGTCCGAAGGTTGATGCCGGACCGGACTTGGAAATTTGCGAAAGCGAGACGATACAATTGAATGTGCTGGGAGGAACCGGCAATTACCATTGGTCTCCTGCAACGGGATTAAGTTGTACGAATTGTCCAAATCCACAAGCCACCCCCGATACAACTACCACCTACATCGTGACAAGTGAGGACGACATCAATTGCTGCACGGAAGATACCATCACCATTCTGGTAAACCCTTTGCCGCAGGTTGAATTCCTCTCAAAAAATGCTTGCATGGGGGAGGCGGTGATTTTTGAAAACGCGACAACTTCTGTTGAACCTATAATTTCCCAGCTTTGGGATTTCGGAGAAAATGGAGCGACTTCCAACGAAGAAAATCCAACCCATATTTATGCAAACCCCGGAAATTTTGAGGTTTCATTGACGGTGACGGTGGGTGCTGGTTGCGCGGCAACTTTTACCGATTCCGTCACCGTTTTTCCAGGGGTAGAAGTTACCGTTGCCGATTCTTTTGTCATTTGCCAGGGGACGGGTATTCAGTTAGAAGCTAGTGGTAATGGGAATCCAGTATGGACCCCGGCGAGTGGATTGGATGACCCAAATAGCTTCACCCCAACCGCCAGCCCCTCCCAAACTACCACTTACACCATTACCGTTTCCAATGAGTTCGTCTGCACCGCCACAGATACCGTGAGGGTGGAAGTAATTGACCCGCCAACGGCTGACTTCAGCATATCCAATCCAACCTGTCTGGATGGAAAGGTCGAAATCAATTTCACCGGAAGCGCCAGTCCAAATGCCCTTCTCTTTTGGGAGTTGGACGGTGGCAGCCTGCTTTTCTCCAGCCCTGCCACAGGCGGGCAGCCTGAAGGGGCAAGGTTGTTTGTTTCCTGGCCAACCACTGGAGAAAAAACCATCGGACTTTTGGTAAAAGACGGAGGTTGCCCCGCTACGGCTAGTCATGGAATTTCCATCACTGAATTTGCCCCGGGGGCTACTCCCTCGGTGCAAGCCGTTTCTGCTTGTGACCAAACCGACGGGGCCATCAGTTTAAGTCTTTCAGGTACAGACAATTATGCTTTTGAATGGAACGGTCCGAACGGCTTTCAATCTACCGACCAAAATATCAGCGGACTGGCTTCGGGTTCTTACCATCTAAGCATTCAGGAGGTCAATTCTACTTGCCTGGCTGAATTGACGGTGGAGGTTCCGGTATTGAACGGACCCGTTTTGACACCTTCTGAAATTAATCTTTCGCACAATAGCTGCCCCGGCGACAGCCTCGGAAGCATCACCTCCAACACGGGAATCGAATATGAAATAAGAGATAGTTCGGGCCAATCTATCGGAACGACACCCCTCACCAATTTGTCGAAAGGCAGCTACACCCTTGTCAATTCGGAAGGCGGATGTGAAATAAGTCTCGATGTAGAAATCACCGGGCCGGAAGATTGGTCTGTTAGTTTTTCAAGCAGCCCGGAGACTTGTATCGGGGCAGACGGCAGTATCGCCCTAGATGTGGGTGGTGCCAACGGAGGCTATTCATTTGAATGGAGTGGGGGCGTTTCAACGACAAATATGGCGGAAGGATTGAGTAGCGGAACCTATGATGTGACCATTTCGGATTCGTTGGGTTGTAGCAAAATGCTTTCCAACATGGAGGTTGGATTCGACTGCGACACTGCGATTCTCTGTCCTTCCGTGTTTACATTGGAAACCTTTTTTGTGACGGAAAACCTCGCCGAGGAATTCACTGAAACATGCCTCCCCACGAATGAACCCGACCTTTCCATTTTCACCCTGACGCTTGACGGAGTAGTGTATCAAAATGGCTTGGGTGCCTGCCTGGAAAATACCATTTTTTACAGTTTCGGTTCAGTCCTCAATTTGGGAGAACCGCCCTTCCAACTCCTTTCCTGGTCACATGGACCAGATACCTTGCCGTCCTTCACGTTCAACAATGCGATGGCATTAGTTGACCAAATGAACGCCCTCGACCCTACCGGCAATTGGGTCTTCAACCTCGGCGACAACAGCATCAGCGGCGGTTCGAATGACGAAATCTACGGCAACCTCGTCGTCAGCCATTTGGCATCCAATACCACCTTGACCTTGCAAACCAACTTTTCCAGCATCTCGCATGAAAGCATTTTCGTTTCCGGCCTCGGCGAACACCAATTCATTGTCGAAGAAATGGGCAATCCCTGTTCTGATACTTTGATTATCGATGTGCTGGAAAAACAATTTAGAACCGATACCATCCGGGTGGAATTAAAAACCGGTCAAACGGAAACGCTTTGCATGAACCTGGCGGAACTTCCCGGAACACCGGCTTCTATCGGAGATATCTGTTCCACTGAAAATAGCGGCATCGCCTCCCTTCAGTTCAACAGCCCCGAATGCGTGGATATCACCGGAACAGAAGTGGGCAACGGAACGGCCTGCATCCTCCTCTGCGACGACCTCGGCTATTGCGACACCACCATCGTGACTATCAAGGTAGGTACCTCAGACCTCCTTGTTTATAATGGCTTCAGCCCTAACGGAGACGGAATCAATGACTTCCTCAATATCGAGAACATTGAACTGTTTCCCAACAATAGAATTCAGATTTTCAATCGCTGGGGTTCAAGAGTTTTCAAACAAGACAACTACTCCAATCGAAATCCTTGGAATGGAAAATACCGCGGAGAAGACCTGCCCGACGGAACCTATTTTTACCTGCTGAAAGATGGCAAAGGAAAAACCTTGAGCGGCTACATTCAAATCCGGCGGTAGGCTGAACCCAAAGGTATCCGATACCTGACTTCCCTTTCCTAAATTTTAAATGGCAATGTTCGGGTAGCGTTTTTATTTTTCTCGATTGTAAACTACCTTTGAAGTATTTCGTAATTTGGGCCAAAACTATTCCTCCAATGACAGTTGAATCTAAAAAATTAATAAACGACGAGAAGCAAATAAAAATAGTACGCGATACTTTATCGAAAAAATTTGATGCCAAACAAATAATAGTTTTTGGTTCTTATGCCTACGGGAAACCGAATATTGATAGCGACCTTGACTTATGCGTTATTATTGACCTGAAAAAGAAAAGGAAAATAGAGGTTATCCGCGCCATCAGGAGGGAACTACTTGAATTGATTAGCAAGCCCCTGGATATTTTGGTGTATAACGAACAAGAGTTCGAAGAAAGAGCCGGTTTAAAAAATACTTTCGAATATAAAATTTTGGCAGAAGGAAGAAAAATTTATGGATAACAAGGATACTGCAAGAGAATGGTTTCAGATTGCTGAAACGGATTTATCTTCAGCAGAATTCTTTCAGAAGATGAGACCTGTTCCGGTTGAAATTCACAAATCATGACCGTTCAGAGAATATTCCACAGAGTTTCACAAAGGACACACAAAGTTTTACAGAGAAGATGCAAGCCAAACTCTGTGTAACTCTGTGGAATATACTGTTTGTTATTTTCACAATTGCGAGCAGATAATAACAATCGATGAACGAGGAATGACACCCCGTATTGAGCACATGGAAGACCATGCCGAACAAAAGAGATTAGATGTGTTTTACAAAGAGGCAGGCCTGATATGATAATTATGTTCCGACAAAAAAACCACTGAAAACCGTGATTTTTCAAAACGGCTGTTGCAATCGTCTTTCGATTTTTGTTTTTTCAAATATATTCTTTTACTTTTGGCGTTGGCTTGCATTTTGTTGTAATTATTGCCAATAAACGATTCTTCATTTAACAAATTATTTATCTTATGAAAAAGATCTACCTCGCACTGCTTGTCTGCGCTTTCCCGTTTTTTATTTCTGCTCAAAATGCGTACATCCCCAACAGGGGAAGCGCTAACGTTTCGGTCATTAATACCTCGACAAATACCGTCATTGCCACGATTCCAGTGGGGGGTAGTCCTGTCGGAGTTGCTGTTTCGCCGGATGGTTCAAGGGTTATTGTCACCAATCAAGACAGTAATACCATTTCGGTTATCAGCACCACAACCAACGCTGTTATAGCCACCATTCCCGTGGGAAATAGTCCCGGTTCGGCTGCCTTTAGCCCTTCCGGCACGATTGCTTACATAGGTAATATCTCCTCTTCTACTGTTTCCGTAGTTGATTTAACTTCAAATACGGTGACGGCTACTATCACCGGTGTGGACGGGTCGAGAAAGGGAATTGCAGTTCATCCCGATGGGAGTAGAATTTATGTTTCAGGGTCGGGTGGCAGCGATGCAATTTCGGTCGTAAATACTGCCACCAACTCGGTCATCGCGACCATTCCCGTAGGAACCCGCCCGGAACCGATTGTCATCTCCCAAGATGGCAGTAAAGTTTATACAGCCAACCAGGACGACGAAACCGTGAGCGTAATCCTTACGGCAACCAACACAGTGGAAGCCACTATCCCTTTGGGGGCGGGGACCATTGACCCTGAACGGGGAATTGACATCAATGCTGCCGGAACGAGGGTTTTCGTTACAAATGAGAACTCCGATAACACTACCATCATTGATGCCACAACGAATACAGTGATTGGCACTTTCCCAACGGGAAATTTTCCGCAAGGAGTTACGATTCACCCGGACGGCGACAGGCTATACATCGCGAATAGTGATGACAACGCAGTAGCAGTATTTGACCTTGCCACCAATACCGTTACTGCAACTATTCCGGTAGGAAATGGGCCGATTGCTTTCGGGCGTTTTATCGTAGCAGGCAGTCCTCCACCATCGCCTGCTATTCCCGCCATGAGTGATTGGGGATTGATAATCCTGGCATTGCTGATGCTTTGCCTCGCCACCGCCGTTTTATTGCGCAGGCAAAGCGCGTTAGCAGTGGCTGGAAGAGGTACGACAAGCATAAGTCAGGGAGGAGGTTCTACCTTTGACAAAAGTCGTTATTTTAAAATATTGGCAGCGGTGTCGGTTGGAGTGCTTGCCCTTTTGGTGGCAGCTACCGGCTTGTGGAATTATGAACTAACCACTGCCGATGTTCCTGGAAGTTTGATTGCCACGCCTGTTCTGGCGTATTTGATTTATTTGCTTTCCAGGAGATGATTAAAATTGATTTCTACTTTTAAATCGCTAATGCCTTCTTGTCAGAATCAGGATTTACAGGATTATGAGATTTTCAGGATTCTAATCCAGTGAATCCTGAGAATCCTGATTCTGACAATTTCCTGATGTCGAACTTGTTTTTTCATCCTTTGCCAAAACGCCCGAACGGAGACCTGCTTTTGGGCTTAAATCTCCAGTTAATTGTCAGATTTTATCTTTATCGAATAGACATTTTCCATGTATTAGGGTAAGAATATGAATCTCATTTACTCTAACATCATAGATAACGCGATACTGGAAAACAAATAATTCCCGAATTGATTCGCTGCCAACTTCTGGGACAACCCTGCCTAATTTGGGGTGCCGGAGGAGTAAGGTAGGGGCTTCAAAGATTTTTTGAACGGGGGATTCAGCGTAAAACTCAGAGTCTCATTCGATAAACTCCCCTATTACCTTCATGTCTTCCAAAGCATCAGGTGACCAAATTATTTTGTAATCCATTTTGAAAGTCTAACCTTGGCATCCTCATGGGAAATACCTTTACCGTCTTTAATGGGTTCCTGCCCTTTTCTGATCTTTTCCAGCACATAAAGATGGTATTGGATGTCTTCCACGGTGGAGTCTTCCGGCAAGTGATGAATCATTTGGACAATGTTGTCTTTTAAAGTGCTCATCTCAATGTTATTAAATTTTCTTTGTTTCCTCACCGGTCCTAAAAGGAAAACACCGGAAGAAGATATTTTCATAAAGGTGTTTTTTAAAGGGTAACAAGTCTAATGTCTTCAAGACACCAACCGCAAAAATGGGATTCGTTTTTTTACATCTTGCAAAAATGTACTACGTTTGCGCAGCCTAAGGAACGGTGAATAAATAAATTGAGGTTTTTGGGTTGATTATTTTGTTCTTAGTTTTTGCTTTGAAAACAAGAGTCATGTTGATATAATGACTGTTTTCAAAGTGAAAAATAAGGACA
>Ga0114931_10009431_pt1 | contig 11692 bp, 7 predicted proteins | sample 2SBtaG_FD_89579 | JGI IMG/M metagenome (GOLD analysis project Ga0114931, IMG submission 89579) | Deep subsurface microbial communities from Kolumbo volcano to uncover new lineages of life (NeLLi) - 2SBTROV14_V59a metaG | ecosystem: Environmental > Aquatic > Marine > Volcanic | place: Kolumbo...
ACGACGCGAGAGTCTGTTGTCGCTCGAGTGGGGTCAAGGTTCATCAAGCTGTTTTGTGCGACTGTCGAACCAATCGACTCGACCGTGCCGGTGAGTTTCTCGATTTCCGGCGGCAGCGCGTCGCTAGCGATTTCAGCCTTCTGTCCGACTTTGACCCAGCGAATGTCGGTCTCGTAAACCTCTGCCACGGCCACAATCTCCGACGTGTCGGTCATCTGTAGAATGGGCCGTTGCCCGATAATTTCTCCCGCATGCGTAAAGATGTTGACAATCCGTCCCGCGATGGGAGCACGGACGATACTCATCTCGACTTGTTGCTGGGCAAGTTCGACAGCGGCCCGCAGCGAGTCGATTGGGATAGCCGCCTTCAGTCGCGGCAGTGAGCTCTTCGCGGTGGCGAGTTTGGCTTCGGCCATTTCAAGGTTCAGTTTGTCGGTCGCCCGTAGCTTTTTGAGCGTCTGGCGCGCGGCGTGAAGTTCCTCGGAGGCGCGTCTTACTACCAGTTGTTGGTGTTCGAGTTGTTGCGCAGGTACCAGTGCGGAGTCCAATCCTTCGAGCCGCTCCAAATCGCGTTGGGCGAGTTTGAAATTTGCCTCGTGCAATCGGATTTGGGCTTCCTGCGTTTCGATGTCCATTGCAACGAATTTCGCCTGCTCGATCGACAACTCGGCTTCCCGAATCATCTGTTTTCCGTACGCGACTTCGGCCGTGATCCGTGCCTCGGCTTCCTTCAATTGTGCCATCGCGGATTCGTGCTGAGCAACGCGCAAGGCATGGGTGTCGACGTAGGCTAATGCTTCACCGGCTTCGACGGCGTCGCCTTCGGCCACTTCAAGACGCTCCAGACGTGTACCAGCCATGGCTCCCAGATTCAGGAGTCCCACGCGAGGTTCCAGTCGCCCTAGGGCTTCAATTTGTTGGGGACGCCGCGGTTTGCTGTTCGCTGTATCCGGCGCGGATCCACGATTCGTGGTGCATCCGGCAACAAGCAGCAGCGCACAGACACTCCAATCCTTCCAATTCGTCACTTTTCGTGCCTCAATTACAGGTCGACTCCACTACTGTAGTCGCTGTATCTTACCTTGATAACGCAGTGTTGCTATCGGCCTTTATTGCTATCGAGGCCCGTTCCGTATTGCAAAACGGGGTCGCGTGGGCGGAAAGTGGTGGGGTAACCGTCAATTCCAGACGAACCCCCCTCAACCACCAGGCTAGCTCCCGCGATTGTGGTCAGCACGAAGCCATCGTTGATATAGTGGTAGTCCTCGAGCACTGCTCGATTTTTCGAAGAAAGCGATTTTTCCCGGCGAAACAACTTTCGGTGCCCGAAACGTCGCTTGAGACGAACCCGCTTAGTCGAGTAATCATCGCCCATGAATTACGAGCCGACACTTCGACAAGATGGGCAACAACGCGGTAATGCGCAACGGCTCAGCAAGAAAAATGATCGTCCTCCGACCGAGGTTCCCGGTTACGAGATATCGCAATTCATCGGCGCGGGTGCCTACGGCGAAGTGTGGACGGCGAAGGATGTTAACACTGGTCGTGAGGTGGCCATCAAATTCTACGCACATCGAGGGGGTCTTGATTGGTCGTTGCTGTCGCGCGAAGTCGAGAAACTGTGTTTCTTATTCGCCGATCGTTACATCGTGCAACTGCTCGATGTTGGCTGGGAAGCCGAACCGCCATACTACGTCATGGAGTACATGGAGTCCGGCGCGCTGGAAGACCATCTTCGCGATGGTCCCCTGCCGGTCAATCGGGCGACAACCTTGTTTCGTGAGGTTGCCATCGGTCTTCTCCACGCCCATGGCAAGGGCGTTCTGCACTGTGACCTCAAGCCTGCCAATGTGTTGTTGGATCAAGACGGAAAGCCTCGCCTTGCCGACTTTGGGCAATCGAGATTGTCACACGAACAAACGCCTGCCCTTGGCACGCTGTTCTACATGGCGCCGGAACAGGCAAGTCTGGAAGCCGTGCCGAACGCCGCGTGGGACGTCTATGCACTCGGAGCTTTGTTCTACTGCATGCTGACCGGAGCGCCGCCGCATCGCACGAGCGATTCAGACACGCTGCTCGAGGAGTCGTCGTCGCTTGAAGAACGTCTCGCTCGCTATCGCAAACTCATCGAGCAGTCCCCTACCCCGCGTGGTCATCGCCGCGTCGCGGGCATGGATCGGCACTTGGCGGAGATCGTCGACCGTTGTTTGGCCGGCGATCCCAAGAAACGATTCGCCAATGTTCAGGCCGTTCTCGATGCCTTGGAACGTCGACGATTGCGTCGGGCACAACTCCCGTTGTTGGTGCTTGGCGTGGGGGCCCCCATTCTGCTGTTATTGGTGGTCTCCATTTTTGCCTACAACGGGTTCTCGACGGCGATGAACCAATCGGAAGCGGCGATCATTGATCGTGCCTTGGAAAGCAATCGATTTGCCGCACAATTCGTGGCGGAGAACGTCGCCGGCCAAATCAATCACCGCTGGAGACTCCTGGAACAGGAGGCCAGCAACCATGAAATGCAGCGGCTGTTGGCCGAGGCATGTGGCCAGCCACGTGGTTCGCCACAACGGGAGGCGCTTCAAGCCATGATCTCCGCCTTGCGGAAGAAGCATCCCGAGGTTGACGCGACGAGTTGGTTCGTTACCGACCGTGACGGGCGGCAGATGGCTCGCTATCCCCTGGATGAAAAAACGATCGACCAGGACTATTCGTTTCGCGATTACTTCCATGGCCAGGGGCGTGATCTGCAGCGCGGGACAAAAGGTATCCAGCCAATTCGGGACGTTCATCGCTCGAATGTGTTTCGTTCGCAGGCGACCAATCGACGTATGGTCGCGTTTTCGGTCCCCGTGTTCGCCGAACACAGCGATAGCTCTCTTGCACAGGTCGAGGGCGTGTTGGCAATGACCTCCGAGTTAGGGACCTTTGCCGAACTGCGGCCAGAATATTGATCCTCCGCGTCGCAGTTCGCGGTGCTTGTCGACAGCCATGAAGATTGGCAGGGGAAACGTGGGGCCGTGTTGGAACATCCGGAATTGGCCCGGCGCATGCAGGGCAACGTTGGCCCGCTTCCGGAGGTTTATTTACCACCCGAGGAGATCGAGGCGCTGGCGAAGCTGCATCCGCTGAAGCTTGAAGTCCTGAATGAAAGCCAACACGGCCATGTTCGTTCAACGTCGCCGGATGCCCCGGTTGAGACCGACGAACATTCCGACTCGGAACGCAGCTTCGGCGTCGACGATGCTTCGTCGGTGCGAGAGAACCAAGGCAAGACTTCGATGGAAGAGGAGAAGTCTCATGAAAAGGAAAGTCCGTCGAATCCGATTCGACACACCAAAAGAGACGTCCCCGTTGCCACGCTTTCGGAAACAGACCGGGCACGGTCGGAGAAGATGCGCGAGCTTGCGGTGCGCACGCATTACATCGATCCTCTGGGAGGCGCCTATCAGGGGCGTTGGTTGGCAGCCGCCGAGCCGGTCATCGTGGTCGATCGACCACCGGCCATCGGCGACACGGGCTGGGCGGTCATCGTACAGGAACGCTACACCGACGCGTCACGACCTGTGTGGGCGTTGGCCCCGCGATTGAAACAAATGGGCTTGGTTGCCCTAACCGTTGTGGGATTGTTGATTATGATGCTTTGGGGTTTCGTGATGGTCGTGCTCAACGACGGGCCGCATTCAAAGGCACTTGCCGGCATTCGTCGCCGCATTGGCTTGTCGTCCGTGCGAGGTACGGGCGCGCGTTCGACTCCGGATCGTTCAACCGAAGCGGCTCAGCAGGCGACCATGGAGTACGAAACCGCGGAAAAAGACGATCGATTGTCGAAGGGTTGACGCCGATGTGTATCAAGGGACGACCCTGTCGAGCGAACAGTGATTCTCTCTCGGCCGTTCAATGGAACGATCGAGACCTGAACCGTGGCGGACCGAAGGGGCAAGGCTAGGGTACAGAGACGCCCTCTGGTGGCGTTTCGTGTGAAACATCGAGTCCGGAACCTCACGCGAGATGTTTCGGACTGCCCGTCGGCGTCGCGCGACAGAGGCTTTTTGGAATCGTAGGTACGGAGTGGTTGCTTTGGCTGATTTGATTGCTGAAGGAGCGAAGCCACAAGACCGGTGGCGGCGGAAATTGCCCGAGGGCCAGCGTCTGCTCGTGGGTCGCGCCGCGGGCATTTGGTCGGTGCCGTGGGACGACCATGTTTCGCGACGGCACGCTGAATTACAATTCGCTGGCGGCCGCTTGTCTGTCGAACGATTGCCGAACGCTTTGAACCCAATCTTCGTACGGGGTGTCGAGCGCGATCGCTTCGAAGTGAAACCGGGCGATCATTTCGTCATTGGGAAAACAAGATTTAGTCTCACCGACGATCGGGCCGAGGTTTCCCTGGTTGTTCCACGGCCGGTGCGCGAGCAAGCCTTCAGTTCGCAATACTTGCACCATGTGCAGTTCCGCGATGCCGATCAGCGGATTGAAGTGCTTAGTCGGTTGCCCGATGTAATCTCCGGATCGGCCAGCGACAGCGAGTTGTATGTTCGACTGGTGAATCTCCTCTTGGTGGGTCTCGCCCGAGCTGCGGCCGTGGCGCTTGTCGAAGTCGATACGAAAGCCGACGTCGGGTCCCCGGTACAAGTCTTGCACTGGGACCGGCGGTTTTCTGGCGGCAGCTTTCAACCCAGCCAGCGGCTCATCCTTCGGGCGATGAAGCGCGGGCAGAGCATGTTGCATGTGTGGGGCGCGGGCGAGGGGGAGGCCTCGATCACGGCGTTAACGGTCGACGAACACTTCGATTGGGCTTTTTGCGTACCGACCCGAGCGGCAGGTTCCGGCACGTTGGCGATTTACGTTGCCGGCACGTTCGACAACGAACACGGTCCAACCCCCACGCCGTCGGATCCGGCGGATCTTCGCGACGATCTAAAGTTCACCGAGCTAGTTGCCTCGATTGTTGGTTACCTTCGTAACGCACATCAGCTACAGCGGCGGCATGCGACGTTGAGCCAGTTCTTCGCGCCCGCGGTGCTCGATGCCTTGACCGCGGAAGATGATCCAGAGACAGCGTTGGCTCCGCGCGAGACGCACGTGACCGTCATGTTCTGTGACTTGCGGGGATTCTCGCTCAACGCCGAGCAAAGCCGGGACGACCTCCTGGGCTTGCTCGACCGAGTGAGCATGGCACTCGGCGTGATGACGCATCACATTTTGGAGCAAGGCGGCGTCATCGGCGACTATCAAGGCGACTCAGCGATGGGGTTCTGGGGTTGGCCCCTGTCTCAGGAAGACGCCGTGCAGCGCGCCGTCCGGGCATCGCTGGCCATTCGCAAACACTTTGAGGATGCCTTGGCCAGCGGCAATGGAGATACGGCACAATTTGAAGTCGGAATTGGTATCGCGACCGGGCCCGCCGTGGCCGGGAAGATTGGAACACTTGAGCAGGTGAAGGTTACCGTGTTCGGCCCGGTGGTGAATCTAGCATCGCGGCTGGAAGGGATGACGAAAATGCTCCACGTTCCGATTTTGGTCGATGAAGCCACCGCCGAACGACTACGGAAAATGCCGAAGGAAGAAGCCCGCTGTCGTCGGCTGGCCGTTGTCAAACCGTACGGGCTTGATACGCCGTTGACGGTATCTGAAGTTGTTCCGCCGCTTGACCAACTTCCCGGAATGACCGACGATCTGCTTGCCAACTACGAGTCGGCCGTCGATTCACTGATCGCTGGCCAATGGGATGAAACCTATCGACTCTTGCACCGTATTCCGCCGGAAGACCGCGCCAAAGACTTTCTCACCGTGTTTGTTGCCCGGCACGATCGCAAACCCCCCAGCGACTGGCTTGGCTATATTCCATTGACATCGAAATGACCAACAATCTCCGCGGTGCCCCCGTTTGGTTCCGAGACACAACCGGGCGTCCTGGCAACGCCACCACTTTGAGGCTCGACTGGTGATGCCGAATCGACGTGTGATGTTCGCCTTGGCGGTGATCGCGGCGTGGTTGATCTTCGGTTTGGCGATGACCGCGCGACTGGCCACTTCGACCGACGCGGTGGTTGTTTACACGGCACAAGACAGCCTTTATGCCGAACCCATCTTCGAGGCGTTCACCCAAGCCACGGGGGTAAGAATCCGCGCGAAGTTCGACACCGAGGCAACCAAGACCGTTGGCTTGGCACGGGCGATCATGGCGGAAGCGTCCCGAGGGCGATGCGATGTGTTTTGGAACAACGAAATCCTCAACACGATTCGGCTCCAGCGGCGTGGCCTTCTCGAGCCTTATGAATCCCCGGAAGCCTCTTTCTATCCAAGACAGTTCCGTTCGTCTGGCGGAGACTGGTACGGCTTTGCAGCGCGGGCACGCGTTTTGATCGTCAATACCGATCGCGTGGCTATGGAAGATCATCCAACGTCGATCTACGATCTCGCGGACAGACGATTTCAGGGTGATATCGCGATTGCAAAGCCTTTGTTCGGCACGACCGCCACGCATGCAGCTTGCTTGTTCTCTCATTTGGGCGTTGAGCGAGCACGCGACTTTTTTCTCAGTCTGAAACGCAATGGAATTCAGGTTATGGCTGGCAACAGGCAAGTCGCCATGGCGGTCGCCGGAGGGCAGATTGCCTTTGGGCTGACGGACACCGACGACGCCATCAGCGAGATCGAAAAAGGCTATCCCGTGGCGATCGTCTATCCCGACCGAGAGGAGGGACAGCTAGGGACTCTGTTTATTCCCAACACGGTCTCCATTATTCGCGGCACATCGCACCCAGGCGAAGCCCGAGCGCTGGTCGATTACCTGCTCTCTCGCGAGGTGGAAGCCAAGTTGGCTGCCGGACCAAGCGCGCAGATCCCACTACGAATCGACACGAAGGTGGAAGTTCGTATTGAAACGCCCCGCACGGTCCATGCGATGCCCGTCGACTTTGAAGCGGCCGCCGATGCTTGGACGACGGCCGCCGAATTTATCCGCGACGAATTCACCGGGCCGTGATTCTCCACGCCGCGGGAGTAGGATGTTACTTGAGATCGAGTATTTTAACGTTCTTGATCCACACCTTGTGGCCATGATCTTGGAAACCAAGATAACCGACGCGCGGTAGATCCTTGACCACGCCGAACTTGTGCTTCGACCCGTCCGGGCGACGCCCCTTTTCTGAAAAATCGTTGCAATTCATCATCGTGACGGCATCGCCGTTGACGATCGCCGTGATCAGCGGTCCACGACAGGCAAGGACGACATGGTTCCATGCTCCTTCGCCATTAAGATGAATGTGCGAAGGCTTCACCAAGTCGTAGATCGCGCCAAAGTCGTGATAGCCGGCGTTGGTGCTGCTGTACACCTGGACTTCTAAACCCGAGTAAACAGGGTTCTTGAGATTCCCGACACGAAAGAAGATTCCCGAGTTGCATTTCGGGTCGCCCATCTTCACGTCGCACTTGAGAATAAAATCACCGAACTGTTTCTCGTAAACGATCAAGTAGCCGCCAGATTTGTATGGCACCAGGGCACCATCTTCGATGGGCGAGGCAATCTCTTTCCCGTTGTTGCACTTCCAGCCGGTGTAATCCTTGCCGTTAAACAACAACTGCCAGCCGGCAGCCTGTTCGGCTTCGGTCAACTCGTTGTCGCCTGCTAAACAAGCAGGCGTGCCGAGAAGCAACCAACCAACCCTGCCGACATCCAATATTTCGTCATATCACGAAGCTCCGAAATCCCAAGTGTTCAAAATCAACGCTGATTCATCCGTTTTAGCAGAAGTACATCACCTTGGCTTACTACCAGACCGGTGGGAGTCATCAACCGAACGTGTGTGTCTTGACCACGGAGCCTCCACTTTAGGCTCGGAAAAACTTTGATTCCAGGTGTCAGGCAACTCAGCGATCTTGCCCTGAACGATTTACGGGCGCTTCAGCATTCTGGCGGACGGCAGGTGATCGGTCGTGGCGGGAATCCGCCCGAATTCTTTAGTTACGTCGATCGGTTGGACGTCGTCTTGGAACTAGAGATTGTTCGTTCTTTGTGCCCCCCAACACCCGTTGGGCTACGCATCGCCAAGGATCATCGATAGAATGAGGCCGTGGCCAAACACGGTTGCTCGAACAACTTGGTTGGCCCCATGCAGTATTCGTCTCCACGTATACAGAAGCCTTCCGTCCGAATTGGCGGCAGATGGGGTATGGAAGACGCTCAAAACGTACAGCGTTACCTGAACGCGTGGAATATGCGCGATCCCGCGGCCCTGGCGTCGCTGTTCGGCGAGCACGGGACCTATCAAGATCCGTACTGCCGTGGGGTATTGAAAGGTGGCTTGGCTGTTGCCGCACATGCCAAGGCGGTATTCAGGGCTTTCGATCCGATTGAGTTCGAGCCACTGACTATTGTCACCACCTCTGAGGGGAGCGCTACGCTTCACTATCGCGTTCGTGCTACCAATGTCGGTCCTCTGGGAGAGTTCCCCGCCACGGGGCGGTCGATCGATTCGACCGGTTTGGTGCTGCTTTCTTTCAAGTCCGATCGGCTTGTTTCGGCGTTTAACTATTACGACCGCACGTCGGTTGGTCAGCAGTTGGGACATCCCGATTACCGGCGGTTGCGAGGGCTCGGGACGCGAGATTCGGTGCCCTATGTGCTGATTAACCCGTTTCGCGTGCCGCGAGAGGGGCATGCCGATTTGGTTCGCCGCTGGGAAGAACTCGCTCGATTTCTGCGGAAACAGCCAGGGTTCATGGATGCCCGCTTGCACCGCAGCATCGACCCCGATGCTTGGTTCCCGTTCATCAGCTCAACGTTTTGGACGAGTCCGGCGGCCTTAGAAAAAGCCGTTTCTCAGAGCGAGGTTTCCCGGCTTGTGGGGCAGATGCGGTTGGACGGCTATCCGGCGCTCTATCGAATCGAGGCGAAGTTCTAGCCCTCGCGACTCGCGCACGACCGGGTGGCTTGATCATCGAGCCTTCGTGCCACTAAGTTTGAGGGGCCCGGCGGCGGTCCGCTGGGTGCGGACGACACGCGCTTGCGGTCCTTCGTTCATGTGAGCATCCCCTCGGGCAGGTGACAAACCACGATGATTCTGCTCGACGTCCGCGATATTCGTAAGTTCTATGGTGCACAGCCGGTACTCGACGGTATTTCTTTCCAGTTGCGTGGTGGTCAACGAGTCGGACTTGTGGGCACCAACGGCGCGGGCAAGACGACGCTGTTTGAGATTCTAACTTCCGGCGTGGAGCCTGACGCAGGTCAGGTCACGCTTCACCGTTCGGCGACGTTTGGCTATCTGAAGCAACATCCGACGATCGAGCCAGGACGAACACTTCGCCAAGAGGCCCACAGTGCCCTTGCCCGCTTGTCACAGCGCGTCGATGAAGCCGAGCAACTCGCCTCGGCAATCAGCCAGGCGAGCGACGAGAACGAGCGTAGGCGACTTGCGAACCGTTATGACCAGTTGCATCAACAGCTTCAGCGTGACGATGGCTATCACATAGACTACAGAGTGGACCGCGTGCTGCATGGGTTGGGCTTCGAATCTGAAGGATTCGATCAACCTGTCGATCAGCTCAGTGGCGGACAAGTCAACCGTTTGATGCTTGGTAAGTTGTTGTTGAGCGAACCAGATGTGATGCTGCTTGACGAACCGTCGAACCACCTCGATTTGGAATCGACCGCTTGGTTGGAGAAACATCTTGCCGCTTACAAGGGGGCGTTGATCGTCGTCAGTCACGATCGCTATTTCTTGGACAAAGTGACCAACCGCACCTTCGAGTTATTCGACGGGACGATCGAGACGTACACGGGAAACTTTTCAGCCTATTGGCGACAAAAGGCCGAACGAGTCAAGATTGAACAGCGAGAATTCGACAATCAGCAGCGCGAGATTGCCAAACTTGAAGATTTTGTGCGCCGCAACCACGTCGGTCAGAAGCACGCCCAAGCCGAAGATCGCAAGAGGCGACTCGAGAAAATTGAACGCGTCGCTCGCCCACGGAAGATTACGGCGCCCGCCATGCGATTTCCCGAGGCTCAACGTTCCGGCGACATTGTGTTGCGTGCGACAAAACTCTGCAAATCCTATGACAAAGAGCTGTTCGGCGACCTGACATTTGAAATCGCCCGGGGGGAACGTTGGGCGATTCTTGGCCCCAACGGTTCGGGCAAAACCACCTTGCTGAAGTGTTTGCTGGAGCTCGAATCGCCCGACGCCGGTAACGTCGCGCGAGGGCATCGCGTGACCGTGGGCTATTGCGACCAACAGCTCACCGTCCTGCCGCAAGAAGCTGAACTCCTCGAAGCGATTCGACGTAGCGATCACGCGACAACCATCGCCCAGCGGCGCGATCTTTTGGCTCGCTTTGGGCTAACCGGCGACATGGTGTTTCAGGCAGTGAGCAGCCTCAGCGGCGGCGAGCGAAGTCGTGCCGCCCTGGCACGCATTGCCCTGGAGAACGCCAATCTTCTGGTGCTCGACGAACCGACGAATCATCTCGATCTCTGGGCACGCGATGCCCTGGAGCAGGCGATCGCGCGGTTCGATGGAACCGTGCTGCTGGTAAGTCACGATCGCTATTTCATCAATCGGGTTGCCGATTACCTGATTGTTTTTGAGCCCGAGGGCGTGCGAACTGTTCAAGGCAATTACGACACGTACGTCGAACGAACCCTAGACAAGACCACCGCGGGACAACAAACCGGCGGCGCTCGGTCGGGTGGGCAAGAGACGGATGGATCGCCGCATCGGAGCACGTTCAAAGCGGCGCCCAAGAAAGAAAACACGGGCAAACCACGACGGAAGCGAAAGTTCGCCTATCGAAAAGTCGACGATCTCGAGACCGAAATCCACCGACGGGAAACGCGGGTTCAGGAATTACACGAAGAGCTAATTCAACCGGAAGTGCAGCGTGACGGAGATCGGGTTCGGCAAACACAAGCCGACTTAGCCGCCGAACAAACGGCCCTCGCACAGCTCTACGAGCACTGGGAAGAGGCGAGTGAATTGAATTAGCCCGACAAAACGCACATCGACTCAACCAAACAAGGAACCCCGATTTGCCGATACTGCCCTCTGAGCAACTCACCGACTTTGCCAGTTCGCTACTCCGCGCCGCGGGCGTAGACGCGAACGAGGCCCAACAAGTTGCCGAATCGCTGGTCGAAACCAACTTGCACGGGCACGATTCGCACGGCGTTGTGCGGTTGCCGTGGTACTTGCAACAACTCCGCGACGGCGAACTGGTGGCCGCCGCTCCGTTGGTCGTCGAACGCGAAACCCCCGCCGCGGTGACGTGCAACGCCGGGTTGGGATTCGGGCAGGTTCAAGCGACGCGTCTAACGCGGATGGCAATCGAGAAAGCTCGGAAGATGGGGGTCGCTTGCGCCACCGCCCGAGAATGTGGACATGTCGGTCGGTTGGGAGCTTATCCACAACTTGCGGCCGAAGAGAAGCTCGCGGCAATGATGACCGTTAACGACAACGGCACATTTCGTGTGGTCGCGCCCCCCGGCGGCATCGAATCTCGGGTGAGTACCAATCCGCTGGCGATTGCGGTCCCCGGGCGTGACGGACCGCTGGTGTTCGACGCTTCGACAAGTGTCGTCGCACAGGGAAAAGTTCTTCTGCACCGTGTCGAAGGAACGCCCTGTCCCGAAGGTTGGCTGCAAGACTCCCTTGGGCGTCCAACCACCGATCCCAACACACTTGTGGCC
>Ga0114931_10009432_pt1 | contig 11691 bp, 10 predicted proteins | sample 2SBtaG_FD_89579 | JGI IMG/M metagenome (GOLD analysis project Ga0114931, IMG submission 89579) | Deep subsurface microbial communities from Kolumbo volcano to uncover new lineages of life (NeLLi) - 2SBTROV14_V59a metaG | ecosystem: Environmental > Aquatic > Marine > Volcanic | place: Kolumbo...
ACGCCCAGCCAATCGGCCAAAGGCTGGGCGCAATGATGCCCCGCACGAACCGCCACACCTTGCGCATCAAGAACCGTCGCAATATCGTGCGGATGGACACCGTCAATCGTGAACGCCACTACAGGCGCCCGCGATGTCGCCGAGCCGTGGACCGTGACGCCGTCGATCGCGCCAAGCTCCTCGATCGCGCGATTGGCGAGCGCCATTTCGTGCGCCGCGACCGCGTCAAGATTCATTGACGATAGAAATGCAATCGCTTCGGCCAGCCCCACCGCGCCCGCAGTATTGGGCGACCCTGCTTCAAACCTGGTCGGCGCCGGCGCCCACGTCGCCGATTCAATCGTGACACGCTCCACCATCGAGCCGCCGGTCTGCCAAGGCGGCAAATCGCCGAGCAACTCCCGCCGACCGTACAACGCGCCGATCCCCGTCGGAGCGTACATCTTGTGCCCGGAGATCGCGTAAAAGTCGCAGCCCAGTTTGCTGACATCAATCGGCAGATGGCTCGCCGCTTGGGCGCCATCGATGATCGTGATTGCGCCGACGCTCTTCGCCCGGCGGACAATCTCGTCGATCGGATTTATCGTGCCCAACACATTGGACACGTGCGCCACCGCAACAATCTTTGTGCGCTCGGTGAGCAGCCGGTCGTATTCGTCAAGCCGAAGCTCGCCCGACTCATCAAGCGGGATCACGCGCAACGTCGCGCCGCGTCTTGCGCAGGCGCGCTGCCAGGGAATCAGGTTGGAATGGTGCTCCATCAGCGAGACGATCACTTCGTCGCCCGCATCAAGACGGTGTTCGCTCAGCGTCTGGGCCAACAGGTTGATCGCTTCGGTGACGCCGCGCACGAAGACAATCTCATCGGGTCCGGAGGCGCCAAGGAACCGAGCCGTCACGCCTCGCGCCCCTTCGTAGGACGCGGTCGCTTCGACGCTCAGTTGGTGCACACCTCGGTGCACGCCGGCATTGGACATCTGATAATAATCACACAGCGCGTCGATCACGCGCTGCGGCTTTTGCGTCGTCGCGGCGTTGTCCAGATACACCAATCGCTGACCGTGCGCACGCCGATTCAGTATTGGAAACTGCCGAGCGATTGCGTCAACATCCAAGACGTCCTTCTCCGCCACAACTTTCGTTGACGCCGCGCGGTTCATAACACCGATTCCTCGGAGCCAATCGCGCGAGCAAGGCGCGCGAGACGCTCTTTCGCCAGCGTGTGAACCAGTTGCATCATGCCCATGAGGCCCGCGCTCTTGCCCATGGAAAGTTCCGAGCCGAAGATTTCGTAGATCACATCGGTGTTCACCGCAAGAACCTGATCCAGCGGCGCCTTGGACATCGTCTGGTCGATGATGACCGCCATCGCTTTGGCCGACACCCCTTGGGGGTTTTCAACAGCGAAATAAAACTTCAGCGTTCCGTCTGCCTCGTCGTGGGCAAAGACGTACGCCTGCGACTCGCAGTATGGGGCCAGCGCCGAATCGGGATACGGCGGCTTCGCAATCAACGCCGGCGCTGGCGCAAACTCGTCGGCGAGCTCGATCAGCGTTGCGATTCGCTCGGAACGGTCCGCCATCGACGCAAACGCATCGAGCAGGTCGCGCAATTTGTTCGGAATATCTATATTTTCAGGCATATCGCAACTCAGTGGGCTTGGCCGCGTCGACCACACGGCGCCTTTGGCCGGCGGACTGACGGCTCATTTTTCGATCGGGGCGCCGACGAGGTTGCCCCATTCGGTCCACGAGCCGTCGTAGTTCTTGATGTTGGAAAACCCCAACAAAAACTTCAGCACAAACCACGTGTGGCTGCTCCGCTCGCCGATTCGGCAATACGCGATCACGGGCTTGTCCGGATTGAGCGAGTTTTCCTGCAGATAGATTTGTTTGAGATCGGCCGCATTTTTGAACACGCCCGAGTCGGGATGGATCGCTCGGCTCCATGGAATGCTCCGGGCGCCGGGAATGTGCCCGCCTCGCAGTGCTCCTTCGTTGGGATAGTCAGGCATGTGCATCCGCTCGCCGGAATATTCCTCGGGGCTGCGCACATCGACCAACTGTTTGTTCGCCTTGATGTGCGTCAGCACCTCGTCGCGGAACGCGCGGTCGGCGGAGTCGTTGCGCGGTGGCGCCTCGTACGACGTGGTCGAATACACCGGAATCTCCCGCGAAGTGGGCCGCGATTCGTGCGCCCATTTGACGCTTCCGCCGTCCATGACGCGGGCGTTGGTGTGTCCGAAAAGCCGGAACACCCAAAAGGCGTAGCACGCCCACCAGTTGTTCTTGTCGCCGTAAAAAACGACCGTGGTGTCTTTGGTGACGCCGATGCGGGCCATGAGTGACGCAAAATGGTCAGCGTCCAGGTAATCGCGAATGAGCGGATCGTTCAGATCGCGCGTCCAGTCCACTTCGACGGCGCCCGGAATATGCCCGGCGGAGTACAACAGCGGATCTTCGTTGGATTCGACAATCCGCACCGCCGGATCGTCCAGATGATCGGCGACCCACTCTGTGGTGACGAGCACTTCGGGATGGATGTACTCCCGCGATTCGATGGCGTTCGGTTCGGTTTGTGTATTGGCTTCGCTCATGACAACTCCTTTCTGTCTCTCCACAGGTGAATCGGGCGGAAAACGCAAAAGCGAATCAACGCCTTTACACCGCTGGTTGCAGCGTTTGCCGCTTTTGTGCCATCGCGGCGAACGCATGGTCTTTGAGTCGGTCGCGCAGCCCTTCGATGCGGATCTCGTCGAGTATTTCGCCGGCGAACCCTTGGATCAACATGGTCCGCGCCACACCTTCGGTGACGCCTCTGGCCTGCAGATAGAATATCGCGTTTTCGTCGAGTTGGCCGATGGTGGCGCCATGCGTGCATTTGACGTCGTCCGCGTAGATTTCAAGTTGAGGCCGCGATTCGGTCTTGGCGTTGTCCGAGAGCAGCAGCGCCGCGTTGGTCTGGACGCCATCGGTTTTCTGCGCGTCCTGATCGACGTAGATTCGGCCGCAGAACACGCCTCGTGACGAATCGTCCAGAACGTTTTTGAAAAACTCCCGACTTCTGCAGTTGGGCGCCGCATGCCGAACGAACAGGTGATGGTCCACATGCGACGAGCCGTCGAGCATGGCCAATCCGCGAACGTTGCAGTCGGCGTCGGCGCCATCGAGGCTGACGCGATAGTCGTGACGAGCGATCTCGCCTCCGGTTGTGACAACGCACGACTCGGCCCGACTGTTTTGCTCTTGCACAATCGCGATCGCGCCCAGATGAAAAGCGCCCGCCGCAAGCTCTGCGGTTCGAACATGATCGACGTGGGCGCCAGGGCGGGCGCGAATCTCGGTGACAGGAATCGCCAGCGTAGGCGCCCCCGCCAGCCCTAGGTGGTTCTCAACCACCGCGACCGAACTGTTTTCTCCACCGTCCACTTTCACCCGGGGCAGCGACACCACAGCGCCGGCGTCGGCGGTTGCGACAAATATCAGTTGAATCGCGTCAACAATCTGAGCGCCGGGCGCGACAGAGATCACGGCGCCTCCTGCGCCAAGCGCCCTGTTCAAAAACGCCAATGGCAGTGGATCTCGCTCGGCGCTGCGTTCGAGCGTGTCGCTTTCGTCGTCGTCCGTCGTCGACGAACCCATGAGCGTCACAGACACACCTTGAGTCGTCGTTGTTGGTTGCGAAAGAGATTCAGAGAAAAGCCCGTTGACAAAGACCAGCCGAACGCCGTCGTTGAGAAAGTATGGCTCGATCAAATCTCGGGCAATCTCACGCGCCGACGAATCCATCGAAAACGCTGTTCGATACATCGGCGCCAGGTTGGTGTATTTCCATGCCTCCTGACGGCGATGGGGAAACCCGGTCTTTGCGAAGCGCTCGATCGCCGCATCGCGAGCCGACCGCGCAACAGCGGACTCGTCCGCAAAGGCGCTGGCTCGAAGATCGGCGTAGAGATCAACCAATCGCTGCGTCGCGGCGTGGCTCTCTCCATCGCCCATCGCTGGGGCGTTTGCGCTAAGCCGGGTCACGACGCCACCGTATGAACGGCGCCGTTTTCGACGGTCGTGTATCCCGTATTTTCAAGCTCCATCGCCAGCTCTTTGCCACCCGTCTTGACGATTCGCCCGTCCACCAACACATGCACGAAATCGGGCACGATGTAATCGAGCAGTCGCTGGTAATGCGTGATGACGAGGAACGCGCGGTCTTCGTGGCGGAGCGAGTTGACGCCTTGGGCGACGATGCGCAGCGCGTCGATGTCGAGCCCCGAGTCGGTCTCGTCGAGCACGCCGAGGGTTGGTTCGAGCGTCGCCATCTGGAAGATCTCGTTGCGTTTCTTTTCCCCGCCGCTGAACCCTTCGTTGACCGCCCGGCTCAGCAGCTTTTCGTTGAACTGAACCAACGCGGCTTTTTCACGAATGAGCTTCAGAAACGCGACCGTGCTCATGGGCGCCTCGCCTCGGTACGCGCGCACCGAGTTGACCGCGGATTTGAGAAAGTAGTTCGTGCTGACGCCGGGAATCTCGACGGGGTATTGAAAGGCGAGGAACACGCCTTCGCCGGCGCGCTCGTCGGGCGCCAAATCGAGCAGATCGCGACCTTTGAAGAGCATCTCGCCCGCGGTCACCTCGTAGGCGGTGTCGCCCGCGATGACCTGCGCCAGCGTGCTTTTGCCCGAGCCGTTGGGCCCCATGATCGAATGAACCTCGCCAGCGTTGATCGTGAGATTCAACCCTTTGAGAATCTCGTTCCCGTCAACACTCGCGTGCAGGTTGCGTATTTCAAGTAGTGGCATCGGTGTCCTCAAGTTTGCTCGTTCGTGAATATCGAATCAGAAATCAATCACTGGCGGCGGGATCAACCGCAACCGGCAGACGCAACAGAATGTCGTCGCCTACAATCTGCACGTCGTACGTTTGAAGACATACTTCCGGGTCGTCTTCAAAGGCGCCTGTTTTCAGATCAAACTCCCACGCGTGGTGCGGGCACGTGACGCAACCTGCAGCGATATACCCGTCGGACAACGGCGCCCCTTCGTGCGGACATTCGTCGTCCACCGCGTGAAACACGCCGTCCACATTGAACACCGCGATCCGTCGATCGGCAATCTGCACGCACAGCGCCTCGCCCGCCGGGAGGTCCGCAGCTTTCGCCACCGCAACGTACCCATCGTGCTCGCTCATCCGACACTCCCTTCCAGGCTCACGTCGAGCAGTTTCTGCGCTTCGACCGCAAACTCCATGGGCAGTTCGCTGAAGACTTCTTTGCAGAACCCGTTGACGATCATGGAGACCGCATCTTCTGTGCGCAAACCGCGCTGGTTGCAGTAGAAGAGCTGGTCTTCGCCAATACGCGAGGTTGAGGCTTCGTGTTCGACATGGGCTGTTTTGTTGTGAACTTCGATGTAGGGGAACGTGTGGGCGCCACAGCGATCGCCCAGGAGCATCGAGTCGCACTGCGTGTAGTTTCGCGCCCGGTCGGCGCCTTTGTTCACACGCACAAGCCCGCGGTAGGCGTTTTGCCCATGGCCCGCGCTGATCCCCTTGGAGATGATGGTGCTGCGTGTGTCCTTGCCGATGTGGATCATTTTGGTGCCGGTGTCGGCCTGTTGGTAGCGATTGGCCAGCGCGACGGAGTAAAACTCGCCGACCGACTCGTCGCCGACGAGCACGCAGGACGGGTATTTCCAGGTGATGGCCGACCCCGTCTCGACCTGCGCCCAGCTAATGCGCGAGCGTTTGCCCAGGCACTTGCCGCGTTTGGTGACGAAGTTGTATATGCCGCCGACACCGTTTTCGTCGCCGGGGTACCAGTTCTGCACGGTCGAGTATTTGATCGTGGCGTCGTCCAGCGCGACCAGCTCGACGACTGCGGCGTGCAGTTGGTTCTCGTCGCGCATCGGCGCCGTGCAGCCTTCGAGATAGCTAACCGACGCGCCCTCTTCAGCAATGATGAGCGTGCGCTCGAACTGCCCGGTCTTGAGCGCATTGATGCGGAAGTAGGTGGACAGCTCCATCGGGCACTTCACGCCTTTGGGGAGGTAGACGAAGCTGCCGTCGCTGAAGACGGCGCTGTTGAGCGTGGCGAAGAAGTTGTCGGAATAAGGCACGACCGAGCCGAGGTATTTTTTCACCAGCTCGGGATGTTCGCGGATCGCCTCGGAGATCGGGCAGAAGATCACGCCGGCGTCGGCGAGTGTTTTCTGGAACGTCGTCGCCACCGAAACGCTGTCGAACACCGCGTCAACCGCGACGCCCGAGAGCATTTTCTGCTCTTCAATGGGGATGCCGAGTTTTTCGTAAGTTTCGAGGAGCTTGGGATCAACGTCCGACAGGCTGTCGAGCTGGGGCGTCTGTTTGGGCGCCGAGTAATAGACGATGTCCTGATAGTCGATTGGCTTGTAATGGACGTGCGCCCAGGTCGGCTCGATCATGGTGAGCCAATGTCGATACGCCTTGAGCCGCCAGTCGAGCATCCACTTCGGCTCGCTCTTTTTCGCCGAAATGAATCGCACGATCTCTTCGCTCAAGCCCGGCGGCGCCGACTCGGCGTCGATATCCGTGACAAACCCATATTTGTAGTCCGCATCGGCCCAGCGCTCGATCGTGTCGGCGGAGTCCGCGCCTTGAGCTGCATTCGTCGACGCCGAGGCTGCAGGCGGCGGAGCTGGCGTGGTTGGTTTGGTTGGAACGCTGGTCATGGACTGACTCCTGCGGTGGAGGGCTCCTGTGCGATCGTGACGATGGACACCGACTGACTTTCAATAAACGCAGCGGCCGCCTCGTCGGCAAGCTCGCTCAACTTTACGTCGCCCAAGAATGCTGAGATTTTCTGATTCAGCCCCTGCACCGTCGCCTTGATTCGGCAGGAGTCCTCGCGTCGGCATGCGTCCGAGCCCGGGGAACTGTCGGCCTCGCAGCACGAAGTCAGCCGAACCGGCCCTTCGATCGCCCGAATAATGTCAGCTAGTGTGATTTCGTATGCTGGTCGCGACAGGCGATATCCGCCGGACGCTCCCTGTGTCGATTCGAGCAACCCACGGCGGGTGAGGTCTTTGAGAATGTTTCGCAGTGCAGCCAATGGCAGCCGAAGCTGAGCCGCAAGCTCCCGCGCACTGGCAGCCTCGGGCGCCTGCTGAGCCAAGCTCACCATCGCCACCAAGGCGTAATCGCTCTTTCGAGTTAGTGAGAGCATTGTATTTAGGGCAAACAACCCTTGTTTGAAAGACTGAAACGAGCACTCTTGGCGAACTATATATATAGGTCCAATGTGGCGCCATTTCAAGTCGCCCCCCGATTCCCGACCCCCAACGCCTCATGCCTCATGCCTGTCTCCGCACCCGCACGTTCCAGACGCCGGTATCGTGACGCATCGCACCCGCTCCTGAGATTGATCCTCCGGGGTACGTGATGGTCGGTCCTGATCAAGAACGAACACTTCCTCTATAGTGAAATCGATCATGCCCTCATCGAACGATTCACCACGGACAAGACGCTGCCGACGCGCCCGCATTGGGATCGCCAGTCGTGCGCGATCAAGGCGCGCTCAATCGCTTGGCCGAATTGTTCTTCTCATCCTCGCGGCCCAGCTTGGCGCCGGGCCCGTCCTGCACGCGATGATCGAGCCGATCTTCAACCCATCGACTGCCCAGCTTGCCGTCGGCGATACGCAGGCCGATTCGGTCAACCCGACTCTTTCGCCGCCTTGCGACAACCCGGCCCACCACCACGGCCTACGCAAGACGCTTCACTGCCCGTTCTGCGCCTGGTCGAGGTCGCTGCATCTGCAAACCCCGCCGATCATCACGGATGGTCTGGCCCAAGCGCCCATTGGCGTTGTTCACAATGTGATTGTGACTCGCCATCATCGACTCGTTCGCTTCGAAGCGCCGCCTCGCGCTCCACCAGCGACGCTTTCGTTTTAGTTTGACCAATCGGCTTGCCGCCAGACAGAACCAATGTCTGGTGGAGCGGGCGTATTGCCCGTCTATGCATACGCCGCCTCGTCAAACGCCCAAGCGTTCACTGGCCTTGATGACCCCATCACAAAAAGACACTGCCCAAGCGCACCGACGCTGGCGCGGTGTGGAGCGAAACATATGCACATGCACAAACCATTCTTTCTGTCGGCCGCGGTCGTAGCCGTCGCTGTTCATAGCGCCGCGATCGCGCAACCGAAATCACAGCCCCAATCCACCCCTCAAGCAAAATCGGCGCCCACCAGCGACGACACGCTCAAACAAATTCTTGACGAACTCAGGGCGCTTCGTCAGCGCGTGGGTTCTCTCGAATCTCAGCACAACGAGGACCAAAGCCGAATCCACGATCTCGAACGTCGGCTCACCACCGAATCGACCCCAACGCACACAACCACGCCGCCGCCAGCGTCTCCAGGCGCGAGCGTCTCTCAGCCCGCACCCGTCGCGACTGCCCCGCCGCCGCCGGTGAGCGCGAACGCCGATCTCAGCTTCGGCCCCGCCAACCCCGGCACGATCCTCGGCTCGGGAAACCTCCTCAACCCCGACATCACCGCCATCGTCGACATGGGCGCCAGCTTCTCCAGCGACGGCACGGACAAATCTTTCAACCGCTTCAACCTCCGCGAGGCCGAACTCGCCTTCCGCGCCGCCATCTCCCCCATCGCTGACGGCGTGCTCATCACCTCCATCGAAGAAGGCATCGACCAAACCGACCCCAACAACGTCACCGTCGACCACACCCTCGACATCGAAGAGGGCTACATCAACTTTCACACCTTGCCCGGCGGCCTCAATCTCAAAGCAGGCAAGTTCCGCAACGACTTTGGTCGCAACAACCATCTCCACACCCACGCCTTGCCTCAGATCGACCGCCCCTTCGCTGTTCAAGCGTTTCTCGGTGAAGAAGGGCTCGCCACCACCGGCGCCTCGCTGAGTTGGATCGTCCCCAACCCGCTCGACGCCTACATCGAACTCACCGCCGAGATCATCAACGCCGATGGCGGCGCCGACTCCCCCATCCTCGGCGGACCCAACGCCAAAAATCCCGCCGTCTTAGGCCATATCAAATACTTCGGCGACCTCACCGAAACCAGCTCCCTCGAAGTCGGAGGCAGCTACCTCTTTGGCCACTCCAGCGGTCAGGCGAACAACACCGCCAACCTCTTCGGCATCGACCTCACCTACTTCTGGCGAGATCCTGAGGCCGCCGACACGCGCAGCTTCCTCGCACAGTCCGAACTCTTTTTCAGCAACGTCGACACCACCGACCCGCTCAACTCCGCCGGCGTCCGCAACAACGCATTCGGCATGTACGCCTTTGCCCAATACCAGTTTGGGCGCAACATGTACGCCGGCGTTCGCTTCGATTACACCGAGTTCCCCACCGCCGGCCTCACCGATTTCAACGACATCCGCCGAGGCGTCTCTCCCTACTTCTCCTGGTACCTCTCCGAGTTCCTGCGACTCCGCTTTGAATACCAACACGAGTTCGACAGCTCCACCGGCGCCCTCAACTCCCGCGACAACGTCCTCATCGGCCTCACCTACACCATCGGCGCCCACCCCGCACACGACTACACTGTCAACCGCTGAACCAAAGGAACAACAACATGAAACACACATCGCCAAACCTTTCACGTATTCGACTCCGTGGCGCCCGCATCACGCTGATCGCTCTGCTGACGCTGCTGCTCCCCACCTTGGCGCTTGCCAAAATTCGAATCGTCACCACCTCGCCCACCTACGCCGACATCGCACGCCGAATCGGCGGCGACGACGTCACCGTCTTCTCCATCATGCGAGGCCCGGAAAACCCCCATCACGTCATCCCCAAACCCAGCTACATGATGAAAATGCGCAGGGCGGATCTCTTCATCCACACCGGCCTCGACGCCGAGCCCTGGGTGCCGCAACTCATCAAGGGCGCCCGCCAACAGCGGTTCCTTCCCGGCGAATCCGGCGATGTCAACGTCTCGTTCGGCATCCATCTCCTGGAAGTCCCCAAGCACAACGAGCTCTCCCGCGCCTTGGGCGACATCCACGTCTTTGGCAACCCGCACTTCACCATGGACCCTCGCAACGGGATTATTGTCGCACGCACGATCACCAACGCCCTCAAAGGCGCCGACCCCGCTCGCGCCGAAGAGTTTGAAACCAACTTCAATGATTTCAAAAAAAGCGTCGAAGCGCTCGACGCCCGGCTGGAAGAAAAAATGGCGCCTTACAAAGGGACCCCCGTCGTCACCTACCACCGATTCTGGCCCTATTTCCTCGACCGTTTCGGCCTGATCCGTGTGGGGGACATCGAGCCCAAGCCGGGCATCGTCCCCGGGCCCCAGCACCTCGCTCGAGTCGTCCAAACCATGCACACCAAAGGCGTCAAAATCGTGATCTACGAAACCTTCAACAGCAAAAAGAATGCCCAGTGGGTCGCCCAACGCGCCGACGGCGTCGCGGTCGCCTGCGCCCAGGAAGTCGATGCGGTCAAAGGCGTCGACTCCTACGAAAAAATGTTCGAATACAACGTCGACCTGCTCATCGACGCTTTCAAAAAAGCCGGCGTCGGCCCGGGGGCGGGCGCCACCGACGTCGACAAACTCAACACCGTCGGCGCCAACCCATAAGGAATCATCATGCTTGAGTTGCTCGCGGCGCCATTGGTCGCCTGTCTCATTCTCACCGGCATTCACTGCTACCTCGGCATTCACGTCCTCATGCGGCAGGTCATCTTCGTCGATCTCGCCCTCGCCCAAATCGCCGGCATGGGCATGGCTTTCGGCGTCTTGATCGGTGTCACGCCCGCCACGCCAGAGGGATACCTCATCGCCGTTTCGTTCACGTTTGTGGGCGCCGCGGTCTTTGCGCTGGGCAGGTTCCGCGATGGCCGGGTGCCTCAGGAAGCGATCATCGGCATCGTCTACGCCGTCAGCTCGTCGATCGCGATCCTCGTGCTCTCCAAGACCGCCATCGGCCGAGACGAAATCGAAACCATGCTCGTCGGCCGGTTGCTCTTTGTCGGCTGGAAGGAGGTCGCCGCCACCGCCGCCATCTACACCGCCGTGGGCGTGATTCATGTGATCTTCCGCGCCAAGTTCTTCGCGATCTCCCACCAAGGCGCCGACGCTGGCGCAGGCCTCGCCGTCAAACTCTGGGACTTCCTCTTCTACGTGACCTTCGGCATGGTCGTCACCAGCTCGGTCAAAATGGCCGGCGTGCTCTTGGTCTTCTGTTTCCTCATCGTCCCCGCCGCCTGCGCCATGATGTTCTTCAAGGACGTCCGAGCCCGACTCCTCGCCGGCTGGTCCATCGGCTTGATCGGCAGCGCCGCCGGCCTTACCGCCAGCGCCCTGTGGGACCTGCCCACCGGCGCCGCCATCGTCGGAGCCTTCGGCGCCATCTTCCTGATCTGCGCCGCGATCTATGGCGTCATCGGAAATAAACCCACACAACAACCAACACTCAAACAGAATCAAGCGACCCCTCCGCCGCAGTCGCCCCAACCCGAATCCGTTATGGCGACCAGCGTCAATCCATAAAAAATCGTCACCCCCAGTGACGCCACCCCTTCGGATATTCGCCCGCGCTTGACAATCCGCCCGTTGGGCCTACCCTTCTCTCCCTGATTGCGGGGTAGAGCAGTCTGGTAGCTCGTCGGGCTCATAACCCGGAGGTCGCAGGTTCAAATCCCGCCCCCGCTATTACCCGGCCCGTTG
>Ga0114931_10009433_pt1 | contig 11690 bp, 9 predicted proteins | sample 2SBtaG_FD_89579 | JGI IMG/M metagenome (GOLD analysis project Ga0114931, IMG submission 89579) | Deep subsurface microbial communities from Kolumbo volcano to uncover new lineages of life (NeLLi) - 2SBTROV14_V59a metaG | ecosystem: Environmental > Aquatic > Marine > Volcanic | place: Kolumbo...
CAGGTCAGCGGACGCAGTCTCATCGCCGATTTCGACCACTGGCTCGAACTCGACTTGCGATATGCGCGGCGCTGGACGCTGTGGCTCGACCTCAAGATCCTCGCCAAGACCGTGATCGTGGTCCTGCTCACGCGGGGCGCTGAATGAGCGCGGCTTGACACCGTTTGTCATGCTCGTCTAGCTTCGCCCGGTATGCGCGCAGGACCGACCGGGGGACTGGCGGTGGTGGCCGTCATCGTGGGTTCGCTCAGCCGGGCAGTCGCCCAGCCCCTTCCCGAGGAGCCACGGCCCGTCGAGCAGCCCGCGGGCACCAAGATTCCGGTGACGATGCCGGGCAGCACCGAGGTTCTGGGAGCAGAGAGTGCCGCGGCCACGTCCCGCGCCGCTCCGATCGCGCTCGAGCAACCGATCGACCCGGACCACTACATCTGCGGTCCCGGGGATGTCTTCGAGCTCAACTTCTGGGGCAAGCAGAACTTTCGACTCAGCATCTCTGCCGATCTTGAGGGCCGCGCGTTCATCTCTAAGATCGGATACGTCCCGGTTGCCGGCAAAACCCTGACGGCAGTCCGAGACCTCGTCAAGAAAAAGGTGCGCCATAGCTACCCAGGCCTGCGGTTCGACCTGACCTTGACACGACCCCGGAGCTTCGTGGTTCACGTTGCCGACAACGTCAAGAAACCCGGCGCCCAGGTCGCACGTCCGATCGATCGCGTCTCTGCGGTGCTCGACCGTGCGGGCGGCGTCACCGGCTCGCGCCGCCGGATCGCCATCAAACACACCGACGGCAGCGAAGCCTCTGCCGACCTCCTATTGTATGACCTCACCGGCGACACCAAGTACGACCCGCGGGTCCTTGACGGCGACGTCATCACCGTCCCGTTCGCCGACGACGACGTCTCCATTTCCGGCGCCGTGCGTCGTCCGGGCACCTACGAGCTCGTCGACACCAAGGACCTGGCAGAGCTCCTCGAGCTCGCCGGTGGCTTTAAGTCCTCCGTCGATCGCCACATGCCGATCAAGCTCGCTCGTCGCGACAAGCACCAGCACGAAACCTTCTACGACCTCCGCTTCTCCGAGTCTGGTCAACCGCCCAACCACGGCCTTCGCGACGACGACACCATCATCGTGCGCGATGTGGCCGAGCTGCAGCGCAGCGTGACTCTGATCGGCGCGGTTGTCGGCGCTGAGACCGTCGATCAGGCAACGACCGCGAAGAGGTTACCGTACATCGCAGGCGACACGGTTCGCACCCTCATCGACCGCGCGGGCGGCATCAAGGCTCCTGGTGACCTCGAGCGTGCGTACATTTCGCGGCCAAGAAAGGGGAAGCGCCCGGAGCTGATCCCAATCGATCTGGAGGCGCTCTTGGTCCGGCGCGACTTCTCCGCCGACAAGAAGATCTACATGGGCGACACGATCGTGGTGCCGCCCATGCGCCACGGTGTCCTCGTCGAGGGCGCCGTCGCTCGCGCTGGCCTCTACAATTTCAACCCGCGCTTCGGCATCCGCGAATACATCGCCCATGCCGGAGGCCGTACGCGGTTGGCCCGCGATGAAAGCAAGGTCAAGCTAATCGAACCGGATGGCTCGACTCGCCCATTTCGGCACGATACCAAGCCGGGTCCCGGTGACACGATTCTCGTGCCCGAACGCAACTTCTCACGGGCGGAAGTCGTGCAGATCGGCGTTTCCATCGTCGGCCTTGTGCTCAGCGGCGTAGCGATCACGCTGGCGGCAACCCGGTGAGTCTCGTGGGACCAACGAAGCAGCCCCCGCTTGATTTTCTCGGGCTCTTGGTCGAACGGTGGCGGACAGTGGTCATCTTCGTCGCCGTCGGGATTGCTGCTGCCGTTTCTTATGCGTTTCTTGCCCCGGAGTGGTTTTCGGCGCGACTAACAGTCGTCCCGTCTGATCGCTCGGACGATGCAATGGCCGGGTTGGTTGCCAAACTGCCTGCGATTGGAGGGTTGGGGGGCTCAATGGCGGCAGACGCGCAACGTATCCAGGCTGTGCTCACGAGCCATTCCGTCTCTGACGCAGTGATCACAAAGTACGAACTACAGCACCTCTATGGTGTGGAACATCTGGAGAAGGCCCGCGAGGAACTCTGGAAACACTGCAGCACCAGCGTTGACCGCAAGTCGAACGTTGTAAGCCTCTCCTGCGAGGACAAGAACCCCGAACGCGCTCGCGACATGACGGCGTATTTCGGCGAGGTTGGCAACCAGGTCTTCGGGCGTATCTCGGCGACCTCTGCGCGAGAAGAGCGGAAGTTCCTAGAGACTCAGGTTGAGCAAGCACGCCAGGATGTCGACCACGCTTCAGAGGCTCTTCGACACTTTCAAGAGAAGCACAAGATCATCGACTTGACGGAGCAGAGCAAAGCCGTGATCTCGGCCATGGCGTCGATTAAGGGCGAGCTTCTATCCAAACAATTGGAGCTTTCGTATCTGCGCGGTTTCGCCTCTTCGCATGAGGCTAGCGTTGTTCAACTGCAGAAACAGATCGGCCTGATGAAGGAGCAGCTCAAGGAGTTGGAGCTGTCGCGGGTGCACCCAGGCAACCCAACGCCGCCGTTAGCTACTGCGGGGGATGCGGGTGTCGACAGCGAGACCTTTTTCCCGGGGGCCATGACCGTGCCCGAGCTCCGCTTCGAACTGGAACGCCTCTACCGGGAACAGAAGATCAAAGAGACAGTGTTCGCGTTGATGACACAGCGGTATGAGATGGCCAAAGTCGATGAGGCTCGCGACACGTCTACGTTTCAGATCCTCGACTACCCAACGCTGCCCACGCAACGGGCTCGTCCTCGCCGGAAGTGGATCGCCGCATTCGGGCTGGCCGGCGGGTTGGCATTCGCCAGCGCGTGGATCTTGCTTCCGGTTTGGTGGCGCCGCCGGAAGCGGCAGCCCGCGTAACCTCTCGAGCTCAGCCCTGCAGGCCGCTCTCCGCAACACGCATCAGCGTTTCGAGAACTGCGTTAAGACACCGCTCTTGGTTGAGGAACCGCCGGGTGTGGTCCAGACAACGGAGAGAGAGAGCAGCATACGCTGCGCTGTCCGCGGTGAGCCGGTCTACGGTGTTCGCGATCTCTCCGGGATCTCTGTGTTCGCGCCGTGCCAGGTGCTGCCATTGTTCGAAGCCCAGCAGATCGACGATCGCTCCTTGCGTAGTAGTGATTGGGACAACGCCGTGGGCCATCGCCTCGATGAGCGCCAAGGGTTGCCCTTCGAGGGGATAAGCGGTTGGCAAGATGAAGAAGTGCGCTCTGCTGAGCAAAGCAGCTTTCGCGTGTTCGTCGGCAAACCCGAACAATTCAATCAGGCCGGTATCTAGCTCGCTCGCAAACTCGAGCTCGAACTGATTTCGCTCAGCATCCCGTAACCAGGATCCAGCGCAGGTCAGATGTACTTGTAGGCCACGTCTTTCGAGCTCGCCGACAGACTGAGCTGCTTGCCAAAGCCCCTTGGACTTGATCAGGTTGCTCAAGTAGAGGAGCTCGACACGATCTTCCCGTAGGGGGGGCGTTCGCGCCGTAACCGCCTGCTGAACCTTTACGCCATTGTTCACCCCCACGCACGGGAATCCGGTGGCGCCATGCATCGCTTGCGCATATGTGGGCCCCAAGCATATGACTGCCTGGCACTGCTCAAGTACGTTGTGCATGATTGGCACATCCCAGCCGCCGGAACGCCAAACGTTCAGCCAGGCGCACCCGTGAATATGGGCGACGAGTGGGATGCCCGCGGCGTGCGCCTGCCGGGCGACCATCCAATCCCTGAGCACGGCTGTGCCACCTTGTGAGGGCGTGAAGTACACGACCGGCTGAGTTCTCTGCGATCTCAGCAGACGACTCACGCTGGCCAGCGATAGCTCGGCGAGCGACGCTACATCGGTAACGGCCTTTGCCCCACCGAGGCGCCCCGTGCCCGTTAGCGACCCGCGTGTTCCGATACGAAATATCCGATGTCGGATCCGACGGCTGCGCAGCTGCTCGACCAATCCCGCATTGAATACGGCGACCCCATGCACCGGTGGGGGGAAGTTCGAAACGAACCAGACCTCCGGCTCGCCCGGCTCACCCTCCGTCACTTGCCTCGCCGTCCGTACGCGATACCGATGCCGTTGCCGGAGGACCAGTGATGTATTGGGCGCTCCAGAAAATATGAGAAGCGTCGCTCGGTCTCGCTGGCGAACGTGAGCAAAGCGGTGCTGAGGTCGGCGTTGTCCGACACGACCACGGCCGCGTCCGTCAGCAAGTTGCGGACGGCAGCGTACTCCCTCGCCTCGTAGGTCGGCGAATGATCGCTGTCGTTCACGAGTATGTCGATTTGCCGATTGAACCCCGTAAGCGACTGAACCGAGTCGCCAATGAGGATCTCGCCGTACTCTGCATATTTGCCGGCGAAGAGATATCCGGCATCGGGATTGATGTCCGTTCCGTAGTAGCGCCCCCGAGATCCCTCGGCATCGTTGCGGCGGAGCGCGGCGGTGAGAACGCAAGCACCAAGACCCTTGTCCACCCTGGTCTCGACGATTGTCTTGGGCTTTAGAGCACGTGCGAGCGCGTACCAGGCAAGTCTTCGACCGAAGCGAGGTTTCGTGTCTGCGCCGAAGCCATCTGGGTGTGTTCGCGTAAGGCGTTCCATGTGATGCTGTAGCTCGCGGTCGGTCTTCAGCTCTCGCATGTATCGCCGGATCTCGTCGTCCGGCCGAGCTGATACCTGGGAGACGACTGCGGCCAGATATTGCTCGTTGATTGGCTCGAGATCGTAGGTATAGTTGGTGTATTCGCGTGACGTCAGCAGCCAGGCAGCAACGTTCTTGGCATCGTTGATCACGTGTCGGGCGCCGAGTTGCGCGCGGTACGCAAGCAGAAGCGGCGGCCCAATCACCTTCGCACGTACTACCCTACGGCGGTTCTTGAACATGTATCTCTCTGAAGAGCGGTTAGCGAAGCCGGCTAAGATTGCCTTCCCTTGTGCATACCGGTCAACAGCACAACGGCAAAGAGCATGCCCATTGCGAAGAGTCTGCTGAGTAGTAGACCCCATGCGGCCCCGAGTAGCCCGTAGCGGGGTACGAGCACCAGCTGGAAACCCAAAATTGCAAGAAACCAGCCAAGCATCAGTAGAAGGTTGGCGCGTTCCCTGTTCGCGGCGGCGAATGCGAATATGTTGTGCTGAGCCAGCATTAGGGCCGGCGCAGACCAGCCCATGATGGGCATGAGCTCGGCGATTCTCGCGAAATCACGGCTCGGAAAGAGCATTGCGGCGATCTGGGAGCCGACCGTGCTGAGTGCCAATGCGAAGAACAGTCCGGCGACAGCAAGCGCTGCATTCGACTGCCACAAGACCTTGGTAAACCGCTTTGGGTCTCTATCGAACGACCTGGCCAGCTTCGGATAGGCGACTCCCGTGACGGCCGACTGCAAGATGGTCGTAGCTGTCACGAACATGTCTACTGCCGCGAACGCGCCCACTTGTTTGGGGCTCCGAAAACCGCCCAGGACCAAAACGGAAGTCTTCAATGCCGCGATGCCGAGGAGAATGCTGGCGCCAATCCGCCAGGAAGCCGCGGTTTCTTCGCGCAGGCGCTTCCATGACAGGCACCAAGCGGGCCGATATCCCAGCGACCGCCGAAGTCGATGGAGCCAGATCGCAAGGCCGCTTAGCGCGGCGGCCCCGTAAGCTATCCCAAACTCCGTGAGCTCGAACGGCGATACGAACCAGAGCGATGCGCTGAGACCGACCAGACCGGACGAGCAAAGCGTGAGCAGCGCGGCAGTCCGCTGGTCTTCTCGAGCCAGGAAGATAGACTCGCAGAGAGACTGCAAACTCACGAAGCCGAGTGCGCACGCGACAAAAGCGGCCAGAACGTAGCCTCTGTCACTGGTAGCGACTACGATCGCGACCGTGGCCAAGGCGCCGAACGGGATGCTGAACGCGCGGAAGGCGAAGAAGACGCCGAACCGCTGGTTTGCGCCCTGCGAGTCACGCGCGACGCTGCGTGTGAGGTGGGCACCCATGCCCAACTCCGTCGTTGCATAAAAGACACGAGCTACGGCAACCGCGATCGCATAGACACCCAATGCGCCCGCACCGAAGCGGCGACCAAGAGCGATGCTGAGTAGCAGGTTCGCCGCTGCACTCGTCCCGTAGGCGATGGACAGCAGCAAGGCGCGAGAGCCAGTTCTCACCGCGATACCCTTGGCAGATTGGAAATCGCGGATCGCATGCCTTGGTAACTGCGATCACGCAACCTGGTCAACCACGCAAGTGCTCGAAATCAGGCAGTAGAGTGGTCTGCCAGCCAGACCTCAGACCAGGAGGAGAGTTCGCTGATTCTCGATCGGTTGCGGATCCGGATCTCAATTTCCCGACCTGCCCTCGGTTTCCTCGTGGAGTTGGACGCTAGTGGAGTGCGGACAATCTTGTCAAGCCTGTTGCATTTGGTCACTCTCAGCTGTCCGACAATGTCTTGGAGTAGGAACACAGCGCATATGCGCTCGGCAATGCCCGGATCGATGGCGCGCCCACGGGTACTTCAGGTGATCAGCCATTTGGGCCTCGGCGGCGCCGAGGAGGTCTGCCTTTCCATCGTCCGACGCTTGCACGCCCATTTCGCGTTCGCTGTGTTCGTGCCAAGAGGAATTCAGTCTGACTCAGTTGCGACCCGCATGAGGAGCGAGTTGATGCAATTGGGCGTTCCTCTCCACGTTGGCAGTCACCTTTCGTTCAAACATGGCGGTGTCGCGCTGGCGGCATGGAAGCTGCGGAGAGTGCTCAAACGAGTCCGCCCGTCGCTGGTCCACCTCCATACGGAGACACCGGAGGCAACGTACGCACTGGCTTCGATCGGCATCGGAAAGGATCGCCCGACTCTCGTCCGAACGATTCACAACAGCGTGTACTGGACGCCGCAACGATGGGTTGGCCGGCGGTGCGAGTTGCTCCTTTCAGAATGCCACATCGCGGCAGTCTCGGGTGCCGCCCTCGAAGCTTGGCAGACACTGCGTGCGGAGTCCGGGGCGCCGCTGTCGACGGCGCGTTTCCGGATCATCCGTAACGGCGTGCAGGTAGCTAACCGAAGATCGCGAGGGTGGATACCCCGACGGCGCGTGCGCCTACTATTCGCCGGACGGTTGGAGTACCAGAAGGGCGCCGACCTGATTCCGGAGATCGTCCGTTCCGTACGCCTGCCACGAGATTGCACGATCGAATTGACGATCATCGGACACGGCACATATGAAGCCCAGTTGCGGACGTTCGCATCCGCGCCACCTGCCGGATGGACGATCCGTCTTTGTACGCCGGTGCCTGACCTTCGCGAGCGTCTTGCGGAATTTGATGCCGTTTTGATGCCTTCGCGATTCGAGGGATTGAGCATCATCGCCATGGAGGCGCTGATGGCGAACGTCGCGGTGGTTGGCACGCTTGCTGCCGGCCTGCGCGAAGGCTTTCCGGAGGACTACCCCTGGCTAGCGAGAGTCGATGATGCTCGCCACTTCGCTGCGATGCTAACGAGGCTACTGGTGAGCCGCGAACAATGGCCTGAGCTGATGTCGGAGGCGTTTGAGTTCGCCAACCGCGAGTTCACGAGCGAACGAATGTCTGCCTCGTACGATGACCTATATCACGAGGCCCTACGCGGTCATGGCCGTGCCTGAGCCGGACATGATAGGCGAGCAACGTGCGCAAGGAGAGTGTGCGCTCTACGTGATAGCAGCCCACTTGTTCCTGACCTGCATGTTTGGCCAGAGCTACGGGAAGCTGAAGTTGCCAATCGGACCGGTCTATGCGACCGAGGTGGCTCTTGGTGTGGCGGTCGTGTTGAGCCTGCATCTTGTCTCATTGATCCAGTGGGATCGAATTTCGAAACTGGTGCTGTGCTTCTGCGGGCTCGGGGTAGGCTGGGTCGTCTGGGCTGGGCTAGGTCCTGCAGGGGGCGCCGGCACCAAGGCATTTTCGTTCTTCGTCTATGGCGGCTTCTACTTCCTGGTCCGGGGCGTGGCGACAGACAGTCGCAAGAGGTGGCTCTTGCTCCGAGCCACCATGTTCGGCGTCGCCGGAGCCGCAATCGTAGGGTTTTGGAACCTGCAGACCGGCGTCGGATTCCCCACCTCTACAGGCAGCCTGCGCTGGTTGCCGGGCGAGTACGCGCTCTATAGCATCTTCGGCGCCGCCATCGTCATCGTAGTTGCGCTGGCGCAGAGGACGCTGGGGACGTCGGAGCGATTGGTGCTGCTTGCCGCTCTGGTGGTACAGGTGCTTGCCCAGCATAGGTCGGGGTTCGTTGCCGCTGGGGTGGCGACGCTGGGGACAACTGCCGTCGTTGCAGGATCGGCACGATCACTCACGACCGCCGCCAAGCTCGGCGCGTTGGCGATTGGAATTGCCGCCGTGGTTCTGTGGCTCTTTGGACATTCCTACGTCGCAGAGACGATCGACCGAATAGAGCATACGACCGACCTCAGCGACGGCACTGTCGGTTGGCGGCTGTTGAGTTGGTATGAGGTCGGCACTGGCGTCATCAACCAACCGATCGGCCATGGCTTCGCAGTCTGGGATTTCTTGTTTACCTGGAAAGATCCGCTCATCGGCTCGCACAATTCTCTTCTCGACCTGACCTATCGTGTCGGCGTTCCCGGTCTTATTCTGTTTCTCTCGATGCCGCTGACCATCTTCCTTGGGGCGCGGAGAATCTTTCGGGTAGAGGGGTTGGCAAAGCAACCGATTCTCGTTGTTGCGATTGCCTGTCTGCTTGGGTTCCTGGGCTTTGCGTTCTTCAACGTCGTCTTGGAAACGCCCTACATGTCGGTCTTCTTCTGGGTCTTTCTCGGCATCGGTGCGGGGGCGCTTCATGACGCGCGAGCGTCAATCGATGCGCTTGGCGCCGGTGAGGAACGAGGAGGCCACGAGGAGCTGCCTCAACGCCAGGAAAGCGAAGCGCGGGTTGTTGCGGGCATAGCGGCGAAATAGCCGCCCGGGATCGCGAAACAGTCGGTGCGCCCATTCGAGGCCTGTTTCGCGCATCCAGATCGGTGCCTGGTCGACGACGCCAGCATGCATGTCGAAGGCGGCGCCGACACCGAGCATGACTGCGAAGATGCGTTGGCGGTGTTCTGCCATCCACCGCTCTTGCTTGGGGCACCCGAGGCCCACGAAGAGGATCCGTACCCCCGTACGCTGGAGTCTTTCGACGATGGCATCGTCTTCGTCACTGCGCAATGGCCGGAACGGGGGCGACCAGTGAAAGGCAATATCGAGCCCAGGAAGCCTACGTGGCAACTCGGACCGGAGAGTATCGATTACCTCGGGGCGGCCTCCGTAAAGCCCGATCGGGATACCGTTCGCGGCGGCGGCTTCGCAGACGCTCCACATCAGGTCGGCGCCTCTGACGCGGGATGCCCGGCGAAACCCGAGCGCCCGCTGCATCCAGACCACAGGCATGCCGTCCGGGCAGGCGAGGTCGGCGTTGGCGAGGACTTCGCGGAAGACCGGGGAATCATGGGCTTCCACGAGCATGTGAGTATTCGCGAGGCAGACGTAACGCGACTCACGACGATGGGCCCAGCTCACGATCTGTTCGGTTGCCGCAGCGTAGCTGGTGACGTGGATGAGACTACTGACGATCTTGGCCGTTACCGGCGGTGTGAAGGGAGGCATGATTCTTCGCTCGAGACAGCGGATTCTACAGGGCTGCGGGGCGCTCGTGGGCGCCAATCGAAACTCGCCCAGGTGTGAGTGTCGGGTCTGCACGGTCCGCCGACCTGTGGTTTGATTGGCCGCGAGCATCCGATCCGAGCTGGTTATGATCCCGACGCGCAAGGCACTCATCTCGGCGTCACTCACTGCGATGGCGCTGGGGTTCCTCCCCTCGCGCTCGAGTGCCTCACCAAACGTTTCGCTCGACGATCCTGTCTACGAGTGTCTTGCTGCCCTGCGCGCGCTGGGGGTGTTGCGACCGTACCTGGGTGGTCTGCAACCCCTTACCGAACAACGAGTACGAGCGTTGCTGGAAGACGTTCCCGGGCCAACTCCGCTTGATTGGAGCTCGGCGCCCCCGCGGAGCATATGGATCCGAGCCTTGGCACGAGCGCTCAGCAAGTTCAGCCTCTTCCGCGACAGCTCAAGGGACTACTCGCTTCCGGTTCGTACAAGGAATATCGCGGGTTCGGTCGACATTTCTTGCGAACGCCAGCTGGGGCGACCCTGCGGCGATGGGTTCGGAGCCCTGTCCGAGCTCGATTCGACGGTCGGGATTGGTGATTGGGTTGCGGGATCGATCAGGCTGCGCGCGATCGCGGGCTCGGCCTCGTACGGCGCCGATCTCCAGCTGGCACGCGGATATCTCAACGCACAGGTCGACCCGGTGGCGGTCGAAGTGGGCAGAGACGTCCTCTCTCTGGGGCCGTCAACGCGTACCCAGCTGACCTGGGGCGACAATGCGCCGCCGTTGGACCACGTTCGATTGTCGACTTCGCGACCGGTGGACCTTCTAGGCGCGCACGGAGACCTGCTTCGCGGCAATGCAGTCTACGTTCTCGGTCGGCTTCGTGCCCCGCAGCGCTATCCCGGCACCCTGGTGAGCATTGGCCGGCTCCAGTTCGATATCCTCAACAACGTCGAAGTGGGGATGGCGCAGATGCTGCAGCTGGGTGGCCAGGGGGCGCCGAATCTGGGGTTTTGGGATTTCCTCGCCGAGCACGTTCGTCGGAAAGACATGTCGGCCAGCGATACGGACACATCGAATCGCCGCGTCTCGTTCGACGTATCGTTCCGGGTTGCCGCGCTCGAGGGGGCACGCTTCTACTACGAGGTTGCTTTCGAGGACTGGCGCAAACAGTTCGATGATGCGCTACGCTACGACGCAGACCACCTCGTCGGCGTGGACTTGGAGGCCATTGGCCCCGGGCGGCGGCACGGGTTGCTGGTCGAAGTGCAGAAGACGGGCGTGCGCTCGCAGGAGCACTATCCTCGGACGACCGGTTTCACCAACGCCGGGAAGGTGGTCGGAAGTCCGTTAGGGCCGGATGCCCAATCGATTTTCGTGGGGGGGCGTGTCGACCTCGGTTGGGCTACGGTCAAGCCGTGGCTCGAGGTAGCGCGGTTCTCCAGCGACACGTATGCGTTCGTGGAGTACGGGCCTATCTACCGGACGAGCAGCGGGCCGAGCGAGGGCCGCTATCGGGCCGGGGCTTTGGTGAGGGTTCCGCTCAGGGACGAGCTGCGGCTCGAGGTCGAGGCGATGTTTGAGCATGCCAGCTCGTTCGCGTTCGAACCGGGCGAGCGGCGGGAAAACGTCGGGCTAACGGCGTCGGTGATCTGGTCGGCGCCTGGGCCTCTTGGGACCATCGGGTTCAGATGAGTGGCAAGGAGCAGCGGCGGCTGGTGGCCGTACTAGTGGGCGTCCTGTTGCTCCCGCTACAGGCGCGGAACGGAGTTGCGGGAAGCAGGTCTGATGGGCGACCGGCGCAGAGCCCACCGAGTAAGCTGGCGTTGACGGCGCCGTCGCCGGCCGGGGAAAAGGCAAGCACGACGGCGACGCGCGGGCGCCCCGCGCCCTGGTACCGGCAGCACTCCAAGGCGGTGGCGGCGGGGGCGGTGGGGACGATCTACGCTGGCGTGGCGACCTGGGCGTACTTCGCGTGGTTTCGCGGCAGGGACCGAACTGCGTGGCATTGG
>Ga0114931_10009434_pt1 | contig 11689 bp, 11 predicted proteins | sample 2SBtaG_FD_89579 | JGI IMG/M metagenome (GOLD analysis project Ga0114931, IMG submission 89579) | Deep subsurface microbial communities from Kolumbo volcano to uncover new lineages of life (NeLLi) - 2SBTROV14_V59a metaG | ecosystem: Environmental > Aquatic > Marine > Volcanic | place: Kolumbo...
GTTTGCGTAAACGATGCTGTACAAAACACGAGTATGGAATCAAAGGATTTCTGAAAACTTTTTCTGCTAAGTGCGGTGCCCACTTGAACGGCCAGCCAAAAACAAACCTATTCCGACCAGAAGCATGACCATGCTTGATGGTTCTGGAACCAAATACACAACCCAAGTGGTTTCTCTGGATTGCGAATCTGATCCAGAGCCTACGATCACTGTTCCGTCTGGCGAGATTGCGGCAGCAGTACCAAGATTTACAAGGTCTAGCAGATCGACACCCTGATCTTCAAGGTAGCCATAAAGCTGGACCATCCCAGTAGCCTCCGTCCAGATGAACGCCCCATTGCCAGGTGAGGAAGAGTCCGACTGCCCAACAATCACAGAACCATCGGCCGATGCAGCACGGGCCAGACTAAAATCTCCGCCTCCAGGCAAGAAACCAAGTGGCTGCATCCCAGTGTTTTCGGTCCAGCGAAAGGCTTCTTGGCCTAATTCAGATTCGGAGTTACCAACCACGACATTGCCGTCGGCCGAGACCGCATGGGCAACGCTTTCAAATGAACCACCGGGCAATTCACCAAGCCCCACCATTCCGCCAGCTTCTGTCCAACGAAAAACTTCTGCACCTGACCACGACGGAGAATCGGCCCATCCAACAATCACAGAACCATCCTGCGAAGTACCTAAGGCTATGCTATTAGAAATATTCGGGACTAACCCCCCGATGCCAACAAGTCCCTCGGCCTCTGTCCAGCGGAATGCTTCAGCGTGGTTGGTTGGGTGACTGCGGCCAACAATTACCGACCCATCTCTAGAAATTCCAGTGGCCCAACTATCGATACCTCCCAGGCCGACCATCCCTGTTGCGGCAGTCCAACGGAATGCCTCGTCTCGATTTGAAGAATTCTTACCAAAGCCAACAACGATACTCCCATCGCCCGACACACCAAAGGCTTCGTCGGCAGCTCCACTCATTGGAAAATTGCCTAGAGATATCGGGCCACTAGCTTGAGTCCAACGATAGGGTTCGGCGATGGTTCCAACGTGGCCAGCTCCAACAATGACACTCCCGTCATCAGAAACAGAAAACGCTGTGTTGGAGTCGAGACCTCCTGGGAGATCTTCTATGGCTACAAACCTAACGGCATGTGCTACGGCAGGAATTGAGATTAAAAAACAAAATACCTGCGAAATAGGTTTCGTTTTCACGAGCAACCCCTCTGTGTTGTCGACAAATGTGGCCCAGAATATTAGCAGCGATCATAGACGAGACAGGTGGGAAGTTTACATTGGGGGACTCGCCAAGTCCATCAGATAGACTTCTAGGGCTTTAGGGTGCTCAGGTGCTGCATCTTACTCTCTGAATATATTGGCTACTAGATTTTGAGCGTCTTGGCGGGCAAAACCTTTGCTCTCCCAGGTAGGCATAAGCAGATTGGCGCCGAAGTCATCACGTAGACGCGGAGGCGGACCAGCTGTGCGGTGCCAAGCGTTATGAGTGATTCGTGGAGCGGATCATGCGTGAGATTCGACGTCGCACGTATGTGGTGGGAGCGCTCCCCGATGGCAACAGTACGCTAATGCTCTGTGACTTAGCGGTTGCTGCGGCCACTTACTCCTACAAATAGCACACCCAAAAACATCAAGACGATACTTTCGGGTTCTGGGATTGCTAAAACTTCGCCTATAAGTTGTAGCGAAAGAGGCGTTCCAGCAGTGAAACCATCGATATCTTTATCGTCATAAGGAGTAAGCACATAAGTGGTCGAGAACGAGCCCACGATGTCGTCGCTAAGGGTGGCATTGATTGTGCTAAAATCGCCCGCCAGAATGTTGTTGACTTCCTCCCCAGGCAGCATGTCAATAGACAGCGAGCCAAAGTCACCGTTTACTGAAGTAGCCACCAGGTCCATGGCCGATGTAAACCCGAGAGTTGCATTCAGATTGTGAACCAATGCTTGAGCTGTTGCATTGGAGGAATTTTGAGTAATTGTACCTAGGTCGAGAACCAACGAATCGAGATTTGCATTCGCCATGAACGATCCTTCAGAACGATCGACAACGGTCAGATCCAAATTGATTGTGTCATCTCCATCGTTCGATCCACGTCCAGCTCCACCGAGTGTAGTCACATCAAGGTTGTCGATGAGAACCTGTGCAGTAGATATTCCTGCTGAGGTTGTCGCTGAATTGTCGAAGCCGACGTCAAAACTCTGACTGTCGGAGCCTGTGGAATTGATAGTAAAGGCGTTGTAGCGACCTTGAAGTGTTGATGTGGCAAACCCGGTCGTGCTGACTTCGAAATAGGAGCCATCGAAGCCATTCTTGTGAAGAGTTAGCGATTGAGGTGCAGGGGCAAGACTGCCGGTGAATACTGTGCCCATGTCTAGTGCCAGTGAAGAACTGCCATCGGCATTTGGAGGCCCACCGACGTAGAGCTGACTATCGTTTTCTTGGTCAACGTAAACCGACCATGCGAACTCGGGGTGGTCGATGTAAGCATTGCGGTTGTTAGTGTAATAAGAAGGATTCATTCCCGAACTATAGATAGCCTGATTACGACGGCGTTCGAAATCGTCGGGTGTATCTAGGTAGTGCCATTCGAGTAACGATGCTAAATCTCCCATCTGATTTCCAGAAGGGACGCCATTTACCAAGGAGATGCCCTGGCTTGACCATCGAGTATCTGAATAGAACAGCTGTCTGGCGATGTCTCCCTTGTCGGTATCGCCAGGAAAATAATATCCACCCGACACTGCTCCGTAGGTGCCGGTTGAATTTGCTAGCCCAAACGGTTTGTTGCTACGTGAACTATTGATACTGGGATTTGCTGGACGCAAGGCGTGGGGATCGCCCAAATTGCCCTTGGTTGAATTGCTTGCACTTCCGGGTTGCCGCGATTGGGGCCAAACGTGTTCTCGGTTCCAAGTAGAGCCGCTATCCCAACTTGCGGATACCGAGGCTCGGTTGTACGCGAGGAGGATATTACCCGATTGATTGGGATCTGTGTCAGTGACTGCAGCAGAGAAACGAAAATCGCCATAACTTCGTTGTATATGGCCTGAGGTCATAGCCGTAGTTAGTTGACCTTTTAGTGAAGAGCCAGTCCCAGTTGCGCTACTATAGTAGTTGCTGGGGGGCAGGTAGTCGACGTCATTGGCCCAACAAGCACTGGCTGATAGTGAAGCAATAAGGCAGGCGAACAGTAGTAGTTTTTTCATTAGTCGAGTCCGTTGTCGATATGGTTTGTTATTAGTCAAGTAGAATGGACGCAATTGTGTGTTTTCAGCGTGCCGCAGTAGTATTTGAAAGGGAGGCGGAGTCCATTGGCAGAACGAGGTCAACAACGACTGGTCGATGGTCAGAAGTTTCCAGTGCAACACTGTGGAAAATGAACGCGCGCTTTACGTATGACATAAGTTCCTTAGGAAGAAACACATGGTCGATCATTGAAAAAACGTCGTAAGGATCGCGTGCTCCATTTTCGTTGCGATCCCAAAATGACGTGTAACGATCCGCTTGCCTAGGGATTAGCTTTGCGACATTCTCTAGCTCTGGTCCCTTTTGATTTGGATCGAAGTCTTTGAGGTCCCTCACGACATGAGTCAGCGTGTCCTGAGATTCGTCTTGGTCGGGAACATCCGAGTCGAAGTCGTTAATGTCGCCAAGTACAATAGGCAGATAGTCTCGTTCTACAATCTCTTGTTGCAAAATTCGCTGGGCAACAATGGCCTGAGCCGAGCGTTTGGCGTTTGCAAAATGGCTGCTCGGATTGGATTTTAAGTGGAGGCCAAGAAATCCGAGGCGGTGCCCGCCTACAGTTACAAAGTAGACCGCGTGACGAGTGATTCCTGTAGTGAGGTTTTTTTCTTTGCCTTTGCGATCTTTCACATGGTAGCTTTGTCGCCAAGGGGAATTGTCTTCTTCGGAAAAGAACGTGCAAATCGTTTGCCCATCAACCAAATCAGGCTTGATTTTACTAATTAAAGCAACGTCCATGCCGGTATAGGTGTCGTGTCCCTCGACATGATAGCCCCGATACTTGGTTAAACCCTTTTGGTGTAGAATATCCACAAGATAGTCAACCCCCTCTTTGCTCGTCACTTCAACAAGGTTGAGCACATCCGGATTGATTGCTTCGATCACGGACGCGACACGCTCGAATTGTTGTTTTCGGGCAACATCCCAGCGATACTTTTGTAGCTCACCTGCCTTAATGCCAGGCGCCGTTAAGATTTCTGCATTGAAGGTTGCGATACGTAGCGGCGTGTCAGCGCAACAATCTTCTGCTAGACACAAAATGCCAACTAATGAAATTAATACAAGATAGTCTATTCGCATTTTAAGGCTTCATCCATTCGAGATTTGAATTGTGATGAGAAGGAACGGTCCAGGCAACAATAGACTTCATCATCAACCATGCTCTGCCGTGTTCTGAGGCTGAACTAGAAAGTAGACCGATTGGCTACGCCTTAGTTGACGCAGCCAATCGGCTTGACATAGAGACAACGTTCGCGTTTCACACGAAGGCACGAACGAGTAGCTACACTAACGCAACTTTCTGATAACCGTGTTGGAAAGGAGTGAAACCCCTAGCATCAGCAAGAATGCAGCGGAAGGTTCAGGCACAGTCGTTGCAGCCGAGCTGACGGCCACAGGAGATGTCGAACCAAACTGCGACTCCCAGATACCAAGGTCAACTGCATCAACGATACCGCTGAAGTCGGCATCACCTAAGCTGTTGTCGGTCTGGCCACTCAAACCGAGTCCACGTTGCCAGTTTAGAAAATCCAAGCCATCAACAACATGATCACCGTTAAAATCAGCGTCGTCTTGCTGTGTTGCTAGCGTAAAGAAGTCTGTCTTGTCGCCGAAGCCGTCAGACTGGAACAACGATGTACTCTCGTCGAGATCAAGAAAGGCAGTTGTGATACCTGTGTTAATATCTAGCGCCCAAACATCCAGTCCAAAGGCAGGAGACTCCGAGCCACCATTGCCTGGATTCCAGAAATACACGATATCGTTTTCGCTGTCATAGGCGGCCCACTGCCCTCGCTCCAGGAACGAAGGGTTTTCGCCAGAAGTTTCGGTCGAAGGATCAAGGATTACTTTGGAGCCCCAGGCTCCAAATTGAATTTGTCCGAGGCCGTTATCATAACTGAGCACTTCACGTCGTATGACTGAGGGTTCGTGGTCAGGTCCAATGCCATCGGCAAAGTCGTTAAAGCCACTTTCAATAATGATCAAGTCACCCGTGTCGGAATCAACAAAAATGTTGTCTGCCTTACCGTCATTAGATGACGAATTGACAGCGGGATCGTTATCTAAGGCAAATGATGTTGGAAACGTTGGGCCAGCACCAACGGCATGAGGGCGATAACCTAACGAATTTCCGCTGCTATCGATTTCTAGAAAGGCGATATCGTCTCCACCTCCGTCACTTTCGGTGACCCACATGCCACGCACACCTGTTAGCGTGTCTCTGTAGTAGGCTGACGACTCTGGTTCGCTGTGCCCGGTTGCTAAGCCGCCGGCGAAATCGAGATTGACGAGGCCTATGCTGCGGGAATTCCAAGATTCTGTTGTGCCACGATTGAAACCACCATCCAGATGGTCGCTCACGGAATCGTTAGCAGCACCTGGCGAAGTTGAAACTCGTTCAAATACCCGGTAGGTGTGGTCATTGGCAGCATTGTCCAACGTCGCATCTTCGTTGGAATCATCAATAACTAACAGTGTATCGGAATCGACAAACTCTAAAGAAGGGATGTGAAACCCGGTGCTGTCACCAGAATTTCTCTTCACTTCACCAATTTTCTCGATCGACCCCGGCAGCACAACCGTATTGCTATGAGTTGCATCGAAATCAAACGGCATAAAGTTTGGGCTAGTGACACCGTAGGTAACGTAATCTGAATTTGTGCTATTTGCATAGCCACCACCTGCCGGAGCAGGACCGCCAACAACGAGCGGGGACCGTACGTCGGTGCCTTGGTAGTTTGTTTTCCAATCATTCAAGACAGTAGCGAAATTGATTTTTAGTAAATCATAGTCGCCCTCTGTATCTTCTCCGTCCGAGCCAATAGTCCCAGCATCAATGTTGCCTGCCGTTCCGCTGTCGTATGCCAAAATGTAGACGTCACCCGTATCGGGATCTACGTCGATTGCGTTAGGTTCGTCGAAATTATTGGAACCCTCGTATCCTGTGAAAACGCTGAAAAGCGGTCCATCATTCAAGTTGTCGGCGTCAAAGAAAACTACGGACTTACGCGAGTCGCCAAAATTACTCTGCTCATTCAGAACTACAGAAAATCTGCTTTGGGCTGAAGCCCCAGTCAGCAGACTTGCTTGCAAGAGCAAGCCTACAAACAAGTAGGTAAATGTCTTTGGTATTCGTAACATTTCGGACGGTCCTCGTTAGGTTAAATGCAAGTGGTTGTTTTCTTTAACGACTTACAGCCAATCCACCGCCGACCTTGCGGCCGACGATGGCGGGAGGCTGCTTAGTCGAAAGTAAGCTTAATTTTTAGCGGCGTCGACGTGTTGCCAATGCTGCCATGCCAACGATTGCTAGGATGCAGGTAGTCGGCTCTGGGACGGCGGTGCCAGAGACAACCAAGTTGTCTGCGACATAACCTTCCGAGCCACCGTCTGTGATGGAGGTTAAAGTGATTAGGAGGCTGCTGCCTGCACCAATAACTGCTGAGGAAGTTTGGGTCGTAAGACCATTAAGCAAGTTAACGCCATCTACCTGCAGCGGATCGTTAAGGTCAACAACGTTGGCGTCGCCCAATGTGTAATTAGCACTGCCAGCTCCATCGAAAGTAATGGAGAACAATGAAGCCTCAGGCGACCCATCGAGGCTATAAGTCCAATTGAACTGATCAGCAGCTTCAAAATCGCCCATGGCCCCCATGTCAACCGAGAACGAAAGATCGCTCAAGCCTGAAACGTCGAAAGTCCATGTGGCTACTTGAGTGCCACTATTTGGAGCATTGTTGACCGTGTCGGTGGACATGAAATAGTTGTCGGTTTTGAATTCTGAAACAACACCAGCCGTGTCGCCTGGGAATCCACTGACTGACTCATCCACAATTTGGAACGGCACGCTTTGACTGTTGTTACCAACACCGAACCAATCGCCACCGCTCCAAGTTCCACCCGCCTCAGAAGAATTCCAAGTTCCTACTGGAGCGGAATACATAGCATCCAAATTCGTATCAAAGTCATAGGTTAGATCAACAGCCAGAGCTTGCATAGCAGTCCCAAGCGTGACAATCCCGAAACAAAATGATGCGATCGCTTTTCTCATTAGAACTCTCTCTTTCTTTCGTACACGAATATTTTCTAGCCAAATCTCATTGCATAAACGAATGAGAAACGTGTTTTGATTTGCCCCCCCGTTGGAATTCCCATTGCAGGCATCCGGTCAGGGTTTGCAGGAGGCCTTGTTCGAAACGCTCACTCTAACGACGTTGTGTTTCACTTGGAATTTACTAACGTCAGGTTAGAGACGCGTCTCGATCAAGGTCGCTCCAACTGGCAAAGTGGACGTACTTTCTCACGGGTCGATGAAATATCAGTGAACAACACATGAGTAATTCGTGATTATTTTGTGAAGTCTTCTTAACTGAATATTCAACTGAAATTAACGCAATCTTTGATGCTTCTTAGTGAACTGCTTGATAATGCAGTCGTGTTGTCATTCACGCAGAAAAGGATGCGACGACAAAAACTGCAATTTCACACAGTTTGGGAAAGAAGGAGTAGTCGAATGAGTAAGCGAGGTTTTACTCTTGTTGAACTTTTGGTCGTGATTGCCATCATTGGTGTACTCGTAGGGTTATTACTTCCTGCAATACAGTCTGCGCGTGAAGCTGCCCGTCGTATGCAATGCATCAATAACATTAAGCAAATGGGATTAGCCACCGTGAACTATGAAAGTGCTCACGGGACGTTCCCCACCGGGCATTTACGGCCCGACTTCGAAAGATTTGACGGCACTGACTGGATTGAGCTTCCAATTGCCTCCACCTACAACTCTTGCACCGGCAACTCACAGATTCGATGTGGTAATTTCTCGGTTCATGTCTGGATACTCCCTTACATGGAATCCGGAAACATTTATGACTTGATTGACTTCAAAAAAGGACAAGTCAAGCGGATGTCGTCAGGAGGAGTGCCAACAAACCCTCATTATGAAGCCTATGCAAACGCACAGGGCCTATTTATTTGCCCGAGTGATGGAAATGTTGGTAGAGTCATCTCAGAAAACAGCTACCGCTACAACTTTGGCGGCTCAACACCTTTCGGTGGTGCATCCGAAACACCACAAACACCTGGGAATCCGAACGGAGGACCCAACGCGATTTCTCCGGAGGGATTTTCTGCCGGCGGCAATGGAGCTTTTACTTATGGTCGCAAAGGTCTCCGAGCATCAAAGTATGTCGATGGTCTGTCGAAAACTGCTTTTTTTTCAGAGCGATTCCTTGGAAGCGGACTCGACATGTCCAGCGTACCTCCCACGAAATACGACATCTTTGGGCTCGGGAGGGGAAATGCGGTCGAACAGATTGTCGTTCAAGATATATTCGACGCTTGCTTGAAGGGCGACAATTCGCCCGACTCTCGAAATCTGTCGGGAGCTGGACGCTGGCTCCCTGGAGAGGACTATTCTAATGGCTGGCCATTTTCTGGCTACGACGCAACCCAATACAACCACGTCGCTCCTCCGAATTGGTCCGGAACTGACTGCGGCACGAACAGCGGCATCCCCGATACACTAACCGAGCACGCAATCATTGCCGCCCGCAGCGAGCATCCCGGAGTTGTTAACGTTGCTTTTGGAGATGGTCATACAGCTGCAATAAGTGACGATGTGGATCTTGCCGTATGGCGAGCGATTGGCTCTCGCAACGGTGAGGAAGTCATTGACACAAATTTTTGAACTGCGTCGTATTCCGGTAACCTCCTTCCCAAAACTGGTTCCAAGCGAATGAGAGAATTTTGTTTAATTGAACCCTGACTGTCGTTCCCCCGATATTAGTACCAGTCTTGAGTGAGAGAATCTCGGACATGCGAGACCGCTGGGCGTCGTTTTGCCGGGCTCAGAAGTTTCCCGACGCGGCTTCCTTCAGTATCGCCTTATCGAGTTCCGCATCGGCCAGCAGGTGTTTCAGGCGGGAGTTCTGCTTCTCAAGCTCTTTCAGACGCTTCGCTTGGTCCGTTCGCAGGCCACCGTATTCTTTCCGCCAACGGAAATACGTTTGCGACGTTACGCCAATCAATTTCGCAGCCGCAGCAGACGTCTGACCTTGAGAAATGGCAATCTCCGCTTCGCGGAGATTGCCAATAATCTGCTCCACCGTGTGCTTCTTACCTCGTGACATCAAATCTCCTCCTTCAAGTAAATGAGCTTCTTGCTGAGCTAATTATCGCTCAGAATCTGGGCTCGGTTGAAGGGGGCAGGTCAAAGTCGCTTATGCGTCGGATAACTGGGATTCATGCCGTTGGGTTTTCTCCCGAGGGTAAGCGTTTGGCTACAGCCGGCTCCTCGGGAGAATCGGTCAAGCTATGGAACCTAGAGACTCGACAGGAGGTCGCAACCCTGAATGCGCCCGGATTTGCATTTGGGAAAGTCGAGTTTTCACCTGACGGAAATTCGATCTTGGTGACCTCTTTCCATGACTCGCTATCGATGTGGCGTGTCCCCTCCTGGGAGGAGATTCGCGCGGCGGAAGACTGAAGTACGTACGCTGAGTACAGCCTGCTTTCAGCAGAGTTCGCAAACTCTCTTCGGACACATCGTCTGCGCGTCTCGGATTTTCCGTCTAGCCGCCCCAGCCACCCTCGCCGAGGGCAGTTTTAGGCATTCCTCGAATCTGCCTCGGTCGATACTTCGAAGCAGTTTTAAGGTGACCCTCTGCTTGCGTCTATGAAATCGTCTGCAGTTGGCTGAATGTATCTCGTTCGTTCAGCCGCTAGCCGGGGCCAGTGAAAACGAATATCAACCGCTGCGCCTTACTTCGACTGCAATAGATTAGTCCTCGGCAGATCGACGATTGCCCAGTTTGACATCAAAAAAGTGGTCCCCGTTCTGACAGGAGATAGCCAACTACCCTAACAGTATTTGGGGGTGGGGGCTGGTTCAAATTCTGGGCGGCGATGGGGCCCCTCGGACGGAATCATAATATCTCTTAGGACAATGAACAAAAGCAATGTTCGATTTATAGGAGAACTACGCCAAGTCCGAGCAATGTGCTTGAAGGCTATTCGGTAGCCCGATGTTCGCATGATTGAAAAACGGTATCTACTGTTTTGGCATTGGTTGCTTTTCCCAAGTACCGATCTTAATAGAGTTTACTTGCAAACGAATGAATCTGTTTGCAATCATCGCGAAATGCAGTAAAGTACTATGTATGTGGGGAAAAGTCGAGAAAATACTTGTTCGAAAGTCAGATTGTGATTCCGGAGGTCGGGGGTTCGAATCCCCTCAGCCACCCTCTTTTCTTTTTCGTGACAGTATGGCAGGTCTATCTGCATCTGCTGCTCGCCTTAGGACATCGTTTTCTGATTTCAGTGTGAGATGGCTTACTGAGTTTAGAGACCGCTAGATGAGACAATCGACTGACCAAGCCAATCGTGCTTGCCGCCCCAAGCGGCTACGCCCCTAGAGCAATTCATGTCGAGCAAGACGAAAAAAAAAGGGAACCTATCAATCAGATTGGTTCTCGCTGCGGTCGCTGCGGTTGGTAGCTTGTCTCTGGCAGCTTATCAGTACCGCCAGACTGGCCCGTTTGGTTTCAATGGGCAGGTTTTGGGATCAGCCAACCAGAGACCTCGGCCGCGCCGTCCGCCGAGACTTGTCGAAACAGAAGACGGACGGCAACTGCTCTGGGCTCGTGGGTCTCACGACATGGAGAAGGGGGAATGGTTTGACGTCACCGATTCGCCGTTGGATACCGAGGGTTACCAATTTGGTATTGGCAAAGATACGATTCCCTCGATCGATCAGCCTGCGTTTGTCGCGATCGATGAGCGGGAAAAATTGCGAGAACATGGCATTCGTGATGAGACGGAGGTGATTGGTTATGTTCAAAACGGGGAAGCGAAGGCCTATCCCGTTCAAATCATGAACCGCCATGAGCTGGTCAATGACATGGTTGGCGGTAAGCCGGTGACGGTTGGTTGGTGACCGCTCGTGAAACTGTCCGTGGTCTACGGACGCGAAATCGACGGGGAAGTCATCACCTTTGGTACGACGGGCTACACCTATAAAGACACTTTTTTGTTGTACGATCGCAAAACTGAGAGCATGTGGTATCCGTATAAATCGAACGAGATGAACGCGCTGAGCGGCCCCTTCGCAGGTAGCGTACTTCCTTATCTTGCCGAGCCGGTTCGCATGTCGCTTGCCGATTGGCGGAGCAAGCACTCCGATTCGCTGGTGCTCGTAGAAAAAAAATTAAAAGTAATTGTGTCTAGCGATGAAGAATAGATTGCTCTAGCTATTCTTCTTTGGGCAGGTCGAGTGGTGCGTAGTAGGGTTTTCCCTTAAGTGCCATAAACTTTTTGAACCAATTGGGGCCTGCGGTGTCTGGGTCGAACGACCATTGTTGGCGGTGATAGTTCCAGCTGTCTGGGTTTAGTTGTTGTGATTTGAGCCACTGCTTGGCTGCGGCGTCAGCGTTGCCGA
>Ga0114931_10009435_pt1 | contig 11689 bp, 9 predicted proteins | sample 2SBtaG_FD_89579 | JGI IMG/M metagenome (GOLD analysis project Ga0114931, IMG submission 89579) | Deep subsurface microbial communities from Kolumbo volcano to uncover new lineages of life (NeLLi) - 2SBTROV14_V59a metaG | ecosystem: Environmental > Aquatic > Marine > Volcanic | place: Kolumbo...
TAAAGTTCCCGCCGCTTTGTCCGATAACACACGATAGACTCGAAATTCGCGGAGACGAGGAGTCCCCGGGTGAAGGGCTCGGCCGGGGAGGCCCTGGTTCATGCTGGGTCGAGCGGATGGTGAGGCGCGAATCGCCGCGCACGACCTCCCTGGCGGAGAGATCTGCAAGACCGGTGGGCGATTGCGACCGACGGACAGCCGATCAGGACCGATGCCCCAGCGGCCTCAGGCCACCAGCCGATAGCACGGCTCGTAGTGGCCGCCGGAGAGCTTCATCCGCCCCTGCTCGACGAAGGCCCTGAGCAGTTCGTCCAGGGGCCCCATGATCTGTGGGTCGCCCTTGATCTGAAAGGGCCCATAGCGTTCCACCGCACGGACCCCGGCGGCCTTCACGTTGCCCGCCACGATGCCAGAGAAGGCCCGGCGCAGATTGGCGGCGAGCTCGTGGCGATCCTGGTCGGCCCGCAGGTTCAGGGCCGCCATATTCTCGTGGGTGGGCTCGAAGGGCATCTGAAAGGCGGGGTCGATACGCATCAGCCAGTTGAAGTAGTAGGCGTCGCTGCGTTGACGCCGAAACGCCCGTACGGCCTCCATGCCCCGCGCCATCTCCCGGGCCACGGCCACCGGGTCGTCGATGATGATGCGGTACAGGTCCTGGGCCTGCGGACCTAGCGTGGTCCCGATCAGGCGATTGATCTGGGCAAAATAGTCTGCGGAACCCAGCGGGCCGGTAAAGACAAAGGGGAAGGGCAACCCGCGGTTGGCGGGGTGGAGGAGGATCCCCAACAGATAGAGGATCTCCTCGGCGGTGCCCGCCCCCCCGGGGAAGGCCACCATCCCATGGCCGGTGCGCACGAAGGCCTCCAGGCGCTTTTCGATGTCCGGCAGGATCACCAGCTCGTTGACAATGGGGTTCGGCGACTCGGCTGCGATGATCCCGGGTTCGGAGATCCCGATGTAACGCCCGGGATTCATCCGCTGCTTGGCGTGACCTACTGCGGCCCCCTTCATGGGGCCCTTCATGGCGCCCGGCCCGCAGCCGGTGCACACATGCAGGCCGCGCAGCCCCAGATGGTATCCCACCTCCTTGGTATAGTCGTACTCGGCACGTCCGATGGCATGCCCGCCCCAGCAGACCACCAGATTCGGCTCGATCTGGGTATGCAGCACGCGCGCGTTGCGCAGGATGTGGAATATGGCGTTGGTGATGCCGCTGGAGCTGCTCAGATCGAACTTGGGGTTGTTGTCGATCTCGTTGTAGACATAGACCGTGTCGCGCAAGACGGAGAACAGGTGCTCGCGTATACCACGGATCATCTCGCCGTCCACAAAGGCCTCGGGCGGGGCATTGCGCACCTCGATCTTGATACCCCGATCCTGCTGGATCACCCGGATGGCGAAGTCCTCGTATTCCTCAAGCACCAGCTTGGCGTTGTCCACCGGACTGCCGGTGTTGAGTACGGCCAGGGAACACTGACGGAAGGTCTCGTAGAGCCCCCCCTCGCTGGTGTCACGCAACTCCCCCACCTCGAGCTGGGACAGCACATCCAGGCTCCCCAGAGGTGAGACGACGGCATTCACCCGTTCTGAATTCATCGCATATATCCTCGACTGATGAGCGCTCGGCTGTGCCGGGATCGCCCAGGACCGGGCTGGTCACCCAGACCCGAACCACGCGCATCCGGATGGATCGTGTCGCCGGAACGCCGCAGACCGCTCCGCAGCTGTCCCGTCTATGCATCCGGGCTGCCTGCCCGGCTCCCTCTCCCGGCCGGCACGAAGGGGCATCGGCCACCGATACGTCCCGATCCGCGAGACTGCGGTTCACCCCTCGGGGCCGAAGTTCATCCCGATGGACAGGCGCAGCCGACCGGAACGGTTGATCTCGACCTCGTGGGGAATCTGCGGTGGGAAGAACACGAAGCGGCCCTCCCTGGGCGGGACTCTTCTCGGCGACCCCGCAGCCGGCCGCAGGACCAGGTCGCCACTGCCCCCGGGCGCACGCACATAGTATACGCCCGACAGGATCTCATCGTCCTCGTCATGACTGTGGAGACCCGTGTGCTGACCGGGGCCCATGGCGTTGAACCAATAGCGGCAGCGCAGCGACGCCGGTGCCCGGGCCGTGATCCGGGCGGCCCGGGCCACGGCGGCGGTCACCAGGTCCCCAAGCGCGGGGAGACGGTCGACGGGGACGTAGAGGTTCTCGTAGCGGCCGGCGAACCAGTGGCTGCGCCCGATGGCCGGGTCATCTCTCAGGCGCCGGTAGCCGGCCTCCAGTTGGGCATTCAGGGAGGTGGCATCGGCCCACGGTTCGAGATGGACCTGGAACGGTGAAGGGGACGACATGGAGACGGTGATCCGATGGCCTCGAGCCGGCAAGGGAGCGGCCTGCACCGGGCTGTGCCCCGCCCGGGGGGTTGCTCCGCAAGCCCGGGAGCCTACCGCCCCCCGGGCCGCTTCAGGCCCTCGAGCCGCAGGCGCAGGGCGTTGAGCCGGATGAAGCCCTCGGCGTCCTTCTGATTGTAGGCACCGGCATCCTCCTCGAAGGTGGCGATGCTCTCGTCGAAGAGGCTGTCGGTCTCCGAGCGGCGGCCCACCACCATCGCCGTGCCCTTGAACAGCTTGAGGCGTACCACGCCGTTGACCCGCTCCTGGGAGGCATCGATCAGCTCCTGGAGGACCCGGCGCTCGGGACTGAACCAGTAGCCGTTGTAGATCAGGGCGGCATAGCGGGGCATGAGCTCGTCCTTGAGGTGGGCCACCTCACGATCCAGGGTCAGGGACTCCATGGCCCGGTGGGCCTTGAGCAGGATCGTCCCCCCCGGGGTCTCGTAACAGCCACGGGACTTCATCCCCACGTAGCGGTTCTCGACGATGTCCAGGCGCCCCACCCCGTGTTCACCGCCCAGCTCGTTGAGCCGCTCGAGGACCTCCGCCGGGGTCATGGTGATTCCGTCCACGGCGACCACGTCCCCGCGCCTGAACTCCAGCTCGGTGTAGGCGGGGATGTCGGGGGCCTGTTGCGGGGCATTGGTCCAGCGCCACATCTGCTCGTCGGGCTCGGTCCAGGGGTCCTCCAGGGGACAGCCCTCGTAGGAGATGTGGAGCAGATTGGCATCCATCGAGTAGGGGGATCGGGTGCCCCGCTTCTGCTCGACCGGGATGCCGTGGGTCTCCGCATAGCGCAGCAGCTTCTCCCGCGAGGTGAGGTCCCACTCCCGCCACGGGGCGATGATCTTGATGTCCGGCTTGAGGGCATAGGCGCCCAGCTCGAAACGCACCTGATCGTTGCCCTTGCCGGTGGCCCCATGGGCGATGGCATCGGCCCCGGTCTGCTCGGCGATCTCCACCAGGCGCTTGGCGATCAGGGGGCGGGCAATGGAGGTGCCGAGCAGGTATTCCCCCTCGTACACCGCATTGGCCCGGAACATGGGAAAGACGTAGTCGCGGACGAAGTCCTCGCACAGGTCCTCGATGAAGATGTCCTTGACCCCGAGGGACTCGGCCTTGGCGCGCGCCGGCTCCACCTCCTCGCCCTGGCCGATGTCGGCGGTGAAGGTGACCACCTCGCAGCCATAGGTCTCTGCGAGCCACTTGAGGAGTACCGAGGTGTCCAGCCCCCCGGAGTAGGCGAGTACGACTTTCCTGATATCCGACATGACGACTCCGATGATGTGTGATTCCCCGGCAGCGATTCGGCGCTACGTTCGCTCTGCATGGCCTGGATTCGGCACCGAATGATGGGCATGGGTGTTTGTGCAGCAAGTATCGTTGGCATGGATGCCAATGATTAAGCCTACACACTCCAAGCTATGGCGTCTTCCGCAGCACACACCCCATGGCCATCACGGCCACAAAGAGTGCTGTGCCTCTATCATAGCGAGGACGCACCGAATATTGCGGCCGGCTACCTGCGGCGCTTGGGCAGATAGAGATCGGTGAGGGTCCCGGCCGCGGCCTCGGCGGCGAAACACACGGTCTCGGACAGGGTCGGATGGGGATGGATGGTCAGACCCAGGTCCTCCGCATCCGCGTCCATCTCCAGACCGAGCACGGTCTCGGCGATCAACTCTCCCGCGTTGACCCCGACGATACCGGCCCCGATCAGCCGATCCCGGCCGTCGAACAGGAGCTTGGTCATGCCCTCCCCGCGCCCCAGGCTCAGGGCCCGGCCACTGGCCGCCCAGGGAAAGACCCCCTTGTGGTACTCGATCCCCTGGGCCTTGGCCTCGGTCTCGGTGAGCCCCATCCACGCCACCTCGGGATCGGTATAGGCCACGGAGGGGATGGTGCGGGCATCGAAGTGGGACTTCAGACCGGCGCAGACCTCGGCCGCCACCTTGCCCTCGTGGGTCGCCTTGTGGGCCAGCATGGGCTGGCCGACGATATCACCGATGGCGAAGACATGGGGCAGATTGGTGCGTTGCTGGCTGTCGACCGGGATGAAGCCCCGCTCGTCCACCTCGAGCCCGGCCTGTTCGGCCCCGATGGCCTGACCGTTGGGTACCCGCCCGGTGGCCACCAGGACCCGGTCGAAGAGCTCGGAGTCCGGCGCCCCCTTGCCCTCGAACCAGACGCGGATACCGGTCTCCTGCGCCTCGGCACGGACCACCCTGGTGCCCAGATAGATGTGCTCGTAACGGCTGGAGATCCGTTTCTGCAGGGGCCGGATCAGGTCGCGGTCACAACCGGGAATCAGCCCCTCGGTGAGCTCCACCACCGTGATCCGGCTACCCAGGGCATGATAGACCGTCGCCATCTCCAGGCCGATGATCCCCCCGCCGACCACCAGCATCCGCCCGGGCACCTCGCTCAGCTCCAGGGCGTCGGTGGAGTCCATGACCCGCGGATCGTCCCACGGGAACATGGACAGCTTCATGGGCTGGGAGCCAGCCGCCACGATGGCCTGCTCGAAGCCGATGGTGCGCAGACCCTCGGGGGTCTGCACCTCCATGTGCCGTGCCGAACCGAAGCGCCCCACACCCTGGACCACCTGCACCTTGCGCTGCCTGGCGAGCTGGGTCAGCCCGCCGGTCAGCCGGTCCACCACCTGCTGTTTCCAGCCGGCCAGTCTGGGGAGATCGATCCGGGGCGCCTCGAAGCCCACCCCGTGGTCGGCCATGGCCGCCGTCTCGTCGATCACCTGGGCCACGTGGAGCAGCGCCTTGGAGGGGATGCAGCCCACATTGAGACACACCCCGCCGATGACCGGAAAGCGTTCGATGAGGATCACGGACTTGCCGAGATCGGCGGCACGGAAGGCGGCCGTATAGCCCCCGGGCCCCGAGCCCAGGACCACGACATCGGCGTGCAGATCGGCCTCGCCCGCGGGGGACCCTGCGGGCCCTGGCGCGGCGGACGGTGCAGGCCCCGGCGGGGGGGACGATGCACGTGCCACGGCCGCCTCCGCGGGCCCGCCACCTGCCTGTTCACCGGCGGTCTCTTCGGCCTCCAGGGTCAGGATGGGGTCGCCCTGCGAGACCTTGTCGCCCACCGAGACCAGGACCGCCTTGACCACCCCGGCCCGGGGGCTCGGGATCTCCATGGAGGCCTTGTCCGACTCCAGGGTGAGCAGGGAGTCCTCTCGGTCCACCCGATCCCCGGGGGCGACCAGGACCTCGATGACCTCCACGTCCTTGAAGTCACCGATGTCCGGCACCTCGACGGTCACAAGCTCAGACATCGCTATACCTCGGCAGTTACAGGAGCATGCGCCGCGTGTCCGACAGCAGCGCACTCAGGAAGGTGGTGAAGCGGGCCCCGTCGGCCCCGTCGATCACCCGGTGGTCGTAGGACAGGGACAGGGGCAGGATCAGCCGGGGGACGAAGCCCCCCTCCGCGTAGACCGGCCGCATGGCCGCCCTGGCCACACCCAGGATCGCCACCTCCGGGGCATTGATGATGGGCGTGAAGGAGGTCCCCCCGATCCCGCCCAGGCTGGAGATGGAGAAACACCCCCCCTGCATCTCCCCGGGCGAGAGTCTGCCCTCCCGTGCCCGGGCGCTGATCTGGCGCAGCTCCTCGGCCAGCTCCACCAGGCTCTTGCGATCGACGTCGCGGATCACCGGCACCACCAGGCCATTGGGGGTGTCGACCGCCACGCCGATGTGGAAGTAGTGCTTGAGGATCAGGTTCTCACCCGCCTGGTCCAGTGAGGAATTGAAGCGCGGATACTCGCGCAGCGCCGAGACCACCGCCTTCATGAGGAAGGACAGCAGGGTGATCTTCACGCCCTTGTCCTGGTACTCCGCGTTCAGGGACTTGCGGAAGGCCTCCAGTTCGGTGATATCCGCCTCGTCACACTGGGTCACGTGGGGGATGCGCACCCAGTTGCGGTGCAGGTACTGCCCGGTGAGCCGGTTGATCCGGGTCAGGGGCCGCACCTCGATCTCACCGAACTGACTGAAGTCCACCGCCGGCATCTCCGGCACCGCGAGCCCGCCCCCGCCACCGGCGAGGCGGGTCTTGACGTACGCCTGGACGTCGGTCTTGAGGATCCGTCCCTTGGGCCCGCTGCCCTTGATCTCCCCGAGGTCGGCACCCAGCTCGCGGGCAAAACGGCGCACTGCGGGGCTGGCATGGGCCTTCCTGAAGCGCTCGGTGTCGAGGTGGGCAGTCGGGGAGGGACGCTCTGCGGGCGGTCGTGGTGCCGGGGCGGCCGGCCTGGGCCCGGCAGACGGCGGTGGGGATGGCGCGACCGGGGCGGGCTCGGGCTCCGCCGCGGGTGCCGGTGCCTGAGGCGCGGGCGCCTCGGCGGGCGTGGCCTGCTCCTGTGCCGGCTTCTCGTCGCCGGCCTCTGCCGGGGTCTCCTCGCCGGCCTCGAGGACGAGGATGGGGGCCCCCTGGGCCACGCGATCGCCTACGGCGACCTTGACCCCCTTCACCGTGCCGGCCTCCGGTGAGGGGATCTCCATGGAGGCCTTGTCCGACTCCAGGGTGATCAGGGAGTCCTCTCTGTTCACCCTGTCGCCGGGGGATACCAGGACCTCGATGACCTCTACGTCCGCAAAGTCGCCGATGTCCGGCACACGAATCTCAGTCTCTGTCGCCACACTCGTCTCTCCGATATCCGTCGCGCTGCCTCCAGGGGCCTGGCGGACTCAGGCCCGATCCACCGGGCCCGGGTCCCCCGGTGCCTAGGCATACAGCGGGTTCGGTTTCTCTGTATCGATGGGGTAGCCCGCAATGGCCTCGGCGACCTTGGCAGGTGGAATCCGGCCCTCCTCGGCCAGTGCCTTGAGGGCCGCGACGGTGATGTAGTAACGGTTGACCTCGAAGTGGCGACGCAGCTTCTCGCGGGTGTCACTGCGCCCGAAACCGTCCGTCCCCAGGACGCGATAGCGGCCCGGCACGTGGGCACGCAACTGATCGGCATAGTTCTTGATGTAGTCCGTCGCCGCTACGAAGGGCCCGGTCTGGCCTGCCAGGCAGGTGGAGACATAGCTCTGCCGGGGCGTCTCCTGCGGATGCAGGAGGTTGTGACGGTCGGCGTCGAGGGCATCGCGGCGCAGCTCGTTGAAACTGGTCACGCTCCACACGTCGCTCTCCACGCCATGCGCCTCCCGCAGCAGTTCCGCTGCCGCCATCACCTCCCGGAGGATGGCCCCGCTGCCCATGAGCTGGACCCTCAGATCCCCCTCTCCACCCCGGCTGAGCAGGTACATGCCCCTGAGGATCCCCTCCTGGACGCCCTCGGGCAGCGCCGGCTGGAGATAGTTCTCGTTCATGGCCGTGATGTAGTAGAAGATGTTCTCCTGATTGACGTACATGCGGCGCATGCCGTCGTGGATGATGACCGCCATCTCATAGGCAAAAGTGGGGTCATAACTGATGCAGTTGGGGACGGAGGCCGCCGTGACCAGGTTGTGGCCGTCCTGGTGCTGCAGGCCCTCGCCGGCCAGCGTGGTGCGTCCGGCGGTACCGCCGATGAGGAAACCGCGGGCCTGCATGTCCCCGGCCGCCCACAACAGGTCTCCTACCCGCTGGAAGCCGAACATGGAATAGAAGATGTAGAAGGGGATCATGTTGACCCCATGGGTGCTGTAGGCGGTCGCCGTCGCGATCCACGAGGAGGTGGCACCCGCCTCGGTGATCCCCTCCTCCAGGATCTGCCCGTTCTTGTCCTCCCGGTAGTACATGATCTCGCCCTTGTCCTGGGGCTCGTAGAGCTGACCGGTGGAGGAGTAGATGCCCAGCTGGCGGAACATGCCCTCCATGCCGAAGGTGCGGGCCTCGTCCGGGACGATGGGGACGATGTTGCGGCCAACCTTCTTGTCACGGGTGAGCAGGGTCAGGGCGCGCACGAAGGCCATGGTGGTGGACATCTCGCGCTCCGTGGAGCCCCCCAGGAGGGAGGCGAAGACCTCCAGTCCGGGGATCTCCAGGGGGGTGCCCAGGGTCTTGCGCACGGGGAGGTAACCCCCCAGGGCCCTGCGCCGCTCGTGCATGTACTTGAGCTCCGCACTGTCCTGTGCCGGCCGATAGGGACTGGCCTCGGCCACCGCCTCGTCACTGAGCGGGATGTTGTAGCGGTCCCGAAAGGCCCTCATGTCCTCCACACCCATCTTCTTCTGGCTGTGGGTGCGCATCTGGGCCTCTCCGGAGGCCCCCATTCCATAACCCTTGACCGTCTTGGCCAGGATGACCGTCGGCTGGCCCTGGTGCTGCACCGCGGCCAGATAGGCCGCGTAGACCTTGAGGGGGTCGTGCCCACCCCGGTTCAGGCGCCAGATGTCCTCATCAGATATGTTGGCCACCATGTCCAGGAGCTCCGGATACTTGCCGAAGAAGTGTTCCCGGACATAGGCCCCACCCTTGGCCTTGTAGTTCTGATAGTTACCGTCGACCGCCTCCTCCATCCGCTGGCGCAGCAGACCCTTCTTGTCCCGGGCCAGCAGCGGATCCCAGTAGGAGCCCCAGATCACCTTGATCACGTTCCAGCCGGCACCGCGGAAGATCGCCTCCAGCTCCTGGATGATCTTGCCATTGCCGCGCACCGGGCCGTCCAGGCGCTGCAGGTTGCAGTTGATCACGAAGGTGAGGTTGTCGAGCCGTTCACGGCCGGCCAGGGAGATGGCGCCCAGGGTCTCCGGCTCGTCCACCTCGCCGTCCCCGATAATGGCCCACACCCTCCGGTCCCGGGTGTTGGCCAGACCGCGATCGTGCATATACTTCAGGAATCGGGCCTGGTAGATACTCATGATGGGCCCCAGGCCCATGGAGACGGTGGGGAACTGCCAGAAGTGGGGCATCAGCCAGGGATGGGGATAGGAGGGCAGGCCCCCGCCGTCCACCTCCTGGCGGAAGCGGTCCAGCTGTTCCTCGCTCAGGCGCCCCTCCAGAAAGGCGCGCGCATAGATCCCCGGGGCCGAATGCCCCTGCATGTAGACCAGATCACCCCCATGCTCGTGGCTGGGGGCCCTCCAGAAGTGGTTGAAACCCACGTCGTAGAGGGTGGCCGACGAGGCGAAGGTGGCGATGTGTCCACCCAGTTCACTGCTCTTGCGGTTCGCCCGGACCACCATCGCCATGGCGTTCCAGCGAATGAAGGAGCGGATACGCCGCTCCATGGCCCGATCTCCCGGAAACCGCGGCTCCAGGTGAGGGGGGATTGTGTTCACATAGGCCGTGTTCGCCGAATAGGGCAGGTTGGCCCCGGAACGCCGGGCCTGGTCGATGAGCCGCTCCAGCAGGAAGTGGGCCCGCTCCACGCCCTCGGCCTCGATGACGGCATCCAGGGCATCCAGCCACTCCTGGGTCTCTTGGGGGTCGGGGTCTTGAGTCTTCACTTGGGTATTCATACGGGCCTTCCATCTCTATGTACCTGTCGCACTGGGTTTTTCAGCTCTCAGGGTGCGTGTACCCGGGTGCGGGGCCAGGCGGAAATATGCAGGCAAATCACTCATATGGCAAGTACTTCCGACGCCAGGATGCACCCACAGGTGTGGGCCCTGGAGGCCAGAGTCGGATGCGATTGGTGTTATGGCAGACAGGCTGCTCGCCAGGGGCAGCCCGCCTGAGTCTGATGATCTGTGGCTCAGTAGAGCGGCGTGACACGATACCCGCGCCCTTCGAGCAGCGCAAGGATGCCTCCATCTCCCGGGAGATGGAGGGCGCCCACGGCGATGAAGACCTTGCCGCGACGCAGCAGGGGTTGTAGCCGATCGATCATGCGGACGTTGCGCTCATTGATCAGGCGGTCGGCAAAGCCCTCGGTCATGCCGCGAGGATCCAGGGACTCGTAGCCGATCCGCAGGAGCCGCTCCAGATCACGGTCCAGGTAGGCGCGGGTCAGGTCTTCCTGAAGCCGGCCTCGCCGGGGCAGTCGATTCAGGGCCTCCGCAAGCATCGCCTTCTGGGCCGCGAGACTCAGGTCTCCAGGGTCTGGAGCTGCTCTTCGACGGTCTCCAGCCCATGGACCGGCTTACCCTGGCGACGCGCCTCGGCGATCAGGTACATATCCAGGAATCGTCCCGTAGTCGGACGCGGCAGGGTGAGCACGGTGCTGATTGCCCACGGCTTCATGCGCTCGACCAGGGGCCGCGGATAGCCGCTCTGGCGCATGGCCTCGATCGTCCGATAGTACAGCATGGGATCGAGCAGCCGGGAGAGGCGGCGCCCGTCGCTGAAGACCAGCTTCTTCATCGGACCCCTGCGGCCCAGTTCCTCAGGATTGAAATTCGCCTCGACCACCAGCTCCTCGGCCTTGTCGAAATGGGCCTTCACGGGAAGGGGGAGCCTCAGTACCCGGCGATCATCGGAGTGCATGGTGCCAAAGACATAGCTCGGCCAGTAACCCGGCCGCTCCACCTTCCACAACAGACCATGGCCATGGGCGACCTCCCCGGCCTGGGCGCCATAGCACAGCCCGAGTATGGCCATCAGCCCCAGCATGGGCCGCAGTCGTCTCGCTACACCCACCCACAGCCCGGGACCGGCCGCAGAAAGCTTCGCAATCATCGTGTTCATCCGTTAAGCTGTCTCCATGACTGAAAGCACCGACTTCGGCCCGATGGCCAAACGTTTCCGCGGCTTCCTGCCTGTCGTGGTCGACGTGGAGACCGGGGGCTTCAACGCCACAACAGACGCCCTCTTGGAGATCGCGGCCGTATTCCTGGTCATGGACGACAAGGGATTCATTCGAACGGACAAGACGGTCTCCACCCATGTCCAGCCCTTCGAGGGTTCCAATATCGAGCCCGCCTCGCTGGAGGTCAACGGCATCGACCCCTGGCACCCTTTGCGTATCGCCCTCCCGGAGAAGAACGCCCTGGAACACATTTTCAAACCGGTGCGCGCGGCCATGAAAGAGAACGAATGCACCCGTGCCATCCTGGTCGGGCACAACGCCTTCTTCGACCTCACGTTCCTCAATGCCGCCGGCGCGCGCACCGGCATCAAACGCAGCCCGTTCCACCCCTTCAGCTGTCTGGACACCGTCACCCTGGGCGCCGTGGTCTATGGGCAGACTGTGCTGTCGAGGGTCCTGCACGCCGCCCATATCCCCTGGGACGAGCGTGAGGCCCATTCGGCGGTCTACGACGCCCAGAAGACCGCCGAGCTCTTTTGCAAGGTCACCAATCGCTGGCGCGTCCTCGAGACCCAGTACTCGGAGCAGGACTTCACATCCGCCACCGGATCGGCCCCCTAGGAGCCCTGATTCTACAGAAAAACGCCGCCCCGGCCA
>Ga0114931_10009436_pt1 | contig 11688 bp, 11 predicted proteins | sample 2SBtaG_FD_89579 | JGI IMG/M metagenome (GOLD analysis project Ga0114931, IMG submission 89579) | Deep subsurface microbial communities from Kolumbo volcano to uncover new lineages of life (NeLLi) - 2SBTROV14_V59a metaG | ecosystem: Environmental > Aquatic > Marine > Volcanic | place: Kolumbo...
AATTCGGCTTGGCAAGACACTGCCGGCTTGGCAAGACACTACCACCCGCCAAACGAATTTTTCCGTTTGGCCGCGCAAACCGGCGACGCCCCGAAAACACGGCGAACCACGCGGCCAGGACGGAAAATTCGGCTTGGCAAGACACTGCCGGCTTGGCAAGACACTGCCGGCTTGGCAAGATACCGTCAGCCTGAAATGGGGCCGATCTTCACCCGCGTGTACATCGAGCGGTGCCCCGTTTTGCGGCGTGAGTTTTTCCGCCGACGAATCTTCTGGACCACGAGCTTCTCGCCCTGCTCAGCTCCTAGCACATCGGCGGTTACGCTCACCCCGTCCAGGTAGGGCGTGCCCAACTTCAGATCACCTTCACCATCGCTCACGGCCAGTACCTGGTCGAAGGCAAGCTTTTCGCCGCCCGATAGCCGGCGGAAGTCGATCGACAACTCCTGCCCCTCTTCTACTTTGTATTGACGCCCGCCGTCTGCAATGATTGCGTACATGTTGCACACCCTGATTCCTGTATAAATCCTGTATAAATGTCATATGTCGAGCCCTGCAATATAATCAAACAGGCCTTCGCCGTCGAGGGGTAAATCGGGCCCAGAACGGTCGAACGGTCGTCTTGGATGGTCGCATTGCTCACTAGCTGTCATTGGTCCGGAGACTGCGTCCGGCTTCATCCTCACACTCAATTTTGACATATTCCGGAGAAACATCTTCACGACTTAAGACCAGCACCTGCAAGTGATGTTCGTCTTCCAAATTCATCAGTTCACGCCGCTTCCGATTGTTCAGATAACTGGCTACCTCTTCCTCCACGATAACGGTCAGTTTGGCAAGTTTTTCATGCTGGCAGCACATGATTAATTTCCGAATCACTTCCAAAGCCATGCTTTCAGCCGATTTGACCAATCCTGAGCCACTGCACCCGGGGCACTCTTTGTAAACACTTCGTTTTAAGCTGGGACGGACCCTCTGGCGGGTCATTTCGATCAAACCAAACGGGCTCGTTCGGAGGATTTTGGTGCGCGCCCGATCGCGTCGGACTGCGTCTCGGAGGGTGCGCTCCACGGTCCGGCGATGCCCGTCTTTTCGCATATCAATAAAGTCATTCACCACCACACCGCCAAGATCGCGAAGGCGAAGTTGCCGGGCGATCTCCTTGGCAGCAATCTGATTGAGCCGACAAGCGGATTCCTCGGCGGAACCATCGGTCCGGAAGCTACCGCTATTCACATCGATAGCCACCAGGGCTTCGGTCTGATCAATCACCAGCGAGCCGCCACCTCGCAATGGCACCTGGCGTTGGTTGATTCGAGTGATCTCTTCATCCAGCTTGTACCTGTGAAACAGGGGTTCCTTCCCTTCATACATTTGCAAACGGTTGACATACCGAGGCATGACAATCTGGAGGAACTCCTTGGCCCTTTCGCAAGCTTCGGCCTGATCGATATAGATAGCATCCACGTCGCCGGTAAAAATATCGCGAATCGTACGGATGATCATGTCGCTTTCTTCATAAATATCTACGGGCGCGGCACATTTTTTGATTCTCCTCACAATAACTTTCCAAAGTCGCAACAGGTAAGCCAAATCTCGGGACAATTCCTTTTTTGTCCTATCTGTCCCCGCGGTACGCACAATAAATCCCAGTCCCTTGGGAGGATTTAATTCTCGCAAAATGTCTCTCAACCGTCGGCGTGCGTCCTCATCTTCGATTTTTCGCGACACACCAATGCGTCCCAGAGCGGGCATCAGCACCAAATAACGGCCCGGAATGCTGATGTATGTCGATAAAGTGGGCCCCTTTGTGCCAATGCCTTCCTTGATCACTTGCACCAACACTTCGTCACCACGACGAAAAATCTCCTGGATCGGCGGTTTGATTCGTGGCCGTAGACCGGGCCGCTGACGCCGTCCTGCCGGTCGGGAACGGCCATTGCGCCCCTCCGGCGTCTCCCTCTCAGCGGACGCTCCCGTTGCACCAGGCGCTTTTCCATTTTTTGGCGGCCCCTGCGTGCCATCCGGTTGAATGGGCTTGTTGGGGTCATAGCCGCCCTGACGAAAATACTGGGCTTCGACATCACTGATATGCAAAAAACCATTTCTTCCAACACCAAAGTCGACAAACGCGGCCTGAATACTTGGCTCTAGATTAACAATCTTGCCCTTGTAAATATTTCCGACGTAGTTATCCTGGCTGCTTCGCTCAATGTAGAGTTCTTCCAGCAAACCATCTTCCACGATGGCAATCCGGCATTCTTCCGGTTGCGCTACGTTGATCAGCATCTCCTGCTTCATAATTATGCCTTTTTCAAAAACCCGTTGGTCCGCTTCGGTTCAAAGCCTACCAATCGTTGAATCTCGTTTCCGCGATCTTATCGCGAAACCATTTTATTAGGGTAACTCGGGAAAAACTTTGGAAAGTTCTTCCTTTAAATACGTTCTGATGTCGCGCGCATTGTCCAGGCTCCCCGCATGCCTGGCAACCTGCTCACATTGTCCGATCGTAATGCTTCGGCACACTCGCTTGACCTCCGGTACCGCGGCAGGTGTCGCGCTAAAACTGCGCAATCCCATCCCGATTAACAACATCGTATACTGTGGGCTACCACTCATTTGGCCACACATGCTGACCGGTACGTTGTGCTGATTGGCAACCGTTATTGCCATTTCGATCATGCGAATCACGGCCGGATCAGCTGCCGTGTACAAATTGGCCACATCTTTATTACTGCGGTCAACGGCAAGGCAGTACTGAATGAGGTCATTGGTGCCAATGCTAAAAAAGTCCACTTCCTCAACAAAGCGATCCATCATCATGACCGCCGACGGCACCTCCACCATCATGCCTACCCTGATATTCCGGTCAAAAGCAATTCCGGCCTCCTCCAAATCCTCCATCGCATCCGCCAGCACCATTTTAGCTTGCCGTAATTCGAGCAACGTACTAATCAAAGGAAACATCACTCGAATATTGCCCAGCACGCTTGCTCGCAGCATGGCCCTCAATTGCGTTCGAAAAAGTTCCCGATGGCGTAATGCTAACCGGACGCTGCGTAGCCCCAACACGGGATTCCTCTCATCCTCAGGATCCGGTAGCGTTCGCATTTTGTCAGCCCCCAAATCAAGGGTGCGCATGACCACTGGCTTTCCATCCATCGCTCGAGCTACGGTCGAATATGCTTCGTAGTGACTCTCTTCTGTTGGATCCTCATCGTGTCCCAGGTATAAAAACTCGGTGCGGTACAAGCCAATCCCGTCGGTACCCCGCTGCTTGCATTGCTCCACTTCGGCAGGAAATTCAATATTCCCCAACAGCTGAATTTGCACACCATCGGCTGTTTCCGCAGGCAGTTCTCGCAAGGTCTCCAATTTGACCGCCAGCGTGCGCTGCTCTTCTACTTCGTAGCGATATCGGGCAAGTGTTTCCTCGTCTGGACGGAGGATAATCTGCCCCTGGTCACCATCAATGATGATCGTATCACCGCCGGACACATCGGTCAGGAAAGGTCCCACTCCCACCACCGCCGGGATTCCCATCCCCTCCGCCACGATGGCCGTATGACTGCCTGGCCCACCGGTTTCCGTGACAAACCCGAGTACAAAACGTGGATTAAGATTGGCCGTTTCGCTGGGTGTCAAGCTGTGGGCCAGCACCAGAACCGGTGAAACGACATGCGCGAGTTCTTCCCGGCGCATCCCCAGCAAATTGCGTAAAATCCGCTTTTCAATGTCGAAGACATCCGTGGCCCGCTCGGCCATGGCCTGACCCCCGAGCGATTGAAATACCTTGGCGTAGCGACGCAAGGCTCGACTTACCGAATATTCGGCCGAATAATGCCGCGTACAAATCATCTCGTCGAGTTCTTCGCGCAGACGCTGATCGCGAATCATCTGCAAATGGGCGGAGAAGATCGCCGCATAGTCGTCACCCAACTGCTCAGCGACTTGCTGGCGATTGTGCTCAACTTCCGATTCGGCCGCTTTGAGAGCAAGGCCGAGTCGCTCCAGTTCACCCTTGACCGCATCGCGCGGCAAAAAGCGACGGGGGATCCGAAATCCCTCGTTATCCAATACGAGTGCTTCACCAATCGCCACGCCAGGCGAAACGGCAATGCCTTGGAGACGTTCCATGGCACCCTCATGCAAGCGCGGGGCCCGAGGCAATCCGTCACGGCAGCCGCCATGGATATTTCGCCACCGATCCCTGGCGCGATGTTTTCTTGAGGAATGCGATCCGATCCTCAAACAACAACACCAGATAAGTGGTGAAAGTTCGGCCAGGGTCGCATGCCCACGACATGCATTTTAGCCACACTCCCACACGGCGAAACCCAGGGTACATGCCAACGCATTGGCTCTGTCGCCAGACGCTGTTCATTTCTATGTCCAAAAAACATTCGGGCTCGAATACCACACAGGGTATTCTTGTAAAACCGGCATAACATCCGGCTCACGAACCACGCCTGGCCTGACGCATCTTATAAGTTCCAGTAATAAGCACGATTCAAATTCCAACGCGCCTATCCACCAGCATTCCACGATGCCTGGCCAACCATTAGCCTGAACTTTCCTGGCTCAGTGTTTCATCTGCTTTAAAATTGCTGACAACCAATCGTTCGAGCGCCTCAACCGCCTTGTCAGCATCTGTTCCTCGTGCTTCCAAGACTAATACCGTCCCCTGAGCTGCACCCAAAGTCAGTAAGTTCAAAATACTCTTGGCATCGATACGCAGGTCGTCACGAATCACTTCTATGTCGGACTCATATTGCAATGCCAGTCTGGAAAACAATTCCGCGGGCCGCGCATGCAATCCCTGAGGATTGCTCACAACCACGGCTTTCCGAACAACTGACATAACGTCATCGCCAATCACGAGACAAACTGATTGTTATCCGCTTCCTCCAGTAGTTGCCACACGTCTGACGGTTCCTTGCATTGCTTTAGGAAACTGCAAAACGTGTCATCTCGCAATTGCCTTGAGATATTTTCCAGTGCGCGTAAATGATCTCCCGGCCGATCCGGTGGCGAAATGAGTAAAAACAACAAATGTACTTTCTCACCATCCAAGCTGTCAAAATCGACCCCCTCCTTGCTGACCGCCACCGTACTGATCAGTTCGTTCACACTCGGGTGTTTGGTATGAGGTACGGCAACCCCCCGCCCAATGCCGGTGCTGCCCAATTCTTCGCGTTTAAGGATCGCCTCGACAATACTGTCAAACTGATCTTCAGCAATCTTGCCTACATCCTGCAGTGCTGAAACCATTGCCCGAACCACCGACTCCTTATCATCCGAGCCAATGTTCGTACGTATCGCCTCACTACTCACAAAATCAACAAACTTCATCTTCTTCTTTATCCTTTACTATCGATCGGTGTCGCTGCCAGACTTGCTCAACTGACAATGGGCTCAACTGACAATGGGCTCAACTGACAATGGGCTTAACTGACAATGGGTTCAACTGACAATGGGTTCAACTGACAACAGGCCCAACTGACAACAGGCCCAACTGACAACAGGCCCAACTGACAACAGGCCCAGTTAACAACAGGCCCAGTTAACAACGGGGAAATTGTGCCGATGGCGGAAAACCCTATCACCGAGTAGGATTTGCCAAGCTTTGACGGATCACTAAGACTCTCTACTCTCCAATCCACTCTGATCGGATCCTTCCGATGGCTCTATTGAGCCCGCCGATGCCGCTTCCTGACGGCGCACTTCATGATTGCGATGCCGCTGCTGAACGCGCTTCTTGTATTTTCGCAATTGCTGCTCAATCTTATGCAAGCCATCATCCACGGCACCGAGCAAACTCTCGGCCTCGCTATGGGCTACGAAATCGTGTTTGTGCTCAGCCGAAACTTTCACGTCCACTTTTGGTAACTGCTGGTCACTCAGATCAATAATTAATTCGATGGAGCTCAACCTTTCATAAATACGATTTAGTTTCTCGGCTTTCGCTTTTAACTTGTCCTGGGTCGGTTCACTCAGATGACCATGTCGCGTGGAAATGCTTAACTGCACAGATAACGCTCCCTTGAACATTCACATCGTGACCTTCTCCGTGCCCAATAAACTCAGATCGGGGCAAATCAGGATTGGGTCACCATAAATATAATTTTGACTTGCCCCCATGTTAACGAGTCGAGGCCTTTGCCACAAATGGCCCTTTCCAGAGGCGGCAGAAAAACCTCCAAAAGTCGCCTCGAAAAGGACCCCGAATAGGCCAATGAGGGCCATTGCAAGCTTCTGAGCGGCATTTGCAAGCTCTTTGCAGCGGAAAATGAGACGATTAAGAAGAAACGGGGAGTAATTCGCCCGACTCCAGCCGTTTTCGCCATGTCCGGATCCCTCGCTGCCGTTGCTTGGCACTGTATTCCGGGCGATATCCCATGGATTTGCCCGTGATTTCCCGCAGATTGAAGGAGGCCAACACGCGATAGTCGAGGCTGTCGTGGTCCAACCAGCCAATCAATTTGCTGATTGGGCCATTTTTGACAGCTTCGGGTGCCGAGCCGATGGAATCCTTGGAATATCCACGCACCATCTGCATTAAATCATCCGCGGCCTCCTCACCATGAAGCATGACAAATGCCTCTCGCAACTGACCTGCCGCATCCGGGCTTAGGGCCATCGCCTGACGCAGCATGTTGATGAGAGTCTTCCAAGCTGCTTTTTGCTGAGCGTCGTTCAATGCCTTGACAAATGGTTCAAAGTTGCCAATGTACAAACTGCATTGCGCTGCCAGCGTGCGTACTTCACGCTGTCGACGATCGTTCAATTCCAGCAATCGTATTCCTACCTGCTTGTCCGGAACCAGTTCATCGTCTAGTACCGTGAGGGCGCGGCGCTCCGTTTGTGTAACCGGCTCGCGATCGATCCACGCCGGCAGTTCGTCAATCAATTGGGGCGCTCCCATGACACCATGGGCGTAACTCCACATGGCCGGCGACTGGATCGTATGCGCTGGTCCTGGACTGGCCCCATCGAGCACCGAAAACTGCAGCTTACCACTGGTCAAGTACCAGGTAGCCAGGATGGGTGCCGGCTCGGTTTCGGTATCACGACCGGGTACGAACTGACGGCTGACTTCCACGGCCAGACCGGCCGACCCTCCCATTTGCAACCAACACACCAGATCTCCAGCCTTCAATACCACACCACTGCCATTCAGGCCGGCATTGATGAGAATTCGTCCGTAGACTATTTCTAGTGCTAAGTTGTCCTGACCTGCTGCTACCCCCAGCTTGCTTGCAAACCCAGCGAGATCCCCCAAGGATGCAATATCCTTGGGCATCGCGATCTGCGTGCCGCCGGACATGCTGAGATTAATCCCAGCCAAGACGACCTGTGTACGAAATTTTGGCAACGTCAGCAACCGCTCTCCGGTGAATAAATTGCTCCGCGGTGGCATGCGCACCCAGGCCTTTTGCTGCGGATCGAACCGTAACAAAACATCGTTGTTGCCCAAATAATTCCCCAGCTGGATTGGGCTTGCCTTCGCGGGCTCCCGCACGGGCGTATCGGCAGCTGCGGCCGATGACTCGGCCCCTTTGCTAGCACCTTTCATGGTGAGTACGTCTTTGCCTATGCGGGCAGGCTCTGCAGTAGCACCCAATGCGCCCTCCGGCACTGGCTCGGAACCCGTTCTGGAACCATTCTCCAACGAACTAGCGGGGGTGGAAACATGGGCTAGCTCTGCCACGGTCCTTTCTCCAGAAACTACGGGTTCCCCCGCAGCCAAGGTTGTGTCGGCGCTGGAATCCAAACCTCTGCCCGCCGCCGTTTTCTCATGCTTCGCCGCCCCACCGTCCGAGGCAGACGGCACCCCTTTCGCGACACCCGCGGCCTGGTTCATGGGAGCCAAGACCGTCTGCGGTAAGCCGTCAGCCGATAAATCCGCTGCTTCCTGTTCGTCCTGCCGTGCTGGGACCGGCGCCGGCACCAGCATGGGTCCTGGCTTCGCCTCGGCGGACTTCGTGCCCCCGGCAAGCCCCTGACTCTCACCACTCGGGTTGCCAGATGCCTCGGAAGCCGCAAGCACGGAGGGAGCTGATGCAGAGGACACAAAAGGCGAAGCGACGGAATTTGGCTGCTGCTTATGGACTTGTCCCTGAGCAGCCTGGTCGGCGTTCCCTGCCTGCGGAAGTTCCGCCTTGGGAGCTTGCGTCTGCAAATCCTCTCCAGCCAAATCATCCAAGCCGCCAATTTCGACATCGGGTATTAGTGGCCCAGAATCATCACCTGCCAAGTCTGGCGGCAATTCAGGTTGAATGAATACGCCCGAAGCAAAATACCCAACCACACCCAGCACGGCGGCCAGCGCTGCAGCCGCAACGAACCGACGCCGGGTTTTGCGCCTGGATCGGGAAGCTTCCTTCAGGTAGTCCGGGATCCCCGATTCTGTAGCCTGGGATCGATCACCAACCTGCCTGCTTTCGGCCTGCGCAACCCCCGGCAAGGCTCCTTCTGACGGCGGAGAACTTCCATACTCGCCATGGCCTTCGATCTCACCAGACTCCCCACCCCCCTGCTGGACCCTTTCGTGATGAGCCGGCTCGATGCGTAGCTGGTTGGATCCATCCGATCGTCCAGCCAGCCCATAGAGGTGCTGGCGTACCGTCTGATCCACCTCCGCCGGTTCTCCCAATACCATCGTCAATATATGGTGGCACGAAGCGACTTCCGCAAGATTGAGATCGGACTCCAGGCAAACACGCTCATACTCGGCCACTTCTTCCGCAGCTAACGTATTATCCAAATATTCGGAAACCACATTCGGATCCGCCCAACTGGAGTCTTCCATGACCTGCTGGGATTCCAACAGATCCGGGGCACCCAACCGTAAGCGGCGCACCGTATCCCGCGAGCGGTGGATCAATTCCGTCGCAAAATCACTTGTTTCAATTTTTTGGCTCAACTGCTCATGATCGGCGGGATCAAGAATATCATCCATGTAGGCCAACAACGTGCGTAGCGTCAATCGCATGGTACCACTTTCTAATCCAAATTCACCACAACTCACTGCCCGGGTCGGCTGCCTCGGCCATTCTCGGAACTACCCTATTTGTATTAGTGGCTGTTCGGGCGCCATTTCGTGCAGAATTCTGAAAAGATTTTCGGGGATACTGGCTTTGTCTCTAAAGTCTGCCGAGGCCCGAGAGCGAGCGAGCCATCCGCGAGGCGTCCGAAGCGCGCCATTTGTTTATACGTCGATGGACGTGAAGAACGCGGAAAGGCCAGCAACACCAGGAGCGAACCCAAGAGCTGCAATCCGGCTACTACCAATGGATGGAGCAAACCTCGACCACCAGGCTGAGGCTGGAGCACTGAGGAGTGCTCCCAACCGTCCCGGGTGCGGATCCATTCCAGAGAATTCGAGCTTTCACCGTAATCCGGCTCCAATCCAGGCAGGCCACGAGCCGTTTCCATGCCTTGAATCCAATAACTCAAGCCGGCAACCAACAGACATGTCAAGACGGAGCGGACCAAGGCAAGAACCCGAGTGGGTGAAGGCGAATGCATGTCGCTGCAAGGGCGACCAATGGATGATGTCGCTAACCCACGCAATCCGTGCGCCTACCCACCTCACCAGACCATCTCAAGGAACGAAAAATCGAGAGCCCCATTGCTGAAACCCTTTAAAACAGGGCTGATTATTCGTGCTCCCAGCCGGCACCCGTAGGGTGCTCATGTCGCTGAAAAACAACCGGCAGACCACTGGATGGTTGCAAAATAGCACCAACCGTTCCCGTGCCGCACGGTAGCGCCTGGCCAGACTGCGCGACCCTCTACGAAGGCTTCAAGTGGCCACACCATAGCGCAAAGTCTACCTGGTCGGGCCAGACTGCATTCCCGTCCAACTCCATTTTTAATGCGTTAGCGATTGCGCCCAGAGGAGTTAGGACACAAGTTTGCCTGGCCAATTTGGACGAGACGCAATTGGCGTGTAGAATTGAACCATGGCTCTTCAGGGACTTCCCGGCGTGAGACCATTGTCTCAGCACGCGAGATCCACCACAGTTCTTATCTTGACAACACGACTCCCCATTGAATCCGATGAATACTCTACCTAGAAACCGTCTTCAGCGCACCCAGTGCGAGGCTGAAGGCTACCTTGAATTGGGCATGGCGCATCATGCCCTACAGTCGCTTCATCGACACAACAACGTGGTCCACAACGACGCACACGGGTGCTATTTGCTCGGCGAAAGCTTGCGAGAACTATGCCGTTATCACGAAGCCATCGACCCGCTGTGCCGTAGTCTTGAACTGATACCAGACAATATCCACGTCTGCATGGCGCTGGGCTGGTGTTACAAACGGATCGGTCAGATGGACCTGGCCATTGAAACGCTGGAGCATGCCCTGTCGGTCGAACCGGGGGAAGCCATCCTGCACTACAACCTGGCCTGTTATTGGAGTTTAGTCCTCAACCGGCGCCAGGCGCTCCGGTACCTGGCCGAGGCTCTGGAAATCGACGGGAATTTCCGCGATTTGGTCCATGGCGAACCTGATTTTGATCCACTCCGCGGTGACCCACTTTTCCGCAGTTTGACCGGCTCGGCCCACATTTAGCCCGCCAGGCGAACTGGCTCCGCTTGTGCTTGATAGAGGCGGATCACTTCCTCGCCCAGGGCCCGATAATCGGCCGCGCCGGCCGATTGGGGCGCATAATGGAAGATCGATTGCTCAAAGCTGGGCGCTTCGGCCAGGCGAATATTGCGGCGAATCCGGGATTGAAAAATGTGGGTTTCACACCAGGCCTTATTGGCTACACTGGCCTGCCGGAAAAACTCCTCCACATCCTGGCTCACTTCAGCCGCCAGTCGTGTTCCCGATTCGTACAAGCACAGCATGACACCCGCCAGGCGAAGTCGATCATTGAGGCGGCGCGACACCAGATCGATGGTTTGCAGCAATTTACTGAGACCATGAAGGGCCAAGTAATGAGGCTGCAATGGGAGGAAGATGTCATCCACCGCAGACAATGCATTGATTGTCAGAATCCCCAGCGACGGGGGACAGTCGATCAACAAATAGTCCAAATCCCTGCATTCCGCCATCTTGTCTCGGAGGATCACCTCTCGCCCCACGACACCCGCCAGCTCAACCTCTGCCGCAGCCAGATCAATATGCGAACCGGCCACCATCAGGTTTTCTTCCACCGACTGCCATGCCTCTTCCAAATGGGTCTCTCCTGTCAGCAAGTCGTAAACCGTGGGCAATGCGCTATCGGGCCGTAGCCCCAAATGCAACGAAGCATGTGCCTGAGGGTCGAGATCCACAAGCCCCACCCGCAAACCGCTGCTGGCCAGCGCCGCACTGAGATTCACAGCCGTGGTCGTTTTCCCAACTCCCCCCTTCTGATTGATGATCGCGATCGATCTCATGGCGCATGTGCCTTTCCAGTAACGAAGGTGAACAATTTCCCACAACCAAGTAGTCCCGAATGGCAAACAGGCCGTGCCCATTGCCAGGATGCAAAAACCGGGCGGCGGATTATAGACCCCTGCTGCCATCGGTCCCAGGCCATTCTCAGAGCTGCTAGCAGCGTCCACCCTAAGGGCCGACTCAAAAATAACTTCGGGTTTTGGCGGGCTGCGGCTACGGCTGCGGGTGTCAGGCTGCATCGACGTATAAGCAATATGCCTGCTTCGCCTTCCTACGCAGCCTTGTCCT
>Ga0114931_10009437_pt1 | contig 11687 bp, 11 predicted proteins | sample 2SBtaG_FD_89579 | JGI IMG/M metagenome (GOLD analysis project Ga0114931, IMG submission 89579) | Deep subsurface microbial communities from Kolumbo volcano to uncover new lineages of life (NeLLi) - 2SBTROV14_V59a metaG | ecosystem: Environmental > Aquatic > Marine > Volcanic | place: Kolumbo...
AGAGATTTTGCATTGGTATTAATTGCTGTTTTAATTTTTTTAATTGCAACTTTAATTTTTCCTTTTTTTGAAATTCTTAGAGCAGTACCTAAAGATATTACTTTTTTACATTTTTTCCAGTTTGGAATATTTCAAAAGATAATTACTACAATAATTTCATTTACTGTTATCTTTGTACTTTATTCTACAATGTATAAGTTTATTCCAATTCGTAAACTTAGCCGCAAGCCAATAATGATTGGCGCTTTTTGGTCAACGTTTATGTGGGAAACTGCCAAACAGATTTTTGGATATTATATTTATCATTTTGGATCAATAGGAAGAATTTACGGTACCTATGCTTTTTTAGTAGTGGTTGCTTTTTGGATTTACTACTCATCGGTTGTATTTATAGTAGGAGCAGAAATTGCAAAGCTATATTCCGATAAAGTTTTGAGTAGTAATATCCCGGATTAATCTATTATTACCTTTGGATTGAGTGTAATGTTACTTTTCATTGAATTAGAAATTAAACAATGCTGCTCTGACTTTTCGATTATTCTTAAAGCTCTTTCTTTCTTGTCTGAATTAGAAATTTTAACAATAGGGTTCAATTCAATTTCCGACATCATAACTACCCCTTCTACTTTTTCTATTTTTCCGGTAGCCGAACATTTAAAACTTTTAAATTCGAGTTTAGAATTTTCTGCGATTGCCAAAAATGTAGTCATCAAGCAAATTCCTGCAGATGCAACAAATAAATGTTCCGGTGACCAAGTATTTGGAATACCTTTAGCATAATCCGGTGGTGTAGCAACATTAAAAGTAGGGAAACCTTCGGATGATAAAACTCCCAATCGTCCTTCTTTCCAAGTAACATTAGTAGTATAAATATGTTCGTTTTCCATAAAATTCCTTTTTTATAAAGTTAGATGTTTTTCTCATATACGAATCATAAATTTTAAAAAATTATATTTACAAAGTAAAATATACATAAAAAAAGGATGATACTGATTTAACAATATCATCCTTATTATTTTTTTTGAATGAATGTTTATTTCATTAGAACCATTTTTTTGGTTGAAATAAATTTACCTGCTTTAAGCTGATATATATAAACTCCACTCGATAAACCTTCACCATTAAAGTTAATACTGTACTTACCGGGAGATTTAACTTCATTGACTAAAGTTCTTATCTCTTTACCCAAAACATCAAAAACAACTATTGAAACCTGTCCTTCTTTTGCTATTTCAAATTTAATTTCTGTAGTTGGATTAAATGGATTAGGATAATTCTGACTCAGGCTATAAGTAAGAGGTATATTAATATTGTTATCATCAACACCCGTTACAATCATATTAGCTTTTGAAATTGCATCTTGAACTAATGACATTGTAAATCTATGATTATGAAATCCTCCACTTTCATCAGATTCGGCATATGTTAAATTAGATTTTGCTTCGTTAAGAGCTTGCAGTAAATTTTGATCAGTACTGCCTTGTAATTGAGTTTCGGCAGCAGTTATTTTAGTATTAGCAATAGCATCGCTGTCTGCAAAATCCGTTTTCCATTGATTTACAATATCTAATGCTGTAGATGCACTGAATGAAGAATGACAATTAGTACAGGATGAAAAAGTGCTTCCGTCTGCTTCCTTTACAAACGGTGACCACGTATGTCCGTGGAACATAGCTGCATTTGAACCGTCAACCGTACCGACTGCCATATGACAATCAACACATCTAGCTCCCGGCATTGTTGTAATATTTGCAACACCTGTACCACCTGTACCCTTAATAATATTATAGCTTAAGTGATCAGTACCAGGGAATCTTAAATTGCCGTGACATTGTCCGCAAAGATCATCAGCATTGCTTGGTGCATCATATTTTCCCGTAGTTGAATTGAAAAATGAAATTTTGTCGGCATTCATTGGATCGTGACAAGTTGTACATGCATCATTTGGCCAATTTGCTGTATCTTTTACTGTAGTTGAAGAAGTAATTACTCCTCCAACTGTTGTAAAGAAATTATTTAATGCTTCTGCCTCAGTAATACCGTTATTCATTTTTACAGCTGTAGGTGCGTGACAAGCAATACAATTTTCTCCATCAACTCCATTAATTACACTGTCAGGCGAAACTCCTGCCCACTCAGAAGAAAGCTCACCGGCAACGTCTGCTTGTCCGCCGTGTCCGTGTTTACTTGACTTCCAAGCACTGTAAGTTAAATGGTCTGTATCAGCAAAACGTAATGGACCGTGGCAGCTTCCGCAAAGTTCAGATGAAGAGTTTACAGTTGTATATGCTGCTGTTCTCGAATCATATAACTTTAGTACAGGTTTATTTATTGATGGAATAGAAGTATGATTAGCAGGAACTTCATGACAAGTATAACAAGACACATGTGACCATTCACTTGTATTTATGGATTTGGTTGAACTTGTAAATACACCTCCAGTTGTTGAAAAAAAGTAATTAAGAGTTTGTGCCTCTGTCATTCCACCGTTTGCGTTAATTGAATAAGCTCCGTGACAAGCAATACAATCTTCTGCACTTGAGCCGTTTATCACTGAATCAGCAGGTAATCCAGTCCATTCACTTCCTAATTCGTCAGCCACATCATTTTGGGTATTTGCATGCTTAGTCAAAGACCAAGTATGAAATTGGTTAAAATCACCTGTAGTATTATTGTGGCAAAGACAATTAGAAGCTGATTGTGCAAATGAATTATTTGGAATGGATATTAAAAACAAAGACAATATGATAAGAAAGAAAAAAAAGTCAAATTTTTTTTTCATTATTGCATCTCCTTTCTTTTATTTATTAAAAAAAAGAGGATTATTAAAGGAGTAGGTTTATTTTTATATTTAATGAATAAACACTTCTCTAATATATTTTGTAGCAGCAATATATTAGCATCCAGTAGGGGGACGATTACTCTGTATTAATAATATTATTAAAAAAACTCTCAAAATTCTTTTTCTCTCATGCCGGGTGTATCATAAATTGTAAGAACAAAATACATAAGGTTTAATCCCCAAAAAACCTTATTAAGATGTTAGCAAAAAACATACCATTTTTAAAGTTTTATCATTTTTGCTTTTTTTTAATCTTTTATAATATTTATAATATTTTATTCTCAAAATTGAAAACAATTTTTTCAGATAATAAAGAATATTAGTTAATTAAGTGTGAGAACTATTATTACACAAGCTAAGTTTTTTTATAAATGAGAATATTTGCTATTTGATTATTTTTAAAAAAAGGTTATATTTAATCAGATAAAAAATTCTGAATATGACAGTAATATTTTCAAAAAAATGTGAATACGGTCTACAAGCTTGCTTGTATTTAGCAGCTAATAGTAATGAGGAAGTAATTCCATCGGAAAAAATTGCAAAACAACTTAAAATTCCCAAAGAATTTGTTTCTAAAATTCTTCAAAGCCTTACAGCAAGCGGTTTAGTTTTTTCTAAAAAGGGTAAATTTGGTGGTTTTTCATTAGCTAAAGAGCCAGAAAAGATTAAACTAATTGATATTGTTACTGCAATTGATGGCTTGGAAATATTTGAAAAATGTGTGTTGGGCTTTCCTAATTGTTCACCTGATACCCCATGTCCAGTCCACGAAATATGGGGTGAGCTAAGAACAAAAGCATACCAAATGCTAACAGATGAAACACTAGATGCTTTTACAGAGAAAACTTTAACAAAGATTAATAATTTGTAAATTTTTTTATGATTAAATCAGATAATATAATCTGATTATAACAAATAATTATTGGAGTTATTATGAATACAAAAAAAAATAATTTTAAAAATATGACATTATCAGAAATAGCAATAGAAAATTTGAATTATACCGAAATATTTGAAAAATACGGTTTGGATTTTTGCTGCAACGGGAATGTAAATTACTCTGAAGCTTGTAAAAGTAAAGGTATTGATGAAAATAAATTGGCGGATGAACTTAATGGTGTAAGCAAAATGAAAAATGAAAAAGAAAATTATGATAAATGGAAGTTAGATTTTTTAGTCGATTATATTATAAACAATCATCATCATTACATTGTTGAAAGTGTACCTAAAATAAATGAGCATTTGAAGAAAATAGCTGTAAAACATAGCGATAACCATCCGGAACTTGCAGAAATAACTAAATCTTTTTCAGTTGTTAGTAAAGAATTGCAATTGCATATGGTGAAGGAAGAAAAAATTTTGTTTCCTTATATAAAACATATGGTACTTGTCCACATTGGTAAAGCAAAAAATGAAGCTCCTTATTTTGGCAAGGTTGAGAATCCTATACGAATGATGGAAGAGGAACATATAATTGCAGGAGACATTTTTAAAAAAATTAGAGAACTTTCAATAAACTATAATATACCAGATGATGCCTGCGTAACTTTTAATATGACTATGGTTGAGTTAAAGGAATTTGAAGAAGATTTGCATAAACACATACATTTAGAAAATAATATACTGTTTCCTAAATCTATAATAATGGAGGAGGAAATTTTAAATAGCTAATTTTTTAATCATCGATTAGTTCTAAATGTTAATCGAACAAATTAACCGCTAGTAGAATCTATGTTGTTTATTTTCAAAAATATAGAAACTTTGTTACCGGAATTAAAGTTTTTTTTAATTTCTTAAAAATGCTTTATAAAATATTATTGTGTGGTGAGAAATGGATGTGAATCCAAATAATAAGTTTACAAAATTACTCTTCAAAGCAAAAGAGGCTCATTTAAATGGAAATTTAGAATTAGCAATTTCTGAATATACATTTCTTTTAAAAAGTAAAGCAACAGCAGATTTGCGTTGCTTATTAGGATGGGCACACTGTCTTAATGGAAATTTTTCTGATGCAATAAAACAATGCAAATTAGCTATTGAACTGGATCCCAATTTTGGTAATGCCTATAATGATTTAGCTTGTTATCTGATTTATGAAAAAAGATTGGACGCAGCTATACCCTGGTTAGAAAAAGCAATTCAATTAGAAGATTATACAGGAAGACATCTTTCTTATTATAATTTGGGAAGGGTATATGAAAAAAAAGGATTGTGGCAGCATGCTAAAATCTATTATGAATATTCTGTCTCAATATCACCTGAGTATAAAAAAGCAAATGAAGCTCTTTATAAAATTTATACTTACTTAAATTAAATAGTAATCAAATAATTATTTAAGCCTTCATTCTTAGCCCTTTCTCTTCGTGAATAAAGAGCCAACTGCAGATTTTACCAATATTAATTTCTTCAAAATTATTCCAATATGCTTTTGTTCTAACGTGAGTAGAACTTGTATCATTTTCAGGAATATTATCCACTTCTTCAATTAACTCGGTTAATCTATCCTGCCATTTTTTTATATTTTCAGGACGTAAATCTACCCAACCTTCGTTAGCCCACTTGTCTTTATTTTCATCTGTAATTTCTAATTCGTTCTCACCCCTGTATGGTGGAATCTTAATAGTTTCTGCTCTTAATAAAGAATTACCGTCCGGTAGAAGAATAGGAATGCCTATTGATATAATCTGATTACGAATTGTATCATCATTCACAATAACTTCAAAGCATTTATCTGATAATGCTTTAGTATTGTCATTTATTACATCCATCATTGTTTTGTGAACTCTACCTATTAAGTATATTTCGTATAATAGCTTAGATAATCTTGGTGGACCAAGCAATTCGAATGCAACACTGTCAACTCCATTTATTTTTTCGAGTTCTGTTAGCTTACTAACTGCAGAATGTTGCATATAACCTGCTCGATAAGTTGGTTCTAATGTTGCGTGATCTAATGAACTTACAATATCGTGTCCGGTATTACCCCCTCTGATTTCAAATATTACTACATCTGCTATTTCTTCGGGTGTAACAAATTCCATTTGTTTTTGTGCCGTAATGGTTTCAAACTCGCCTTTAGAAAAAATTCCGTTTTCACCCGTATCAATAAAAACTGATTTTAATACTTCACCTGACTTTTGAAATTTTTTATCAGTTTTTAAAACCAATTTATTATTTAATGTAACGGTTTGTGTTAGTGGAACATCATATAATTCAATTGGTTTGCCTTTACGTTTTATTTCACCAAATTCAATCCTTTTCCAAGCTATTGCCCCGGTTGGTTTTATTTCTTTAGTAATAGGACCTTCGGGTGTTCTTGCCATAAGAAAAAGTAATAACGTTTGAGCACCTGCAATTGAAGACTTGCTTAAAAGAACACGTGATGGTTTTTCTTCGCTATGTGTATAGGGAATATTTAGCCCCATTCCTCCTGTTCCGCTTGTGCCTATTTTTATGTATGTCTCTGTTTTTATGTTTATCATGCATTTATAAAGAACTTGAATGTGTCTTATTAATTGGGGAATATAAAGAGTACATAATAATTTTTCGGTGCTTTCAACTATATCTTCATAAGATGCTTTTTTCCTTATTTGTTTTGATATTGTTCTGTATGAATTATAAACATCCTGATAGGCTATAGCAGTTGCCGTATTTATACAGTCTATAATTATCTCAGGTTTATATTTTTCTGTGAGAGCATAAATGGAAGAATTTTTCAATATTTCATCTGAAAGTTCATCAAGAGTATCTGACATTAAAACTTTTCTTTTATTCTGATCTGTAAGGATTTCGCTTCTCGGTGTATTCTTAAATTCATTTCTTACAAAAATATCACCGCCCCAGGGTATGAAATAATTTTCACCTTTATCCGGAAATTGTAACTTTAATTTTTCAACAGCATTTTCTGCTTCTGATAATTTTAATGAGGAAATAATAATGCGAGAAGGATTGCTACTTATAATTTTTTTAGAAATAGCGCTGCCAACTAAACCAAATCCGCCTAGTATTAAAACTGTTTTATTTTTGATATTCATTTTAGCCCCAATAATTAGAAAAATATAATGATTAAAATTACGGTTTGTATAACTTAGTGGCAATCAATGTAAATTATTATTGCAAACAAAATTGATATACTATGGTTGTATTTGTAAATTTACATTTATATAAAGTAAATATTCTATTTTTTTTGAAACGGTGATTAAATGAAAGTTAATGAAATTCTTAAACTCGAAAATATAATTCCGAAAATGCAGGCAACAAATAAAGAAGATGCTATTAATGAATTAATAAATTTATTTGAAAACGACAAGAGAGTTTTAGATTTAGAAAAATTACGTAACTCCATCCTGAGTAGGGAAAAAATAATGTCAACCGGTATAGGTAAAGGATTTGCAATACCACACGGTAAAACCAATGCTACCAATGAAATACTTGGAGCATTCGGAATTGCCAGAACACCTATTGATTTTCAAGCACTTGACGGGCAGCCGGTTCAGTTAATCTTTTTATTGGTCGGAAAAGATAATATGGTAAGTATGCATATCAAATTATTAAGCAGAATTTCAAGACTAATGAACGAAGACAGTTTTAGAGAAAAATTATTAGCAACCGAAACAAAAGAAGAAATATTAAAAATCTTTAATGAAGAAGAAGAAAAACTAATTGTTGAATAAATAAAAAATCTTCTAGCCATCTTAAAAATATATTTATGATTAAAGCAATTAAAGGTACTAAAGATATACTGCCGGACAGTATTGAAAAATGGAAGTATGTTGAAAGTATAATTTCTTTAGTTTTTAAAAACTACAATTATAAAGAAATAAGAACACCGATTTTTGAAGAGACTTCACTTTTTGCAAGAGGTATTGGTGAAGAAACAGATATTGTCGGTAAAGAGATGTACACATTTGAAGATAGAAGTAAAACGAGTGTGACACTTAAACCTGAAATGACTGCTTCAGTTGTTCGTGCTTTTATTCAACATTCACTCGGTAAAAAGCAGTCACTGAATAAACTTTATTACATTTCACCGATGTTTAGGCAGGAAAGGCCACAGGCAGGAAGATTAAGAGAATTTCATCAGTTTGGTGCGGAAGCTTTGGGCAGCGGTTCCCCTATACTTGATGTTGAAATGATAACTATGGCTTATGATATTTTATCTGGTTTAGGATTAAAAGATTTAACAATAAAAATTAATTCTCTCGGTACACCTGAATCTAGACAAAACTATATCCAAAAATTAAAGGAATATTTAATAGATAAAGAGAGTTTGCTTTCTGGTGAAAGTAAAGAAAGAATGAGTAAAAATATTTTAAGAATATTTGATAGCAAACTTGAAAACGATATTGAAGTAATGCAAAAAGCACCGGTATTACTTGATTATATTGACAACGAAAGTAAAGAGGACTTTGAGAAAGTTAAATCTTTATTGACTTCTTCTAAAATTCCTTTTGAAATTGATGCATCGCTTGTTAGGGGACTAGATTATTACACAAAAACAACTTTTGAAATAGTGAGCGGAAAAGTCGGTTCTCAAAGTGCGCTTTGCGGTGGTGGTAGGTACGATTTACTTGTTGAACAACTTGGCGGTGAACCAACCCCCGGAACAGGGTTTGCAGCAGGAATTGAAAGGATTTTAATTGCTTGTGAAAATGAAAATTCATTTGAAGTACCTGGATCTTCAATTAATTTATATATAGTTTGTTTGGAAAAAAACTTGATGTCAAAAGCATATGAAAAAGCACAAATCTTAAGGAAAAATAATATAACAATTGAACTTGATTATTTGGGAAGAAGCATAAAAGCACAGATGAGAGAAGCAAACAAATTGAATGCAAAATATGTGCTGTTTTTTGGAGGGGATGAATATAAATTAAATAAAGCACAATTAAAAAATATGGAAACTGGTGAACAGGAAATTATTGAGCTTAAAAATATTTTGAATAAGGTAAAAAATAACTATGCATCCGATAATAGTTAAAATAGGTCCCTTTACAGTTTACAGTTATGGCTTAATGGTTGGCATAGCATTTATTGTAGCAAACTATTTGCTTACAAAAGAATTTGAAAGACGTAAACTGGCAAAGAATCTATCCACTGAAATTACATTACTCGCAATTATTTTTGGTATTGTCGGAGCTAAACTATTTAATCTTTTTGAAAATTGGTCTGAATTTTTATCCGATCCTTTAATGGCGTTTTCTCCAGGCGGACTTACTTTTTACGGTGGTCTAATTCTTTCAATTATTGCAATTTGGATATATGTAAGAAAAAAGAATATACCTTTTTTAGTAGTTGCAGATGCTGTATCTCCCGCACTTATATTAGCATACGGAATAGGTAGAATAGGCTGTCATTTATCCGGTGACGGTGATTACGGCATACCTACAAAATTACCATGGGGAACAGACTATTCACACGGTACAGTTCCTCCCAGAGTAATGTTTAGAGAATTTAATTTTCATAAATATTTTCCTGATTTATCAAAACAATTCCCCAATGGAGTTCCAAATAATACCCCGTTACACCCTGCACCTATTTACGAATTTATTATGGCTGTGATTATTTTTGCAATTCTATGGAAATTAAGGACAAAAGAATGGGCCGCCGGTAAACTTTTTATGCTCTATTTAATTTTAGCCGGAATCGAAAGACTTTTAATTGAATTTATAAGACTTAATCCAAGGATACTTTTGGGTCTAACCGAAGCACAGTTAATTTCTATTGTTATGATTGTAGCCGGTAGTATTGGCTGGAATGTTTTAGGTAAAAAAGAAAAAGGAAAAAAACTGTTACTCTAAACCTGATTGTTACCAGGTAAAGAGTTTATCTTCAATTATATATTGAGATTCTTCCTACAACTATTACGGTATTTATAATAAATGAAAAAATAATTTATGGCACTAATAATTGGCAGAAAGCCGGTTCTTGAAGCAATCAATTCTGAAAAGGATATTGAACAAATAATTCTTTGCTATGGACAAAAAGGGGGAATAATTAATTCCATTAGAATTGGTGCCAAAAAAAGAAAAATAAAAATAAGCGAAGTCTCTCCAAAAAAATTTGATGAAATAATAACCAATAAAAACTCACAAGGGGTTGCCGCAAAAATATCAGAAAGAAAATATTTTTCATTTGATGAATTGATATTTAAATCTAAAACTAAAGAATATCCTCTGTTTCTTATATTGGAAGAAATACAGGACGTGCATAACCTTGGTGCAATTTTACGTACAGCAGAATGTGCTAAAGTAGATGGGATAATACTTACAAAAAGAAACAGTGCCCCGTTAAATGAAACAGTTGCTAAAATATCTGCAGGTGGCGTAGAACATTTAAAAATATGTCAGGTAACCAATGTTGCACAAACTATTGACACTCTGAAACAAAATGGTTTTTGGGTTGTAGGCAGTACATTAAAAAATGCTGTTGATTATTCTTCAATAGATTACAAAAGACCTTTGGTTTTAATTATGGGAAATGAACAAAAGGGAATTAGAAGGTTAACAGCAGAAAGATGTGATCATTTAATTAACATACCTATGAAAGGGAAGATACAATCTCTTAATGTTTCTGTGGCCACCGGTATATTATTATTTGAAATTTTAAGACAAAGAAAAAACTAAAATAATTTTTCTTAACTTTTGGTCCTATTAATTCCATACCCTATTTAATTTATTTATTGTAAGTTTGAATAAAAAATAAATGTAAATTTTAAACAAAGGTTAATTATGTTTTTATCTTTTTTAAAATATAAATTCCTTTCCTCCTCAAAAATTTTATTTATATCATTATTTATTTTACTTCCAATTAATTTTTTATTCTCTCAAAAAGGAGGCTATGTTGATAAGCTTTCGGTTGCATAGGGAGATTCAATTACATTTTATATTTCCAGTGCTTTACCTAAAATTCAAATTTCATTTTTCAAATTGGAAAACAAACCTATTTGGAAGGCTGACAGTAACAGCGTAAATGCTATTGTTCAATCAGTACCGGATAGTGCATATTGGTATGGCACACAATGGGTTCCAACTCTTAAATATAAAATTCCATTAACCTGGCAACCCGGAGTTTACAGAGCTGAATTTAAAATTACAGCTAATCCTGACACTGCAGCCGCAATAATTTTTATTGTAAAAAATAAAACTCCCGGTACTTTTTCTAAAACCCTATTTATTTTAAGTACTAATACCTGGAATGCCTATAACAGCTACGGCGGGAAAAGTCTTTACTCTTTTAATTCTACAAATAGTAAAAGATCTTTTAAAGTTTCTTTTCAAAGACCATTTGAACGGGATTTAGGCATTTTTGGAGCTCCGGATTTTTACAGGTTTGCAGGTAAATTAATTAATTGGGCAGCAAATAATAATATACTATTTGAAACAGCATCAATGTATGATTTGGATTCAAACCCGACTTTGTTGAGTAATTATAATGTTGTATTTATTGCCGGGCATAATGAATATTGGTCAAGGGATGAAAGAAGACAGATGGAAAATTTTATTAGGGGAGGAGGTAAACTAATAGACCTTTCGGGCAATACAAGCTGGTGGCAGGTACGCTTTGAAGACAACGGAAATACTATGGTTTGTTACAAGGATAAAAACGCAGACAAAGCTGAAAATCCTTCAATACCGGATTCTTTGGTTACAGTGCATTGGTGGGACACCCCGGTTAATAATCCGGCAAATATATTGTTCGGTGCTGATTTTAGAGAGGGCGGGTATGTTAATTCTCCTCCTTTTTTGCTTAAAAGTCTTGGCTATGGTGATTATGCTGCTTTCAACACTCACTATTGGGTTTTTAACGGTACAGGATTAAAAGAAGGTGATGAATTTGGTTTTGA
>Ga0114931_10009438_pt1 | contig 11687 bp, 8 predicted proteins | sample 2SBtaG_FD_89579 | JGI IMG/M metagenome (GOLD analysis project Ga0114931, IMG submission 89579) | Deep subsurface microbial communities from Kolumbo volcano to uncover new lineages of life (NeLLi) - 2SBTROV14_V59a metaG | ecosystem: Environmental > Aquatic > Marine > Volcanic | place: Kolumbo...
TACGCTTAAGATGGAATCGGGTTAAAAAAAGGTTGCTCTGAGCATTTTGTTGGCCCCTTGGCCAACATTGTGCGCAATAAAACGGCATTTATCAGGCAAGTTCCATTTTTGTATATTCTTTGGAAATACCTCATCCTCTATGTGTTTGTCAGAATTATAAAGAAAAAAATAATGCGTACAATATGCTAACGTAACTTTTTACATGAATGTGCCCAGTACCCCATTTTGCCGATCTGGGCCATCCGGGATTACGTTGCCTGCAGCCCTAACGTTCTCATCGAGGCCATCGGCCTGAGCCATATTATCAACAGCCTATGTCAAAGCGCACACCGGGAGGCTATCCGCCGTCTGCGGTTGTTCTATTTCCGCCGGAGCCGGAGCAACCGTCGGCATTACCAATGTGCTGGGCGGCGATGTGCACCACATCGCCAGCGCCATTAAAAATCCGACCGAGGACCTGGCCGGCGTGATCTGCGACGGTGCCAAGGCCGGATGCTCCCTGAAACTGGCCACCGCTGCCGGCACCTCCGTGCAGGCCGCACTGCTGTCGCTGCAGGATGTGACGGTTCAACCCACCGACGGCATTATCGGGCTTTCCCCCGAACAGACCATGCGCAACGTCGGCACCCTCAGTACTCAGGGCATGATCGAAACCGATCGCACGATTTTGAGCATCATGTTAAAGAAAAAATTTTCGGTTTGAAACAACGGGGCAACGGCCGGAGTGCTGAGGGTAAAAATGGTGCTTTAACGGCAGCGAGCTGCCCAGACGGCTTCAATGTGTACTGCAGCAACACGCTCTGGCCTGGTGACCAGAAGGGCTTGGAGAATCTCTAGCAAGTACCGCGGGCGACGAAAAAGGCCGGCGGCGGAACCGTGCCGTCAATGAAGAGCGGGCCTCTATTGATTGACGGAATAATAACTCCTCAAAAGGAAAAATCAAGACAGCTTCACGTTTTTGCTACCTGCCTGGACAAATGCCTGCCAAGATTTATGCTAATGCTGTGGACGCTGGATTACGAATCGATATGGTAGCGTTTGATTTTATTGAGCAGGCCCTGACGCGTGAGCCCCAGCACACTGGCGGCCTGCGAGCGGTTACCGCCGGTTTGCTGTAGGGTTTCATTGATCAGGCGCGCTTCGATGTTTGCGGTGATTTCTTTGAGCGTCCGCCCTCTGGTTTGCGGGAGCGGTAGGTTGTCTCCGCCGTAGAGTTTCGGCGATAGGAACTCCTCACCGATCACCTGTTGCCCGGCAGCCAGGGCCATGGCACGTTGAATCTCGTTTTCCAGCTCCCGGATATTTCCCGGCCAGTCGAAATTCTGTAGCAAATACATGGCTCGGGAGGATAAACGCGGTACGGGAACGTTGAGCCCGGCAGCGGTTTTCCTCAAGATATGGGCAGCCAAAAGAGGGATATCTTCCATTCTTTTTCTAAGCGGCGGCAAGGTAACGGGAAATACGTTGATACGATAGAAGAGATCTTTGCGAAAGTTGCCTTTTTTGACTTCCGCCATCAGATCCCGGTTGGTGGATGCCAGTAGCCGCACATTTACCCGGATTCGGCGGTGTCCGCCAATGCGACGGATCTCTCCCTCCTGCAACACCCGCAGCAGCTTGGCCTGCATGGCCGGTGACGTTTCTCCGATCTCATCCAGAAAAACCGTCCCACCGTCAGCGATTTCAAAAAGCCCCTTTTTATCGGCAACTGCACCGGTAAATGCACCGCGAACATGGCCGAAGAGCTCACTTTCCAAAAGACTGTCTGCCAGAGCTGCGCAGTTTTCCGCCACAAAGGGTTTATCCTTGAGCGAACCGTTGTAATGAATCACCCGTGCGATCAGCTCTTTGCCGGTACCGGTTTCTCCTTGAATCAGCACGGTCATGGTGGTGGGAATTACCCGGTCAAGCATCGCAAAGATCTGTTGCATGGCTGCACTGGTGCCGATAATGCCCTGGACATTGAAACGCTCCTGTACCTCGCTTTTGAGTTGACGATTTTCAATTTCAAGGGAGCTGGCATGGGCTTTAAGTTCACCGTAAAGACGTGCGTTTTCAATGGCAATGGCAACAGTGCCGGAAAGACTCTCCAGCAGACGTGTTTCCCGGGTGCTGAAACGACCCCGAATCTTGTTTAGGGCATACAAGACCCCAATGGTGCCCTTACGTGAGCGCAGGGGCACGCAGATCATGGAACGTGTGTGAAAGGAAGTCCGGCTGTCCATCTCACGGTAGAATCGATCGTCTCGGGTGACGTCATGAATAGTGACAGACCGGTTTTCGCGAAGTACCCAGCCTGCGATCCCCAGATCATCGCGGAATCGCATTTCATGCATCCTAGAATGAGTTTGCGCACTGTTCTCCTCAACGGTGCGAATAAAGTAGAACTCACGCTTCAAGGGTTCATGCAGCGCAATGGAAGCACCTTCGATGCGAAAAACAAGGCGAATTTTATCGAGGATATGCCGCAGCATTTCGTCGAGATCACAGATTGCATGAATTGATTTGGAAACATCGAAAAAAAAATCGAAATCCTGTTGGCTGAAAGTATCCTTTTCCATGGCATATGCAAGAGGGTTTGATGTGCTGTCAAAGAGACGTTCAATACACGGATCGGCCATGGGCTCGCAGGTATTTCTGGCAGCGCCGGGCCGTTTCCCGGAGCAAAATGCACAATTCCCGCGTTTCACAGCCATCGCTAAAGCCGTTCCAAAGCTTTACCATCAAGTCTAAATCATGAAAGGCCAAGTTGTCAACTTTGTTTACACACCTTCGCGCCAGCTGTCTACCTGCTTGATAGTTTTCCGGCTAAGGACCGCGGTAGAAAACAGCCTTCGCAGCGGCTAAACCTGGCTACCCCCTTTTTATTCGGCACACCAATACAAAATGCATAAAATTTCGCTTTTTCCAAAAAACTGGTACGGCTCTTGCGAAAACAGTCTGCAAACAGACTGTCCGTGCGGGAATCCAAGTTCCCACTAAAAGGAGCGCGGCCTTTTCCAAACCCACGATCATCACGATGAAGCTGACCATTTAGACAGCGGGTTTTGACATGCAAAGACACATGGAAAAGCGTTTTATTGCCAAGCCGCACGCAAGTATCGCCCGGGCCCATGATAAACCTTACTTAAAGGAGCGCCGGGGACACCAGCGTTTCAAGCTCCAAAGTACGGTTTTTCTCTTTACACGCCCATTGGTCGTAAAGACGGCCATCATAAAGGACATCAGCCTCGGAGGCCTCGCCTACTGCTGCGCTTCTTTTGAACAACCGCCTGCAGGCGCCTTCCAGGTCGATCTGCTGGCAGCTGAAATAGATCAATACCTGCGTTTAGAGGGTCTTTACGTCCAGACAATCGATGATCCCGTCCAGGTCCGATTTTCCGCCCACACGGCCTTTCATGCAAGCCGTCAGGAAAAATCCTTTTTGATGATGGACTGCAGGTTATTCTTTCAAAACCTGGCTTCACATCAAAGACAGGGGCTGAAGTTTGTCATTCGCAACTACACCCGCTCGGCCGTATAAGCGGGCCTTACCAGCGACCCTGCCTGCACGGCAGAAAATCAGCAGGTGCAGACCCGCAGCAGCCGCGGTGTGGCCTCATTCGTATAGCGGCCCATGGCACTCCTCGTGATACTTGAAGGCCGGATTTTCAATACAGCCGTATGCAAAGCCAGCACCGGCACTGCATGACATCCTCGTTTCCGATCCCGGCTGGCGCCGGACAGCACAAAATGAGGTGTTCCCCACCTGGCGATCCACACTGCACCGGTAGACGGACTGCATCGCCTGACATATCTTCGAGAGATGACAATGGATTCATAACTCGGCAATTCGGATAACACATCCAGCTTTCGAAAAAGTGATTTTGGGTCAGTATTTATTATTTTGGAACCTGAGCGGTTGACATCTGTCGTTTTAACTGATAGCATTTTGTTGCAAAATAGGTTTTTTGTACCCTTAGGATCCGCGCAGAAATAAGTTCGCAGATTTTTGGTGTTGAGGCGCCCGACTGGCAAGGCGCGAAAGTGCAGGAATATGAGACATATTTCGATCTTTCGCAACGCCGCCAGGCTTCGATGCAGCGGCGATTAAAATGGGAAGTTATTTTTGCGCGAGCCCTTAGCCATGGCCTTTCAAATAATGTTCCAGTATGGCGGCCCTCTTACGCAAGACGCATAAATCGTAGATTGCCAAAAGGAGCGCTTGAAACCACAATCTGGATTTTATTAAGTCATAAAACCACCGCTTCCAGCGGTGGACGCTAAAAGGTTCTACCGATCCGGCGAGAAATAAAATAGGCTCTTCCAACGGGAAAGCCTCAGGGGCAAACCAGGAGGAAGAACCTATGCATGATTGGAGAAGCTTATCGCATACGAAACGGAATGCCAATACCTCATGGACATTGTTTTCGATATGGTCACGGGGATGTTGTGTAAGCTCAGTGGGTATAAGATGGAGGAGCCATAACAGGAAATGATCCAAAAATAGCTGGTTGAATTTTAAACTATCTCAGGGACTTTCTCAAGGCCAACACCCCCCTTTGGGGGGTTACCTGAAGCCTCCCGCTATGCGGGAGTGAGCCTCACTTGAAAGCCCCTCCGCCAGTGAAAATTTTAAACTCCAGGAATCACCATGGCATGTGCTGCGACAAAGACCGCGATCGTTGGTTTGTCGGCGGCACTGCTGGGCTTCGTCTTTCTCGCGACGTCTCCGGGCAGACAGATCGAATACAACATTGGCCTGGAAGCACTGTTTAAATTCAGGGGCACCCGCAAAGTTCCACATGGGGTGGCCATTATCTCACTGAGTCCTATTCCCGGCCAGATCACCCCCTGGCCTTCCGAGCCCAGTAAAGACCTGCGCGCCGTCCATGCCCAGCTGACGAAGAAACTGTCCAGCCTACGGGCTGCCGTCATCGCATTTGATATCACTTTTTTTGAACCAGGCAACGTTCAGGACGACAGGCGCTTTGCAGACGCCATTCGCCAGGCCGGCAATGTGATTTTATGCGAATATGTGAAAAGTGTTTACGTGCCGGTTTCCCAGAACCGCCATTACCTGACACTGGGTGTAAACATTGAAAAAGTTATGCCTCCCATACCGCTGCTGGCCCGCTCAGCAGCGGCATTGGCCCCATTTCCGCTACCAAAAGTGCCACGCAAAGTCGCCCAGTACTGGACCTTCAAGTCCATTCCCCAGGAGACAGCAACACTTCCTGTGGCAACCTTTGAGATATTTACGTCCGATCTAGGCGGTGAATTCCGCCGCCTGCTGCTGACCAGCCTGAACTCCCGCATCCAGAAACTTGAAACCATCGCCGTCAGCAGCCCTTCCCTTGCCTACGGCCGACACCCTTTGGAAATCTACCGCGGCATGCTGTACCATCATCGCCAATGGAAAGCCACTCTGTTGCATGCACTTCAATCCCCAAGATTTACAGACCTGACTTTACGGCAAAAGTGTTTGCTACGTTCCATGGTTGAGCTTGGCTCGACAGAAAAGAGCCGCTATCTAAACTTCTACGGGCCACCAGGAACGATACCCACCTTTTCTTATTTCCAGATCCTCGAACATGGAAAATCCCTCAAATGGCATGGCAGGCCCTTTGATCTCAGGGGACAAGCTGTTTTTGTGGGTCTATCCAAACTGCTGCGCTCCGAACAGAAAGATGGATTTTACACGGTGTTTTCGCGCCATAACGGTGTGGACTTCAGCGGCGTGGAACTGGCAGCCACCGCCTTTGCCAACCTGGTCGAAAACGTCTCTGTAATACCATTGTTGAGCGGTGCACAACTGATGGTCGTACTCGCGACTGCCGCCTTGCTGGCTCTGGTCTGCCGGGTCTTTTCGCCGCTTGGGTCCGGTGCTGCGCTTTTAGGGGCTTCCGGCATCTATTTCGCGGTTGCTTATCAGCAATTTAAAACGGCCGGCATATGGATGCCGCTGGTGACGCCAATGCTAATTCAGGCTCCGTTTATCTGGCTGGCAACAGCTTTTTGCAAGTATTTCGACACCAGCAGAGAACGCAATACCATTAAAAAGGCTTTCGGATACTACCTGCCCGATCATGCGGTCGCCGAGTTGGCAAGGGATCTGACCCCCTTGAACTCAAAGCGCAAAATCCTTTATGGAACCTGCCTGATGACCGATGCCCAGCACTACACCGAACTCTCTGAGACGTTGGAGCCTCAGGTACTCTGCGATTTTATGAACCGCTATTTCGAAACCCTTTTCCAACCGGTAAAAGCGCACGATGGATTCATTTCAGATGTGACCGGCGATGCCATGCTTGCAATTTGGATGCGCGCCGAGCCGGACCCGAATGCAAGATACCAGGCCTGTCTGGCGGCACTTGAAATCGCCAGTGCCGTGAAGCATTTCAACAGCTTTTCGGCAGACAGAAAGCTTCCCACCCGTATCGGTCTGCACAGCGGCAGGATATCGCTCGGCAACATCGGCGCGCTGGACCATTACGAGTATACCCCGGTGGGCGATGTCGTCAACACGGCCTCCCGCATTGAGGGTTTAAACAAACACCTGAAGACTTCCATCCTGGTCTCGAATGAGGTCTTTGGAGACCTGGAAGGATTCCTGGCCAGAGAAGTCGGCCAATTCCTGCTTCCGGGAAAATCGAATCCCGTAACGGTACATGAACTGGTCAGCAGCTTGGAAAAAGCCTCGCCCCAGCAGATCGCGCTGTGCCGCATGTTCGCTGAAATCATCGCCGCTTTTCACGGCAAGCACTGGATGGTCGCGCTGGAGCTGGCCGCCAAAGTGTTACGTATATTTCCGCATGACGGCCCCACGCTTTTTTATCAGAAGCTTTGTGAGCGATATCTGCACAAGTCGCCCGGTGACGCATGGAACGGTATCATCCGTCAGAAACTCAAGTGAAGGCGCCATACCAGTAGTCCCCTGCAAGGTTTTCAACGGTCTGAATACGGCTGGCGCCGATTGTACAGTCAAAACGCTCATATCATGTTTTGGGCTTGGGATTCCGACATACACCATCGAAAAAATGGAGGACCGCATGAAGCCCAGATGCCGTATCGACCTTCTCTTATCCACTTTAGAGCTCAAGAACCGCCGGCAGGGCATTCCAGCATTCTGCCTTGCGCTCCTTCTTCTGCTAACGCTGGTCTACAGCTTCACGACCCCGGCAACGGCAGGCGAACCGAGCGGTTCGTGGGTCGCTAAGGTGGCCTCCGTTGAAGGCCGGGTTCTGGGTTTGAAGGCTGGCAGCAGCCATTGGACGGTCGTTAGAATGAACGACACCTTCCATGCCGGCGACAAGATCTGGGTCGACAAGCTCAGTCGCGCCACGGTGGTGCTCTCAAATGAAACCCAACTGCGGCTGGATCAAAACACAATCCTGACGTTTCACGGTCAGTCCCGGCAGAAAAAAGACCTCATTGAGCTCATCCGGGGCGTCGTTAATTTTTTCATCCGCGTGCCGAACAGCCTGGATATTGCGACCCCTTTTGTTAACGGTACGGTGGAAGGTACCGAATTTCTGGTGCGCGTGGATGCCCAAAAATCCGAGATCATCGTTTTCAACGGACAGGTGGCGGCCTTCAACGCCGCCGGCCGGCTGAACGTCGGCAGCGGCCGGGCTGCCGTGGCACACAAGGGAAATCCGCCCCAACCCATGACCGTGGTGCATCCGCGCGATGCCGTGCACTGGGCGCTGTACTACCCAAGGGTGCTTGCCTCAGCCCAGACCGTGCCGCTCAAGGGCAGCGCGGACGATTTGGTCGCCCGGGCCGCAGCGCTGCTGCGGGTGGGGCAGGTTGATGCCGCCGATCGAAACCTCGAGCGGGCGATGGCTATAGCATCTCACCACAGCGACGTCTATGCCCTCAAAGCCGTTATGGCAGTGGTTCAAAACCGGAAAAAACAAGCACTGGCCCTGGCAAACCGAGCTGTTGAATATGATGCACACTCAGCGGCCGCCCGGTTGGCCCGGTCTTATGCCCGGCAGGCGCTTTTCGATATGCAAGGCGCCCTGAAAAGTGCTGAAACGGCGGTGGCACTGGCGCCGCAAAACGCCCTGGCAAAAGCCCGGCTGGCGGAACTGTACCTTTCGAAGGGCGAACTGGATCGCGCCCTTGCCACCGCCAAGGCGGCCGTCGCCATCAATCCTGCCCTCGCCCGCACCCAGACCGTGCTCGGTTTTGCGCACCTTTCGCAGATCCAGATCGACGAAGCACTGGCCGCCTTTACGCGTGCCATCGAACTGGACCAGGCCGCTCCGCTGGCACGTCTGGGACAGGGACTGGCCGAAATTCGCCGCGGCAAATTGAAGCCAGGGCGCATCGATATCGAGATCGCCGCCGCCTTAGACCCGGGAAATTCACTGATCCGCAGCTATCTGGGCAAGGCCTTCTACGAAGAAAAACGCGACAAGCTGGCCAGTCGCCAGTTCCATACCGCCAAACAGCTGGATCCGTTGGATCCCACGCCCTTTCTCTACGACGCCATCCGTAAGCAGAGCGTCAACCGCCCGGTGGAAGCGCTGCACGATCTGCAAAAATCCATGGCGCTCAACGACAACCGCGCTGTTTTCCGTTCGCGACTGCTGCTGGACGAGGACCTGGCCGTCAGAGGTGCTAGCTTGGGAAGGATATACAATGAGCTGGGCTTTCGACAGTTGGCTCTGGCCGAGGGGTGGCGTTCTGTCAACCAAGACCCGGCCAATTATTCTGCCCACCGCTTTCTGTCCGATTCGTATTCCGTGCTGCCGCGCCATGAGGTCGCGCGCATCAGCGAACTGCTGCAGTCTCAGCTGTTGCAGCCGCTCAACATCTCCCCGGTCCAGCCCCAGCTGGCTGAAGCCAGCCTGCGGGCGGGCGCATTCGGACCTGCCGAACCGTCTCTAAATGAATTCAATCCGCTTTTCAACCGCAACCGCCTGTCGCTGCTCACCAGCGGCGTTGCCGGGCAAAACAACATTCTGGGCGACGAACTGGTGCTAAGCGGTATATACGACCGGCTTTCCTTCAGCATGGGCCAGTTCCATGACGAAACCGAGGGATTCCGGCCCAACAATGACCTGACCCGCAATATCTACAACCTTTTCCTGCAGACCAGCCTGTCCTACAAGACCAGCCTGCTGGCGGAAGGGCGCTACGAATCCCAAAAAGAAGGCGACCTGCCGTTGCGTTTCCCCATCGAAGAGCATGATAATTTCTCGCAAAACCGCCGCCAGGATCGGAAAGAAAAATTGTTTCGCATCGGCCTAAGGCACGCCTTTTCCCCGCGCTCCCAGCTGGTGGGGCACTATACCCATGTCTGGGCGGATGAAAATGCCCACGATGTCTTCGGCATTTTCCCCATCGATTTTGAACTGGATGACACCGGAGACATGCTCGAAGCCCAGCATCTGTGGCAGGCGAAATCCTTTCACTTAACCAGCGGCGTCGGCTATTTCAAGCACGCCCGGGAAAAGACAATACACTTCTCTACGAAAGAGCTGACCGAACCGGATATCGAGCATACCAACGCCTATCTCTACGCCCTAATCGACTACCCGCAACACTTCTCCTGGACTCTAGGTGCCAGCGCCGATTTCTTCCGTGATGATGAATCCGTCAACCGCGACCAGTTCAACCCCAAGATCGGTCTGATGCTGAGGCCCCATGCGGGAACCACCCTGCGGGCAGCGGTTTTCAGGACACTGAAACGCTCCCTGGCTGCCCGTCAAACCATCGAACCCAGTCAGATTGCGGGTTTCAACCAGCTTTTTGACGACCCCAACGGAACCCAGGCCTGGCATTATGGCATCGCGCTCAACCAGACCTTTGGCGCCGACGTGCACGCCGGCGCGGCCTACTCCTTCAGGGACCTGAGCGTGCCCCAGATCGAACTGGTAACCGCAAACGTCACGGATGCGGATTGGAACGAACAGCTGGCACGCGCTTATGTATACTGGACACCGCATCCATTCTGGGCGCTTGGCGTAGAATATCTTTTCGAAAATTTTGACAGGGAAAACAACTTCACCGGTATCGAACAGGTCAGGAATTTGGATACCCATCGTTTCCCGCTGGCTGTTCGCTTTTTCCATCCCAACGGCCTGAGTGCCGGTGTACAGGCGACCTACATCGATCAGCGCGGAACCTTTGGGACCGAAACCGCCGATTTGCGCAACGACAGCGACCGCTTTTGGCTGCTGGACGCCTCCATTCGCTACCGCCTGCCGCGGCGCCTGGGGTTTATCACCCTGTCCGGACGTAATCTGCTGGACACCGATTTTAACTTCCAGGACATGGACCTGGCCAAGCGGGTCATTTTCCCGGAGCGTGTGATCACGGCACAGATCACGCTCTCCTTTTAAATAGGCCGTTAATGCTTTGCCGGCACCCGGCCGTCTAAGGAGGTGATTTCCGGAGCCGATGCCGTCCATTTGGATCCTATCGGTATTTAAAAATCAAAATCGACATTGCTGCAAAGAAGGAGAAGACAATGAGTGAATTCATTATCCGGATCGATAGGAGTACGGGCAAAGTACTGGGAGTTAGTGTAAAACAAGGGGATGAAGTTATTCCCATTGAGCCGGAAGGCAACATCTACACCGACAACGAGGACAAGATATTGCATATCAAAGAGCTTCGGGATGAACACCACCGTCATTTCTCTGTGCCCTTGGAGCTCTGGGAGAAAAAGGGCAATACGATCTGCTGCATCATGGTCGGCGGCAATATTTATTATTATCGATGCTAGCCAGCCGGATCCACACCCATCTGGTGCTGAACGGAGAAAAGTCCAGAGGTCCTATGACGGATCTCGTCATCCAGTCCGACCTGTAGGCGATGAACAATTGGCTTGCAAGTTTTTGGCGGCGTATCCATCCGCTCAAGCGACCAGCTCAGCGAGTCTGTGGCCTGGCACAGCCGGTAGCGCACGCCGTTGGCGGCATCGATTTTGAAGCAGCGCCTGTGGGGTTCGATCCAGGCGGACAGGATGTTCGTCACGGCAATGCGGCGGCCGCCCATCCAGAAGGCCAGCGGCCGCTGGTCACCGCGGTATCCCGCGCAGCAGCTGACCTTGGGCGTACGATTTTTAGTTTGCATGTCGCTCTTTTCGGATCTGATGGCGGGTTGGGGAAAGTTCTGCCTACCGTTCTTCCAAAGGGTGCACGCGCAGAAAGTCGGCGGCCAGTAAGAGGCCGCAGATGGTCTTGGCATCCTGAATCCGGCCGCTGTATATCATCGAAAGCAATTCGGCCATGGCAAGCTGGCGAGCTTCCAGCAGTTCATCGGCAAACGGCACTTTGAAAGGGGTGAAAATCGCTGGTTTGGGGCCGGTCTGAGAACCGCTTTTTGGCCATTTAAAAATGGCTCCATTGCGGCGATCATGGGTGGCTCTATTAAGGCGATCCTTGACATCCAGGCATACAGCGCCGCCATCAGCAACGCCATCGGGGTAACCATGGAAAATTTCCCCATCACCCCGGACAAGATCCTCAAGGCCATCCAGCAGAAACGTCAGGACGGGTGAACGCCACCTGCCTCAAGCCGCCTTTTGATTCCGGAACAGTCACCATGCCGTGGGCTTTGGTTCATTGCAGAACGCTTGAGAACAACGGTTTTTCATATTTCAAGTTGCCGCTCTCTGTCGGGATCAGCGACGGTGGTGTCACAATGCATTCAAAGCCGTCTTCGGTCAGCCTGTCGTAAAGCCCGAA
>Ga0114931_10009439_pt1 | contig 11685 bp, 7 predicted proteins | sample 2SBtaG_FD_89579 | JGI IMG/M metagenome (GOLD analysis project Ga0114931, IMG submission 89579) | Deep subsurface microbial communities from Kolumbo volcano to uncover new lineages of life (NeLLi) - 2SBTROV14_V59a metaG | ecosystem: Environmental > Aquatic > Marine > Volcanic | place: Kolumbo...
TCTCTACTGTTTGAGCAGCAAACGACCAAAGAAGGGAATTTTTGTTTCAGGTTTCATTTTTTCTTTGCGTCCTTTGCGGCTTTGCGGTTAGAAATCCCCTTCTCCGAAGGGGGGTTGGGGGATTTGCTCCTCAACCTTTTGCTTCACGCAATATCCCGGCTAATAGAATTTCCCGCCGCTGTTGCCTTTCGTTGCATTGCAAACGGCCGGCAAACGATGTATCCTTTTTACATCCTCGGGAAATCCCATGGGCACATAAAACCTGCCGTCTCCGGCGGCTACCCGGTTCAAATTCACGGCCGGGTTTCCATTGCGCCGATGCCCCGCGGCATCCGGTTTGCCTGACCCTGAAATCCACAACATCCAGATTAATAATTGCACCATGAACCACATGGAAACGCCGTATCAATTCGAAATCGATTTCAGTTCCATGCCGGACATCCCGGAGGACCCCAAGGCGCGTCTGCCCTATTTCGATGCGTTCAAGGCCGTATTGTTGCGCGAACGGGAAAAAATCAAGCGATGGCATCGGGCCGGAGCCGGCGGGCGGGAAGTCATCCAGGCCCACACCGGCCTGATCGACCAAACGATCCGGCAAACCGTCGCCTCCCTGGACCGCTTGCCGCAATACGCCGGGGCGGCGGTGACCAAGCAATTTGCCCTGGTGGCGGTCGGCGGTTACGGACGCGGCGAACTCAACCCCTGCTCGGATATCGACCTGCTGTTCATTCTCGGCAAAAAAACGCATCCACTCACCGATGAATTCATCCAGGACTTCATTTCCGTACTCTGGGGAATCGATTTGGAAATCGGCCACAGTTGCCGGAGCGTCAGGGATTGCCTGGAACTGGCCAAGACGGACTTGACCGTGCAAACCTCCATGATTGAGATGCGCTATCTGGCGGGCCATCCACCGCTGTTCGAGGAATTGGGACGCGCCCTCGGCAAAAACGTCTTGAAGAAAAACATCGGCAAATTTTTGAGCGCCAAACTCAATGAAAACCGCAGCCGATGCGGTTCCTCAGGCGAGTGGCTCTGCCATCCCGAACCCGACATCAAAAACGGGCCTGGCGGTTTGAGGGATTATCATACCGTGTTGTGGGGGGTCGCCTCGCAATTCGGCTCCCTCTCGTTGCTGGAGATGGGCGACAGCCAGGTCATCTCCGAGGATGAACTCAAAAGTTTCAACCGCTCCGTCAACTTTTTTCTCCGCGTACGCAACGAACTCCATTATCTGCTCGGCAAAAAATCCGACGTCCTGCGGCTGACCATCCAATCCGGCCTGGCCATAAACCTGGGATACCGGAACATCGACGAAACCGACCGCGTCGAACAATTCATGCGCGATTATTTTTTACACGCACAAAACATTTACAACTGTTCCGAAATCATTTTCCAGCGTTGTTTGCAAACCAAGCGGCCTTACATCCGCAAGGTCATCAGCAACCTGAATAAAAAGGCCCTGGGCGGCGGGTTTTGCGCGTTGAAATCGGTGTTGCATTTCGAAGGCAACGCCGCGGAAGCCTTCGCGCAAAACAAACGCCTGCTCCTCGAAGCATTCGACCTGTGCCGGGTGCACGGCCTGGAAATCGACTCCCAACTCAAACGCCACATCCGCAACCACCGCCACCTGCTGGACGACGCCTTTTTAAGGGAAACCCGGGCCGGAGAGTTCCTGATGTCCCTGCTCGACACCGCCGATGCAGGGAAAATCCTGCGCCTCATGCACGCCGTCGGCATCCTGGGAAAGATTTTGCCGGAGTTCGGCCACACCCATTGCCTGGTCAAATACGACTTTTACCACCGCTACACCACGGACGAACATTCCTTACGCATGGTGCGGTTTCTGGAGCACCTGGCCGGCACGCAGGAGAAGGACCTTGGCGAATTGGCGGCGATCTACAAAGCCCATCCCCGCAAGCGCCTGCTGAAGCTGGCCGCCCTCCTGCATTCCCTGGGCAAGGACCCCAGCCGGCCCACCCGGGAAAGGGACAGCAAAACCGGGTCGGTCCTCATCGACGGACTGCCGGCGGAAGAGAAAGAAACCTTGACGTTTCTCCTGGACAACCTGTATGAAATGACGGAAATCGCTTTTCATCAGGAAATTCAACACCTGTCCACCATTCAGGCCTTTGCCGGCAAGGCCGGAACCGTGGAACGCCTGCAACTGCTTTATCTGATCACCTACGCGGAATTGAAGGCGGTGGCCCCGGACACCTGGACCTCCTGGAAAAAATTTCTTTTGGCCGAACTGTATCATTTCACAAAGGATTATCTCGAACAGCCGGAGCTGCTCCATAAAAAACGCTTTTCCACCCGGCTGGCGATTTACCGGACATTGCACGCCGATTTTTTTTCCTGGGAAATCGAGCAGCATCTGGACCTGATGCCGGACGACTACTGGTTGACGGCGACTCCGGACGAGGTCGCCCAGCATCTCCGCCTCCTGCGGCTGATCGGAGAAAAACAGTTTGTCCTGTCTTCCCTGTTCAACGAAACCGGCGCCTATCACAACGTCACGTTGTGTTACTTGAAAAACGATTGGACGTTCAAGAGCATGGTGGCCGCCATCACCGCGAACAACCTGAATATCCTGGGAGCACAAATATTCCTGAGACGCGACGGCGTAAACATTGCCGCCCTGCAGGTCGAAGGCACGGACCGGGAAGATGACTCCAGCGAACCGATTTGGGCCAAAGTGGAAAAAAACCTGCGGGATATCCTGGAGAACCGGCAGAAAACGCATGAACTGCTGGCCGCGCGCAAACGCTACATCGCCAAAAACGTCCCGCAGAAAGCCATCATCCCAAAAATTCAAATTGATAACATGTCCAACCCTGCATATACTATGATTCGCGTCGAAGCAAGAGATCATCTGGGAATGCTTTATAAAATCGTTCATGCCCTGGCCGATTTCGGCGTGCAGGTTCACCGCGCCAAAATTTCCTGCCGGGGCGACCGCGGGATAGACGTGTTCTACGTCTCCCTGCGCGGCAAAAAGATCACCTTTGACCGGTTATTGCGCCAAATCAAGGAGCGTTTGATCGGAATTCTTTTGATCGAAAATGTGGAGGATGTGGTTTAAATGAAATTAAGTAATCCCGAAGTACGGATCGAAACTACCAATATATGTAATGCCGCATGTATTATGTGTCCCCGCGAGAAGATGGACCGCCTTGAGGGAATAATGGAAATGGATCTGTTCAAGCAGATTGTTGACGAATGCAGGGAATTGGGAGCCGCGGCCGTTTTTCTCGGAGGATTTGGAGAGCCTTTGATGGACCCGCTGATCGTCGACCGCATCCGCTACGTCAAACAGCAAGGCCTGTTTTGCAATTTCATATCCAACGGCTCCCTGTGGAACGAAACCCTGGCCCGGGAAATTATCGAGGCCGGCCTGGACGAAATCCGCTTCAGCTTTTACGGTCAAAACAAGGCAACCTATGAAGAAGTCCACCGCGGGTTAAACTACGAAATCACCCGTAACAATATTTACAAACTGATTGAATTGAGAAAAACGCTGGAGAGCAAGAACCCGACCGTTATGGTGTATTTTTTAAACCTGAATCAGAACCACGAGCATCTGGACGCCTTCCGCAAAGAATGGGAGCCGGTGGCCGATTTTATAGAAATCTGGCAACCCCACAACTTTACCGACGGGCGCGGTTATCGTGACCTGCAGGCGCCCCGCAAAAAAGAATCCTGCGGCCGTCCCAAAAACGGCCCGTTGCAGTTCCAATACGACGGCACCATGATCCCCTGTTGCTACGACTACGCCGGCAAAGTGGTCCTGGGCGACTGCCGGGAGCAGAGCATCCCCGAAGTCCTGCGCGGAGAAAAATATGAGGCGCTGCGCCAGGCGCATGCAAACGAGGACTATTCCAATCAGCCGCTGTGCGACAACTGCGACCAACTGCTCGAGCACCCCGACGCCTTGATCTACACCAACCGGCACAACCTGCCGGCGGAGGAAGCCGTCCTGCTCACCAACTCCAATCACTACCAGTTGAAGTAACGGCGCCGGCGGCGTGGCGATCCAGCCCTTGTCATCGCGTGCCGGCCCTCACACGTTAAAAAGAAACTCCATGATATCGCCGTCCCGGACCACGTAGTCCTTGCCTTCCAGGCGCAACAGGCCGGCCTCCTTGACGGCGTTCTCGGACTGATGCTTCACGAGGTCGTCGAAATGGAAAACCTTGGCGCGGATGAATCCCTTTTCAAAATCGGAATGGATGACACCGGCGGCCTGGGGGGCGCGGGTATTTTTCTTAATGGTCCAAGCGCGGTTTTCCTTGCCGCCGGCGGTGAAGAACGTCTGCAAACCCAAAAGCTCATAACCGGCGCGGATCACCTGATTGAGTCCGGACTCCCGCAAACCCATTTCCCGTAAAAACTCAACCTGCTCCCGAGGATCGTCGATTTCGATGATCTCGGTTTCCAGTTTTCCGGACAAAGCAATGACCCGCGCGGACTCCCGGTCCGCCAGTTCCAGGACGCGGCGGACGGGGGCGCTGTCCACATCCGCCGGGTCGGCGACGTTGCAGACATACAAAACCAGCTTTTGCGTCAGCAGCGTCAGGGAGCCGACAAAAGTCCGCTCGGCTTCGCCGTCAAACTCCAGGGCGCGAACCGGTTGGCCGTCATTGAGAGCACTCATCAAGCGGTCCAACACCGTCATTTGAAACCGGCTTTCCTTATCGCCGGAGCGGGCCAGTTTTTCCAGTTTGGTTTTTCGTTTTTGCAGCGTTTCCAGGTCGGCGATCATCAATTCCGTGTTGATGGTGTCGATATCGGCTATGGGGTCTATCTCGCCCGGCACCAGGTCGTCCGCAAAACATCGGACGACGTGGGCGATGGCCGTCACCTCGCGGATGTGGCCGAGAAATTTGTTGCCCAGCCCCTCGCCCTGCGATGCCCCCTTGACCAGACCCGCAATATCAACGAACCGCATGGTCGTGGGAACGATCTTTTCGGCGGAAATATACCGGGAAATAACCTCCAGGCGCTCGTCAGGCACGTTGACGACGCCAATATTCGGCTCAATCGTCGTAAAAGGATAATTCGAAGCTTCCGCCCGGGACCGGGTGAGCGCATTGAAAACCGTGGATTTACCCACATTGGGAAGGCCGACGATACCGCATGTAAACCCCATGAACTAGACACCTGTAGAATGTTGCGTTATCGAAGGATCATAGGAAAACCCGGCGGCATGGCGATCCAGCCCGCCCGATTGCGCTTGATTCCGGTTAATCGCCTGATGCGGATCCTGCAAATGGGTGACTTGAAATAGTGGGGCAGGTTTTCCAACCTGCCCATGCGCGGACTGGAAAGTCCGCGCCACTACAAAAGTCGACTTGTCATCGCCAGCCGCCACCGGCGGCGCGGCGATCCAGAAACCCCGCCTACGCAAAACTCTCTTCAGGGAGAAGGCTCGTTAGACATAAACTGATGCGATTGCACGACGCCGTTTTTGTCGAAAACGAAAATCAAGTCCTTGGAGGTGTTCTTGCCGATAGCCCGGTAGGTGTCGAATTCATACACCCAGATAGGATTGCCGTTTTCCACGCCTTTGCGGAGCGGCTCCCCATACATGTTGAGGACATCCTGTTGCGTCGTTTGCTGGTTGACGACTTTCTTGACGAGAGAGGATTTAAAATCTTTTCCGGTTGTGCCACACCCCGCGGTCAACAGGCCCGCAAGGCAAATGGCGGTCAGCAAGGCATGTCTCATCTTTCAGTCCTCCAATTAAAGCGTTCCCGGTGCGAACGGCCCCGCCCGTTAAGCAGCTCCGTCGATAGACAACTGGTATTTTTCCTGGTGCAATTTCGGGTTGACCCTGACGGCGATCTCGATATTGTACAGCTTTTCCATTTCGCCCAGATAGATGCTTTCCTCTTCGCAAATCATGTCGTAAACAGCCGGGTGAACCTCGACCGAAACGGTTTTCCGTTCCAGGTTGTTTCCGGCAATCCGCTGAATGCCTCGGAGAATCTCATTGCAAACGGTTGCGGGGGATTTAATATGCCCGTTTCCTTCGCAGTAAGTGCACGGATCGCAAAGCGTTTGCATCAAACTGCCGCGCACCCGCTTGCGCGTCATTTCGACGAGGCCGATTTCGGAAATTTTCAGAATCTTGGTGCGGTAGCGGTCGGATTTTAACGCCTGAGTCAGGGCGTTCCAGATGGATTCCTTGCTTTCCTCCCGGTCCATGTCAATGAAATCGACCACGATAATGCCGCCGATATTGCGCAGGCGCAACTGGTAAACGATTTCCCGCACCGCCTCCAGATTGGTTTTGAGAATCGTTTCCTCCGGGTCGTCGTGTCCGACGAACTTGCCGGTGTTCACATCGATGGCGACCAGAGCCTCGGTTTGATCGATAGAGATGGAGCCGCCGGATTTCAGCCAAATCTTCCGCCCCAGGGCGCGGTTGATTTCCATTTCGATGCCATGGTGGTCGAAGATCGGTTCGCTGTCATCGTAGAGCTGCATTTTGTCCACCAAATGCGGCAGGTACGTAGCACAGAACTCCAGGCATCTCTGGTAATCGGCCTTGGAGTCGATCACCAGCCGGTTGACGTCCTGGCCGAACAGGTCCCGGATGGAGCGCAGGACAAGGTTCAAGTCTTCATAAAGCAGGGTGGTGGCGGCCGTCGTTTCCGATTTGGCGCGGAGATTTTCCCACAGGCGATGCAGAAAATGAATATCCGCGGCAAACTCCTCCCGCATTTTTCCTTCACCCGCCGTGCGCGCGATATAGCCTTCGCCGGGCCTGCCGACCTCCGCGATCAGCCGGACCAGGCGCTCCCGCTCCGCCTCATCCTCGATGCGCCGGGAAACGCTGATCTGATTCATGTTGGGCATGTAAACGATATTGCTTCCCGGCAGGCTGATATAGGAGGTGAGACGCGCCCCCTTGGTCCCCATGGGGTTTTTCGCAACCTGCACCAGAATTTCCTGCCCTTCGGTGAGAATATCCTGGATGGGAAGGTGCGGCGGCTCGTGGCGCGGCGGTTTACCCGCATCACCCGTTGCCGCCGGGTCGCCGGAGGCGATGGCGGCCGCAGGCCCCACGCCCTCATCGTCCAAATCCGCAAAATCGATCACGTCGATATCGCCTACATATAAAAACCCGGCTTTTTCCAGCCCGATATTGACAAACGCCACCTGCATTCCGGGAAGAACCCGCGTGACCTTGCCCTTGTAAATATTGCCGACAATGCCCCGGTGGGCCTTGTGTTCAATATACAGCTCAACCAGTTGGCTGTTTTCCAACAGCGCCACCCGTGTTTCCCTGGGATTGCAATTGACGATGATTTCAGACAACATGAATTGAAAAATCCTTCTGCGGATGGCGCGTCAACCGCGCCAGGTCAGGCGGTCTCCCGGGCAAAATACGCAAATGATCGGCAACGCATCCCCGGATGGAGGTTATTATATCACAGGAGCTTCGCCCGGCCCCGAAAGATTGCCGCCCGGCCCGGCGCACAACCGGACCTAAAGAACGGACCGCCGCATCTCTATATTCAACAAGAGTCCGATGGCGAAGAAATTGGTGATCAGAGAGGACCCGCCGTAACTTAACAGCGGCAACGGAATACCCGTGATGGGAAAAATCCCGACCGTCATCCCGATATTGACGATGATGTAAAACGACAGCGTTCCCACAATGCCCAGAGCCAAAAACAGGCCAAACCGGTCAGAACTGCGAAAAGCGATATTCAATCCCTTGAGAATCACAATAAGATACAGCGAAAGCAAAACGATCACGCCGATAAAACCCATCTCCTCGGCGAAAACGGAAAAAATAAAATCCGTATGCTTTTCCGGAAGAAAGTTGAGCCGGCTCTGCGTGCCGGCAAGCAATCCCTTGCCCCAGAACCCTCCCGATCCGATAGCGATTTTCGACTGGATGGAATGGTATCCCGCGCCCAGAGGATCCATTTCCGGGTTGAACAAAGTCAACAGCCGGGTTTTCTGGTAATCCCGCAGCAAAAACCAAAGAGCCGGAAAACTGATCGTTCCGGCCACGCCGATTTTGATCATGGTCCGGGAATCCAGTTCGGCGGAGACAATAAAAATAAAGAACACGAAAATGATGATCATGGCGGTGCCCAGGTCGGGTTGCAGGGCGATGAGGACACAGAAAACCGCCGTCAGGAATCCGGGAACCAGCAAATCCTTCATCTGGTATTTCCCACCCGCCCGTTTTCCCTCGAAATATTTCGCCAGGACGATGATCAGCGCGATTTTGGCGAATTCGGAAACCTGCAAGCTCACCGGCCCCAGACGAATCCAGCGCCGCGCCCCAGAGGCCACTTGCCCAAACAGCAAGGTATAAACCAGGGCAAGCAGGGCTGCCCCATAAACCAGGTAAGCATTCCGGCTCCACGTCCGGTAATCGATAAGAACCGCCGCCAGCATCGCCAACAGACCGTAAAAAAACCAGATAATCTGCTTGAGGTACAGACCGCGAAAAAACGGCTCGGGCCGCCCGTGGTTGGCGCTGTAAATAGTAACGATCCCAACCACCGAGATCGTTATCACGACCGCAAAAAACCACCAGTTGAAATTTTCGACCAGTTTTCGATCAATCATGCCATTACATTATCATAACAACCGCCGGAAGGTTGAGCGCTTTGCCAACCGTCGGTTTTGGCGCACCGAATCCGGCAAGCCCCGATCCCGCCGGACTCGACGAGCGGGAACCCCTCATCCACAATCCCCGGAGCCAAACCAATGGGTTGTTTTTCCAATCGTTAGCGTTTTGCGTAGTTTCTAATCGGACGATCCCAACAGCTTGATTTCCAACGTATTAACAAGTCCATTCATTGCCTTTTCCACGCTTTTTGCACAAAGCTTGTGGAAAACACAGACGTGAAAATCTCCACACCCCAAAATGCCTTATTTGACTTGAGATCAAGGGAACACCCCCTGTCCGGGATTTTATTATCAACGATTTTTCCTGGGCCGATTCGGCAGAGCCAGCATCCGCAAGAGAAAACCCGCACCCGCCTGCACCACACCAGTCATACTTTGAGAAATGAGGCGTTGTCCGGGCGTCAACATCGGACCCGTCCGCACAAGCTCGCTTGTAAAGGGAAATTCGCGGCTGCCGTTTTTTTTTCCGGTCACCTTCCCCCAATCCCCACTGTTTCAAGCCGTTCATAAACGTCAATTTTCACCACACTAGGAATATTCCTATAAATCAGGCCGTTCCGGCAGGTGAACCCGGCACCCCCGCAAGCTGTGAATAATTGAACATTCCAGCACCAAACCGCCGCCCACTTCCGAATACCTGAGTGGCTTTTTAACCACCTGCAAAACAAAGAGTTATTTTTCACAAATTTCGCTTAACCAATATTCAAGCCAACCCTGTTTGCAACCCGCGCACGCCGGGCCGATTTTCCACAGGTTTTCAACAAACCGTTTGTAAAACGGCCCATTGCCCTCCATGCCAGGCCGATTCGCCGGTTGCCCGCAAGCCCGCGCCATCTTTTCTCCCGCCAACAAAGGCCATTCCCGGCCGGGCAGCGGCGAATGCCTGCAATTATCGCCGCTTTTCCGCGAACGACCGTTCAGATACGGGTTTTACTTGTTTCGTCAAGCACTCCCGGGCGTCAATTTTTTGGTTTTCAGCGAACCCCGGTTTTATGGGATCGAAAGGCATATCACGCACTAAAATCCCAAAAAAATGCCAATGAGTCACTAAAGACCGGCGCGAAAGCCCGTCAAACTTTCGGTAGGCGAATGCGCCTTAAATTTCGCCTTGATTTTGGCATACCGGCTGGTCCGTCCAAAAAATTGTGGAAAAGAAAATATTGTCAACAAAAAATTTCAGCGAACGCTTGCGAAACCCGGAGCAACCCGGTTAACAGATTGATTTTTATACTATAATTTTCCAGCTAATTGTTTTGTGGGTTTATTGCTTGCAGACGGCTTGACCGGGTTTTCCGGATATCCGGGGAGTTTCTCACAAGTTTTTCACAGGCACGGCGCGGCGGTTTCCTCCCGTTTATTAAGGAATAAAGCCATATCCTCGGGCAAAGGCGAATCGAAAACCATGAGCCGGGAGGAGGACGGATGGCGCAACTTCAGTTTTCGGGCGTGCAAGGCATGGCGGGAAATTTTCCGGAGCCGCGCCGGCGATTTACCGCCATACAACTTGTCCCCCAAAACCGGATGACCGATCGAGGCCAGATGCACCCGGATTTGATGAGTCCGCCCGGTTTTCGGAAAGAGCCGCAAATAGCAATATCCCGCAAACCGTTCCACCACCTCATAATAAGTCAACGCTTCCCGTCCAGCATCGGCGGACATTTTTTTTCGGTGAACCTTGTGCCTGCCGATGGGAGAGGAAATGCTGCCGCGCAAATCCTTTACCCGGCCCCGCACCAGAGCCACATACTCCTTTTCGATCCGGCGGTCCTTGAACTGGGCGGACAGGGAGCGCAAGGCGGCATCGGTTTTCGCCACAACCAGCAAACCGGAAGTCTCCTTGTCCAGCCGGTGAACGATGCCGGGCCGCTCCACGCCGCCGATCCCCGGCAGCCCGGAGCAATGGTGCAACAAGGCATTCACCAGGGTGCCGCCGGCATGTCCGGGAGCCGGATGCACCACCATGCCCGCCGGCTTGTCCACCACCAGGAACGCCTCGTCCTCGTAAACGATTTGCAGCGCAATGTCCTCCGCCGCCGCCGTCGCCAGCGGCACCGGGTCCGGGATACTCAACTCAACCCGATCCCCTGCCCGCAGCTTGTAATTGGCCCGTGCCGCGCCGCCGTTCACCGCAACGTGCCGATCCTCGATCAATCGTTGCAGATAGGACCGGCTGAACTCCGGCCGCGCCTCGGACAAAAAAACGTCCAGCCGCATTTTTTGACAGGAACTGTTTATTTCAAATTCGACGTGTTGCATGGACGGGGTATTTGATCCGAAAATTCTAATTCATTCATAAAATTTATTCTCGCGCAAAGGATAGGGAGTAGGGTTTTTATGAAAAACCTTTTAATTGGTTTTTCCTCGCAACTTGTTTAGAGGTGTAGACAATTAAAAGAGGCTGATAACTTGGCTTAACCACAAACTTTCAGTAAAACACCGAGAAGAGAGCATAGGTGAAATCTTGAATTTGAATGCCGGCTTTTGCACCATAATGTGAAAAGCCCCGCAGGGGCGACAAGATTTTAGCCAGGGGCGTAAGCCCCTGGAAAGAAAGACACAAGGATAGCCCCGCAGGGGCGATATAAAAACATGCCAGGTACGTTCACAAAGCTATATTTGCACGTGGTTTTCTCAACTAAAAATCGAGTGCCCTGCATTCATCCCGAAATCAGTGGTCGGCTATATTCCTATATGGGTGGAATAGCCCGAAACATTGGTTTTGATCTCATTCTGGCCAACGGAACCGAAGATCATGTTCATTTAATCATAAAAACTCCACCGAGATTGTCGCTGTCGGAAATCATAAGGCTAACGAAATCCAACTCTTCAAAATGGATTCATGAAACTTTTCCCGGCTCAAAAGAGTTTTCTTGGCAAAGTAGTTATTCTGCTTTCTCCGTCAGTCAATCCAAACTGCAAACGGTATATCAATACGTTCAAGGTCAAAAAGAACATCACGCCAAAGTATCGTTTAAAGATGAACTGATATGTCTCTTGCGTCATCACGAAATCAAATATGATGAA
>Ga0114931_10009440_pt1 | contig 11684 bp, 7 predicted proteins | sample 2SBtaG_FD_89579 | JGI IMG/M metagenome (GOLD analysis project Ga0114931, IMG submission 89579) | Deep subsurface microbial communities from Kolumbo volcano to uncover new lineages of life (NeLLi) - 2SBTROV14_V59a metaG | ecosystem: Environmental > Aquatic > Marine > Volcanic | place: Kolumbo...
CATGCACGGTTTGACGAGGGGAAACAGGGCTATTACTTTAACGGACTGCGTAAAGACCTCTGAAACTTCGTAATAGGGGGTGGCAGCAACTAAAGTAGAACCCTGTTTTCTACTCTACTGTTTCCATAAAAACCAAGCCCTGTTTGTTTATTGGTAAATGGAATATGGTCTTTCATTCCAGGTATAAAATTAAAATCATGGAAGAAAACAGCCTCGAATATCTGAGTGACGATGTGCAGGAAATTTTAGGCACACCGCCAAATTGGGTGCTTACTGCCGGGACTTGGGTTATCACCCTGGTCGTCTTGCTTTTAGGGGCCGTGGGTTGGTTTTTCAAGTATCCCGACAAGGTAAAGTGCGAAATTGCCCTGACCACCCTGGAGCCTCCGATGCCGGTTTATGTTCCCAAATCGGGGTATCTTTCAGAGATATTGGTTGAGGAAAAACAAGCCGTCAAAAAAGGAAAAATATTGGCGGTATTGAGCAATCAGGCTAATTGGGAGGATGTGTTGTTTTTGGAAAAAGAGGTGGATGATTTGCAACAGTTTAACGTTTCCTCGATTGAAAATTACATTCCAACGAAAGGATTGGATGTAGGTGAAATCCTTCCCGATTATGCGGGTCTTCTTCAGGTTTTTGAAGAGTATTCTTTTGCCAAAAGTTCAAAATACGATTTGGCGGGGGTGCGTGAATTGAATAATCAGGTGGAAGCCAAAAAGAAGTCTATTAAAAATCTGGAAAGCTTAAAAATAAATACGCGAAAAGAACTTGAATTAGCAATAAAGGACAAGCGGGTTGCTGCCAAGGTTTACGGTGATACCGTTGGAAATCCAAAGTTGATGGAGCCTCTTTTTGAAGCCCGAAGCAAGGAGTTGCAAAAGCAAAAAGAATTAAAAAACATAGACCTTAATATCGCTGGAATCAATGAAAATATTAATGAATTGAAGTATAGAGTTTTGCAATTGAAAATGCAGGCAAAGGAAGGCAATAATTCAAAATTTACTTTGCTGAAGCAAAGCCTGAGTAATCTCAAAGCTGCTATTAACGAATGGAAAAACAAGTACCTTCTAGTGGCCCCGATTGATGGAATCGTCACTTTTTACAACTTTAAAAAAGAACAACAATATGTAGAAAAGGGCGAACAGGTGATGGCGATTGTACCCCTTCAGGAAGAAGAGGCGTATGTCGGGCAGGTTATTTTGCCCATTCGGGGTTCCGGAAAGGTGAAAACGGGGCAGGATGTCATCATTAAGTTCGAACGCTACCCCTTTCAGGAATTTGGGCATGTGAAAGGCAGGGTCAAGGCTATTTCTTCGCTTCCGAAAAACGATGCTTACAGCCTGGAAGTGGAGTTGGTCAATGGGCTGACGACAAGTTTCGGAAAGGAACTAGAATTTCGCCAACAAATGAGTGGGCAGGCAGAAATAATCACCGAAGACAGGCGCTTTATAACCCGCCTTTTTGAGCGATTGTGGTCTGTCTTTTTTTAGGACCAAAACTCCTGAACTCCTGAACCCCCGAACTAGGCTGCTAACCCAAAAAAAATAAAGGCTGTTGAATGGTCAACAGCCTTTTTCGATTTTGCATTTTGCTATGATAAAGTAGGTGATGTTCCGTTGAGGAACGAAAACTGTAGCATGAACTACGGTACAAATGAGGAACCGCCAAGTAGAAAGATGATTATTGAATGCAGCAGTGCCGGTGCATATATGTTCAATGTCATTCTACCACATTAGCGGTACCGAACCGGGAATCTAAGTGCTTCAATGAATGAGGGGTATCATGAAGGGCGGTTAAAGTTTGTTCGGGGTATTTCTCGAAATTTTTGTTTTTTTTGACTGCTTTGTTGGCAGCAGCCGTTAATTTTGAAATAAGGCGTTTCATTTTGGTGAACTTTTTCCTATCCATGGCGCGTGTGGTTTATCGTTTGCACAGGTGCAAACCTGATTAGAAAATAGGCACAAAAAATTTCAGGCTTAATGGCGTTAGGAATATGTTCAGAGAAGATTGGTAAAGGTAAAAAAAAATTGATATTGCCAAAAAATTACCCAAAAATTATCGCAGGTGGAGGCCTTCCTTACGGAAAAAATAAATCCTTTCCCGGCGATTATCAAGCCCAATAATTGGTTGAAAAATGGAGAGATTACTCGATTTGAATTTGAAAATCAGGGAGTTGCAAAGTGGTATTTATGACTACTAAATTATGGAAGGAAGACAAATTATAAATAAGAGGTGAGCCAAAAAAAATCTTTGCCGGCAGGCAAATTCCATCCGAAAAATAATTCAATCCTTGCGAAATATCGCTCTTGTTGGTGTTCTATTTCAAAAAATTTCCGCTCCTTTCTCAATGCTTCAAGTGGTACATGTCTGGCAATTGATTTTGGAACAAAATCATCGGGTCTTTGCTGAATTCGAGGAAGTCAGGGGCGCTTGGATGACCGGCAAATGGGCCAAAATGATGAGCGAGGCTTGCGTTTCGCCAAACAAGCAGGTAGGCAATTTGCGAGGCTTTCGGTTCGGCTTTGATAGATTTTAGCAGCACCTTTGTCCACCATTTCTTATTGGGGATGGATTCCCGACCCGTTTCTGTGAGGGCAGCCACTTTGCCTTTTTCTTCAGCCAATTCTACCAGCATTTTCAATCGTTTAGTCAGGTTCTTGGTGTTCCCTAATGCCGACACATCGTGGTAATCGTCCAAACCCAAAATGTCAACGAACGCATCTCCGGGATAGCGTTTGAGGTATTCTTCCTTGCTTTTGAAAATGTCCGGGGAGTAGGCGTACAGCAGGTTGTGGAGTTTTTTCTCGTCTCTCAAATAGTGGACGGTGAAGTGCCAAAGTGCGATGTATTCCTCCGGGCTGCAATATTTTTTTCCCCACCAAAACCAATTCCCGGTTTGTTCGTGAAAAGGGCGAAATATGATGGGAATGGGGTGTTTGAAAAGCCCCCCTGCCTTTAAATCATTCACGTATTCGACGAACAAATCCAATTTGGCTTTGTAGGCTTCGTGGCGGGAACCACCTGGCAAAAGTTCAGCGACAACCCTTTTTCCGGTGTCCCACGCATCGCCGCCCGTCACAAAATTATCCATGTGCCAACTGATGGTATTCACCCCTCCCATTTGATAGGCTTCTTTAATCCAATCTTTCAATTTCTCAAAATCCACCGTGTCAATATTGTGGGAATATTTATCCAATTTGCTCAGTTCCCATCCAAAAACGGCGGGATGCGAACCACAAACATCCTTCACGTCCGAGCGACCTTTTTCATCCTTCCAATGCACCCCATAGGCGAGGGCGTCTTCGTGGCCGAATAAAATGTTGGTTTTGGCAAGTTTTTGAAGGTTTGCAAACAAGGCGCGGGTTTGTTTGGTCGCTTTCGAGTCAACCAACCGGAGAGGCTGAAGCTTTTGCGCAAGCAATAGATTTCCGAGGGGTAAAGTGGAGAAAAAAAAAGAAAAAAGGATTCCGGTTTTCAAAGAAAAACTACTTTTTTGCATAAGTTGTGAGGATGAGAAAAAAATTTAAAAAAAAGCGACTGCCAGCATAATGTCCAATGACCCAATGACCACTCAAATTACCCGCTCATTCCCACCATCGATGGGAACTTGTGCGCCGGTTGTTTTGCGAAAAGCAGGTCCCAACATGCATGCCGCCAATGTGGCTACATCCTTTGAGGTAACCTCCGTTTTTAGTACGTTATTGGTTTTGTATTCTTCGACCGACAGTCCGTAGTGGTCGGCTCGCGCCTGCAACACTTCATCCGTCCAAATGGCTGTGTCATAGACGGCATTCGGGTGAATGACATTGACCCGGATGCCTTTTTTACCCAATTCCAACGCGGCGACGCGGGCAAGTTGGGTCAACCCCGCTTTGGCGACGGAATAAGCTGCTGCCCCCGGACCCGGCGCGGGAACATTTTTGGAACCGATGAAGACCATCACCGGTTGGATGCCCAATTCGAGGTACGGTAAACTGGCCTGCAGTAATCGCTGATGACTGGAAAGATTGAGGTCGAGACTTTGGTTCCAAATTTTGGCATCCATCTCCGCGATGGGCATGCTTTTCGAAAAAATGCCGGCGTTGCTGATGAGAAAATCCAAGCCCCCGAAATGCAAAATCGTCTTCTCAACAGCTTGCGAAACGGACGCTGAGTCCGTGACATCGCATTCGATTCCCAGCACGCTTTCCTGATTGAATTTAGAAAGGACGGAAGGATTGATGTCGAGGGCTGCCACGGTAGCCCCTTCTACTAGAAGTTGTTCCACGCAAGCTTGTCCTATTCCACTTGCAGCCCCGGTCACAACGCCAATCTTTCCCTGCATCGGTGGCGGGGTGCCTCCCTTTTTGAGTTTCGCCTGTTCCAAGACCCAATATTCCATTTCAAACAATTCCCTCTTTGGCAAGGGTTGCCAACCACCCAAAATTTCAGCTTGGCGGATGGCTTTCATCGTGTGCAGGCTGATGTCGCAAATGATTTGGATTTCTTTGGGGGTTCGTCCAAAAGTCAACCTGCCGTGTTCCGGCCAAACGGCCCAACGGGGGGCAGGGTCAAGGGCTTGGAGCGTCCCGTCGTTGAACGCATTGAAAAAAGCTCGGTAATCTTTTGCAAAGCGGTCGATATCGGAAAGCGGATTTTCTTTCAAGATGACGGGAATTCGCTTGGTGCGGATGACGTGGTCGGGAGTGATGGGACCTCGGCTGGCAAAATCCTCCAAACCGGGCAAGTTGCTGAACGCAAGGCTGCCTTCTGAATTATCCATTTGGGCAAGGCAAGCCGTTCCTCTCAAATTGGAAACCAACTGCCTGATTTGGGCAATTCGGAGGGGGTCTGTTTTCCCGCGGCTTGGTTCGTTTTTGAGGGTTGCGTTTTGCCCTTTTAAGTAGTCTTCCGCTTGGGAAACAATTTCAATCATTTTTTCATAGCTCACCTTTGGGTCTTCGTGGAAAGTGAAAACCCCGTGGTTGAGCAAAATCATTCCATCAATCGAATTCCAATCCAAATTTTTGGTCATTCGATAAATTTCTTTTGCCAAAATGAATCCCGGCATGACGTAGGGGACGATGAGCATCCTATCCCCGTAAATTTCTTTGATTCGCTCCTCGCCCTTCGCCGTATTGGTGATGGTGACGACGGCATCCGCGTGGGTGTGGTCCACAAAAGTGAAGGGAATGATGGCGTGAAGAATAGCCTCCACCGAAGGGTTGGGGGCAAAGGGATTGGTCATGGCTGCCCGTTGATACTTCACCATGTCTGTATCGCTAAGGTGCGCTAAATCAGCCATCTGCACCAATGTTTTCAATCGCACCGGCGCAAATCCGGCTTCTTCGATGGTGCCCAAATTCCAGCCGCTTCCTTTGACGTAAAGTATTTCTTCTGGTTCGCCAAAAAGGTTTTTCTCCTTAATCTTGACCGATGTGTTTCCGCCGCCATGCAGCACGAGGTCTTCCTCCTGTCCTATCAATCGGCTGGTGTAAACCCGCAATTTCAACAGGTCTCCCTTCAATTCTTGTGCTTGTTTTTCCTTCCACAAACTTTTCATAAAAAAATATTCAGTTACCATAATCAGAGGATGGTTTCACACAACGACACGACGAGGCAAAGTAGGCTTTGGCTGCAATAACAAACAGACCTCAAGGCAGTATGATCTTGAAGAATACTGCACTCCCAACCTTGCCTCGTCGTGTCGTTGTGTGAAACCTAAAATGACAATGCAAAAGAAGCAATAATTTAGGTTTCAAGCCCGGTTCCGAATCTAAATATTTTTCAAGGCATGGTTTCAGGCAGGCAAAATTTACAAAGACACCCCTCTTTTCCAGGGGATGAAATCATCTTGCCCCAAGCGAACGGCATGGGGTTTAGCTTTTCCACTTGCCACCTGAATGATGTATTCCAATAATTCAATCCCTTTCGATTCAATCGTATCCTCTCCGGTAATGATGGTTCCCGCGTTTAGGTCAATAATGTCCGCCATTTTTTGGTGAAGTTGGTTGTTGGTAGAGACCTTGATTACGGGGGCTATTGGATTTCCCGTCGGGGTACCCAAGCCGGTGGTGAAGAGAATGATGGTTGCCCCCGAAGCCGCAAGCCCCGTCGTGCTTTCCACATCATTCCCCGGAGTGCAAAGCAGCGCAAGACCCGGTTTGCCCGCTTTTTCGGTGTAATCCAAAACGTCGGTGACGGGTGCAGTACCGCCTTTCCGGGCCGCCCCCGCCGATTTCATGGCGTCTGTAATCAAGCCATCCTCGATATTCCCCGGCGAAGGATTATTTTTGAAACCCGAACCCACCGCCTCCGCGCGTTTGGAATAGGCATCCATCAGCCGGACAAATTTTTCTGCTAATTCGTCCGCGACGCAACGGTTAATCAGTTCTTGTTCCACGCCATGGAGTTCGGGAAATTCGGAAAGAATTGTGGTGCCACCCAAAGCTACCACCAAGTCTGAAGCATAGCCAACCGCGGGATTCGCTGAGATGCCCGAAAAACCATCCGAACCGCCGCATTCCAAGCCAATGACCAACTTGTTCAGGGGCGCCGGTTTTCGCGTGATTTTGTTGGCTTGCATCAAGCCAAAGAAGGTCTTTTTGACGGCTTCTTCAATAAAAGCCCGTTCGGAGAGACTTTCTTGTTGGGTCAAAATGTGGAGCGGTTTGCCGCAGTCAGGATGCTGATTTTGGATCATTTTCAGCAAAATAGATGCCTGTGCGTGCTGGCATCCCAAACTCAAAATCGTCGCCCCCGCCACGTTTGGGTTGGCGATATGGCCCGCCAGCAAGCGGCACAAATTTTCGCTGTCCTCCCTCGTGCCGCCGCAGCCCCCTTCGTGGGTCAAAAATTTGATGCCATCTATGTTTGGGAACACCCTGTTTTTTTGAATTTCCTGCGCCGTTCGGATGATTTTAGTTTTTTGCAAACCGACCTCATCCGCCCCCTCGAGATACTGCCGAATCAAGGCCTGTGTATCCACCTCAAATTCTTTGTTTGTGCCATAGCCCAATGCATCTTGCAATGCTTCCCGAAGGACGATAATATTACGATTTTCGCAAAAAACCAGTGGAATGACCAACCAGTAATTTGCCGTTCCGACACTCCCGTCGGGCCGGTGGTAGCCCCAAAAAACGCTGTCTTTCCATTTGGCAACATCGGGGGCTTGCCATTTCATTTCTTTCGTCCTCCCTCGATATTTTCCGGTTGAATGTTCGACATTTTCGACTGAAATTAAAGCTCCTTTTCTAATGGGTTGGGTGGATTTTCCGACCAACAGACCGTACATGAAAACAGCCTCGCCCCGCTTAAAATCATGGAGTGCAAATTTGTGTTTGATGGGAATAGCGTCGGCTAGTCGAAGGCGCTGTCCTCCAACCAGAAGGCTACTTCCTTTCGGTAAATCTTTCAGGGCTACGATGATATTATCATCGGGATGTAATCGTAAAATGGTGGCTGACATGGTAAATTGCTTTTCCAGCAAGGTAGAAACAAATTTGATTTTTTCAATGATAAATGGAAAATTCGGTGAAAGAAGGATGTTTCATTCCCTCTTCAAAAAAAAAGCCCTGCAAGTCATTGACTTACAAGGCTTTGTCGGGGTGAGAGGATTTGAACCTCCGACCTCTGCGTCCCGAACGCAGCGCGCTAACCGGACTGCGCTACACCCCGATTGATGATTCCTTTTGAAGTTAAAGCCGGACTAGGAAAGTCGGTATTCAACTCCAAAAGCTGAGCCACTCACGGGACTCGAACCCGCGACCTGCTCATTACGAATGAGCTGCTCTACCAGCTGAGCTAAAGTGGCTGGTAAAAAACAATTTCAATGAGGCTTCTCAAAAAGAGGTGCAAATTTAATTTGAAATAAGACACTTTGCAACAATTCTATTCACTTTTTCACGATGCGTTGGTTTCCGCCCTGTTCTTGAAAAATTGAGTGCTTTGGGAGGGCAATGGCGTGCAATATAATTGGACAGTTTGGCAAGTTGAAAAACCGATTCATTGAAAAGGTGAATTCCTTCTTTTCAAAGATTCTTCCTTTTGGTATCTTTTTTCTCAATTTTTTCTACCTTTCATTCCAGAATTTTATTTAGCAGAGAGGCAATTGTATGGAAATAAATTTCCCATTCCCATCAAAAAAGGCCTCCTGTTTCATCTGTAAAAACCGTAGCCATGAAAAGAGCATTCATCCTGTTTTTAGTTCTCTCCTTGTTTATTCCCACCATCCTCTCCGCACAAAAAAAGAAGAAAAAAGCCGAAGCCAAAACGGAGAAGAAAGTGGAGGCGAAATACTACCTCGACACGGTTTCGCTTTCGGGTTTGAAATTTAGAAGTATCGGCCCGGCGGTGACTTCGGGGCGTATCGCCGATGTCGCCGTTGACCCAAATAATCGAAGCATTTACTATGTTGCCACTGCCTCCGGCGGGGTGTGGAAAACCGTGAATGCAGGCACCATCTATGAGCCGTTATTCGATACACAAGGCTCTTATTCAATCGGTTGCGTGACTATTGACCCCAATAATTCCAACGTCATCTGGGTTGGCACGGGGGAAAATAACAATCAACGCTCGGTAGCATGCGGCGATGGCATTTACAAATCGGAAGATGGTGGCAAGAGTTGGAAAAACATGGGTTTGAAAACTTCCGAACACGTCGGAAAAATAATCGTCCACCCGGAGAACTCCGAGGTTGTGTATGTCGCTGCCATTGGTCCGCTTTGGAAGTCGGGCGGCGAGCGCGGTGTTTTCAAAACCACCGACGGAGGCAAAACATGGGAAGCCATCTTGACCATCGACGAAAACACCGGCGTGAACGATTTGGTCATGGACCCGCGGCACCCCGAATTGCTTTACGCGGCAGCTTTTCAACGGCAGCGGCAGGTGTTTACTTACGTCGGCGGTGGTCCCGGAAGCGGTATTTACAAAACGAGTGATGGCGGCAAAAACTGGGAAAAAGCAAACAAAGGTTTGCCCAAAACGGACATGGGACGCATCGGTCTGTCCCTTTCTCCTGCCGACCCGGACATCTTGTACGCCATAGTGGAAGCAGCGCAGGGCAAAGGCGGCTTTTTCCGTTCCACCAATCGGGCGGCGAGTTGGGAAAAGCGAAGCAAGTACAATACGAGCGGAAATTATTACCAGGAAATCGTGGCGCATCCTACCAAACCGGACGTCGTTTTCGCCATGGATACCTGGCTTCATTGGACGACCGATGGCGGCAAAACCTTCTCGAAAGTCAACGAAAAATGGAAGCACGTGGACAACCACTGCATGTTCATTGACCCACACGACCCCAATTATTACCTCGTGGGTTGCGATGGGGGGCTTTACGAAAGTTTGGATGCGGCAAAGACCTGGCGTTTTAAATCGAACTTGCCGGTGACGCAATTTTACAAAGTGACGGTGGACAATTCGCTGCCCTTTTACTACGTTTATGGCGGCACGCAGGACAATTATAGCCTCGGCGGTCCCTCCCGGACCCGCAGTCAAAACGGCATCCCAAATTCGGATTGGTTCGTCACACAGGGCGGCGATGGCTTCGAAAGTGCGGTGGATACCAAAAACCCAAACATCGTGTACGCTCAATACCAATACGGAGGCTTGACTCGCTACGACCGGGCTAGCGGCGAAAAAATGGGCATTCAGCCCAAGCCGAAAGAAGGAGAAGATGCCTATCGCTGGAATTGGGATGCCCCTTTATTCGTATCCCACCACCAAAATACCCGTCTTTATTTTGCCGCCAATAAACTCTTTCGCAGCAATGACCGGGGGGATAGTTGGGAAGTCATCAGCCCTGACCTGACTCGCCAAATTGACAGGAACACGCTGCCGGTGATGGGGCAGATTCAAAGCATCGATGCGGTCGCAAAAAACCGCTCGACTTCCCCTTACGGAACCATCGTTTCTTTTTCTGAAAGCCCGCTAGATCCAAACCTTTTGTTCGTCGGGACCGACGATGGTCTAATCCAAATAACCAAAGACGGGGGTGCCAATTGGGAGAAAGTCGAACAGGTCCCGGGTGTTCCCGAACGGACTTACGTCAATATGCTTTTGGCATCTCAACATGACCAAAAGGTGGTGTACGCTGCCTTCAACAACCACAAACGAGGAGACTTCAAACCCTACCTTTTCAAAAGCAGTGATGGGGGAATAACCTGGACTTACATCTCTTCCAATTTGCCGGAACGCGGTTCAACGTACAGCATTGCCGAGGATCCTATTGACCCCAATTTGCTGTTCGTAGGAACGGAATTTGGTTGCTTTTTCACCAATGACGGAGGACAACATTGGAAACAATTGAAGTCTGGTCTGCCTACGGTCGCCGTGCGGGATTTGGCTATTCAGCAGAGAGAAAATGACCTGGTGTTGGCCACTTTTGGCAGGGGGTTCTATGTTTTGGATGATTATTCCCCTTTGCGGCAAATGAATAAAAAGAGGCTTGCCGCTGATGCGACCATTTTTTCCATCAAAGACGGGCTGATTTATATCGAAAAATCTCCGCTGGGAATGAGGGGTAAGGCTTTTCAGGGCAGTGATTATTTTGCCACTCCCAACCCACCAGTCGGAGCAGTTTTTACTTATTTTGTCAAAAGAAAAGTAAAAACCTTGAAGGACCAACGGCGGGAAGCAGAGAAAAAAGCTGTCAAAGATGGCAAAGAAATTCGCTACCCAACTTACGAAGAATATCAGGCCGAACAGAACGAAGAAGCCCCCTATCTGCAATTTACGATTCGGGACAAAGACGGCAATATCGTCCGCAAGTTGAAAACCGGCCCGAAAAAAGGCGTCAATCGCATCGTTTGGGACGGGCGGATGCCTTCCAAGCGCCCCGTTCGTCTTTCAAAAGGAAGCGAAAACATTTTTGGACCTCCCGACCTCGGCATTTTGGCAATGCCCGCTGATTACACGGTAAGCCTTTCCCAAAGCATAAATGGACAATTGGAAGAACTCGTTGAACCCCAACCCTTTAGATTAAAATCTTTGGGAGGCACAAGCCTGCCGGCTGAGGACAGGGCAGCCTTGGTGACCTTTGAGGCAAAGGCAGCCGACTTGCAGCGAATTTTTTCAGCCACCTCCAATTTGATGCGGGAAACGGAAAAACGCCTCAAGCACATCCGCAAAGCGGTTTATTCCATCCCTACCCCTACGGCGGAAATGACCGGTGACTTGGAAAAGATTGAAAATACCATCAAAGACATCCGAAAGGCTTTGTGGGGAGACCCTATTGCCGGACCCTTGGATAAACCGACCTCCTTTTCGGTGGCATCCCGCATTGGCGCAATTGGATTTGAAATGTGGAATTCTACCTCCGCCCCCACCCAAACCCAACGGTCAGGATACCGAATAGCCCGGGAAAAGTTGAAACCCCAAGTTGGGCGGCTGAACCATCTGATTGAAGTAGATTTAAAATCGTTGGAGCGCAAATTGGAAGAGGCAGGTGCCCCTTATACGCCGGGAAGAGAAGTCAAATGGGGGAAAAATTGAACACCTTTGGAATCAGGTGACATCTTCGAGGTACGAGAAGGTGTTATCTGATTCCGTTCGGGAGAAAACACTTTGCGGTAGGAAAAGGTGTAATCTGATGCCGTTCGGGAGATAACGCCTTGCGGTAGGAGAAGGTGTAATCTGATGCCGTTCGGGAGATAACACCTTTTCGTGCCTCAAAGATGTCACCTCACTTCACTCACTCACTCACTTGA
>Ga0114931_10009441_pt1 | contig 11683 bp, 9 predicted proteins | sample 2SBtaG_FD_89579 | JGI IMG/M metagenome (GOLD analysis project Ga0114931, IMG submission 89579) | Deep subsurface microbial communities from Kolumbo volcano to uncover new lineages of life (NeLLi) - 2SBTROV14_V59a metaG | ecosystem: Environmental > Aquatic > Marine > Volcanic | place: Kolumbo...
ATGGCGGATCATATTCATATGCTGTTGAGCGTTCCGCCGAAATACAGCATCGCCATGACGCTGGGGTACCTGAAGGGCAAGAGCGCGGTGCGAATCCATCGGGAGTTGCTTAAGACGAAGGGTACGTTGTTCGGACAAACGTTCTGGGCTCGCGGCTACTGCGTGAGCACGGTTGGGTTGGATGAGCATCGTGTTGGTCATACATTCGGGAGCAGGATAAGCTCCAACAGGCTCAGGAGCAGGGCGAACTAGAGTTTGACCAATAGGCTCCTTTTAGGGGCTTCCTCATACCGCCGGCTCTGCCGGTGGTTGTTGATTGGTGATGCCGCCCTGGGGAGAATTTGATTTTCCAGGGGGGCAACGGGGCAGACACGCGAGGCGTACAAAGAAAAGAAGCCCCCGCAAATCGTTTTTCATGAGGCGATTCAGTTGCGACATCATCCTATGGCAGGGCGATGTTCAATCCTGCGGCGATCCTGAGGGAAACAGAAGGGACGCAATGACGCTCGTGCTCAGGATCAGCACCACCAGTACGAGCGACAGCGCGATTCCCAGCTCATAGTGGAAAACCGCACCTGCCAGCATTTTGAGACCAATCAAAACAAGCAGGACCGCCAACCCGAAAGTCAAAAAGTGGAATCTGTCCATGAACCCCACGAGGGCAAAGTACAACGCTCTAAGCCCGAGAATCGCAAAGACGTTGGAAGTGTAGACGAGGAAGCGATGTTGGGTGATGGCGATGATCGCGGGGATCGAGTCCAGCGCGAAGACGATGTCGGTCGTTTCGATGATAACCAGAACGAGCAGCATGGGGGTGGCGATTCTCTTGCCGTTGAGGCGGGTGAAAAACTTTGCTCCGGCGTATCGATCGCCGATGGGAAACAGCTTTCGTGTCAGCTTGATGAGGGGATTTCGATCCGGCTCGATTTGCTTGTCTTTGTTGAATCCGAGCTTGATTCCCGTAAACACCAGCAGCACTCCAAAGACGTATTGGGTCCAGGTAAACTCCTCGATCAACCAGATTCCTCCGAATATAAACGCCGCGCGGAAAACCAGCGCTGCGGCGATTCCGAAAAACAGCACGCGGTGTTGATTGGCGGGGGGGACGGCGAAATAGCGGAAGATGACGGCGAAGACAAAGACATTGTCGATGCTCAGCGATTTCTCTATCAGGTAGCCGGTGAGAAACTCGAGAGCGGCGCGGGAGCGGTCGGCGATGGCGTATTGTCCACACCAACCCAAGAGAAGTCCCAGATCGAAAAGCATCGCCAGGGTGATCCAGACGCTCGTCCAGAAAATCGCCTCCTTGAGCGTAGCGACGTGCTCCTTTCGATGGAACACGCCCAGGTCGAGCGCAAGCATGGCCAGCACGAAGACGTTGAACCCGACCCACCATCCCCAGGGAGTTTCCATGTATGAGCGTGATCCTCGATGATTGAAACACTACGCACCGGCGCACAAAGGGAGTCTATGCGTAGGAGGATGTGTCGTCGACAACCGTCGGGGTTTGGCGTTCGGAAATCTCGGTCTCGTTTGCCGTCAGTAAGGATACGAGCGGTTCGGATTTGACGCTTATCGCATGGTTCCGATGTGCGACTCCGCTGCGTCAAGAATTTCACCGTTAACAAGAAGCCGCAGGGACGAGGCAACATCTTCCGCGAACGGGCGATCTTTTTCCGCGTGTGAAATGTGTTTTCGAAGCGTTTCGTACGCAATCCGCACACCCGTTCCGGGTTTGAGGGGGGCGCGGGAATCAAGCGCCTGACCCGCACACAATTGCTCGATGGCCAAGACTTGCTCCGTGTTGCGCAAGACCTGGTAGCACTTGGTCGCAGCGCGCGCGCCCATGCTTACGTGGTCTTCCTGCCCCCTCGAACTGGGGATCGAATCCGCGGAAGCGGGAAACGTCAGCCCCTTGTTCTCACTGACCAAAGCGGCGGCGACGTATTGCACGATCATCAATCCGCTGTTTACGCCGGTGTTTTCGATGAGTTGCGGTGGCAGTCCTGCATGACCATCAAGAAGCAGGTAGATTCGGCGTTCGCTGATGGAGGCGAGTTCCGCAAGGGCAAGGGCCAGGTAATCCAGGATCAATGCGATTGGTTGCCCGTGAAACAGACCTCCGCTGATGACGTCGCTGTGGTCAACGATGACGGGATTGTCCGTGACCGCGTTGATTTCGGTCTCAATGATCGCGATTGCATGACGAAGGGCGTCGCGCGAAGCTCCGTGGACCTGCGGGATACATCGCAGCGAATAGGGGTCCTGCACACGATCGCAGTTGGCATGGGACTGACGGATTTCACTGTCCGCGAGCAGCTTTCGCATGTTGTCGGATGTTTCGATTGCGCCGGGGTGTGGTCTGAGCGCTTGAAGTCGTTCATCAAATGGTCGCACGCTTCCTGCCGCTCCTTCGAGTGACATTCCCGCGATGAGGTCCGCGTGCTTGACCAGTTTTTGAGCGCGAAGGGCAATCGCAACGGCGTATGCGGTCATGAACTGGGTTCCGTTGATTAGAGCCAGGCCTTCCTTGGGGCCAAGCGCGACGGGAGCGAGTCCTTTTTCCTGAATCGCTCGTCCCGCCGGGATGGTTTGTCCGTTCCACAGCACCTTTCCCATGCCCAACATCGCTAAGACCATGTGTGCCAGCGGTGCCAAGTCGCCACTTGCACCGAGCGATCCTTGGGTAGGGATCACGGGGAGCACATCGGCGGTCAATAAGTTTGCCAGCATCTCAAACGTTGGGCGCGACACGCCGCTTACTCCGCGTGATAGGGAGATCAGCTTCAAGGCCATCATCAACCGCACCACCTCAGGCGGGGCTGGCGGTCCAACGCCGACGGCATGGGAGACGATCAGATTGTATTGCAGTTGCGCCAGTTGATCCGCTGGAATTCGCGTTCGACAAAGCGAGCCGAAACCGGTGTTGATTCCATATGCGGTATCGCCGCCGGCAACGATGGCTGCCACGTCCTCGGCGCTTTGCTCAATTCTTGCCCAGACCGAGCGGGGCCATTCGATCGAAATCGGACCGTCTAATGCCGGCTCCAACGTTTCAAGAGAAATGGGGGAGTCCTTCAATCTAAGTTGGAAGGTGCGAGCGGATTCGCCGGGCCTTCCGGGGATGTTTTTCTTCGAATGGGCCATGATGCCGCGATTATACATCCTGAGTTGGCGGGCGTCTTGTGGCCGTAACGGAGCCAGGAGGAGCGGCATTTTCTGCGCCTCGCATGGTCTCCATGAGGACGAAGCGCCGGATCGTTTCCGAGTGGTATGAAACGGCGATATTTGAGGACATTCCGTCACTGGCGGTCGGTCCGTGAAGGCAAGGTGAATTCGGCGGCCTTTGTCGGCGCGTGATATCTTAGGTTTCCTCGGGGACCGTCGAATGGTCCATGTTGCCTTGAACACCACCTTAAGAACGGGAGTAGGGGATATGCCACAAGCAACCAGTACTTGTCTTTTTCAAAAACTTGGCGGGCGTCCGGCGGTGGAAGCGGTCGTAAAGGAGTTTTATAAGCGGGTTCTTGCAGACGCTCAACTCGCCGGGTTTTTCAAGAACACCGACATGGAGTTCCAAGTCCAGCAACAGATCAACTTCTTCAGCATGGCGTTGGGCGGTCCCAATGAATACAACGGTCGGAACATGAAGGACGCCCACAACGACCTGGGAATCACCGAGACTCATTTCGATAAGGTCGCAGGGCACTTGGTTGACGCCTTGAAATGGGCAGGAGTGGGCCAGGAAGATATCGACGCGGTTGTCGGGCTTGTGGCTCCGTTGAAAAACGACATCGTGACCTGCTAAGACCAAACGGGTCCGGGCAAACTCAAGTGGGGGTACTCTCGGTTTGTTCCAAAAGAGAAGGGGCGAGGCGAAGGCCCGTGGGCATGTGCTTGCGGGCTTTGCTTTTTCGTTGCTGGGAATCGTGGAGGGGAAGTCTTTGTTCTTTTCCGCTTCAATTTAAGAAGCGATTCGCGGAGACTCGCCACAGGGAAGCGATCCGACGAATTCAAAAAAAGCTATTTTTCCGCTCCCCTTCTATGAAGCCGGGTCTGTAGGTGCCTCCCTGTCACACACGCTTTCAGACGCCAAACCACCTGGGAACGACGCGAACGAGTGTGTGCATGATTGCGCAAGTGTAAAGTCCGGCGATGACGTCGTCTCCGACCACGCCCCAACCGCCGGGCCAGGTGCGCTCGATGCGTCGTGCCGGGGGAACTTTTGTGATGTCGATGATTCGCTCAACAACGAACGCCACCGTCGCGGTTTTCCAGGTGAAGGGGAGGTAGGATATGGCAATCATGAATCCGGCGATTTCGTCCCAGACGAGTTTTCGGCTGTCCTTTTCGTTCAGGATTTGATCGCCGACGTGATGAATCCAGATGGCCAGTGCGCAGACGATCAAAGCGGCGGCGGGAATGATCCAGGGTGCCCAGCGGCTCGACATCCAAAACAGCGGCAGACCGAGAAGTGCTACGGTCACAGTTCCCGAAGCCGGGAGGTGGCCCAGCGGTCCGAAGGAGCCGACAAAAAGGATCGTGCGGTCGCGGACGTTGCGTTCCAACATGCCGTGCATCGTCGTTGAAGCGCCGCGGTGACGCAACTGTCGTGGGCCACGGTCCGCAAAGAATGCGCGTCGAACGCATGTGCGAGCGCGCTTGCGCCATGGAGCGGGTTTTCAGGGTTGAGGTCTGCAGAATCGGCGAGATTGACTCGAAAACCAGGGGTAACGCATGGGTAACATCGGCGGGGGTTGCTTGCTTGAACCATCCGAAACGAGGTATAACCTGACATATTGAGTCGGGCCGGTTTTGCGGTTTGATTCATCCCCTCTGAGTTCTTGGGGTCACGGGTGGTTTCGTCGGCGTTGTGATCGATTGAAGATGAATAGTGTGAGCGCGATCCGCGAGACGAACTTTGTTGCTTTGGTCATGGTCGTTTTCCAGGCTGAACCTTTTTGATTGTGAGGAAAGAGATGAAGAGAACCGGAATGCTTGTATTGGCGATGTTGGCTGTCGGAGTTACCGTCAGTGCGGCGAGCGCCGAAGTACCAAAATCAAAGGCAAGACGAGGAATGGCGCCCAAGACAAAGATCAGGCTCTCCGACCTGGACGTGAAGGGGGCGCCGACGGTGACGGCAAAGAACGTGGGCAAAGGCCCGCGTCCGATCATCTCACCGGAGAACGACACCCACAACTTTGGGACGGTTTGGGTGGGTCCAAAACTCCAACACACGTTCAAAATCACCAACACCGGGCAGAAGGTTCTCAAGATCACCAAGGTCAAGCCCTCGTGCGGTTGTACGACGGCCGGACCCTATCCCAAGGAGCTTGCCCCGGGTGAGACGGGCGAGTTTTCCTTCTCGATGAACAGTTCGAAATTGCACGGCAATTTCCAGAAGAACGTGTCGGTCGAATCCAATGATCCGGTCACGCCCAAGATTCGCCTTCGCTTAAAGGGCGAAGTGAAGCGTTATGTTGAGATTTCTCCGGCGTCCGCAAACTTCGGCCGCATTACCGATCAGCAACCGCGCACGCGCGAACTAACCATCACCAACAACACGGACAAGGCGCTCAAACTGGATATGAAACCGGGTCGGGTTGAGAACTACAAGTATGAGCTTATCGAAAAAGAGCCGGGCAAGCGGTACGCTCTGCGCGTCACCGCGAATCCGCCGTTCAAGGAGGGGCGGTTGAATGATTCCGTCGTGTTGCAGACCAACGTGGATCAGCAAAAGACGATCTCCATTCGCGCGGTCGCAACGGTTCCACCGCGCTTGGAGGTTCAGCCCACTTCGGTGATTGTGAACAAGCCTCGTAGCGCGGTTGGTTCTGGAGGACGACCGATTTCGCGAGTTTTGCGGTTTACGAACTACGGGGACAAGCCCGTGAAGCTCTTGGAGGCCAAGTCCGACGATCCGGGCGTCAAGCTCAGCATTCGTGAGCGCAAGGCGGGCGAGGCGTATACCGTCGAGTTGCAAATGCCCGCCGGATACGTTCCTCCGCCTGAAGGCCGGACGATCACGCTGAAAACGGACGACAAGGAAAAGCCTGAGATTAAGGTTCCGATCCGAACCACCGCCCGCCCGAAGGCGGCTTCGGCGACACCACGAAGAAAGTCCGGTTCGTTGATCGGCAAGCCGGCTCCAGCGTTTTCCCTCAAGACCATCGAGGATAAACCGCTCAACAACGCGTCGATTCTCGGGACCGTGACGGTTTTGGATTTCTTCGCTCCCAACTGCGGTTTCTGCAAGAAACAGATTCCGCGACTTGAGAAGATTCGCGCCGAATACGTCGCCAAGGGTGTGCGCTTCGTCAACATCAGTCAGAAAATGGGATCACGATCGTACAGCAAGGACGACGTGGTCGACGTTCTCAAGGGGCTGGGATTCCACGGCGAATTGGCGCTGAACCATGACAACTCCGTGGGTCGAATGTTTAAGGCCAGCGGGTTTCCGACGATGGTTATCCTGGACAAAAAGGGCAGAGTCGCGGCAACCAACGTCGGGAACTTGGCCGATCTGGAGGCGCGCGTGAAGGGTCAGCTTGATGCTCTTTTGGCGGACAAACCCATCCCGACGCAGTTTTCAAACAAGCCGTCCCCCCGGGCGGCAGCTCCCAAAAAGCCCGCGAACAACCGCCGCGTCGATGCCAACAGCTTGATTGGAAAGCCCGCTCCGATTTTCTCTATAAAAACGATCGACGGGAGACCGGTTTCGAACTCGGCACTTTCGGTAGCACCTGTGACGGTGTTGGACTTTTTTGCGGTCAACTGTGGTTTCTGCAAGAAGCAGATTCCGCGACTGGAGAAAGTTCGAAAAGAGTTTGCTTCGCAGGGCGTGCGCTTTGTGAACGTCCAGGAGACCATGCGCAAGGAGTATTCGCAGGAAGAGGCGGTCGCCAAGATGAAAGACCTCGGTTGGGGGGGCGAGCTGGCACGCGATCCCCAGAATGTGCTGGGGCCGCAGTTCGGCGCGACGGGTTTTCCCACGATGGTGCTCCTCGGTAGGACCGGGAAAGTTGAAGCAATCAACCGTGGAAATATGGCCGATCTCGAGACGCGCGTGAGGAGCCAACTTAAGGTGCTGGTCGCGGGCAAGGGGATTCCTTCGCAGTATGCCCAAAAGAAACCGGCCGCTAAGAAAAACAAGGCCCCGCAAGGGGATGTCGTCGGTCAAAAAGCCCCGAATTTCGGGATCGACACCGCGGAAAGGAAAAACATTAACAATCGAACGTTCGCCCAGTCGAAAGCGACCGTTATGAATTTCTTTGCGGTCAACTGCGGGTACTGCAAAAAGCAGATTCCCAGGCTTGAAACAATTCGTAAGGAATACGAAAGCAAGGGCGTCCGCTTTGTCAACGTGCAGGAGACGATGCGAAAGCAGTTTACCGTCGATGAAGGACTGGCCAAAATGAAGGAATTGGGGTGGGGCGGAGAGCTTGCCCGCGACCCCAAAAATGCGCTAGGACCGAGGTTTGGTGCACGCGGTTTTCCAACGATGGCCATCATCGACTCGAAGGGAATCATTCAGGCGGTGAACGTGGGAAATATCGGGGATTTGGAAACCAAGGTCCGATCGCAGCTCGACACCATCATCGCCGGAAAGAACGTGGCGCGGTCCGCGTCGTCCAAGCCCCGTCCACCACGTCGCCGCCCGGCGTTGGACCTTGTTGGAACCAAGGCTCCTGCCTTTGCACTCAAGACGCTCGACGGGCAGCAAGTTGGCAGCGATGATTTCAGCATGCACAAGGCTACGGTGCTCAACTTCGTCGCGCCCAACTGCGGTTTCTGCAAGCGCCAGGTTCCCAATGTCGAGAAAGTACGCTCCGCCTACGAGAACAAAGGCGTTCGTTTTGTTAACGTCGTGCAAAAGATGGGTTCCAAGGACTACTCGGATTCGGAAACCAAGAATATTTTCACGAAAGAGGGGTCCAACCTGATGCTTGCGCGAGATACGGGGAACAAAGTCGGCCGTCAGTACAAGGCCGTCAGCTTCCCGACGATGGTTGTGGTTGATAGTACAGGAACAATCAAGCACGTTAACATCGGCGCAAAACCGAATATCGAATCGGTGCTCAAAGAGCAGCTCGATGGGATCATGAGTGGAAACTAGGGCGACGTCACACTCCAATCCTTCGGTTCCGTTCGTCCGGTCAAGGCCGCAACCGTAAGGGGGCGGACGTCACGAACCCGTTCACGAAAGCGTGACAAAGCACCTAAGGCGGTAGCGGATTGAACGTGGCGGGGTTCTCCGTTGCGCTTGATTGTGCCTTGCGTTCAATTGGCGACAAAAAGCAACGCCCACCGGCATGATGTCGGTGGGCTTTTGCTTTGAGTGATACGGGGTCGTGCTCGCAGGAGCGTTTATATCAGTCCGGCACCGAATCCGGCGTCATCGTCGTCGTCAATCGTTTCGACTACGTCGATGGCAGGTTCGGGTTTGTGCTCTGTCGTCGTTTTCGCCGGCGTTTCAATCACGATATCAGCCCCGAATTGCGTCCCGTCATTATCACCCGCAGTGTCCGTGAAACTTGTTTCGCTGATGGGGTCTGCGGGTTGTTTCGTCGACGGCGTAGCCTGTTCAACTACTTGATCTTTTCGTTTTGCCGGCTGATCTCGCCCGCTACGATGACCGCCTCGTGCGTCTTCCTGTCGCTTTCGCTCGGAACGATCGACTTGCCGACCCTGTCTCGGTCGATCGGCGCTGTCCGACTCTTTGCCCCTGCGACCACCCGCGTGAAGCCCGGCAATCAAAGAGTCGTACTCGCTTGGTTGCTCACGAACTTCGGGTTGTTCCCTGGTTTCGTGGAACTCGCCCGCCGGTTCGTCCGGCGTGTGAGGGTCGACGCGCCGGGAGTCGGCCTTCGGTTCAGGTGGTGCACTCTCATCGAAACCGCCGCCGTTTTCTTCACTTTCCTTGGCAAAAGCTTCCAGGACTTTTTCTTGAATCATCTCCCGGAACTCAGTGTTGATCGGGTGTGCAATGTCTCGGTGAAAACGCGATCGTCCATTGCCGTCTTCCGGTGGGCGCGGGGGGGGAAGTTTTCCGCCGCATTCGTTGCAGAATCGGGCTCGGATTTGATTTTTGTGGCGACACTTGGGGCAATGCGAGCTGAGTTTACGCGAAGGCATGGCCACAAACGTTCCGCTGGTCCCCTCGACAACTTTTACATCACGCACCACGAACGCGTCGTCGAAAGTCACGCTGCAGACCGCTCGCAGGCGCTCTTTGGATTCATGGATGAGTTTTACACGTATGTCCGTAATTTCCATTCACTCGTCCTCACTTGCTAAAGGATTCATCCCCACTGGCGCTGCCACAACCGACGTCTTTACGTTGGAAAAGCGTTCCGCAATTGTCGTGGCTGCGCGTTCCGCCTCCTTGGTTTCGTCAAAAAGCCCGAACAATGTAGAGCCCGAACCACTGACGCGAAACTCGCCGCATCCAACCTTGGAAAGCTGCTCCGCCAACTCACACAGGGCAGGCGAGATACGAAATACTGCTGGTTCCAGTTGGTTCGTCAAGTATCGGGCCATTTCGACCGCGTTTTTTGCCCTGAGGAGGGACTCTTCGGCTCCTTCCGCGGCGTTTCCGCCGTCAGAGGGTGTCCAGGCTGCGTAAACGTCCGCGGTGGGGATGTGGATTCCGGGGTAGACCAAAAGGGCGTATCCCCGCCAAAAAAGCTGAGCCGGTTTGACCTTCTCGCCTCTTCCGGTCATCCTTGCACAGGGCAGCCCGAAAAAGACGGGTACGTCCGATCCGATTTCAGCACCGACTTTCGCCAACATGGATGGGAGCATCGGGTTTCCCAATAGTCGGTTAAAGGACTGCAGGACCGTCGCCGCATCGCTGCTTCCACCGCCCAGCCCGCCTCCCGCTGGGATTCGTTTGAACAAATCGATGGAGAGTCCGCCGGATTCCGGGATCGCATCGGCGAGTGCCCGGGCGGCACGAATGGCGAGATTTCCGGGGGTTGCCAGGCTGTCGTCGTTGCATTGGATCGTAAAGGAGTTTCTGGGGGCGAGTGTACACGAGAGTGTGTCATAGAGTCCCACGCCTATTACCAGAGACCGCAACTCGTGGAATCCATCCGCTCGTCGTGCAAGCACATCCAACGTCAGATTAACTTTGGCGGGTGCCTCGGCGCGGTAGCACCGTGGCACATCGTCCGGTCGGTGAAACGAGTCGTTGTTGCTTGCGATCACGGCCGTAGTTTTTCGAATTGAGGGAGGTTGGCAAGGGCCCTGTGATCCGGGCGGGATTCGGACCCGCAGTTGCTGGGGGTGGCAGCTAAAAAGCGCGGTCTTCCGCTTAGCTCCTCAGGCTATCTAGCTTCCCCATCTTTGCCAGATTGTTCCAGACGCCTTGTAATCTGTGGGCCTACGCTTGAGGTCGCAGGCTACTTTTTGAGGGGCGCGCTCCCAAAGCGCTCCCATTGTGCCGAGCCAACGCGTGATGTCAACGGTCGTCGTCCGTTGGCCGGAATGACTCGGACAACTGTCCGTAGGCGGTGTCCATTTGGTGTCCACAAGTATTAACCACCGAAGCGCCGACATGGCGTTGACCTCGATACAGGGCGGCTCAAGGCCGTCCTGATGATGTTCCAGATTCGTCAGGGAGAGCTTGCCCGGTCTGCCGGCATCAGCCCGGCCATGCTCAGTCTCACGCTGGCTGGCAAGAAACGACCGTCGGCTCGTCTTGCCGTCGCCACGATCCACGGCTTGGAAAAACTCCTCACTCAAGGCCGTCGGCTGGACACGACCTACTTCGGGAACACAGGCATTCCTCGATCCGTTGCCGATTTCTCGGTTGTGGGGCGTAGGCAAAGCCACGCTTCCTCGATTCGAGAAACTGGGCATCAGTACTTTTAGAGACGCCCGTCAGTTGTCCGAAGCCGAGTTACGGCGTAGCTTCGATGAGGCAGGCGGGCAGTTTTTCCGTTTCGTCCGAGGGATCGACACCCGGCGAGTCGTACCGGATCGTGAAGCCAAAAGCATTAGCCACGAGGTAACGTTCCCGGTCGATCTCGACGATTGTGAGCATCTCAAGGGTGTGCTGCTGGGACAGACTGGAGAGGTAGCCAGACGCCTCCGGCGTAACGACTTGCGGGCTCGCACCGTGACCTTGAAGATCCGCACCGGGGATTTCAAAACCATCACGCGAAGCCGGACATTTGACGTGGCCACGGATGAAACAGATGCTATATGGGAGACCGTGGCTGAACTGTTTGACGCTTGGTTTCGTCAACATTCGACTGCTGTGCGTTTGATCGGTGTGGGCGTATCGCAGTTTTCAACGGGCTCAGGTCAGCAGCTTTCGTTGTTCGGGCAAAAGGAATCCGCTCGACACCGACAGATCGACAAGGTGATGGATGAGATTCGGGACCGATTCGACGAGAGAGCGATTTGGAGAGGCGGGACGGAACAGTCCCGTGATCAGGAACATGGATAACGAGACTCGGAAGAGTGTTGCAACTCACATCGGCGCGAACCCAGTATTCTTTGGACCATAAACAATGCGCGCAGGGAGTCAGGGACTGTGGCGATAGTACGGATGATTCGGCGGTAGGAATGCGGACTCTAGGATCAACTGACATGGAGAAGGTACACTGTGATCGGAAAAATTGAGCGAGTTGCATTGCGTGAGGTTTGGAAACACGAGGCCCATGATTTTACTCG
>Ga0114931_10009442_pt1 | contig 11683 bp, 9 predicted proteins | sample 2SBtaG_FD_89579 | JGI IMG/M metagenome (GOLD analysis project Ga0114931, IMG submission 89579) | Deep subsurface microbial communities from Kolumbo volcano to uncover new lineages of life (NeLLi) - 2SBTROV14_V59a metaG | ecosystem: Environmental > Aquatic > Marine > Volcanic | place: Kolumbo...
AGGGTTGAGGGTTGAGGGTTGAGGGTTGAGGGTTGAGGGTTGAGGGTTGAGGGTTGAGGGTTGAGGGTTGAGGGTTGAGGGTTGAGAGTTGAGAGTGGAGAGTGGAGAGTGGAGAGTGCAGGGTTGAGAGTGCAGGGTTGAGAGTTGAGGGTTGCGGATGTCGGGAGGGATAGCCACGTAGTGGCGGCATCATCTAGCCGTGGGCGTGAGCCCACGGAACTGGTCTCCTCTAAACACCTAGCCGCGCAGCGGCGACATCAGCCCTTTCGAAAAGACTATATGCTATATGTGCGCACGGTTCGATAGGGTGTCAGGGGTGCCGGGTGTGGGTTGTCGGGGGGGATAGCCACGTAGTGGCGGCATCATTTAGCCGTGGGCGTGAGCCCACGGAACCTTAAATCGACCAGGCTAGTACCATAGCGAATGATCCCGGCAAGAGCGGAGAAATGGCAGGGTTGCCCACGATCCTCAATTTTTCGGCTGGGTTTGTGCCCCCGGGGCCCATTATGCCGTATACTGGATAAGCGTGTCTGGAATTCATGAGGTGAAGCGAGTCAAGAGGAGAGTCATGGTAGAGCAAAAAACGAAATCGCCTAAGATGGCCAAGAACAAAAAAATATCGCCAGCCACCCAGTACGTGGCGCCAGCGATGGTCGATTTTTTTTCATCAGGCAGGACGGAATCGCCAGATCTTTCGGTTGCGATTGATGACGATTCGCCAGGAGTAGGCGGCGGGGAAAATGGAGATTCGAAGAGGGGCAAACGCGAGAAGCGTCTCGATTTGAGTGACCCGGTCAAATTCATGAATGCCAAGAAAGTCATGACCAACGCCGAGTCGCTGAAAATCGGTTTTGCGAATGGTTACTATCCGTACGATAAGAAGATGTCGCGGGTGGAATACGATCGGCTCAAGGGAGAGTTGCAGGCGGAACTATTGAAAGTGCAAAACTGGGTGAAACAGAGCGGCCAACGGATCGTTTCGTTATTTGAAGGTCGTGATGCGGCCGGCAAGGGAGGCACGATCAAGCGATTCATGGAGCATCTCAATCCACGCGCGGCGCACGTGGTGGCGTTGGAGAAGCCGACCGAATCGGAACGAGGCCAATGGTATTTTCAGCGCTACATTCAACATCTTCCCACGAAAGGGGAATTGGTGTTCTTTGATCGCTCCTGGTACAATCGGCCTGGAGTTGAGCTGGTGATGGGATTTTGTACTTCCAGGGAGTACCTGGAATTTCTGCGTCAAACGCCATCGCTATAGCGGATGCTGGTCAATAGTGGCCTGCAAATGTTTAAGTATTGGTTCTCCGTGAGTCGTTGTGAGCAATTGCGCCGGTTTCATGCCCGAAAACTGGATCCGCTGAAGCAGTGGAAGCTCAGCCCGGTCGATCTGGAGTCCCTGGGGCGATGGAATGAGTATACGAAAGCCAAGGAGGCCATGTTCTTTTACACCGATACGGCCGATTCTCCGTGGACAGTGATTAAATCGGACGATAAAAAACGAGCGCGGATCAACTGCATGCGGCATTTTCTCTTTAACCTGGACTATCCTGAAAAGGACGAATCCGTCTTGGGACAGCCCGATCCGTTGATCGTGGGGCCGGCTTCAAAAATCTATGAACAGGGAGAGCAGGTACAGGACTAGCAGAACGGTAGGGCAGTCTGATAGGTTAGTTGCCTTGGGACGCAGCCCGCATTCCGCATTCCGCTTTCTCCTATCCCCACACCATTTCCATGCCATTAGTTGTTGTCGGTTCGGTAGCTATTGATAACGTTGAAACTCCTGCCGAACGGCGTGACGATCTCGTTGGTGGCTCGGCTACCCATTTTTCTTACGCGGCCAGTTTTTTTACCAGTGTGCGACTGGTGGGAGTGGTGGGCGATGATTGGCCCGAGGCGCATACGAAACTGCTCCAAAGTCGCGGCATCGACACGTCCGGTTTGCAGGTCGTGGAGGGAGGCAAGACCTTTACCTGGACCGGTCGCTACGAACCAAATATGAACGATCGGGAGACAATGGACGTGCAACTGAACGTTTTTGGTCGGTTCGATCCGGAGCTGCCGGAAGCTTATCGGCATGCCAAATACGTTTTCCTGGCCAATGGGGTGCCAGCCGTCCAACTGAAAGTGCTCGATCAGGTGCCCGGGCGGCGGTTAGCCGTGGCCGATACGATGGACCTGTGGATTCACAACGAGCGTGAAGATCTGGACTTGTTGCTAACCAGGCTCGATGGACTGGTGCTCAACGATAGCGAGGCAAAACTGTTGACCGGTACGGAGAATTTAGCCCTGGCGGGCCACCGGGTACGGGAAATGGGGCCCAAGTTTGTCGTCATTAAAAAAGGCGAACATGGAGCCATGTTTTTTAGTGAGCACGAGACATACGTTCTGCCGGCCTATCCAACCGAGCAGGTGGTCGATCCGACCGGTGCGGGGGATACGTTTGCCGGCGGCATGATGGGCTACCTGGCGGAACAGGATAATTTCGATCCGGAAACATTAAAAACGGCCATGGCCTATGGTATTCTAGCTGCCAGTTTTAATGTGGAGGGTTTCGGTCTGGAGCGGATGAGGCAGATTAAACGGGACGACATCGAGCGGCGGCTTGCAGATTACCGAAAGATGTTGAGTTTCTGATTGACAGGGCTTTCAGATTGACAGGGCTTTCAGATTGACAGGGCTTTCAGATTGACAGGGCTTTCAGATTGACGGGGCTTTCAGATTGACGGGGCTATCTGAGCGGAATGGCCAAAACTCGTACATTCGTCGCCGTTATCCCTTCTAGAAGCTTGCGCGCTCGCGCATTGGAGGCAATCAACGCGCTTGGCGCCATCCGGGCGGATGTCAAGTGGGTTGCGGCGGACGGATTGCACTGGACGCTGCAGTTCCTGGGGGATCTCGACGACGATCAACTGGCCCAAGTATGCCGCCAGGTGGAAGCGGCGAGCCGGGCTCACGCTCCCTTTCAGTTGGTCGCTCACGGAGTCGGTGCGTTCCCCACGCTAGCACGTCCACGAACGCTATGGCTGGGGGCAGGGGAGGGTGGGGATGCTTTGTGTCGCTTGCAGGTGAGCTGCGAAAAGGCCCTTGGCAATTTAGGCTTTCGTGCTGAACGGCGGCCCTTCGTGCCGCACCTGACACTGGGCCGATTGGGTCGCGGGAGGGCAAACCGGGAGCCCTTGGTAGAGCGGCTCGCCGAGTTGGCCGATTTTGATGGCAGTGCCATGCTGGTTGATGAACTGACGGTACAAGCTAGCTACCTGAAACGCACGGGGCCCGAGTATCAAGTGTTGGCAAGAGCCAGGCTTGAGGGCTGAAAACTAAATTCAGCACTTCCAAATCGCCACTCAGCCCCACGAGGGCCAGGGTGATAAGCCGATGTGGGAACCGTCGTTTTTGATCGCTAGCATGCCTGCCAGGTCGGCCTCATTGGCCCTGCCTGTGCGCCGCGCGCAGACAGGCATTCATGGAGCTGCTGTTTTTGGTGTTTTGGGGTGATTGGGGAGTTCTTGAGTATCGGGAGATCTTAGCTTGTGGTGCGGGTTCTTCGTAGACGATAGGTTCTTCGGATCGACTTGATGCAGGTCGGATCCACTGTTAGCCAGGCTATGCCATTTTCCTCCAAAACAATTTGCTGCCATGATGCGAACGGTTGCCATCCTTATCCTGCTGCTTGCCAGCCTGATGACCCTGCGGGGAATGTCGTGGGCCAGTGAGCGCGCGAATGGCTCTGCGAGCACCCTACAGGCGGAGCACTTTCCCAGCGGCCAGACGGCGGTCGGGATACCCACCATCCTGCCAGCCGAACATGGGGTATTTCGTGCTTACCGGATCGAGCCTGACGTGGAAACAAGATTGCTGGCCCACCCCGAGATGGCAGCTGTTGCCCAAGTCCAGCAGGACTTGGAGCTGCGACCGGTCGCGGCCAACTTGCATCCAAGCGGGCGGCCAGCCGGAGATGTCCCCCCCCTTTCCGGGGATGTCTCTGGATGTCAAAGTTGTGCTGGCGGAAGCAGCTTTCCTTACAATCGGTGTGGCTGCAACGGGGCTGTATTTCCGTGGATCGACGGTCCCGGCAGGTGTGACCAGTGGTGTGTTGGGCCGAAGTGGGAGGTCGAAGCCGATGGGCTGATGATTTTCCGCGAAGATGCCACTTGGGATCCTATATTGGCGTCTGTTGGTAGCGATCCCTCGCTGCTGACTCAATTCGACCAGGCTCCTGGCGCGCGGATTGTTGTGACAGGATACAACCAGGCGAACTTTGGCATGCAAGTCGTCTACGAGGGTGTTTATTCGTGGGATGCGACGGCCCAGTTCCCCCAGGTGGACGCAGTGCGCTCGTTTGAATACGAATCGTCGCTGAATTCGGTGGAGATTAATTTTCTGCAAAAAATGCCCCGCCCATGGCAGCTCTTTGCCGGTTTTCGATACGTGGAAATCCAAGAGAATTTCAGCGATCACACCATTGTGGACAAACCGGTTCCTGCTCCGGCTGACCCGCCCGCGGCACCGGTTGCCTATGTCGACTCGGGAACCGAATTCTTGCTAAAGAATCGATTGTTGGGCTTCTAGTTGGGGGCCCGTCGAGATACATGGCAATGGAACGAATGGTTTACGCTCGAATCGTTTGCCAACGCGGGCGTTTACAGCAACCTGTTTCGGCGGGATAACCTGGCCAGAACCAGGACCACGATCCTCACGGGAGATGATTTGAGTACCCCCGATAGTAACGAGTTCTCACAACAGACGACGACCGTCAACTCGAAAGTGCGGGGCAATTTCACGGATGTGGCTTTTCTGGGTGAAGTCGGCATTACCGGGGTGGTGCGCGTCCACCGGTGTGTCGCTTTGCGGGGCGGCTATCAGGCCATGCTGGTCGATGGCATGGGCCAAGGGATGGATGCGTTTTTCGCCAGTGGCTTGGATCGCGGTACGGTATTCTATCATGGCTTGCAATTTGGCCTGGAATATCGGCGCTAGGGCGGAATCGACGTGATTTCAGTAATTGCGCTGGCCCACGTTGGGCTGAGCGACACGTTGGAAGTGCAAAAATTTCCTCTCGGCACACTCGGAGCGAGCCTTTCGAGAGTTGGCCTTTTGAGGCCATTCAGGCTATACTCGCACTTCGAGTACGATCCGCCTCCACCCCTCTTCGTCGCTGTTTCCCCCGCTGTTTCTCCCTGTCCGTGGCTCCATGACGCCCGAAGATCTTCCAAAATGCTGGCCAGCTATCTCCCCGGTCTGGTGCTGCGCAGGATTGCTGAAAACACGGATGGAATACTGAAACCACGTCTAGATCAGCGACAAGGCGCAGCGTTGGTTGCCGATGTGGCCGGTTTTACCCAGTTGGCGGAAGGATTGGCCAAACGAGGGCCTCACGGCGCCGAGCAGCTTACTGAAGTGCTCAACGAATATTTTGGCCATGTCATCCAGATTGTTTGCCTCCAAGGCGGCGACGTGGTTCGCTTTGCCGGCGATGCGCTCTTGGTGGTATGGGAGGCGGAAACCACCGAGGGCATTGAGTTGGCGGTCCGTCTGGCGGCCCGCTGCGCACTCAAGTTACAGGCAGAATTGCAAGGGTATCAAACGGCAGATGGTAGCCTGTTGGCCATGAAAGTCGGGCTCGGTGCGGGCGAATTTGCCGTGCAGCACATTGGTGGCATATTGGACCGTTGGGAGTTTCTTGTCTCGGGCCTGGCGTTCGTCCAGGCTTTTGATGCGATCGACAGGGCTTCGGTCGGTCAGGTGACTGCTTCATTGCATTCCTGGCAGTACCTGGCGGACGGTTTTAGCGGCAAACCATTGCCGATGGGCACCATGCTGGTGGAGTCGGAGGAGGAGATTGCCAGGGAAGTTTCTTCGCGTCCACCGGACTTGGAATCGGCTTGCCAGGCATCCCTCCGGGGGCAGGTAGTCGACCAGATCCATTCCTTGCGTGCTTACATTCCCTACACGGTCATCGCCCGCATTTCAGCGGGCCAGTCGCATTGGCTGGGAGAGCTACGACTGGTCACCGTGTTGTTTGTCAGTCTGCCGGAGATGAACTATGCCACACCACTGGAACGGGCGCAGATGATCATGCAGCAGCTGCAGACGGAACTGTACCGTTACGAAGGGAGCATCAACAAACTCAACGTGGACGACAAGGGAACGGCCCTGTTGGCAGCGTTGGGACTGCCGCCCCTGTCGCATGAGGACGACGCCGTTCTAGGAGTCCTGGCCGCATTGGCAATCCAACAAAAGCTTCGCGAATTGGGACTGCGCAGTTCGATTGGGATCAGTACGGGGCGCGTATTTTGTGGTTCGTTTGGCAGCGAGTTACGGAACGAATACACCCTGCTCGGCGACTCGGTGAATCTGGCGGCCCGCCTGATGCAATCCGCCCTGGGCGCCATTCTGTGCGACGAGACGACCTACCGTATGGCGTCCCATGCCACGCAGTTCGACTGCCTGTCGCATGTTCAGCTCAAAGGCAAAGCTGAGGCCGTGACCGTCTATCGTCCAGCCACACAACAAGGGCGTCCAGCCACACAACAAGGGCGTCCAGCCACACAACAAGGGCGTCCAGCCACACAACAAGGGCGTCCGTCTGGAGAGCACGGCCCATCGGCCAGCCAGCGCGGCCGGCAACCGGCTGCCTCCACCACCATGGTGGGTCGCAGATTCCAGCGCGATGTATTGCATGAGCGTCTGCGGGCACTGACATGCAAGCATCAATCCTCTGTGGTAATCCTGGAAGGGGAGGGCGGGATCGGAAAATCGTGTCTGGTCCAGCATACATTGACCGTAGCGGAAAAATCAGCCGTTCGCTGCCTGGTCGGAGTGGGGGACGCGATCGAAACGGCCACCCTTTACTACCCGTGGCGGGCCGTCTTTCAGCAGTGGTTCGGCTTGGATGGATCGGAAGAAACGGCCGAATTGGGCCGTGAAAAAGTATTGTCCCAACTAGCTGATTTGCCATCGGTGGTACAGCTGGCGCCACTGCTCAGTGCGGTACTGCCCTTCGATTGGCCGGACAATAACAAGACCCGCCACATGGCCGGCCAGGTGCGTGGAGAAAACACACGCGATTTGCTGCTGCATTTGCTGAAGCATGCGGCGGCCCAGGCACCGACCTTGCTGGTCCTGGAAGATGTGCATTGGCAAGACTCCTCATCCTGGGCTTTGACCGGGCTGGTTGCCCGACAGGCGCATCCCCTGATGCTGCTGTTGGTCAAACGGCCTTTCTCAGATGATTCCCCGGAGGCCTATGAGCGAATCGTTCATGCGCCCGAAACCATTTTTTTGTCGCTGGATCGGCTTTCCGAATCCGATACCGAGGAAATTGTCTGCCATTGTCTGGGAGTTTCGTCCATTGCCGAACCAATCCTGCGCTTCATTCACGAAAAGGCAGAAGGCCACCCGTTATTTACCGAGGAAATCGCCTACGCGCTGCGCGACAGCCAGCTGATCACCATGGAGCATGATTATGGCCGAGCGCGTCGAACGGATGAGGATTTTGCCGATATTGATTTTCCGAATACCCTGCATGGGGTCATCACCAGTCGGATCGACCGTCTCGGCGCATCGCAGCAGTTGGCGATCAAAGTTGCCAGCGTCATCGGCTGCCATTTTCCTTATCGTGCGTTACAAGCGGCTTATCCGATCGAATCCGAACGCGAGGTGCTGTGCGATCACCTTGCGGTGGCCATGCGGGCGAATCTGATCGAGATCGAGGCACCGGACACGGATATCGCCTATCTGTTTCGGCATGTGATCACCCAGCAAGTTGCTTACGAATTGTTGCTGCTCAACCAGCGCGAGCAACTTCACCGGGCGCTTGCCGCGTGGTACGAACAGGAAGCGGCGGATAATCTGCTACCTTACTATCCGGTGCTAGCACGTCATTGGCGACATGCGGGCGAGCCGCTCAAAGCGGTTGATTATTATGATCGGGCGGCCACCGATGCACTGCATAGCGGCGGATATCGGGAGGCTGCCGAGTTCTTGAACCAGGCCCTGGCACTTTCCGAGCAGGCCGGGCTTGAAATCGAGCCCTTGCGGGCGGCGCGCTGGCAGCGACAACTGGGGGTTTCCTGCCTGGGGCTGGGGAAACTGCCCGCGAGTCGAAAGCACCTGGAGCAATGCCTGGTTCTGTTAGGGTACCCGCCTCCCAGCCAGCATTGGAGTCGGGTCTTGCAAATCGCCAGAATGGGACTGGGGCAGGTGATTCGCGGCCTGATTTCCCGTTCGCGCAAGGAGCCACAGGCTGTGGCTCCCGCAGTGGCCGAACCCAATCTGGAGGCGTCTCGGGCCTGCGAACCAATGGCGGAAACCTGTTACCTTTCAGGCGAAACCGTTTGTCTGTTGTACAGCGTATTTGCTAATTTGAAATATGCCCGGCGGGCAGGCCCATCGGTCCAACTGGCCCGCGCCTACGCGACCAACGGGGTCACGGCCGGTTTGCTTGGTTTGCATGGACTGGCTCGTGCCTACAGCCGTAAAGGGCCGGCGACCGCGCGGACGCTGGACGATCCGGCCGCCTTGGCTTGGGCGCTGGAATTGATGAGTCTCTATTCGGTGGGAGTTGGCGACTTCGACCGGGCGGAGCAGGGGCTGATCGAAGCGATTGAGATATGCGAACGGTTGGGCGACTGGCAGCATTGGGGTGAAAACCAGGCGGCCCTGGCGCAATTGGCCTACTATCGTGGAGATGCGCGGGCCGGTTTTGAGCGCTGGAACGCATTGCATAAAAAGGCTGTTGAACGGGGCGACCAGCTCCAACAGGCCTGGGGGCTCAATGGCCGATCGGAGGGTTTGCTCCGCTTGGGCGATGGCCGGGATCAAGCCAAGGTTGTCGAGCTGCTGCGCACGGCACTGGAATTGTTTGCCGACAATGTTGACCGCATTTCACAGATCGGATCGTATGGTTTGCTGGCCACCACCTACCTGCGTGGGGAGCAGTTTGAGCAGGCCCTGGAGGCGGCCGAGGAGGCCATGCGGTTGGCCCGGCGGATCGGCCCGCCGACTGGCTACTATGCGCTCAGTGGCTATTCCGGCGCGGCGCAAGTCTATCTGAACCGATGGGAGGCGGACGACTCGGCCGGCGGGGTTTCCTGGAAAGTCAAGGCACGCGGTGCCTGCCGCGCGCTGCGCCGTTACGCCCGCATCTTTTCTATCGGGCAGCCCCGTGCGTTGCTCTGCCGCGGTTTGTACCAGTCCTGCGGTGGCCACACCCGGGCGGCCCTACGCTGCTGGGAGCAGAGCATCGCGGCCGCCAGGCAGTTCGGCATGGTCTACGACGAGGCCCAGGCTCATTACGAACTGGGTCGCCACCGGCCTATAGGCGATCCCCTCCGCGATGCGCACCTGCGTCAGTCTCGCGAGCTGTTCAGGCAATTGCAGGCGGGCTACGAGCTGCGCCAAACGGAGAGGTTGCTAAATGGTATGGAAAAGGAACCGTGAGGTGGAAAAGGTGCCTGGGCAATATGGTTGTTTTTGCCCTAGATTGGCCAGTCGCGCAAGATACGTTCGGTTTCCTCCACCCCACTCGGTCTTGAAATTTCAGGACCGAGCGGGTTCGGTGTGGTCACGAGGGAATCGTTTTTTCACGGCCCGCCGAATTATTTGACGTAGATGGCCTGGAGTCCGCCCATCCGGATCACCTTGCCATGGACGGTGACGGTTTGGGCCATCTTGCTAAGCATCACGTCGCGTCCAGGCTGATGTTTCTTACCGCCCATGAGGATATAGATGTTTCCATCTTTGTCGACGATCCCAATCGGGTTGCCCGCTTCGAGTCAAATCGCCGAGTTGCCATTCCTGGGTTCACGAGCTTTGGAAATGCCGCCCCGACCACGGTCTTCTCCATCTTTGGCGGATTTGCCAATGCCGTTGGCGTTCAGCGGCGGTGCAGGGCCAACCAGGTGAGTCCGACTGCGCAGATTGTAAAAATCAGTCCGTTGGGGGTTCGCCCAGTCCAGGTGGCCCAGGGCCAAGGATAGTGGAAGAAGGCGTAGTTAAGGCCAAAATAGATCCACGTGTTCCACAAAAGGGAGCGGCGGACCAAGACGCGGCCATCTTCTCCATCGTGCTCGCGCCGAATCGAGTAGATGGTGAGCAGGGTTGCGATCAGTAGTGGGCCAATGAAATAGATCAGCCATCCCGCGCTAAAATGGATGGCGCTTTCTCCATAGACGAGTTGCCTTGTGGTCTTGCCGGCTATCGGGATCAGGGTCAGAGGAAAAATCTGCAGATAGGGCCACCAGCGTCCTCCCAGAATGGCGACCATCGGGATGATCGCCATGATCAGTCCCAGGTCGTAGAGCGCATCGACTGCCCGGATGGCCAGAAATTCAGTGGTCAGCAGCATGGGCAGATGGACCAGCAGCAACAGCACTTCGGTCCAGCCCGTCAATTCGGATCGAGCATGTGGGGCGACCGGATTGATCCAATGGCGATTCCGCCAGCAACCCAGGCCGAGGACACCTCCCATCACCGCGCCATAGGTCGTTTCCATCATGTTCCACCAGTTCACCCCAAACGGGATCGACGCGAGAGGACCTGTCGAGAGGAAATCCCGGTTCCATGCGGCCCAGGCCTGTATGCTTTGCCCGAGTGGAAAACCGAGCGCCCCTCCCAGCATACCCCAAAAAGCCAGGTTGCGCGCCAGTCTGTCCTTACGGGCCCAGCCCGTGTAGACCACCAACAGGAGGAAGGCCGCCAACAGGCCGCCCCAACATTCAGAACGCGGGGTGATTCCCCCTGCAGGCTCCCAGTACCAGTTGTCGGAGAAATAGATGGCCGGCAGTTTTCGGTTCGCCGGATCGAACGGCCCGTTGAGCAGGGAGGTCCCCATGAAATAGGCCCCGATCAGCGCGAGCATCAGCAGGGTCATTTCCCGAACCCGATAACGGATACCACCAAGCCCCATGCCGAGGAACACGCCGGCCAGACCAATCCACAGGCCTCCTTTGATTCCCAGGCCAAGCATGCCCCACCGCAAGGCGGCCCAATTTCCCAACAGGGGCCCGTCGTGGGTCAGGCCGACCGTCTGGCCATAGGTCATGGAACCTCCCAAGCCCATCGCCACGGTTCCCCAGGCAACCGCCCGGGTCACCGACAGCGAAGACCGGCGGGGACACAACAGATAGACGAGTGTTGAACTGACCAGCAGCCCGGCGATCATCGCTCCGGTTTCATGACCATATTGACCCCGGATGCCCCAGCCCATGCCGCCGGCCAGGGCGGCGAACAGGACCGGTTGCCAGGCATGGGTTGCTAGTGGAGTTTCAGCGCTGGAGGCAAGCGGGCTGGCGGGGCGAACCGGCTGAGGCATGGCAGCGGCCTTTCGACGCTCGAGATGAAAACCAGAGAGGGACCCGATAGCAGCCTTGGATCAATTCACGCGATGGAAGCGCGCTGACGTTATATTTTAACAAGCGGCCATTTTACTGGTAGAGCGAAACGCTATCTCCCGGCTAGACGGCTGATTTCGCTGTTGATAGTAACAGAATCAGTATAGAATGAAAGACAAGCCCGTAGTTTGCCGATCCGTTGGAGGAGGTGGTCGTCCGGTCGATGGGCCCCACTATGGATATCTTTTCTTCTCATTGCCAAGTCAGAATGATTCCACATCAAGCCCCGTAATCTAATCATGTTGAAACACACAACTCGCCCGCCAATCATGCTCCTTGCGGTAGCA
>Ga0114931_10009443_pt1 | contig 11682 bp, 6 predicted proteins | sample 2SBtaG_FD_89579 | JGI IMG/M metagenome (GOLD analysis project Ga0114931, IMG submission 89579) | Deep subsurface microbial communities from Kolumbo volcano to uncover new lineages of life (NeLLi) - 2SBTROV14_V59a metaG | ecosystem: Environmental > Aquatic > Marine > Volcanic | place: Kolumbo...
GGCCGGAATCGAACGCTATTCATAAACAAAGAGTTACCTATGCGTGGCGTAGGTTTGGCGTAGGCGTAAATCTGGCGTAATTGCTCAGCGAGTTGAACTCCGCCACGGGCCGGCTCACGCAACCGAGTATACAGTCCTCAGCCTCGCCTCACTAGATCCCGCACGCTTGGCTTCGCCCTCAAAAGCCCCGCAGGGAAAATCACGCCTCGCAGCATTCATATTGAACCAGGTCTCGGGCTGGCCCTGTGCGACACTGGAAATAATTGATTGACCAGCTCCGACACCACCTCAAAGCTGTGCAGCACCTGGTTATGTAACATACCAGAGCCATGTGCATAGTTATTACGGGCACTCGGTAGGTACTTCAAGAGAGCATCCAGGTAGTCGTAATCCTGTAGATACTCATCAGTCACTACTACTTCTGAATAGTCCAGCTCCATGGACTCAAGTCCTTTTTCCTGCATCTCCTGCAGCTTTTCCATTTCATAGCGCTGTTGCGCCCTGATGATTCCCCTGTCGCGCCATGTCCGGAATCCTTCGTTTTTGATATAGCCCCTGTCAATCACATAACGGAGCATAGGCCTTAACGACGGAGGTTGGCCGCGCCTCTTCTTCGGCCAATACTCTTCCGGCAAGGGCATTTCGTCATTCAAGCGCTCCCGCAATGCCATTTCCAGGCAGGCGAACACCTGCTGCTCGGCAACATTGTAGAAGCGATAGACAAACCATGCATAGAGATACAGGTTTCTCGCAGTGTCGAACAGGATGCGTACTTTCTCAGGGACTGCATTCAACAGTGTAAATTTAGTAATCGAGTCGTATTGATCCGCCTGTGACAAAGGCCGAATCATCCCCGATTCATTGTCGACCCTAACAAAGGATTGGGTACGTGGATCAGGTTCGCAGAGATGTTCTGGCGTTCTTAGACCTTCGCAGTCGAAATTCGATTCAGTTTTATCGTCAGTCATGATTTAAATGTAAATTGTCTTCCACTATTTCACATCTCAAGATGTTATCGTTTCCAATCATCCGGCCAAGTATCAAGTTCCATCGGCATGACCAACCCATCGCCTCGTTGCTCCGCGCGTAACCGTTCCTCTCTATGTACCGCTAACGACAGATAAATCAAGCCAGCGCGAGCAAGCTTGAGGAGCCTTAATGATTTCGCCTCCAGATCGCCTCGCGTTACAGAGTACGCCAATGAATCGCGAAGACTATCGTGAATGGCGTCCGCATCCAGCTCTGATGTCCACGGCCAGTCATGTACCTTCAGGTACTTGTGCTCCAAATGGTTCCGAATGGTATTCAGCGCCTCGGCATCCGGCTCCATGGTATCCGCCAGCTCAGTCCCTTTTTCTAGCAGATCCTTGCTCAACCAGAAAAGTCCGCGAAGCGGCCAGTTTTCATAGCCGATGAAGCAATCTCGAAGAGTTCTGGACTTTCCCGTTTTCGACGTTGCGTACCAAACTGAACGAAAGTTGATGGACCTCTCATCCATACCTAAGTGCCAATAGGCATTGATGAAGAAAGCCAACTTGTCGAAAAGCGAATAGGTCATGCGGTACGCGGCCTTAACCCGTTCTACAGTCAGCGAATATGCCGGATAGTCCAGGGTGTCATAGAGTAGAACCCCACGGTCTGCGAAATGGAGTTTGCCCTCTCGTGTCCCCTCATAATACAGATAGCGGGCGGCTACGTATTCCTGTTTGAGCTGATTGAAAAATGCTATTAACGTAGGTGGTTCTCCTACCCCAAGGACCAGGTTCGGAAGCGTCAGGATGTCACGTGCAGCAATGGGATAAGGCCCGAGGTCATTCAGAGGTGTCAGGAACAGTCGATGTTCCAAGCACCAGTTACGGTACGCGCGCTCACCCTTCGAGCGTCCCAGGCTGTAATTTTCCAGTTCCAGAGATGCAGCCACCTTTTCGAGGTCGATATGCGCTGCGATATCATCGGCTTCGCGAGCCATGGCATCTTTGACATCGCCATACCCGGAAGACTCGAAAAACGCGCTGGGTGCTGTCGCCCGCCGAAGATCATCGTGAGCAAATTTCATCATCGCGATGGCGTGACCCTGGTCATACAGAGTACGGGCATAGGACATGAAACCATAACCACGATTGCCCAGAGCCATACCAAAGTGAGGAATGACATCCAAGGCCCGGTTCCAGTACTCGATGGCCTCGGTACACCGACCCAGGGTATTGAGTAGATTTGCGACATTAGTAAGGATCTGACAACGTCGAACTTTATCGAGCCGTTTAAAACCTGAATGTCGAAGCGCAGTACGCAGATGGAGCAGTTCACGCAAGATTTCCGGTTGCTCCCATGCCCAGGCTGCCTGAGTATCTTTGTGCGCTAGCTTACACAGGCTGGCCCATGCGTTTGCGAGGAACAAATGGAGCAAAACAGTCTCGTCGTCGCCGAGCGACCTCTGGGCTAATTCATCGCACAATTCCAGTGCCCGCTGGGTACCTTCAGGCTGGCCATGAATATCTGAGAGATCGATGATTTTTCCTATGAGGTTGAAGGCTGCTTCGATATTCAGGCTGCTTAAATTCTCCACGCCTAAGAGTTTCTCAAGCTCAGGATTGGACACTTTGTCAGACAGGTCACGTTCCATTATTCTTCTGGCAAATCTTTAAGAGGCCCAATTTTTTCGGCCCGAATCGGCAAGGATGTCAGGTACATCATGGGCACGTGAGTATTGGTTACAAGCCTGTCATCGATACGAGCCGGATCCGGCGAAAATCCGGTGATACGTTGAAGACCTGAAGGATTGCCCTTTATCCAGTTAATCCTCTGGACATGTTTATCTAACTCATCCTTCGCTTCGCCTCGAAAGCGACGGCAGATTTCAGCGACCTCTGCAACAGTCCGGGCCAGTTGCAAGCGCTTGCATTCGATAATCTGAATTTCTCCAGTAGGTTTCCACGCCAACACATCGACGTCACCAAGTGACGCAGAAGCACCCAATTCAGTCATCTGGACTTCGTTGCGCGCCTCCCACCCGTTCTGGCGTAGTTTGTCAGCAACTGTGCGGGCAAACTCAAGCCCCCTCTCGCTGTTTACCGCCCCTATGTATTGTTTCATTTCTGTGGATATGAAGAACTCCTGTGGTAGATGCCCTCTTTCTGATCTTTCCAGTAGGTAACTGAATCCTAGCCTAAGTGCACCGGCTCCGAAGAACACCTTGTCATCATCTTGTTCACCGAATAAAAGAATAGGCTTAGCTGTTGAAGAAAGTCTGCGCCGAAACCGCCAGGGAATGATATCTTTCATCCTGAAACCTGACGGTGGTTTGTCCCAGGCAGGGCGATGAAAGATACCGAAGGTCTGTATAAATGCTTCGCAGGCTTCGGATGACAGCCCTCGAATTGTAGTCAGTCTCGTTTTTAGATCACCGAGCGTCGTTTCCACGACTACGTTTTGAAACTCAACCGCCAAATCCATGAGCTCCGCTAACCCATCGACCGCCTCATCTGGAGTTAAACCAAACTCCACCTGAAAGGCACGTATAAAATCAGCAGAGAATACTTCATCGGCTCTCGTTCGCTCGGTAGGACGTTCATTTCGATACAATTTGGTATACTCTCCCGCCGCTCCTTCGAATCCTTCCCGGAAGTAGGCAGTCAAGAATGGCTTAATGACGGTGTTATGGAAACCGCGATCAATGGCGTACTCGCCATTCAGATGTAGATAAATTCGGGGCTCAATTAGGTCACTGTTCACCGCGTCGGAATCCGTTGCCACCTCGACCAAAAGAGCCGCTTTGGCCAGTAGTTCGTCCAATTTCCATCGGGAAAGTTGGTAGCCGCCCATAGTTGGACACTCGCAGATAGCCATTTCCAGGATAGTACGGGCCGGAAGAGAGACATTGTTCCGATCCGATTCTCGTTCCTGTGCGACCGCGTAGACGTCCTCCGCTGGTGCGTAAAGGGCAAGAACCGCCTGTGCAGTCCGGCGCCAGTGGTCGCGGTCCTGAATGACTGCTTCATGCACTCGGAGCACCTCACGAATCACCGACGCACGATCCAACTGACGCAACTGTTCCCGGAGCTGATTCCAGATCTTGTCTACAACTCTATGCAAGAATTCGTTGCACTCGGGCTTTGACGTGATACTTGTACCAGGACGCGCTGTCGTGCAACCTTCGGACAACCTCAGCTTGGAAAAGACAAAATCCTCATGAGCCAGAAAAATCGGCTTCTGAGTTTGCCGCGAAAGCAGGTGCTCAATGGGATAGTACGTACGAAAGAGGTGGAGAACACGCATACCGGAGTCACCGAGCACCCTGTTCATGAGTCCATCAAGAACAGTCTCATCCACTCCCTCCGTCACACCTTGGTGCAGACTGACAAGCCCATTCGCGATAGCGCGCAAAACCAATCTCTCACCGGTATTTTCAGGTTGTTGGAAATGCATGAGGAAATCCGATGGAAACTTAACTTCTGCAATTCGCAGCTCGAGGTTGACTGCAACTACAGGCTCACCGATTGCCATGCCTAGCTGGGGTTCTACGTAGTCCTCAGATACAACGAGTTCAACAAAGTTCAGGCGAATCTCTATAGCGTCAGGGGTTGCTTCCGGGTAAAGCGCCTCGACCTCGAACACCAGCCTGTCGTATAAGCCAATGAAGCCAGACCACATCTCGTAGAGTAGGCGCCGGATCTGCTCGTCACCTTCCCGTGGTATCATTATGAGCCAGCTAGGGCCACGCGGGGTCTCAACCGCACCGGCTAACACGCCCGCGCGCAGATGACCCAGGCTTGCGTAAATCGGACGGCTCTGCATGGATTTGAAGTATGCGTCCCTCCCAAACCGCATAACTAGTGAATAAGAACCGTCAGTTATCTGGATCACATGGCGGTCCACCAGGTTGCGAATTTCCTCCCGGACCGGCAGGACCATATCGTTGCCTATGGCAAGCATGGAACCGTCATTAACAGGTAAATCGCGTGGTACAAGATGATAGTTCAGACGACACCAGAAACAGTAGAGATTGTAATCACCGTTAATGTTCTGAAAATAGACACCTTCCCCTTCTGCCCATTCCTTCTGCTTGATACATTTGAGATAGCGCGTGATTGGCCGGTCCAGCTCACCGGCTAACATCAGTAGATCCGATATTCGGATAACTGACAAACGCCACTGGTCTGGCCATTCATTAAAGCCCAATGCGAATCCTCGGCCGAGTCCGCCCATCACCAACAGTGTCATCCCTTCGGCGAAATCCGGTAACGCCCTGCAATGGTCTGCCACCTTGTTTAGGTATGCTTCCAAACCGGCTCGTAGCGCTTCCGGGTATTCCATAAAACTGGAAAGACCTTGTTCTTCCAGCCAATCAAGCCGGTCATGAAGCAAAACCACATGGAGGTACTTATTGATGTCATATTTGAGCAACCAGGCGTGGAGTGACGGAACCTGATCTTCTGGCTCGGGTGGCACAAGAGACTCGGCCTCACCCTTCAGTTCCCAGAGTCCGTCTTTCTCAAGTTGTCGCGCCTGACGAGCACCGAGTACATCCCCGAATGCTTGCATATAGCCCATCTGCCGCATTTCGGACAGGACGTACCGCCGAATCGCGGGGCTAACCGAATGCGGCAACGTCAACACCAGGTCGCCATCGAAATCAATCAGAGGATGTTTCTCGAGCGACGAGTGTCCGGTTAACTCGCCGGCAAGGGCCTGCCTGTCTTCATCTGTCAGGGTTAAAGGTGCAAGGACTTCACGGTTCACCCCCAGGGATTCAAGATCATCCTGTGTAAAGGTTACTGCACGTGCCCGATCATCCAGCCGGGTTGCCGGCGCGATCCTCACATTACCTTTCGGCGTCGACGTCTCGATGTACCACCTTCGCAGGTCGATCCGCTCAGCGACGCATTCGCTCAGTCGTAGTAGCTCGAAAGCGGGTACAAGTAAGTCCTTGCATTCTTGCGGTGATCTACCGCCACCAAGCGTTTCGAGAACCACTTGAACGAAATAGTCGTTTGACTCCCATATCCCTTCGAACACCCGGCGATTACCTTCCGGGGTCTCGACATTGGTGACAAAGACATCCTCGACAGGATCCTCCAATTGCGCGATATGCGCGGCACCGAGCTGACGATTTATCCAGTTACGAATCTCGGTCAAACCCGGTTTTCGCTTACCGCGGCAGTGCGCCACAGCCAAGTGGACGAGGGTTTCGATACGAATCGTATTGGCTTGTAGCTCAGGAACAGTTAGCAATCCCGCAAGCTGTGAGACCGTGGACTTGAGGTCATACTTCTCCAGGAATTTTGCAATTTTTTCTAATTCTGGAGAACTAAGAGGAACCATCCATAGACCTGACTATAATTTACAATATTCCACTAAATGCACGGTGCAGAAGGGACTGAAAACTCGACTCTGCACTATCCTGCGCTGCTTCCTGCTGCACCGTAATGGACTGAATTCCCTCAAGCCGCACCTCAAATCTCTCTTGTAATTCAATCGGTGGTATAGGTATCGCTAAAGCTTTAAGTTCCTTAGCGTTAATATTTGACTGGCCGATTGCACCACGCGCCGTATCAAACAAACGGCGTTTCATGTATGGCGTATTCATATAAATCCACAGGTAGGTTGGTAATATCTTGTTTCGGTCTGTCCTGGCCACGATGAAGTATGATGCTGCCACGGCCTCGAAATCTCCTTTCCACATGCCTGTCTTACCTACCAGATCCTTGCTATTTGTCCTGTTGAATAGGATATCTCCTGTTTCCAACTGGTACTTAGCCTGATCTTTCTCATCGAGCTCTACATATTTAAGATTTTGAAAATCTAAATCACCGTTCGTTAATACATTTCCCATACGAATAATTGGTAAACCAGAATCATGCTCGTGTGCCTTCTTACTGGTACCGTATTGTGCCTGAGTTATGCAATCACCAATTGTCCCAATCGGCCATCCTTTCGGGTTCGTGGTTGGATCGCCAAACATGTCGATAAAGAGCTCGGGAATAAGTTGTCGTGCGGTGTCTTGGGCTTGCTTGCGCAAGCGGCGGATACCGTCAGCGCGTTTGAGGATGTCGACGATGCGGTGTTGTTCGGACAATGGCAGTATGGGAACCTGTATCCCGTACAGTTCCTTTTTGTTAATCGCCGAGAATGTGCTGCCTTGCCCCTTGCTGGACAGGTCGGGCTCTAGGTGTTTAAAGAAGTAAAGGAGATAATCTCGATCCAATTCATTGGGAAAGGGGCGAATCGCAGCTAGCCCCCTCCCGATGCAACACTGTTCCGCTGCCACGTTAGTTGGACCGACTGGCGCTCGCACATAAATCAAAATGTCACCAGCTTCAGCAATCCGTGTTGGTGATGAGCACCATTTAACCGCAATTGGTGACACGTCACCGAATTCTGCTTTTCCTTGAAAAAAAGGCAGTCCGACACTTTGGTCATTGTACGTATTCCCGGGTGGGGATTGTCCCATCACAATGTTAGCAACGTCTGCAAGTTGCATTTTCTTAACGGGGGTTGCTGATGTCACTTTGTCAGACAACACTAGGCCTCACCTTCGGTTAGCGCTGATCTTAGCCCTTCAATTTCTTCCATGATTTCCGATTCAATCGCCGCCAGTTCATCAAGCAATTCTCGTGGATCACGATGTTCTACCTGCGCCTGCGACAAGGGCCGATAGCGCCCCGCCGACAAGTTGTAGTCGTTTGCCTTAATCTCGTCGGCAGTTGCGAACCACCATTTTTCTTTCCACTCTACGGATTCCTCCTCATCCTCAAGGGAGAGGGTGTATTTCCGCCATTTCTTGCAGTTTGTTTCACGTTGCTGGTAGGCGGTAACGAGATCGGACAGGTCATCTGCGTCAATTGGCGCATCGTGCTTGGCGTCGAGTTTGTAGCCGTCGTTATCGGCATGGAGGAGCATGACCTGCTTGGTGCTGCCACCCTTGCGGAATAGCAGCACCGATGTCTTCACACCAGAGTATGGCTGGAACACGCCGCCGGGTAAGGACATCACTGCCTCGACGGTGTTGTTCTCAAGCAATTGACGGCGAAGTTCCTTGTGGGCACCGGTAGACCCAAACAGTACTCCCTCCGGCACGATGACACCGCAACGGCCACCGGACTTGAGGCTGTCCATCATATATTTCAGGAACAGGATCTCAGTGGCGGTGGTGGTGCCGACCTTCACATCATCGACGACACGGTCTTTGTCGAGGCGGCCGGAGAATGGCGGATTGGCCAGCACGACGGAGTAACCATCCTGCGGCAGATTGAGTTCATCCTTTTGTTGTGTGTCCAGGGTGGTGGTAAGCACGTTGCGGCGGCGGATGCGCACATGTGGCAGGCCGCGCAGGGTGAGGTTCATGGTGGCGAGGTGGACCATCTTCGGATCCACGTCGTTTCCATAGAAGGTTTTGTTGCCGAGGATGTCCCACTTGGCGGTAGAAAGCTTGTCGCCATGGCCGCGCTTGATCTTCTTGCCGTCCAGTTCCACTTCTTCGATGCTGTTTTCGGAGGAATTCTTCAGCCGAATATGATCGTAGGCGGCGACAAGAAAACCAGCGGTGCCTGCGGCGGGATCATAAACTGTCTCGCCGATTTGCGGATCGATCATTTGCACGATAGCGCGAATGACGTGTCGCGGGGTTCGGAACTGACCCAGCTCGCCCGCCTGACTGATCTGCTTGAGGACATGCTCGAACAGATCGCCCTTGGTGTCAGCGTCGGCCTGGTCGAGACGCAGTTCATCGACCAGGTTCACCACCTGCGTCAGCACGGTGGGATCGTCGATACCAAGTCGCGCACCGTCCATGAAATTGACGGCACCATTGCCGGCAACTTCTGTATGAAAGGCAAACACTTCGTCGCGCACGAAACGCACCAGGTTTTCGCCGCTCAGGGCCTTGGCCCAGACAGACCAGCGTAGCTGCTCTCTGGGAATAGTCTTCTGCCCTTCCTTCGGTGCATTCAGGGGATTCTTGAGTGACCACTTGCCATCATAAGCGCTTGTGTGTTTCTGTTTTGTTATTCGGGCGCGGCTGATGTTTTCCCGGTCCTGACCTTCACTGAGGTAGAAGTAAAACAAAAACGCCAGTTGCTCGGCGTTGTTCATGGGATCAGGGTAACCGCCGCCATAGAGGTAGTCGCGGATCTGATCGATTTTTCGTCTTGTTTCTGGTGTTAGTGGCATCGGTTATAAATACTTCTGTTATGGTTTTGTGTGTTGTTCTGTGTTTGCTGCCATGCCTTCCTCGCTGAATACGGCATGGTTCAGGCTGGCGAGGATTCTCTCTAACTGTTCTTCGCTGCCAAATGTTTGCACAGCACGTTGCATGCCACCGACATTAGAGAACGGGGGCACAACAAAATGATCAATGGTGAATTCCTCCAACGCATCAGCATTGGCCTTGATGTATTCCCCGACGGTTAGCAGCAGACGCTTGCTGTCTGAGTTCATTCCTTCCTGACTACCGAACCAGGCTTCAAATCTTGCACCTAACAAAGACGCACGTTGTTCGTCGGGATCCAGGAAGACAAAATTACCGTTGTCATCGATCGTTACCCACTCACGCGTGGTGGGATCGATGTGGTCATCGATATCAAGGGTCAGCAGCGTGCGGGGTTCATGCCGGGTGCGCGGTTTGGTTTCCTTGATGAATCCACCCTCCGGTATGGTTTCATCGTCGTCGTGATAGTCGGTAACACCGACAAAATCGAACAGCGTGAACAGCGCCTTACCCGGGGCTTTGCGCGTACCTCGCCCGCGCATCTGGCGATAGAGAATCACCGAGCGGGTGAAACGGGCCATGACCAGGTTAACGACTTCCGGCGCGTCAAAGCCGGTATCTAGCATGTTTACGGAAACCAGAATCTTGGGAAATTCTTCTTTCTTGAACCGCTTGATCTTGGTGGGTCCATCGACGGTATCTTCGCGGCCGCAACCGGAGACCACAAAGTCCGCATAGCGTACATCTGGCGACGGTTTCTCGTGGGCGAAGGCCTCGTCGAACATCTGGGCGAGGGTCTCGGCGTGATGTTTGGTGACCGCGAAGATAATGCTTTTGCCCAGCAGCGGTTTACGCAGTCGCCCAGCATGATCCCTATAGCCGTTTTCCATGACCTGTTGGAATTCGCGCACGATGGCGCGGTTTCGCTCAGGAATGGTGAATTTGCGTTCCAGGGCATTGGGGTCGACCTTGATGGTATCGCCATTGGAAAAGAGCTGCTCGAATTCTTCCTTCACTTTGGGCGACATGGCAGTCCAGTCGAGTTCGCTTTTCTTGACCTCGAAGCCGCCTTCTTCGGCTGTCTTGACGGTCTTTGCTTTATAGATCTGATACGGCACCAGGTAGCCTTCACTGACTGCCTCGCGCAAGGTATAGCGGTACGTGGGTTTATCGACTTCAAAAAACCGCAAAGTGTCTCTGACGAAGGACTTGTCTTCTTCGTCGCCGGTTTCGATATCACTGGTAAACGGTGTGGCCGTCAGGCCGATCTGGATGCCGTCGAAATATTTAAGAATGCCGCTCCACTTACCGTAGATGCTGCGGTGGCATTCATCGGAGATAACCAGATCGAAATACCCTGCCGAGTAGTCTCGGTAGGTGTTGATCATGCTCTGCAGGGTGGTGATGGTGATGCGTTTCTCGTCCTGGAAGCGACGGCCGGCACGCAGCACATAACAGGGTAAGTCCGGCAGGTGCTCGTTGAAGGCATCTTCTGTCTGTTTGGCCAGGGTGATGCGGTCTACCAGGAACAGGACGCGGGTGACGGCACTCGCCTCTAACAGGCGTTTGATCAGCGCCGCGGCCGTACGCGTCTTTCCGGTACCGGTGGCCATCTCTACCAGGAGCTTGCGCCGACCGGTGTTCATCTCTTTACACAGGGTATCGATGCAGTCTTTTTGGTAATCCCGACCGGCGATGCGCTGATCAATGGGTTTGGTCAATGGATCAACACGCACCTTGCGCTTGGCCAGGCGGCGTTCAAGATCTTCTTGCTTGAAAAATGTACTGACATTGTGAGGATAGGCTTCATTGCGATAGTCCCAGAACAGGATTTCCTAACCGTTGGCAAGAAAAACGTAGGGCACGTCGTCCAATTGCTCGGCATAAGCCCGTCCCTGCTCTGCTGCCTCCTGGAGATTGATAGCGGCACGCTTGGCCTCCACTACCGCCATTGCCCGACCGTGGCGATCACTCAGCACGTAATCGGCGAATGTACCGTCCGGTAACTGGTACTCGTAACGCACGCTCTGTCCGTTGGTGAGATTCCAGCCGACGTCCTTGATCTGCGCGTCAATTACGACGCGGGAGAAGGCTTCCTTTTTATTCACATTTCCGCTCATTCACAGTCCCAACGCTGCCTGGAGTTTTTCCAGCGATTCCATCTGTTTCCTCTTGTCCATCTTACGGATATTGATCAGTTTCCATTGAATCGCGGGCAGTTGGTCAATGCCTGCCACTGGCATAAGATCCCAATCCGGTTCTCCTTGTTTGATCGAGAGAAGGAATTTCTTCTCGTTCTCTGTCATCGTATTCCTGATTGTTTCTATTAGCCGGTCACGGGCTGTTACCAGTTCATCGTACTCGACTTCTTCGGTTGCCATCCCGGCGAACTCTCGCTCAAATACCTGGCGAAATTCTTTCAGGTTGGGTGCGAGCAGTTCGCTCATTGGCCGGTCATGGCTCGCGAGATAAATGAC
>Ga0114931_10009444_pt1 | contig 11682 bp, 10 predicted proteins | sample 2SBtaG_FD_89579 | JGI IMG/M metagenome (GOLD analysis project Ga0114931, IMG submission 89579) | Deep subsurface microbial communities from Kolumbo volcano to uncover new lineages of life (NeLLi) - 2SBTROV14_V59a metaG | ecosystem: Environmental > Aquatic > Marine > Volcanic | place: Kolumbo...
ACCCTATCGAGCCCATCGCTGACTTCTGCGAACGCGAGGGTTTGCTGCTGCACGTCGACGGCGCGCATGGAGCCGCTGCGGCGCTGTCGCCAAGATATGCCCATCTTATCAAGGGAATTGAGCGAGCGGACAGCGTTGTGTGGGACGCGCACAAACTGCTGCTGACGCCCGCGACGACGAGCGCGGTCATCTACCGCGATGGGGATCTCGGGTATGAAGCGTTTCCGCAGGACGCGTCGTACCTCTTTGAGGGCGCAGGCGCGCAGGAGTGGTGGCAGATCGGCAGGCGCACACTTGAGTGCACCAAGCGCATGAGCGCCTTGCGTCTCTATCTGCCACTTAAACTCTATGGCGAAGGAGTGTTCCAGGCGTATGTGGAAAGACAGTTTGATCTGGCCCGCGAGTTCGCGGCTATGCTGGCGGCCGATGACGATTTCACACGCTTTTCACAGCCAGAATCGAACATCGTGTGTTTTCGCTTTGCGCCTGTTGGGTCGCTGCTGAACGCCGCTGCGCTGGACGCGCTGCAGGACGCGATCCGCAACGCGGTCAATCGCCAGGGCGACTTTTACATCACGCGCACGCGCCTGCCAAGCGGCGTGCACCTGCGCACGACGCTGATGCACCCGCTGACGACAGCGGACGACTTGTCCAACTTGATGAAAGTGATTCGGCAAGCGGCGCGGGCGTTGTCGTAAGAGCTGGCGCCGAAATGAGGGCTTGTGATGGCGGCGTGGGCGTCTTACCCGTGCGAACGTAAGATTGTTTCGACGATGCGCGCGCCGTGAATAGATCACCGATAAATTGAAATACTACAGTTTCCGAATAATACTGATGATAACACGGGCGGGACGCCCGTGCCACTGACATTACAGCCTTCTTGTATGCGCGTCTTGCGTCAGCATGTTCGACACGCGCATCGATGTGCGCGCAACGGCTATGCAGCACTGTGTGGCACGGTCACGCGCAGCGTGCCCGTGTGGGGTGCTGTAGATATAGCGTGCTCAGCCATGCCCAAGCGCTTCGCATGAACGCGCCACACAGTTGTGCACTAGAAAGAACAAATCTGTGCACGCGCTCGGGCGCGCCAATGGCTTCGCTCGGCGCCCCTCACCCCAGCCCTCTCCCCCGTTGGGGAGAGGGAGAAAGACAGCGGCGCATATTGCATATACTATAGTTATGTTATAGATGCGTGTCCTGCCGGGAATGCTTTATCGCAACGGTCGATCATGGCGGGCGGCGCGCTGGGCGTTCACCATGAGCAGCGCTGGTGGATGCAGTCGGCACAGTTTCGTGAGCTGACTCGCTGTCACACCAAGCCTGCGGGCGCCGTCTGGCATGAACCAGTCGCTGTCGGCGAGCACGTCGAGCGCCTCAGCGAGAATCGCTGGATACTCATGGTGTTTGGGATTGATGACAATCGAACCACCTGGCGTGCGCCGGCTTTTCCACAGGGCTGACGCCACCTCTGCGTCGAGCCCGCGCGCTGGTGGTGGCGTCGTTCGGACTTCGACCGCCAGCGCTAGGCGCAGGCGTCTGATCGCGACGCGCTTGTTGTCGATCTGACTTCTGCGTTCACTGGCTTGCGCGCTGACACCTGTCGGTTTGTGCGTGATGATGACAGCGGTTTCGACCTTGTTGCGATGCTGACCACCCGGACCTGAGGCGCGCCCGCGACCCCACGCACACTGTCTGAGAAGTTCTTCATCGGACAATGCTGCGGGGTGCATAGATGATCCCTGGCGTAGCGCGCGGGTCACGCTCGACTCGTGGGCGCCGCTGTGAGTGAAAGATCGTCCGTTCGCCCTGCACGCAGTTTGTGAAACGCAAGGCCTGCGATCATGGCTGCGTTGTCCGTGAAGTGGCGCATGGACGCCAGTCGCAGCGGAATATTGCGCGCCGTCGCAACGCGGGCAAATTCGCTTCGCACAAACGAGTTGGCGCTGACGCCGCCGCCAATGATCAGGGAGCGGTGGTCATTGGAAGGACCGCTCGCACAGCCGTCCCTGCATGGCGCGCTGTTCCCCGTCAGCGCCCGCTCCACGCGGTTGACGAGCTGCGCCACAGCGGCCCGCTGAAACGACGCTGCGATGTCGGCGCGTTCTTTGCCCGTGAGATCGCCAGCGTCGCGCGAAAAGTGTGTCTTTCGAGTTTCGCGGTCGCGCACAGGCGTGCCTTTAATGGCGTACAGACAGGCGGTCTTGAGGCCGCTGTACGAGAAATCGAGCGGCGCGTCATTGAGTTGACTTACCGGAAAGGCGTGCGCTCCAGCGTCGCCTCGCTGCGCAAGCGCGTCGAGTTTCGGGCCCCCCGGATACGCCAGCCCGAGCATTGTCGCAACTTTGTCGTAGGCTTCGCCAACTGCGTCGTCGATGGTGGCGCCAATAGCCTGAAGGTCGATGGGACTATCACAGTGGAAGAGCGTCGTGTGTCCGCCACTGATGACCAGCCCGAGCGCAGGGTAGTCAATGGTTTCTGCGTCGAGTGCAGGGGCATAGAGATGCGCGTGGATGTGATCGACACCAACGATGGGGACGTCGAGCGCCCATGCAATGGCTTTGGCTGCGGGCACACCCACAAGCAGCGAGCCAATGAGCCCCGGTCGATTGCCCACAGCGACAGCGTCGACAGCCTCGAGACCGACGTCTGCTTCCGCGCAAGCGGCGCGCAAGGTGGGAATCAGCCGCTCGACGTGCGCCCGGCTGGCGATCTCGGGGACAACACCACCATATTTAGTATGCAGTTCGTCCTGCGACGCAATCACGCTTGCGCGCACGCGCACGCCATCTTCGACGATGGCGAACGCGGTCTCATCGCAGCTGGTTTCCACGCCAAGGATGCGCATCAGCGCAGACGCTGCGGTCGAGCGCGCGGGGGGCATCGTCTATTTATCCTTTGTTGTATCGGTCGTTTGCGTCAGCGGCGCATCGATGAACCAGCGCTCGAGCCCGGCTCCCGTCACGCGGAGAGTTGCGACCGGAGCGCCAGCTGCATCGCGAATCTCCACGGTTCCGCCAATAAGATTTGCGTCTTCAGGCAGGAGCAGTTTCGGCTTGGCGTCCACAGCGGAAGCGGTCGTGGACAGCGCGCCAATTCGGCGATCGACACGGTCGAGGTTGCGCTCCATGCGCTCGCGCAAGAGTCGCAGGCGGCGAAGTTCGTCCTGCGCAGCGAGCGCCTCCGTGTCGGCTTTGCCCGCGCCAGCTTCGGGGACGTCCCATGCGCCTGTCTGGAAGCGCTCGCGCAGCGCGCGCACCGCGAGCGCCAGTTGGGAGTCGTGCAGGTTGTCGCGCACCCACGCTTCGTCGCGCTTGCCTGCGGGGATGGCGGCGTCCGCCGGGGAAGCCTTTGCGCCATGGATCACGTCAAGTTCATTGCGCACGGTCAGCATGTCGCGGTACTGGTCCGAAGTCATGGAGAGGAAATAGCCCTGCGTGGGATCGACGCCCCACACTGTTGAATCATCCTTGCGTTGTATGGGGCGACCCGTGGGAAGGTAGTAATGCTGTTCGGTGAGGTGCAGCCTGCCCGCGCCGCTTGGCAGCGTGAGCGTGGCCTGCATGACGCCCTTGCCAAATGTGCGTTCACCAACCACGATGGCGCGATCATCGCCCTTGAGCGCCCCGGACACGATTTCACTTGCGGAAGCGGTTTCGCCGTTGACGACAAGCACAACGGGCGTCGTTGGCAAGATCGTGTCCATCTTGGTTGCGCGGACCGTCGTCTCCGGGTGGGCTCTGCCCTTGCTCGAGAAGATGAGGCCGTCGTCGAGCAGCGAGTCCGCGACTTCGACTGCGCTGGCAACGAGGCCACCCCCGTTGAATCGCAGGTCAATCACGAGCCCCTTCACACCCTGATCGCGCAGTTGCTTAAGGGCGGCGATGAACTCCTGCCCTGTCTCGGCGCCAAAGTGGTTGATGCGGACGTAGCCGATCTTCGATTCGGGATCGAGCATGAAATCCCACTGTTCACCAACGCGCGCAAAGCCCAGCACGCTCTTCGTGACGATGCGCTTTCGTGTGATCGTGCGTGTAAAGCGCTCGCCAGAATGGTCAAAAGTGACGTCAATTTTTGTGCCTGGTTTGCCTGTTAGAAGTCCGACAACGTCATCGACAGCCCTACCTGTGACGTCCTCACCTGCAACAGCGACGACGCGGTCGCCCGGCTTGACGCCCGCAGCCAGAGCAGGCGAACCCGCTTGGGGCGAGACGATGGTGATAAAGCCATCCATCATTCGGACCGTGGCGCCAATGCCGACGTACTCGCCCCGGATTTGCTTGTCGAAGTCCGCGATGCGCTTCGCGGGGATGTAGCGTGTGTAGGGATCGTGGAGCGCGTCGATCATGCCGGCGATGGCGCGCTGCTGCATCTCTGCAAGGGGTGGGACGTCCACGTAACGCTGCGCGATGAGGCGCTCCACGTCGATGATCGGATCGAACCACGCGTAGTCGTCCCCAGGCGTCGCGTCGAGACTTGTGGTGGCTGCTCGGGCAAGAATCCCCGTCGCCACGCCGCCCACAGCCGTGAGCCCAATTGCGGCAATGGCGAGCGCGCCAGGTCTGATGAATCGTCGAATTCGCACAGCGTTCTCCTTGGTCCCTGCGTCCATTCACCATGAGCGAAACCAGCGTGCGCGCTGGCGCAAGGGCGTATGGCATGGTACGCAGGTGGCGGCGCCAGCAGAATACATGTGTTGGGCCAGCGCTCCGAGCAGTCGCTTCAGCTCGAAAGGCGCCGGGGGAACTAGGATGGGCGCGGCGGTCGTAGGGTGCAGTGCGCTTTTGGATGCGCCGTAGTGATCGCCAGGCTGGGGCGAGATTCCCGTCGCGATGTGGAGCACCATGGGCCAGGGGCTGCAACAAACAAATCTCAAGGTGGCGTCTGAAAAGGCTGCACTGGTCGCGTTGATGCTGCCCGATTCGCGTGCGAATCCGGAGGATCCGCTCGGCGAGATCCGGCTGCTGGCGGAGACGGCTGGCGCCAACGTTGTCGCAGAGCTCATCCAGCGCCGTCAGCGGCCAGCTTCGGGCACGTTTCTCGGCAAGGGCAAGATCGAGGAGCTTCGCGCCCTTTGCGATGAAACGCACGCTGCGCTTGTCATTTTCGACAATGATCTGACTCCCGCCCAGATCGGCGCCATCGAGCGGACGGTTGAGCGAAAGGTCATTGACCGCTCCGAACTCATCCTCGATATTTTTGCAGGAAGAGCGACGACCCACGAAGCCAAGTTGCAGGTTGAACTCGCCCAGCTCGAGTACACCTACCCGCGCCTGCGAGCCATGTGGGACCACCTTGAGCGCATTGTCGGCGTCGGCGGTCTGGTCGGCATCGGGGCGCGCGGGCCTGGTGAGCAGCAACTGGAGATCGATCGCCGGCTCGTACAGCGGCGCAAGACGCTGCTCAAGCGTGAAATGGCGCAGGTTCAAGCGCGCAAACACCGACTCGTTCAGCAGCGCAAGCAGGATCATTTCACCGTGGGCCTTGTAGGATACACAAACGCGGGTAAATCGACACTCTTCAACACGCTCACAACGGGCGGCGCCTACGCCGACGACCGGCTCTTCTCAACGCTCATGACGCGCACGCGCGAGTGGAGCCTGGGCGCAGGCGAAAAGGTCATGCTCTCCGACACGGTTGGATTCGTGCGCGATCTACCCCACCATCTGATCGCTTCATTCCGGGCGACGCTCGAAGAGACCATCCACGCGGACCTGGTGCTCATCGTGCTCGATGTCTCTGACCCAGCCGCCGACCTGCAGTTTGAAACGGTCGTGCACACGCTCGATGGTATTTTCGAGTCGGCACGGCGCGAGTTCGCCAATGCGGGCGACGCTGACTGGTCGCCTCCTGAGCGCCTGCTGCTTCTCAATAAGACCGACAAGCTGCGTGATAATCGCGAGCTGCTTGTGTGGTCGACCAGGCGTGCGGGCGCAATCGCGCTGTGCGCAAAGGATCCGCAAGGTGAAGGCGTCAAGCGTCTGACCGCCCGCGTGCGAGCCGAGGCGACCGGGCAAGTGCGCGAACTCACGCTCGCTGTGCCCCTCAAGGATAGCAAAGCCGTGCACTTGCTCGAGAATAGGGCGGAAATCCTCTCACGCGACTATGCAAATGGCGAGGTGTTGCTGCGCGCCCGCGTGGGCTCGCGCGTTCTGTCGCAGCTTTGCGCGCGAGGGGCGACGATACGAATTATCAATGACGAATCGGTGTAATTGCCAGGGCATCTGCGATAGCGTCTTCTGACATCCTGACGGATGCGCAGGCGCGAAGCGACCTGGACGATCGAAAAATCCCTCTCCCCGGCCCCTTCCCAGAGGGAGAGCGAGGGAAACAATCAGATTATTCTCTCTATTGTCCTGGCATAGTTCGCAGAAATGCGTCGAGCGCCTGGCGGTCAGGAGGCTCGCCCTTGCGGACGTACAGGCCGCTGACGCCCACACCGATCGCCAGCCGCTGCGCCATTGGGAACCCCAGCGCCAGCCCCAGGCAAAAACCAGCGTTGAAATGGTCTCCAGCGCCGGTCGAGATTTCAGGCCTTGGCGTGAACGCTGTTCGCATGGCGCAATCCTCTGTAACGCTGCAGCCCGCGACAGCGGATCTTGTGTGCACGACGACTTCCGAGACAGGCAGCGCATCCCCAAGCGCAGTGGCGGCCATGTGCACAAACGCAAGATCCGCTTCACCATCACTATCATTGTCAAATGGTGGAAATGCTGCGTGGGTCAGCTCGCCCATGCGAAGCGCCTCCGCTGCATTCAGGCCCAGCGTGACAGGCGCCTGCGCATTGAGATCACCCAGCGTTTCAAGGGCGCCAAGAACCGCGTCATCACTACGCCTAGCGGGGTCAGCGAGATCTACGAAGACGCAGCGTTGCCGAGACTGCGGCAGTGCAGGTAGAATGTCGCTCGCCAGGTTGCGCCAGATTTCATTCATCCCCGGAAGCATCGTCCAGTTCGCTGTGACGATGACGCTCGACTGCGCGAGCATGGCCCGCAGCGCGCCAGGTCCGCCCACAGCGTCAACAACGCGATCCCAAGTAATCGCAGCGAGCGTGGCGATTTTCCCCAGCATCACCTTGCCGTCGCCAAACTCAAGGGCGTCAGTTCTGCCAGGAGGCGCAAGGGGAACGACATCTGCGCATCGCTTGGCGAGGTCGCCAAACATTGGATCAACGGATTGCTCATCGACCGGATCCGCGACCGCGCCCATGCACCGCACGCGCGCACCAAGTGTCGCGAGCGCCAGGGCGAGAATCGGGCCGTTGCCACCAATCTTGACGCGATTGACAAGGAGTTCAATGTTGGCGCTCTTGCCCGCAGCGTCCGAGATCCTCTGGGCAAGTTCGCGCATGGACGTCATCTGGTCTGCGTTGTGCGCATTTGGCCCGCTGCGCACCCGCGCAACTCTACAAATGGTGTCCACGAAGCCGTCAAAGCCGACAAACACGCTGGCTTGGTCTTGTGTTTCGGTTTCTGAAAGACGCCCAAGCGCATCCGCTGCGTCGCTCGCGACGCGCGACCGCTGGGCGCTGGACATCAGATGGATGCGCTGTGTGCTCATCGTCTGCGCATTGAACAAAGAAAGCGCAGCGAGCACAACCTTGGGTGACATTGACGATGGAGCGATAGGCGCGAAGAGCCCTGATCACAGAGCAAGCCTGTTCTGCTGGGAAGGCTTATCAAGCTGTCCATGTGTCGAACTTCGTCGAGAAAACTGGGCGTTCGCACCGGCGCGACGTCCGTGCCGCCAGCTCAGATACACATATTATTAGCGGTTCTTTGTATCGCCCGATCATCACGCCGTCAGGCTGCTGTGGGCGGCTCGTCGCCGGGCGCAGGCATTCGGAAGACGTCGTCGAGATCGTCCGCCAGATCATCGAGTGATTGCTTCATGCGTTCGATCGTCGCTTCGAGGGCTTCTGCGAGATCTTCGGACGCTTGCGGAGTGTCACAGTCCTCGTCAGGCCAAAGCTTGGGAAAGGGCAGTGGCTGGGGCGCCGGTTCGTTCTGGTTGTCGTCTTCGTCCACGTGAAGCCGTAGTCGACTCATTGTCGGCCTCCTCAGGTTCGCGTCCAGCGTTGGCGTCGCTGTACAGGCGAGGAGATCGACCGACCTCAGACGCAGGTTGAGCAAATCCAGCGGTTGGCCCATGTGGTTGACCCAGTTGGGCGCGTCCGGGAAGGCGCGGAGGGCCGCGGGGGGGGGGCGGACGGAGCTCAGGATTGACTGCTGTCATTCTTGCGTGGTTCGCACAACGGTGATCGGTCCTGAGGAATTTTTTCCCCGGCGCGCGGCTCGACGCCCGAGAGTGTTCGAGCCAGATTGCCGCGGTGCCGCCAGATCACCAGGCAGGCAAGCGCGCTCCCAGCGACCAGGAAAGGCGTCGCAGCGATCCAGCCAGCCTTCGTATCGTTGATTCCAAGTGTGCCCCCGATCCACCACGCGCCAGCGACGAGAACAGGCAGACTCGCAGCTGCGAGCGACGAACTGACGCCCACGTAGCGCGTCGCCTTGACTGCCACGAGCCACACCACAACGGCGCCAAGGGCTGCGATTGTCATGACAGGCCAGACGCCAAGGAGCGCTCCGAACCCTGTCGCGACGCCTTTGCCCCCTCGAAACCGCAGCCAAACCGGGAACATATGGCCAAGCACAGCAGCGGCTGCGACGGCCATCCACAGCCAGCCGACGAATGCTTCGTCGCTGGCGTTGTCAATTGCGCCCAGCGCGAATCCTGCGCTAAGCGTCGGCGCGAGTCCCTTGCAAACATCGAGCGCGAAACACGTGATTCCCGGTCCGCGACCAAGCACGCGCATGGCGTTGGTGGCGCCAATGTTGCCCGAACCCGCTGCGCGAATATCCACACCCTTTGCAAGCCCGATGAGCAAGCCAAACGGCACAGAACCCACAAAATATGCAATTGCGATTGCGAAAGCCCACCACCCCAGATGGACGTCCGATGCGCTCACGCTGCGTCGTCCTTTTTTTCATTCTCAGAATTCTTGTCGACCATCGCATCTATGCGCGTGAGTTCAAGCAGCGCTGCGTGCTTCATGAGCGTGGCGCTCGCGGTCGCTGATGCGGCGCACCATCCGCGCCACCCGTCGCGCCACGCCTGTCGAAACACGACCTGCTTCACCCACGCGCCCACCGGCGACAGGACCAGCGCTGCCGCGCTGCCTCGCTTGCCTTTCGCCGCCAGACTCCTCGCTGCGATGCGCGCATGCTTGGCTTGATTGGCGAGAAAATCTGGCATCGTTCTGATGGAGTCATGGCGAAGATCGCCCGCGAGGCGCACAATCTTCTGCGCCGGCTGACCAGCAATGACCTCCATCGCGTCGTGCGGATCAAACCCTCCCCAGCGGACAGCGGCTCTTCGCACCAGGCGCAGCCGCCATTCGGGCTGCCAGGCGTGGTTGAGAAACCGTCCCCGCCAAAAGACCTTGCGATTGACGGAGAATCCAGCGACGTCCGCTGCGATCTCGCTCGCAAACGCTGCGCGAATCGACTGCGCCAGAGCTGGCTCGACCGATTCATCGCTGTCAAGGCACAACGCCCACGGGACTGAGCACGCGTCCAGCGCAACTTGCTTGGTCTTCACATGGCCCATCCACTCGCGCTCCAGGACGCGGACGCCGTGTTCACGCAGCAGGTCGATCGTGCTGTCGCGCGAGCCCGAATCAACCGCGACGATTTCCTGCGTCAGACTGCGAACGCTTGCGAGCGTTCTGCCGATCGTCTCTTCGTTGTCCCTGCACACGATGGCGACAGCGATCGGCAGCGGCGCCACGTCGCTTTCTGCGGAGGCGAGGTTGGTGGAGGCGACTGCGGGCGGCGTGTGGGCTGTGTCTGGCACGGGTCCATCGTGAGCAGCAAAGGGGGCTGCGTCAATTCGCCCGCTGGAGGACCGATCACAGCATGACCGAGCGATCAGCGTAGAGCAGCGCTTCGGATTGTCCTGGCATGCTCCTATCAGCAAAGCGTGAAGATTCGGAATCCCTTTCCCCAGCACTCTCCCAGCGGGAACGGGGGAAGACGCTGGCGGTCCTCACGGCGGTCGACGCCTGCGAGCGCTCTCGTACCATCGCGCCCGTGCGACGCGACACAGCCGAAACCGACCTTCAGCCAGCCGCACTGCCTCCCTCTGTTGCGGGCTGGGCGGTTGCACAGCGGTCAGCGTCTGTGTGCGATCTTGACCGGGCGCTCACAGCTCTGGTCAAACAACGCTGGATCAAGCCGCCGACGCTGGCCAAGCGCGAGGGAATGGCGGAGACGTGGCTGGGCGCACTCCATGGCGCCACTGGCGAGATCGCGCTCAAGATTCGGCGAGTTTCGGCTGCTCCTCGCTCTGCGTCACATTTCGCACGCGCATGGCGCGGAGCGTTGCGATTGCAGCGAGCGGGCATCGCAACGGGTGAGCCCCTTGCAATCCTCCGTGAGCCCGCAGTGGGCAGCGTCAGCCAGCCGCATCGAGAAGCGCTGCTGCTGCGCGCGGTTCCAGGTTCCGACCTCCTCCACGTATTGCATAACAATCAATCGTCTCAGGCCCGCCTCCTCTGCGTCGCGACGCGAACGGGCGCGCTGGTTCACGCCATGGCGCAGGCGAATCTTCGCAACCGAGACGCGAAGCTTTCCAACCTTATTCTTATGACTGATTGGAATATTGGTGTTATTGACACCGCGGGTGTGGGGCGCATCGTCCCCTTGCCCCTCGCTCGCGCGCGCGCTGTTGAGCGAATGCTCTTCGACATGCTCAAGGAATCTTCAGGGTGCAGCGTCCTACCTGCGCGAACGGCGCTTTGGCGCTGTCTGACAACGGCGATGGGCCCTGCTGCATCGCGCGATGCGCGCAAGGCGCTGTGGCGACGACTTGCGCGAGCGCTCGATCGCGCCGGCGACACGACGCCCCGTGTTGACCCGTTGGGCTAGATGAGACTGCGCCAATATGCCGCATGTCTAGAAATGGGACGCGTGGCGCACGAGCGCGCTCTAGGATCCGCCGAGGTGAACGACGCGCGGGCGCACTGACGCAAGGATACAACAACCCTCGCCTGGATAGAGACACCAATGGCTACGCCGCCGCCAAAATCGATCGACGCGCATCGCACGCAGGGACTCACGATCGCATGGGAGGCTGGCGTAGTCACGCGCTATTCCGCAGCGCACTTACGGCGGTATTCGCCCGCCGCTGATGCGCGAATGCTGCGCGATGCGATCAAGAAGAATCCGCTCACAGTGCTGCCCGGGTCCGGGAGCGGAGCGACGCCAGCGTTGTTGCAAATCGAGTCGGTCGAGCCGGTGGGGACATACGCCATCCGCATTCACTTTTCCGATGGCCACTCCTCGGGCATTTACACATGGTCGTACCTTCGCAGCATCGACCCTGCAGCAATTGAGGCTGGCGCGGACCCCAATACTGCGTGAATGAAGCATTGCGAACCCGCCATGGCGCCCCAGTTGCGGGACCTCAAGTAGTTATCGCGAACGATTGCGTTGCGCGCCGCGCGAAACGGTCGATGTAACCACACAATGCAGCAATCCATGCAATTTCCATCGACCCGAGCGCGCCAAGCAGAGCCACTTCTCGTCATCGCCAGTCAAGCAACCGCGCGCGAGGCGCTGGCGTCACTGCGCTTTGCGCCGTCCAGCTATCGCGTCGTCGGCGTGGCGCTTGTCTCGAATCGAG